>Ga0187784_10002341_pt1 | contig 15159 bp, 14 predicted proteins | sample 1015_SJ02_MP15_2_FD_132964 | JGI IMG/M metagenome (GOLD analysis project Ga0187784, IMG submission 132964) | Tropical peat soil microbial communities from peatlands in Department of Meta, Colombia - 1015_SJ02_MP15_20_MG | ecosystem: Environmental > Terrestrial > Soil > Wetlands > Peat | place...
CGTACGCTCCGATTCTCGCCCCGCTCGTTCCCGACAGCGACGGCGGCGTCTACTTCGTTTCCGGCGACAGCATTCTCCATGCGCTCGACGCACAGGGCCGCGAACGATTCCGCTGTCCTGCCCGCGCGATCGCGGCCCAGCCCCAATCGCAGGACGCCATCTATATCCAGGGCGTGGATGGCGCGCTTCATGCGCTGACCACCAGCGGTGCCGAGTTGTGGCATCTGCAAGACGGCGGAGCGCGGGGTCCGCTCGCAGTCGTGCCCGATGGCGGTCTCTATGCCGCCGCCGGCGAGGCCCTGCTCTCCGTGAGCCGCGACGGCGCGCTGAATTGGCGTGTTGCGCTAGATGAACAAGTCACCGGGCGAGTCACCGCGATCGTTCCGCTGGCCGACGGCGGCGTGGTCGCCGGGGTCGCGGGAGCGCGCGTCACCGCCATCTCGCGCGGCGGCATCGAGCGCTGGAGCTTCGCGCCGCAGGGCGGTTTCTCCGGCGCGATCGCGATCGCCGGCGAAATCGCCTACGCGGGCTCATCGAGCGGAACTCTGCACGCGATCGCGGTCGCCAGCGGGGCCGAGCTGAATCGCCTGGCGGTAAATCCGGACGGCGCAAACGCACCGATCCGATCGGTGATCGCAGAAGGCGGAATTATATACTTCGGGTCGGATCGCTTTTATGCGCTCGCGGCCGACGGAACCGGGGTCTGGCGAAGCGATATCGTGGAGGGCGGCGACGCGGCGCCCGTCCTGCTCGGCAACGGCAACGTGTTGATCGCGGGCGCCGGCGGGATGATCGCATCGGTGGCCGCGGACGGGAGCCATCGATGGGGCGCCCGGATCGGCGAGCCCGTAAGCGCAGCCGCGGCCGGCGCTTCCGATCTGATTTACGTCGGCGGCGAGGGCGGCATCCTCTACGCGATCCGGTAGCTGCGCGCCCCCTTGAGAGCGCACCGGCCGCGAGCGATACTCGTGCAGCAGGATGCTTGCGCTTCTACCGCTCGCCGCGCGTAACCTCTGGCGCCGAAACCGGCGCCGCACTTTCCTGACCATGCTGACGGTAGCGGCCGCGACCGTGGTCTTTTGCGCCGTGATGGTCGTGCCGTACGTGACCGCACGAATCGTCCGTCTGTCGGATCGATCGCCGCGCCTGGTGATCACCAATCGCGCATCGGTGGTCTACGGACTGCCCGAACACTACTACGACAAGATTGTGGCCCTGCCCGACGTCGTCGCAGTCAACCGGATGCTGTGGTTCGGCGGCGTTTACAAGGATCCCAAGGATCAATTTCCTACCATGGCGCTGGACGCCGGCAATCTCGACGTGATGTGGCCCGAATATGGCTTGAACAAGTCGCTCATGGCCGCTTTCGCGTCGTCGAAGAACGCCGCGCTGGTTGGAAGCGCAACGGTGAATCACTACGGCTGGCGTGTCGGCCAAAACGTCGCGCTCAGAAGCCAGGTCTACCCGCTGACGCTGACTTTCAGGATCGCGGGGGTCTTCGACCAAGGGCCCGACCTGACGCCGCTAATGCTGCGCCGCGACTACCTGGAAGAAGCGCTGCACAATACCGGCCGCGTCGAGCTCATGTGGGTCCGCTGTTCGAGCCCGGAAACCACCAGCCGGGTCGCCGCGGCTATCGACGAGATGTTCCGGAACTCGGACGCCGAGACCCGCACCGACACCGAAAAAGCTTTCATGAGCCAGCTGATGAGCCAATACGAGCCGCTGATGATGGTGGTCGAGGGAATCGGGCTGATCTCGGTAATCGCGCTGGGGCTCGGCGTGCTCAACGCGACCTCGATGAGTCTGCGCGAGCGGCGCGGCGAGTTGGCGGTCTTGAGAAGCCTGGGTTTCGCCGGCGATCAGATTCTGGCGTCGCTCGCGCTCGAAGCCATGCTGGTCGCGGTCGGCGGCGGGATTCTCGGCACGCTGTGCGCGCACGCGGCGCTCGGATGGGCGCGCGGGTCGGTACCCGCGTTGGGACCGCTGCTCTCGTTCGGACTGCCGCGGCCCGTGATGGCCGAGGGAATCGTGGCGTCAATCGCGATCGGGCTGGCGGCGGCGCTTGCGCCGGCGGCGGCTGCGATGCGATCCAGGGTCGTCGACGCGCTGAGAGCGATCGCTTGAGAGCTTGACCTGTCCAGCCTAAACCGCATTCATTGGAGCCATGCCCGCGATCGACATCATCAAGCGCCGCCTCAAGGAAGACCGAGTGCCCGACACCCCGGAAGAACTGAGCCAGAAGAAGAAGCGTCCGCGCGAAGTCGCGTTCATGGACGTCAACCTTTGCTTCCCGTGCGGCAAGTGCCCGGAGTTCTGCCCGGTCGGATGCATCGAGTACATGCAGCCCGGCAGCGTCTACAATCGCGGTCTTCAGCCGGTGCAGGATCGCTTCCAGGAATGTATCGGATGCTACATCTGCGTCGAGGTCTGTGCGCTGCTGACCGACTACGACGCCATTCGGATGTATCCGGTCGAGATGGTCGAGGAGCTGACCGGCGAGAAGATCACCGACCACGTGCCCGACCCGCCGATTCCCGCCAAGCCTTACGAAGAATTTTTTTCTGAGGGCGGTGAGCATTCGGTGCGCCATCTCGGCAAAGGCTCGCGCATCCGCGAAAAGATGAGCGCCGAAGAGCGCGTGATCATGAACGTCGAGCGCGTGCGCGGGTGATCCAACCTGGGCCGGCACGACGCCAGCCCTGCTTCAGAAGCGGACAAGCTTGCCTCAAGTAGGATCGCCGTGCCGCCGGTGTGCGTTCGCGCCGGTGGCACACTCGCGAAAATTGACAGCATCTCCAGTTCAAAGTTAGGCTGAGAGTTCCCGGCCCGGAGCGAACCTGATGGAGAAACAGGCGAGGCGCGCGCAGGTGTTGCGCCATGCGAAGCGGATTTTCGCGCGCAAGGGCTACCAGCGCACCAACGTCGCCGATATCATCGCGCGCGCCCACATCGCGCGCGGCACCTTTTACCTCTATTTTGCAAACAAGAAAGACCTGTTCGAGGAGTTGCTCGAACAGGTGCTGAGCGAGCTCGCCAGCCGGATTCATCGCCTGCGAGTCGGGCCCGAATACCCGCACCCGGTCGACCAGTTGCGCGACAATTTGCGGCGCGTCATGACATTCGTCTTTGCCGAGCGCGAGTTGACCGACATCCTGCTCAACCATTCGCTGGGTTTCGATCGCGAGCTCGACCTCAGGATTCGCGCCTTCTACGAAAAGGTCGCCGATGCGATCCAGCGCTCGCTCGACCTGGGTATCGAGATGGGACTGGTGAGAGATTGCGACAGCCGCGTCGCCGCGTATTGCATTCTGGGCGGGATCAAGCAGGTGGTCGGCGAGTCGTCGCAGGGCGGCGAGCGCGACATCGAAAGGCTGAGCGGCGAGATTCTGGCGTTCGGGCTTCGCGGCGTGGCCCGCCCGGAGTTGCTGGCGGCGCCCGCTCCCCACCCGAAAGATAACGGTGCCCGCGCGAGCGTGGCGCCGCAGCCGAAACACTGAGGCTCCACGAAGCGCCACGCATACCTGATCGCCGTACTTGCGGTCCTGATTTCGCCGCGCGCGTACTGCTGGGACTCGGGAACGCACCGGCTTATCACGCGGCTCGCGATCGGCGCGCTGCCACCCTCCCCTGTCGGCCGTTTCATGGCGCGCAATAGCGAGTCACTCGAATACTATTCGACGATCCCGGACACGAAGTTAAAGAAACTCTACGGCGAGGCGGAGAAGCGCCGCCACTATATAGACCTTGAATATTTCGGTCCGCATCCGCTCGACGCGCTCGTCCCCGACATCCATCAGATGCAGCGCCGCTTCCCTCCGCGCCTGCTGATGCGCGCCGGCACGCTGCCCTGGACTATCGAGGATGTATCGACGCAGCTCCAGGCCGCATGGGGGAACGGCGATTGTCATCGCGTGGTGGTACTCTCCGGCTACTTGAGCCATTACGTGGGCGACCTGAGCCAGCCGCTTCACACCACGAAATTCTTCGACGGGGAGATGCCGGGCGATCGCGGGATGCACGCGCGGCTGGAGCTTGCCGTAAACCAGTCGACGCGCCAAATAGGAGCGCTGGCCCGGCCCTCGGTCCACGCCGGCGCGATCGAATCGGTGTGGCATCAGACCATCGAGGGGCTGCGCCGATCCAACGCGCGGATAGTAGAGGCCGAACAGGCCGACCGCGACGCGCGCGCGCCAAGCCGGGGCGACGAACGCCGATACCGGGCGATCCTGATTCGCGACGCCGGCGCGATGATCGCATTGCAGATCGCCGATTCGGCCTCCCGCCTCGCCTCAATTTGGATTTACGAATGGAATCAAGCCGGCCATCCCGCCGCCTGCACCGCCCGCCGATGACTTGCCGCGACTGATGGTCTAGAATCTGTTGTGTCTCCTTTGGGGGTCAGGCACGCTGACGTAGATGGCCCAGTATCGCTATACCGCCTATATCGTGCCGCTTCCGCGACGCGCCTACCAAGTGGTCTTTCCGGCGATCCCGGAAATAATCACCTTCGGGGAGACCGTCGAGGAAGCCCGCGCGATGGCTCAGGATGCGCTGCGCTGCCATTTGGAAGGCCTTATGAAGGACGGAGAACCTATACCGATCGAGGAAGAGTCGCCTCAGGGAACGCTAATAAAAGAGACTGTCGCGATCAGCCTCTGACGTGCCGTCTCGACTTCCGAGCCTCACACCTCGAGAGGTAATCCGGGCACTCGGGAGGGCCGGCTTTTTCGTACATCACTTCAGCGGCAGCCATGCCCAGTTGAAGCACCCAGCCAAGCCTGGATTTCGAGTCACCGTTCCGCAGCACTCGAAGGACCTGCCGCCCTTCATTCTCCGCTCCATTCTCAGGCAAGCTGGTCTGTCTGTTGAAGAATTCCTGAAGATGCTCTGATCGGCCCAATGTCCCCGCCAACCCCGCCCTTGGCCGGAGACCGTCTTCTTGCAAGACTGGGCTTGGGTGGACCTCTTTAGCAAACGCGAGGACGGCGAGGCGCGGCCCAGCCGCGGAGATCGGCGCCCCTCGGTAACCGAGGTGTCAGCGCAACTTCTGGTCGGCGAGTACCCGAACGTCGAGGATGTCGCCTGGCTCAAGCTGAACTTCGACATCACCGCGGTGCACAACCTGCAAGACGACTACGATCTGCGCCACAACGGACTCGATATAGAAACCCTGCGCCACGCCTATGAGCAGCATCGGATCAAGCTGGTGCGCACTCCGATTTCTGACGGCAGCGCCGATCAGATGGCCGAGCGGCTTAAGACCGCGCTGGCCGACCTGCACGCGCTGATCGACTCGGGCGAGCGCGTCTATCTTCACTGCAATGCCGGACTCAATCGCGCGCCGACCCTCGCGATTGCCTATATGCGCGCGCATCAGGGAATGTCGCTCGACGAAGCGGCGGCTCATCTGAAGCGCCTGCGCGCCTGCGGTCCCTTCATGACCGTGCTGGAGGATTACTTCGGACCGCGACACTACCAGCCCAAGCGCCATAAGCCGGAGCGTGATGACTAGCGGGACCGGCACCTTCGCGGGCTTTTCGGAATCAGCGCCGGGCAAGCGGTTGCTGACCTGGTGCGCCTGGGGTGTCCACGTCTACACTGCCCTGGGTGCGGTGCTGGGACTGCTCTCGATCGAGTACGCCGCCGAGCTCGACTTTCGCGCCTCGTTCGTGGCGATGGCGCTGGCGATCGCGATCGATTCGAGCGACGGCGTGCTCGCGCGCGCGGTCAAAATCCGCCAGCGCATACCGCGCTTCGACGGCGCGCTGCTCGACAACCTAGTCGACTACCTGACCTATGTGGTTGCGCCGGTGTTCCTGATGATCCGGGCCGGGCTGCTCGTTCCCGGCCATGCGGGCTTGGCGCTGGGCAGCGCCGTGATGGTCGCGAGCGCCTACGGCTTTTGCCGGACCGACGCCAAGACCGAGGACCATTACTTTCTCGGTTTCCCGTCCTACTGGAACGTGGTCGCCTTCTACCTCTTCTGCGTTCACCTTCCACCGATCGTAAATACGGTCATCGTCGCCGGGTTTGCCGCGATGGTCTTCGTGCCGATAAAGTACGTCTACCCGAGCCGCACAGTGCCGCTGCGCCCGCTGACGGTCACGCTCGGAATAATCTGGGGCGTCGTAACGGTCGCGATGCTCCCGATGCTGCCGGTGGTGAACCCGATCCTGCTGTGCGTCTCGTTCAGCTATATCGTCTACTACCTCCTGGTTTCGTTCTTCCTGCACGGACGCGAGGCCCTGGCGCGCGAGCGCGAAGCGCCTTGAGGCCGCGGCTGTGGCTGCCCTGATGGAAGGCGAATCCGCGGGTAAATTTACCGCGCGCGACCCGGCGCCCTGGCTCGAAGTAATCGATCGGCCCTCGCGAATCCTGCTGATAGCGCCCCACGGTGGGCGCGCCGAAACCGCCTTTCGCGGACCCAATCCCAAGGTCAACGACCTTCATACCGCCGAGATCACGCGGACACTCGCGGACCGGTTTGCGGCCAGCGCGCTGGTCAACTTCGGGATGGACCGCAACCGGCTAGATTGCAATCGGCTGGATCAGTTGGTCGAGCGCGCGCCCTGGCTGCTTGAAATAATCGCGCAGCGGGTCCACGAGATGGTCGCGAGGCACGGCCAGGCCATCGTGCTCCTGATCCACGGCTGGAACGTTATCGAGCCGCGAGTTGACTTCGGCCTCGGCGGGCGGCTCCGCGGCGGCCGGCTGGTGCCCGCCGGGCATGGGCATATCTCGGCCGGCGACGAATTTATCAATCGCACCGTCGCCGCGATCGCCGGCCGCCTGCGCGCCGGCGGAATCGCCCCCGGTTTCGGCATTCGCTATCCGGCTGGCGGCTTTCACAATCTTCTCCAGGTGTTCACGCCGCGCCATCGCGAAAGCCCGCTCCCGGCCCTGCGGCGGCTGGCCGCGATCGCGGCCACCGGCGCGATCGACGCGGTGCAACTGGAGCTCTCGGTTGCGGTGCGGATGCCGGGCTCGATGCGCAATTGTGCACTCGACGCGATCGGCGCGGCTTTCCCGATCGATGCCGCCCAGGCCCGCGGCGGAGGGTGGGCAATCGAAGTCGTTCGCGCAGTCGTCCGAACGCCCGCCGCCAAAACGGCGTCGCACACGGTCCTCAAAGCGCCGAGAACGGGCATTCCAGCCCGCGCCGGGATCGAGTTCTTCGACCCGTCGGCGGGAATCGGCGCGATGGCCAGCTTCGACCTCGGGCCGGCCGCGATCGGCGCGCGGATCATGATGATGCTCGACCATCGCCGCGTGGCGCTGTTCACTGGCGAAGGTGCCGTGCGCCGCGACGGCGGCCGAATCTCGCTCGGACCGCTGGCCCTACACGCCGACGGTCGCGAAATCGCATTGACGTTCCGCGGTCCGGCAGTCGTGGTGCCCGATGCGCGCGTCTACGTGAGTATCGAGCGCGCGCTTGCCTCGGGTATCCTCGATGAGGCCGCCGTGGTATCGGTGCGGCTGCGAGTGCCGGACGCGCCGCTGAACCTGGACGAAGTCCTGGAGGGCGGGATGTCGATCGATCCAGCGGCGACCGATCCGGTGGCGGCCTTCGGACGGCTCACCGGCACCATTACGATCGCCGGCGAAACCCGAACGCTCGAGGGTGTCGGACGCGCCGGTCTTTCGTTCACCGGAATCGGCTCGGCAAACTTCGTCTCGCGCCGAATGGTGTGGGCGTGCCTGCCCGCAAGTTTGCCATACTCCGCCTTGGAAGCACGCCTGATTACCAATGAAGACGGCACTGGATACCGCGCAGCGCGGTTGCTGGGTGGACCGGGATGGACGCGAGGTGAACTGCTCGAGCTCGATCTCGACACCGTTTCGGCCGAGTCGCCGCCCGAAAAAATTGCCCTGACCCTCGCGCTCAACGGCGCGCGGCGGACGCTCGCCGGCGAGGTGCGAAGCTTCGTCCCGCTCTCGCGCCCCGGCCCGAATCAGAGCCGCATCTACACTTCAATCGGCTTCGCGAACTTCCAGTTCGGCCCGCACGCAGGCGCCGGCGAGGGCGCTGGCATGTTCGAGTATTCGCGCCGCGTGACGCCGGCGCAGACCGCCCAAACCCATCGATCCGATCAAGCCGGGGACGACGCGGACTGATCACCGCGGCGCGACCGACGCGGCGCTCAGGCTGGATCGCGGCGGGAATTGGCGACCAGCAATTCCTCGATACGGCCCGCGACTTCTACTATCTGCTTGGCAAGCGGCGCATCGGCGTGTTCCTTCACGAACGGCGTCCCGCGATCGCACGCCTCGGCGAGCCGCGGATCGAAAGGCAGCCGGCCGATGATCGGCGGGCCCTTGCGGGCGGCGAGCGATGCCATTTCGCCATGCGGAAGGAGCGGTCTCACCGAGTGGCAGCTCTCGCAGAAGAACCCGGTCATGTTCTCGATTATTCCCAGCACGGGCACGGCGGCTCGCGCCGCCGTTTCCAGTGCGCCCTTGGCGGACTGCACCCCCAACTGCGAAGGATGACTCAGCAGGACGAATCCCGTGAGCGGAGCGGTCCGGGCGATCAGCTCCATCGCGGCGAGTCCCGGGGCGGCGTCGATCAGCAGAAAATCCAGGGCGCCGAAGCGGGTGTGGCTGAGCAGCCGCCGGACCATCTGCGCCGGGGTAAGCGCAACCGGCCGCGCGCCGTTGGTGATCGCGGGACGCTCCTCATCGATAAGACTCAAGGCCGGCGGTTCGGATTCGGCCAGCAGGTTGCTCGCGACCACCCGCAAACCCAGCGGACCGGCCGCCGGGTCGATTTGATCGCCGGTATCATACAGCCGCGCGCGCCCCATCCCGAGCATCGCCGCGACGCTCGGCGAGTCGAGATCCGCGTCCACCAAGCCGACCTTGCGACCCTTGAGGACCAGCGCGATCGCGACGCTGGCTAGAATCGCGCTCTTGCCCACCCCGCCCTTGGCGCTGGCAAACGCAACGACGCTCTTCACCGCGCCCAGATTGAGTCTCGTCTGGGCAAGGCCGATCTCCAGTTCCGAAGCCTGCTCCGCACCGATCCCTTCAGATTCCCCGAAAAGTTTCATCGCAAGCCCAAACCGGCCGGGGCCGTTACCGCCTCAACCGCATCGACGATAGTCAAACAAGATTGCCTTGTTATTGGCTTGGCGTAAAGGTCTGGACAATTGTCGTGACGCGCGGGTGAGGGTGGCCCGCAGAGTTCCTCACGCCTTCGGCTGCCAGCGGAGCACTGGGTGGCGGGCGGCCTCGGCTTCGTCGACGCGCTTGAGCCTGAGCGATTGGGGAGCGTCCTTCACCTTCTCCGGCTCGTTCAGCGCCTCGTCGTAGATCCGCTCCATCGCCTCGACGAATCCGTCGATCGTCTCTTTCGATTCGGTCTCGGTAGGCTCGATCATCAGAGCGCCGCGCACGACCAGCGGGAAATAGATGGTCGGCGGATGGATTCCGAAATCGAGCAGCCGCTTGGCGATATCGAGCGTGCTGACATGGGCGCGGCTCTCCAGCTCGTGGGTCAGGACGCATTCGTGCATCGAGGACTCGCTCGTCGCGCTCGGATAGCGATCTTCGAGCCGCTTGCGGACATAGTTGGCATTGAGGATCGCGAGCCGGCTCGCGAGCGTCAGGCCGTCGCCGCCCAGCGCCAGGATATAGGCGTACGCGCGCACCAGCATCCCGAAATTGCCATGGAACGAGCGCAGGCGCCCGATCGAGTCGGGATGGTCGCCGTCGAGGATCCAATGGCCGCCCTGGCGGACGAGCCGTGGATACGGCAGAAAGGGTTCGAGATGCTTCTTCACGGCGATCGGTCCCGCGCCCGGACCACCGCCGCCGTGCGGAGTCGAGAAGGTCTTGTGCAGGTTGAGCTGCACGATATCGGCGCCCATCTGTCCGGGCTTGGCGACGCCCATCAGCGCGTTCATGTTGGCGCCGTCGAGGTAAAGCAGGGCGCCGCGCTCGTGGAGCGCATCGGCGATGGCGCAGATTTCGGGCTCGAAGACCCCGAGCGTATTGGGATTGGTCACCATCAGGGCCGCGGTCTCGTCATCGGCCAGGCGGCGAATCGCGGCGGCGTCCAGGAATCCGCGCGCGTTCGAGGGCGCGACCATCACCTCGAATCCGGCCAGTGCCGAGCTGGCCGGGTTGGTCCCGTGGGCGGTGTCGGGGATGATCACCTTGTGACGCCGCGCGCCGCGTTTGAGATGCCAGGCGCGCGCGATCAGCAGTCCGGCCAGCTCGCCATGCGCGCCGGCCGCCGGATGGAGCGACACGGCGTCCATGCCGGTGATTTCGGCGAGGGCGCGCTCCAGCCGCGCCATCAGTTCGAGAGCGCCCTGACAAAGATGCGCCGGAGTGCGCGGATGAAGCTGGGCAAAGCCGGTGAGCGCCGCAAGCTCGTCGTTGAGCACCGGGTTGTACTTCATCGTGCACGATCCGAGCGGGTAGAAGTGGGTCGCCTGCGAAAAGTTGAGTTGCGAGAGCCGGATGAAATGGCGAACCACGTCCGGCTCGCTGAGCTCGGGGAAATTCTCGAGTTCGTCGCGGCATAGCTCCACGCCGAGAATGTCGGCCGCCTTCGGCCCCCCAGGCGCCGCGGACGACAGATCGGCACCGCGGCGGCCCTCCGACGAGAGCTCGAAGATCAGCGGTTCGCCGGCGACGTCATCTGGGCGGCCTTCCGGCCGCTTGGGCGATCGCTTCTGGCGCACTTCCTTCATTGCCGTGCCGGTTTCGCCCGGTTCGACTTTTATCCTGCTCGCACTCGCCATCACCGCGCCTCCGCCAACGACTCCGACAGCCGGTCGAGATCCCGGCTCGAATTCATTTCGGTGACCGAGATCAAAATTGAATCTTTGAGCTCGGGATAATCGCTTCCGAGCGCCACTCCGGCCAGCACGCCGTTTCGCTCCGCAGCCCCAAGCGCGGCTTGGGGATCGCGAACCGTTGCGGCGAACTCGTTGAAGAACGGCGCCGCGAAGCGCGCGCGGATGCCGCGCGAGGCCAGCCGGCTTGCGCAGTCGTGGGCGAGCTGGACGTTGCGCTCCGCGAGATCGCGCAGTCCCCGGCGCCCCATCAGGGAGAGATAGACCGTCGCCGCCAGCGCGCAGAGCGAATGGTTGGTGCAGATGTTCGACGTCGCCCGCTCGCGCCGGATGTGTTGCTCGCGGGTCGCGAGCGTAAGCGTGAAGGCGCGCCGCCGCTGCGCATCGCGGGTTTCGCCGACCAGCCGGCCCGGCATCTGGCGCACATTCGCCATCGCGCTGGCCATGAAGCCCAGGCCGGGCCCGCCGAACTGCACCGGGAGACCGAAACTTTGCGCCTCGCCGACCACGATATCGGCGCCGAGCGCGCCCGGCGGCTTGAGGATCGCGAGCGACAGCGCCTCGGCCGTCGCTGAGATCGCGACTCCGCCAGCGCGATGAGTTATGGCTGCGATCTTCTGAAACGGCTCGATCGCGCCGAAGGCGTTGGGGTATCCGGTCACGGTGCAGAGCAGGCGATCGTTGGCCGCGCGTTCCAGCGCGGCCAGATCGGTCACGCCGCCGGCGGCGTCGAACGGCAATTCGATCACTTCGAGCTCGTCCAGCGCGCTCAGGTAGGTGCGGATCGTCGAGCGATAGTCGCGCCAGAGCGCGCGCGCGAGCGCCACCACGCGCCGCCCGGGCTTCAGCCGGTGCGCCATCAGCACCGCTTCGGCGGCGGCCGACGCGCCGTCGTACATGCTGGCGTTGGCGACCTCGGTCGCGGTGAGCTGCGTGATCAGGGTCTGGAATTCGAAGATCGCCTGGGTGGTGCCCTGGCTCGCCTCGGCCTGATAGGGCGTGTAGCTGGTCGCGAATTCGGCGCGGGCGCAAATCGCGCGCACTGCGGCGGGCACGTAATGGCGGTAGTAGCCGGCGCCGAGGAGACTCACGAAGTCATGCGCGCCGCGATTGGCCGCGGCCAGCGCCGCCATCTCGGCAGCCACTTCGGCTTCGCTCAGGCCGGGCGCGAGATCGATCGCGGCGCCTTGGCGCAGATGCGCGGGGACGTGCGCGATCAGGTCCTCGACGCTGTGGGCGCCGAGCGTCGCGAGCATCGCGTCGATCTCGCGTTCAGTATGCGGAATGAATCGCATCAGGCCTCCCGGTTTTTGATTCACGCTGCACGCAGCACTCGGCGGCGGTAGAACGGAAGCGCCGTCACCGTCGCGCCGACTCGCCGATTGCGGATTTCGACTTCGAGGCTATCGCCCTCGCGAGGCCACGCGCCCGCGACTGCCGACCCGGTCACATACGCCATCGCGAGCGGCCGGCCGAAGCTCGGCGCAAACGTTCCGCTGGTGACGGTTCCAATCTCCCGGCCGTCGCGAGATAGCCGGTAGCCCTGGCGTGCGACGCTGCGCGAATCCGTAGTGCGAAGCCCGATCAGGCGCTTGCGAAGGCCGCTCGCGCGCTCTTTCCTCAGCGCCGGCTCGCCGACGAAATCGTGGCCGAACTTGACGAACGTGTCGAGTCCGGCCTCCAGGGGCGTGGTCGAACGATCGAGCTCGTGTCCGTAAAGCGCGAGACCCGCTTCCATCCTCAAGGTGTCGCGCGCGCCCAGGCCGCAGGGCTTGAGTCCCGCGCCGGCGCCGGCCTCGAGGATCGCTTCGAACAGGCGCACTGCGCTTTGCGCGGGCGCGAACAGCTCGAAGCCGTCCTCGCCAGTATAACCGGTGCGAGCGATGAAGCATCGCACGCCCGCCACGATCGCCGTCGCGGTCTTGAAGGGCCTGATCGCCTCTATGGGCGTGCTCGCGAGCGGCGCGAGGATCGCCGCGGCTTTGGGACCCTGAATCGCGACCAGCGCGGTCTCGTCGCTGTGGTCGGCAAAGGACGCGCGGCCACGGTTGAGATCGGCCAGATGGCCGCGATCGGATTCGATATTCGACGCGTTGACGCACAGCATGTAGCGCTCCGCGCCGGTGCGATAAACGATCAGATCGTCGATCGTGCCGCCGTCCTCCGCGCACAGAATCGTGTACTGCGCCTCGCCTTCCTTGAGCTGCGAAGCCGAATTGGTGAGCGCCCGTTCGAGCAGTTCCAGCGCGCGCGGCCCGCTTATCTCGAATTCGCCCATGTGGCTCAAATCGAACAGACCTGCGGCGGACCGCACCGCCAGATGCTCCTCGATAATCCCGCTGAAACTCACCGGCATCGCGAAGCCGCCGAACTCGGTCATCCGCGCACCGAGCCTTGAGGTGTGGAGATCGAACAACACCGTACGCTTGGGGGAATTCATCTAACCGCCAGAATTCTATCAACCGCCGGATTGCCACACGAGACGCGCCGGGCACGCCTGCCCACAGAGACCGTCAGCATTGTTGAAAAACGCGCGGCGAAGACCGCTGCCCGATGGCGGCTCGCGCCACCGTGCTATACTGCATATCTGCGATGGGCGCGGTCATCATGGATGGGAGGGCGGTGAGTGAGTCGCTGATGCCGGAGCTGCGGCGCCATGCGCGGGAGCTGGTCGAGCGTCATCGCTTCACTCCCGGACTCGCCGCGGTGCTGGTCGGCGACGACCCGGCCTCGCGCCAGTATGTCCGCAACAAGCGCAAGCTCGCCGCCGAACTCGGATTTCGGAGCGAGTTGGTGGCTCCGGCCGCGTCGGAAGCCACTACCGATTCGCTGGCGGCGGCTATCAACCGTCTCAACCTGGACGAGCGCACCAGCGGGATTCTCCTCCAGCTCCCGATGCCGCCCAACGTGGACAAGTTCAGGCTCTTCGACGCGATCGATCATCTGAAGGACGTCGACGCAGTTTCGGCGCCCAGCGTCGGGGGCTTCTATCGCGGCGAGTGGGGGCGCTTCATCCCATGCACCCCGCGCGGCGTGCTGACCCTGCTGGATTATTACCAGGTGCCGGTCGACGGCGCGCGCGCGGTCGTAATCGGCCGCAGCGACATCGCGGGCAAGCCGCTCGCGCTGATCCTCGGCGGCCGGATGCGCAACGCCACCGTGACGTGGTGCCATCGCAGGACGGTCGACCTGGCCGCGGTCTGCCGCGACGCGGATCTGATCGTATCGTGCGTCGGCGCCGACGTGGGGCGTCCCTTCCTGATCACCGCCGATATGGTGAAGAAGGGATCCTGCGTGATCGACGTGGGTTTTCGCCGCGTCGCGCCGGGAAAGTTCGCGGGCGACGTGGACTTCGAGGCGGTCAGGAAGGTGGCGGGATGGGTGACGCTCAATCCGGGCGGGACCGGCCCGATGACCGTGCTGGCGCTGATGCAGAATCTGATCGACGCGGCGCGCTATCAATTGGGCTTGGAACGGGCGAATTATTCGGTCTGATTCGTGCGTCACTTCATCCGCTTTTCCATCCACATCACGTCCCAGTAGCGGCCCAGCTTGCGGCCGTTCTCGGTGAACAGCGCGACTTGCTCGAAGCCGAACCGCCGGTGAAGCGCGACCGACGCGTCGTTCGGCATCGTGATTCCCGCCAACACGCGATGGACATCGGCCTCGTCGCCTTCCAGCGCCTTGAACAGCGCCTCGTACATCATGCGGCCGATCCCTTTTCCGATCGCGTCCACGGCGCAGTAGATCGTCGTCTCGACGCTCGGGTCGTAGGCCGCCTTGGCGCGGAACTGTCCGGTCCCGGCGTAGCCCAGCACCAGCCCGTTGCGCTCGGCCACAAACAGTTGGTAGCGGCCGCCGCGGGTGTGTTCCTCGAACCACGGCAGGCGTTCCTCGGCGGTCATCGGCGTGATGTCGAAAGTGATCGGGGTGTTCACCACATAGTGGTTGTAGATCTCGGTCAATCGGGCGAGGTCGCTCAGGACCGCGGGGCGAACCTGGATATCGCTCATCGTCGGGGCTCCCTTTGGGCGCATCTTCGATGCTATTTTGCTACGACACGGAGCGGCGAGTACAACCCCGCCGAGGCAAGAATCAAATGTCACAACATTCTCCGGTCATCATAGGAGTCGCCCAGTTCAACCCACGCAACGCCGGGATCGTGCCGGCGCCCGAACCGCTCGAGATGATGGCGCAGGTAGCGCGGAGCGCAGCTGAAGACTCGGGCGCGCCCGGCGTGCTCGACGCGCTCGACGCGATCGCGGTGGTGAACGTCATGTCGTTCCACTACCGGAATGCGCCCAACGCGCTGGCGGCGCGGCTCAAGATTCAGGCGCGCGAGCAGCTCTAC
>Ga0187784_10002342_pt1 | contig 15157 bp, 18 predicted proteins | sample 1015_SJ02_MP15_2_FD_132964 | JGI IMG/M metagenome (GOLD analysis project Ga0187784, IMG submission 132964) | Tropical peat soil microbial communities from peatlands in Department of Meta, Colombia - 1015_SJ02_MP15_20_MG | ecosystem: Environmental > Terrestrial > Soil > Wetlands > Peat | place...
CGCGCGGCGGCTCCGGCAAGGGCGCAGGGGAAAGCTTGGCACGCTCGAGCATGGGGGAACCGAGGTTCGGGACTGGGCAAACTCCGGCCTTCGCCGGAGCAAGGAATAGGGTCGCTAGTGTCCTTCGATTCCGAAGTTCGCCTGGTCTTGCGGCACGTTCCGATGCGAACTTCGGAATCGAAGGACACTAGCAAACCTATAATTCTAGTGCCGCTTTGAACCCGAAGTTCGCAATCGGACTCGCGGCAATTGTAGTGCGAACCTCAGGTTTGCGGCACTAGCGAGCCCTTACTTCTTCGGCTCGCCCGACGGCGCGAATTTGAGCGCGGTGCCGTTCATGCAGTAGCGCAGCCCGGTCGGCTGCGGCCCGTCCGGGAAGACATGCCCGAGATGGGCCTCGCAGGCCGCGCAACGGACCTCGGTGCGGCGCATGAGCCACGAGCGGTCGGCGTGCTCGCTCACCGCTTCCCCGTTCACCGGCGCGGAAAAGCTCGGCCAGCCGGTGCCGGAGTCGAACTTCGTCTCCGAAGAGAACAGCGGGGCGCCGCAGCAAATGCAGCTGTAGCCTCCCGCCCGCTTCTCGTCCCAATAAGGACCCGTGAAGGCGCGCTCGGTACCGTGCTCGCGGGTGACATAATACTGCTCGGGCGACAACTGGGCGCGCCATTCCGCCTCGCTCTTGTTCACTTTGGGCTTCGTCTCGGTATCGGCCATGATCGACCCTCGGTCTGGTGCTCTGGCGCACACATGGGTGGACGGGCGCGCGCTCACAAGTCGTGCGCGCTCAAACCCGGGTGATAACGGGAGATTTTGCGCCCGCAAAGGGTCGAAGCGAGGGATTTACCGGTAACTGCGTTGCCTCTACGGGACCGGCGGCCGGCTTTATTTGCCCTAACGGTAATTCCAAGGAGAGCCATAATATCGACTTTTGTCTATGCTGTTTTGCACGAGAATTTACTTGCCATGGCGCAACCAATACTAGATAAATCACTCGGACGATCCTATGCAGGGGGCGCGCGAAGATGACGAGCGAGAATCCCAAGGGCGGCGACTTCATCGGGCTCACGGCCAACATCGTGTCCGCCTACGTGAGCAACAACACGGTTCCGGCCACCGATATTCCCGGCCTGATCAACCAGGTGCACGCGGCGCTGGTGCGCGTGTCGGGCGGGCATGGGGAAGCGCCGTCTGACACCTTGAAACCGGCGGTGCCGGTGAAAAAGTCGATCACGCCCGAATACATCGTCTGTCTCGAGGACGGGAAGAAATTCAAATCGCTCAAGCGCCACCTGCGCACCCAGTACAACATCACGCCGGAGCAATATCGGGAGAAGTGGGGCCTGCCGCCCGACTACCCGATGGTGGCGCCGAACTACGCGGCCGCCCGCTCGCAGCTGGCGCGGCAAATGGGGCTCGGGCAGCAGCGGCGGCGGCGCGGCAAGTAAGCCGCGGCTTGGTCAGACGGCGACCGCGAGCGCCGAACGCGCGTCGGCCCTGATGCGCTCGACCATCGACTTGAAGCCGTTCGAGCGCTGCGGCGTGAGATGCTCGCGCAGGCCGAGCTTGTTGAACAGCGCGATCGCGTCGCGCTCGAGAATTTCGCGCGCGGGCCTGCCGGAGTAGAAGGCGAACAGGATCGCGATGAGCCCGCGCACGATGTGGGCGTCGCTGTCGCCGGCGAACGTGAGGATCGGCCCGCCCGCGCCGTCCGGCCTGACGCTGGTGGCGAGCCACACCTGGCTGGCGCAGCCTTGCACTTTGTTGGCGTCGGTGCGCGCCGTTTGGGCGAGCAGCGGCAACTCGCGGCCGAGCTCGATCACGTAGCGATACCGGTCGTCCCAGTCGTCGAGGACGGCGAAATTGTCGATGATTTCGTCGATCGTCATGGCGTGCGCCCGCGCCTTCGATATAGGCGCGCGCGGCCTCGCGGTCGAGGCCGCTGCGGCGTCGGCATAGTCGGGATGGTCGAGCGGAAGCTACGCCGGGTGCCGGGCGTCGGAGTTGCGGCGCGGCTGCGGTCCGCGCCACGGCATCGCCAGGTCGGCGGGCGTGAGCGTGTTCTGCGACGGCTTGCGTACGCCTGCGACCTGTTCGGTCTCGCGCGCGGGCTCGCGGCCGACCTTCTCGCCGAGAAAGTCGTAGAGCATTTTGGCGCCGGCGTGCGCCTTGTGCCCGAACTCGACGAGCGCCTGCGAGCCGACCGCGCAGGCGTCCGGCTGGCGCACGCAGAATTGGCGCATGTCGGCCACGACCGCGCCGGTGGCCGAGACCGCCTCGCCCGCGCCGACCTGCGGCGAGGGCGCGCCCTGTTGCGCGCGGTCGCTCGGCATCAGCACGACGACGACCGTGAGCCAGAACGCCAGCTTGAGAAGGAACCGCATGGCCCTGTCCCTGATCCCGCGGGTGGTTTTTCTTTTCCCGCCTTGGATCACGCTAGCAGAGAGGCTTGAAAGCCCGGTTCGCGATTTTGTGCGTATTCGCTGTGAATCCGCGGCAAATTTTCATAAAAATTGAACGGTCGGCCAAGCGCGGATTTTGCTGCGATAAATGGCCCCGAATTCCGCGCCGTTTGGGCGGGGCGCGCGCCTCTCAACCGACCGTTCACCATGGCCGTTTAAATGGGTTCCCCGGAAGGGCGGAACGACGGGGCGACCCGGTGCCCGGTGACGGGCTTAGCTTTCGTTTAAGCGGCGTCTGGGAGCATCCGCCTGCAGATTTCGGGGTGAGGCGTGGCTGATCTCGACGAGACCTATCGGGCGGTCGCGGCCGAGCGCGGCCGTTTCGACGACGACGGTCGCTCGCTCTGGCGCAGGGCGCTCACGCAGGCCTTGGGCCGCAATCCGCGCGATGCGGTCGCGCTTGCGGTGGTCGCGCTCGCGGTGGGCGCGATCCTGATCAACGCGCTGCATCTCCAGCCCGGCCCGCATCCTGCCCCGATTTTCAAGATCAGGCCGCGGCCGGTGGCCGCGCCGGAGGCGGCCGCGAGCTTGGCTTCGCTGCATCCTGGGCAGGCTCCCGGCGCACGGGTCGACCCCGTCGCCCCCGGCACTCGAACCCGGGCGGAAATCGTCGCCGACATCCAGCGCGAACTTGCCAAGCGCAATTTCTACGACGGCCCGGCGGACGGCATCAGCGGGCCCAAGACTGACGCCGCGATCCGCGACTTCATGCAGGCGGCCGGGCTCAAGATCGCCGCCGAGCCGACCGACGAACTTTTCCACGCGCTCGCGCGCTCGCCGGTCAAGGCGCCATCGACGCGCGGTTCCGCGGGGCCGGCGCGCGTCGATCCCATCGCCGAACTGATCGAGCCGTCGCCCCGGCGCGTGCTCGCGGTGCAACGCGCGCTCGCCGAGGCCGGCTACGGGCAGATCAAGCCGACCGGCGTCTACGGTCCCGAGACAAAGGCGGCGATCGAGAAATTCGAACGCGAGCGCAAGCTCCCGATCACCGGCCAAGTTTCCGACCGGCTGGTGCGCGAGCTTGCGGCGCTGACCGGGCAGCCGCTCGAATAGGCGCGGGTCGTGCTACCACTGGGCGCCACGAGCCCGTCCATCCATGCGTCTGAAATCCGGCATCTGGGTCGCCGCCTATTTGCGCCGCCGTCACATCGACGGCACGTTCGCGGTGGTACGCCGGCGCGGCGCCGAGGAGGCGGGCGCGATCTTCATCAAGATCGCCCGGCTCGACGGCACGGCCGAACTTTACGGCCCCGCGCCGCAGACCGCGTTCGAAGACTCGCGGCCCGCCGACCGGGCGTTTAGTCCGTGCTTCAAGCAGCAACCGGTGCCGGAGGCTGAAGCCGAGGCCTATCTCGCGCGCGAGATTCGGTTCGATTCCGATATCTGGATCGTCGAGGTCGAGGACCGCACCGGACGCCACATGCTCGATCAGGTGGTGCCCTGACGGCGCAGCGGCGTTGCCGCCTCGCGCCGGCCGGGCTGCGCCGGGGCCGCGGGCGCAACGCCGCGGCGCGCCGCCTCGCCGCCGGCGCGGCGGCCGGCGTCGGCCTCGTCGTTCCACAGCACGGCCTGATGGGTGGCGCGCGCCGGCGCGCCGCTGCGCAGGCTCGCGATCACCTGGAGCGCGGCCGCGCGCGGCAGGTCCAAATAGAGCTGCGTGAGCGCGAATACCCGCGACACCGATTCGCCGATCGCCGGATTCACGAACAGGAGGATGCGCACCAGCACCTCCGACGACATGTCGAGGGCCTTGGCGGCGATGAGCAGCGGCTCGCCGCCCGTGTCTTCGACCATGCGCCGCGCCAGCGCGGCGTTCACGCCGAGCACGCGGTGAAGTTCGCCGGCAAACTCCTCGGGGCGCCGCGCCAGCGCGGCGGCCTCGAGCCGCGCGACGCTCTCGCTCGGCACGTTCCGCCGCGGGATCGGGTCGGCGGGGTCGAGGTTGGCGAGGATCACGCGACGTTCTTCGCTCGACGCGTCGAGAAACAACTCGCCCAGGCCGGTTTCGACCGGTGCGGGGGCGGAGGCTTCCGCTTCGCCGACGAGCTGCCGCCATGGCGACGAGCGGGGCAGCAACGAGGCGGCGCTCGGGCGCGCCGCCGGCGCAACCGCGTCGGTCGTGCGGGCGCTTGCGCCGGTGGGGCTGCGGCGCGCGGCGATCGCCGCCGCATGTTGCGGCCCGCATTCCGCCATGATGGCGGCAAGCTCGCTGCCGGGCAGGCATGGCGAATGGCGCAGCACCGGCTCGGCCACGTCGATCACGTCGCGCGCGAGGCGCAATACGGCCGCGCGCGGCGCCGCCGGATAGGTCGCGAGCTTCTGTGCTACGACCGCGCGGGTTGCAACGTCGACCGCGTCGAGCAGGCGCAACACCAATTCCGTATAGTGCGTTTCTTCATCGAGCGTATGCGCGGGCTTCTGAATGTAGAGATCCGTGAGCACGCGCGCGAGCGTCGGCCGCGTATCGACGCCGCGCAGGCGCGCGAGGTCGTCCAACCCGTCGAGATTAGGAGTGCCCGGCGCCGTCACCGCAGTTCCACCCGCGAACAGATGGATCAAATTATCCGTGCCTCGTTAGCGGACCCTTAACCAACGCCCTGATCCTGCCGTAACAGAGCATTAACCATATTCGCGGCCTAATTGGGCGGGACCTCGCGCAGGGGGCTGCGCGCGAGGGCGGGGGTCGCATGGGGACCGTGATCAAATTCCCGGACGAGCGCGTCGGCGGCGGCGAGCGCAGCGAGCGCGGCGGCGGCGCCACTATCGTCATCCTTCCGGTCGTGCGCATCGAGCGCGGCACCGACGGGCCCTCGGGCGGGCTCGAGCCGGGCGCCAGTTCGCCCGGCCGCAAGCGGCGTCGGCGCTCGTCGCGATGACCGGATTTTCGTACGGCGCGCGCGGCCTTGCCGCCGGCGCCGTTGTCTTCTGCGCGCTCGCGGGCGGCGCGGCTGACGCCGGCGATCTCGGCCGCGCCGATCCGAATTTCTGGGACGGGCTGCTGCCCCAGCAACTCTACCTCGGCCCGGTGGCGCCGCTGTCGTTCCCGCCCTCGGGCATGCCGCATTCGCTTTATCCGCTGACCGATGCCGAAACGTCGTTGCGCGAACAGTCGTTCTCGATATTGCAGCCGCCGCAGCACCGCGAGGTGTGGAAGACATTGATGGCGAGCTGGGTCCAGGCCACCGCCTTTCCGCTCGATATCCTGCGCGCGGATCCTTACGCCTATGCCAACGTGCTGATCGGCATGCCGTTCGCGTCGGAAGCGGGACGATATTCGCGCCTGATCGACGACGTGGGCAGCGATTATTTGTTGCTCGGCCCCTTCATGGCCACCGCGTGCCAGGTGGTCGACATGGACGCGCGCCGCGCGCGCAGCCTGACCTACGTGCAAGGGTTCACCGAATACGAGATCAACAACGCGCTGGCGCGCAACAACGAGAACCGCACGTTGATCGAAGGCGCGCAGGCCGTGCTCGCCGATCGGGTCTGGTCCTACCGCTACGCCGTCAATCGCCTGGTCGTGGCGGTGCCGTCGCGGCTTGCCGTCCAGGCGGAGCGGGCGGTCGAGCGTTACGCCGTGCAGGTTGCCGCGATAACGCCCTATCTTGCGAAGTGCGTCCCGGCGATCGCCGTGGTCGAGCAGGGACCGCCCAGTCCCGTCATCAGCAAATAGCGACAGAACCTAATGATGAGTCGTCATCGCCCGCGAAAGCGGGCGATCCAGTAACCACAGGTCTTGCAAATAAAATGAAGGCCGGTGTGTACTGGATGCCCCGCTTCCGCGGGGCATGACGAGTCTGGCATGACGAGTCTAAAGAGTAATGCGAGGCAACATGGATCACGTGACGCAGAACTGGCGCCTGGAAAAGCCCGTCGCCGTTTCGCCCGGCGGCATCGTCGTTGCGCAGTACCGCGCCGCCGCCGAGGTCGGGGTGGCGATGCTGCGCGCGGGCGGCAACGCGGTCGATGCGGCGGTTGCGGCGGCCTTCGCGTTGGCCGCGATCGAACCGTGGAACAGCGGGCTCGGCGGCATCGGCTACATGCTTGTGCAACGCCCCGGCGCGGCCGCGCAGGTGATCGACTTCGGCGCGGTTTCGCCGGCAAAACTCGATCCCGCTGCGTTCCCGCTCACCGGCAAGGCGGGCGCCGATTTGTTTGCCTGGCCGCAGGTCGAAGACGACCGCAACATCCGCGGGCCGCTCTCGATCGCGGTGCCGGGCTCGGTCGACGGCTACGGCTTCGCGCTCGAGCGCCTCGGCTCGCTGCCGCTGGCGCAGGTCATCGAGCCGGCGATCGCGCTCGCCGAGGCCGGGCTGCCGGTCGACTGGTACGTTAGCCTGAAAATACTGGCGGTCGCCGCGGACCTGCGCCGCTATGCGGAAAGCCGCCGCGTCTGGCTTAACGGCGACCTGCCGCCGATCCATCTCACCGGCGCGCCGATCCCGCGGGTCAAGCTCGCCGGGCTCGCCGACACGCTGCGCCGAATCGGGCGCGCGGGACGGCGCGATTTCTACGAAGGGGAGGTGGCGCACGCGCTTGCCCGCGACATCGGCACGGCGGGCGGCGTGCTCTCCACGGACGACCTCGCGCGGTATCGCGCCCGTATGGTCGAGCCGACGCGCTTTTCTTATCGCGATACCGCGGTTAGCGGCGGACCGCAGCTCACCGCCGGGCCCACCTTGCAGGACGTGCTCGCAAGTCTCGCGCGCGAGCGCTTCGGCGCGCGGCCGGATGCCGCTTTCTTCGTTGCGCTCGCGAGCGCGCTCGAGGCCGCCTACGAGAAGCGCCTGCGCTCGATGGGCGACGTCGAGCGGCTCGACGCCTCGACCACCCACGTCACCGCGGTCGACCGCGACGGCATGATGGTGGCGATGACGACGACGTTGCTGTCGAGCTTCGGCAGCCGGTTCGTCTCGGCCTCGACCGGCATTCTCATGAACAACGGCATCATGTGGTTCGACCCGCGCCCGGGCCGGCCCAATTCGCTCGCCCCCGCCAAACGGCCGCTGTGCAACATGTGCCCGGTGATCCTCGCGCGCGGCGGTGAGCCCTGGCTCGCCGCCGGCGCCTCGGGCGGCCGCCGCATCCTTGCCGCGGTGACGCAGCTCTTGAGCTTCCTCGTCGACTTCAAGCTCGATGCCGCCGCGGCGGCGCACCATCCGCGTATCGATGTAAGCGGCACCGGCACCGTCAGCGCCGATCCGCGCCTTTCGGCAGAAATCCGTTCGGCCTTGCGCACCTGCGGCGCCGTCGCCGAGGTCGAGCACGTCGCCTATCCGATCAACTATGCCTGCCCGAACGTGATCCTGCGGCGGCCGGACGGCGAATGGGAGGGCGTCTCCGACGTGATGAGCCCGTCGTCGGGGGCGGTGGGGGCGTAGGCAGTGGTGAGGAGCGAATAGCGAATAGCGAATAGCGAATAGCGAATAGCGAATAGCGAATAGCGAATAGCGAATAGCGAATAGAAGAACCCCCTGTAGGCGTCCTAACTATTCGCTATTCGCTACTCACTATTCGCTTTACTGCGGCTGCGGCCGGCAGCGCGCGCCGGCAAGCGAGCGGCGCGCCGAGGGCATCTGTCCCGGCTCGGCGGCGAGCGCCTTGAGCACGATCAGCCCGGTGGGCGTCGGCGAGTCGACGATCAGCCGGTCCGCCGCCGTCACGTCTTCTTCTTCCGGCATGTCGGCGTGCTGCTGCGCCGTCATCAGGTCGAGTTCGATCACGCGGCGCCCGGCGGCGCGGTCGTTGATGGCGTAATAGGCGATGCCCTTGCGCGTGTAGAACGACACCGACGTATAGGCTTGGCTCACCGGCACGGTCAGTTTGAGCGGCGCCGCCGTCAGGTCGTAGCGGCAAACCGCGACCGCGAACGCCGGATCCATGAACGGCATCAGTTCGTTCGCCGGCGCCGGCTCGGGCAGCGGCACCACCGTGTTGACGCGGGCGATCGGCGTGAGGCGCGCATAGGCGTCGCGCGTCGCCGTAGTCGGCAAGGCGAGCACGGTCGCGAGATGCACCATGCCGCCGAGCACGATGCCGCCGAGCAGCCACATCAGCCAGCGGATCATGCGCACGCCCGCGTGAAGACGGTCGGCATCGGCACTTCGCGGCTCGCGCCGGTCGCGACCCCGACCGGCGTGTCGTAGAGGCGCAAGGCAAGGACGTAGCGCTCGGCGCCGCCGGTCGGCAGCCAATTGCCCGGGCGCGCGCGCGGCGCGGCGACGATTTCGAAACTTCCGTCCGCCGCCCGCACGATTTCCTGGCTGGTGAAGCCGTAGCGGTTGGCCGAATTGGCGACGAGCCGCCCTTCGGGATCGTAGAGGGTGAGCGTCCAGAAGCGCGCGGGCGGCGTCGTGCCGCGCAGTACCACCTCGCAACGGCCGTCGAACGGGTGTCCGACGTCGTCGCGGCGGCCGAGAAAGGCGACGCCGTCGCCGAGTCCGACCGGCAGTTCGCCGGTGCGCGCGATGCCGGCGCGCGCGTAAGGATCGATATCGGCGCTGCCGGTACGCGGCCACGCGGTCCAGGCGCCGATATGCACCGCGCCGAAGGCGGTGCCGTGCGTGAGCGCGAACCAAGTGCCGCCGAGGCCGATCGCGGCCGCGACCAGGAGCGTGAGGAACGATCCGAACAGAAGTTTCACCGCCGGCGTCCCGCGGGCTGAAGCAAAATCGTCAAAGCGGCGTCACGCCGGCGAAGCCGTGGCGCGCGGCTCACTCGCCGCGCCCCGGCGCGCTCCGATCGGCGGCGGACGCGACGGTGCCGTCCCGTTCGCTCGCGGCGCCCCGCGCGGGACCCGCCGGCGGAACCGTCGCGAGCGCGCGCGCCGCGTTTTCCATGCGTCGCTCGAGCCGCCCCAGCACGTCGGCGGCGCGGCGGCTTAATTGCACCGGGCGCGGCGGCGTCTCGCCGGGCTCGGCGTCGGAGACGACCGGGGCGCGCGGCTGGGTCGAGCCGCCGAGGCCGGGCAGCGGTTTGAGCTCGATGCCCTGGTGCGCGTAGGCCATGATTTCGTGCCAAGTCATCGCCGGAAGCGAGCCGCCGGTCATCCGATTGGTCGGCGTGTAGTCGTCGTTGCCGAACCACACCCCGCACACGAAATTGCCCGTGTAGCCCATGAACCACGCGTCGCGGTAGGCGTTGGTGGTGCCGGTCTTGCCCGCCGCCTTGATGCCGTCGAGCTGCGCGCGCTTGCCGGTGCCTTCCTCGACCACCTTGTTCATCATCATGATCATGTTCTGGGCGACGTCCGGCCGCATCACCTGGCGTGGCTTCTTGCCGTCACGGTCCCAGCGCCAGACCAGGGCGCCGGCTCCTGTGCGCACCTCGAGCACCGCGTGCGGCGTGACCGCCTTGCCGAGATTGGGGAAAGTGGCATACGCGCCGACGTGGTCGAAGACCGTCACTTCGTCGGCGCCGATCGGCAGCGAGGGCGTGTCGGGCAGCGGCGTGCGCAGTCCCATGGCGCGGGCGGTCTTGACGATCTCGGCGCGGCCGCGCTTCGGGTTGCCGTCGCCGATCGCGATCGAGAGCTTCACCGCGATGGTGTTGATCGAGCGGATCAACGCCTGGGTGAGCGTCATCGAGCCGGCGTAGCCGCCCGAGTAGTTGTGCGGGCACCAGTTGCCGATGCACACGGGCCCGTCCACCACGATCGACGTGGGCTTCATGCCATGGGCGAGCGCGGTGGCGTAGACGTAGGGCTTGAAGGAGGAACCGGGCTGGCGCAGCGCGTCGGTCGCGCGGTTGAACTGGCTCTGGCCGTAGTCGCGTCCGCCCACCATGGCGCGCACGCCGCCGTCCACGTCCATGACCACCGTCGACGCCTGGCTCGCGTGATATTCATGCCCGTATTGCCGCAGCGAATTTTCGATCGCGCTTTCCGCCTGACGCTGCAGGCCCACGTCGATCGCGGTGCGCACCACGAACACCCGCTCGTTCATCGACTTGGGGAAGGTGTCGACGAGCTTCTTCATCTCGTCGAAGGCATAGTCGAGATAATAATTGGGCGCGTGGTCGTCGCGCCGGTCGATCGGAGTGGCCGGATTGCGTCGCGCGCCGAACACCTGACCCTCGGTCATGAATCCCGCGTCGACCAGGTTGTCGAGCACGACGTTGGCGCGGGCGCGCGCGGCGGGCAGGTTGACGTGCGGGGCAAAGCGGGTCGGCGCCTTGAACAGGCCGGCGAGCATCGCCGCCTCGGCGAGATTCACGTCGCGCGCGGACTTGCCGAAGTAATATTGCGCCGCCGCGTCGACGCCGAAGGTGCCGCCGCCCATGTAGGCGCGGTCGAGATAGAGCTTGAGGATTTCGTTCTTGGAGAGCCGCGCCTCGAGCCACAGCGCCAGGAACGCCTCGTTGATCTTGCGCTCGAGCGTGCGTTCGTTGTTGAGGAACAGGTTCTTGGCGAGCTGCTGGGTGATCGAGGAGCCGCCCTGCACCACGCCGCCGGCGCGGGCGTTGGCGGAAAACGCGCGGAAAATGCCGGAAATGTCGATGCCGAAATGGTCGTAGAAGCGCCGGTCTTCGGTCGCCAGCACCGCCTTGATCAGGTGATCGGGGAACTGCTCGAGCGGGACGGAATCGTTGTGGCGGATGCCGCGGGTGCCGATCTCGTTGCCGTAGCGGTCGAGGAAGCTGACGGCGAGTTCCGACTTCTTGAGCCAGTCGTCGTCGGAGGTGTCGCGGAAGGCGGGAACCGCAAGCGCCAGCAGCACGACGAGGCCGCCGGTGCCGAGCGTCGCCCCTTCGGAAAGGAGTTCGATCGGAATGCGCCGCCAGCCGCCCACGTGGAAGCGATCCATGAAGGTGGAGAAGCGCTCGTAATATTCCCGCAGCCAAGCGCCGAGGCGGAACACCGCCGAATCGATGCGGGCATCGATGTCGAGCAGGAACCGCCCGATGCGCAGCTTCCAGTCGTGGGGGAACAGCTCGGGCAAAGTCCCTATCTCTCGCTGCGGCGCAGACGACCGCGCCCGGCGACGCGGCCCGACGCCGTTCTTAGCCGATCCGGCCGGCTGGGGCCAACATCATGTCCTGACACCGGAAAACGGCAGTAACAAGATGGGCTTCCGTCGCATGGCCGCAGCTTCCGCGGCGCGTCATGGGCGACCGAACGCCCCATATTCGTTAACATCCGAGCTCAATCGCAGAGGACAAGTTTCGTGGCCGACCCGGACAAACCCTTCTGGCAACGCAAGTCGCTCGCCGAGATGAGCGATGCGGAATGGGAGAGCCTGTGCGACGGCTGCGGCCGCTGCTGCCTCGTCAAGCTCGAAGATGAAGACACGGCGGCAACCTATTTCACCGACGTCGGCTGCCGCCTGCTCGACGGGCAGACCTGCCGTTGCCGCGACTACACCCACCGCACCAAGAAGGTGCACGACTGCGTGCGCCTGACCCCGACGGTGGTGCACGAAATCAAATGGCTGCCGCCGACCTGCGCCTATCGCCTCCTCGACGAAGGCAAGGACCTCTACTGGTGGCACCCGCTGGTCTCGGGCGATCCTGACACCGTGCATCAGGCCCGCATCTCGGTGCGCGGCCGCGTCAAGGACAGCGAAGACGACGTACCGGACGAAACTCTGGAAGACCGCATCGTCGATTGGCCGGCCCGCTGGCCCAAGGATTCGCGCCGCAAGACGCGGCCGAAGGGGTGACGCTGCCAAAATTGATGTTCACATTTCGTTCTCAACCGAGTAAGGGGGCTTTGTGAGTTCAAACGACGAGCGGTTCTCCGAGGAGCAAGCGGGTTACGCCACCGATACCGCAGGCGCCAGCATGAGTGATGCAAGTGATCTGACCGACGCCAGGATCGCCGCCGCGGAAGCGCGAACGGATACCAAAATCGCGCGCGTCGAGGGTCGATCTAGTCGTTGCAAAAATAGACGCCATGGGGGAAAGGTTTAACGAATTACGGGACGACAACCGGGCCGTGCGAGCAAATCAATGGGTCATCGGCTTTGGGCTGGCCGTGCTGATCATCGCGGTCGCTGCTTTGTTTCCTGTTTTCTTTGACTTGGGTTCATAGGTCAGGGACATGGTTGACCACGCGGTGCAAGCGCACGCGGTAAAAAATCCTTAGCGCCGTCTCACGACCGCAGTGCCGCCTTCGGCCACATCGAAAATGGGCTCGCGCCCCCGACGGTACAACCGTCCGGTTGCGAGATGCTCGTAGTCTCTGTAGGTTCCGGCCGCGTTCAACCGTGAATTATGGGGGCGGTCATGTCGGGAGGGCGAGGCATCCTCTGGTTGGGACTGTGCGCGCTGTCGTTGCTTTCGGCTTGCGCGAGCACGCCCCTGCCGCAAACGCTGCCCAAGGCGCAAGACCCCCGACAGACGCGGATTTACGTTCTCTGCGAGGCGGACGTGTGCGGCGGGGCGGCGCATCCCGGAGTCAAGATCGATGATCAGAGCATTGGCGATTTGACATCCGCGGGATTTTTGTTCGCCGACCGTGCGCCCGGGCAGCATGTCGTCTCGGTTAGCTTGTTGCAGAATTACTATCCGCTCACGCTGGCGACGCGTCCGGGGTTCGTTCACTACGTCCACGTTAAGGCACGGCCGGCCATAGAAAGCTTCCTCACCGCTGGGCTCCTTACTCAAGCGGTCGAGCGAGCCGCTACCGGACACAACGGCGCGCTTGTGCTGGTTGAGTTGAGCGAACCGGACGGACGCGCGTTGTTGCAGAAGCTGGCGACCACCCCGAATGATACGAGGATTGATCCGAATCCGAGGTCTTAAGGCGTGAGCGGGCTACCGAGCTTGCGCGCGGTTGTCATGATCCAATCGCGGTAGGCGACGAGCGGCGTAAGCCCAGTGAGCCCGCCGCAGCCGTCGCTGCCGTTCGGCCCGGTCGACCAGCTTACGAGGCCCACCACCGCCGTCGTGCCGCCGTTCTCCTCGAACGCGGGCGCGCCGGAATCGCCCGTGCAAGCGCCAAGGCCGGGGCGCGCCCCGCCGGTCGCCGGGTCAACCAGTCGCACCTGCAGCGTGCCCGGTCGGCCGGTCGCAACGAGGTCTGCCGCCCGCACCGTGCCGCCGGTTCGGCCGTCGCCGCGCACGGTGACGCCGTAGCCCGCGACGGTGAAACGGTCGCCCGGCGCAAAGGCGGTGCGCCCGGTGATCTGTGCCGGCACCGCGGCGAGGGGAGCGGCAAGCTTGAGCAGCCCCACGTCGGCGGTGGCGCGATGGGCGAGCATGATCTCAAGCTTGAAGCCCGGGTGGCGCGCCATGGTCGTGACGGGCTTGAGCACGGGCTGATTGGCGGGGTCGAATTCGACAATCCGATATTCCGCGCCCGGCGCCACGCAGTGCGCGACCGTGAGCACGAGGTCGGGGGCGAGCGCGACGCCGCTGCAGAACCCGCGCGAGTGGCTGATCAGCACGACGTGCCGGCCGACGCCGTTGCCGGTGACGTCGCTCGCGCCGCCGACCATCGCGCCCGCGGGCGCGCCGCAACACAGGATGAAGGCGAGGACGGCGAGGCGGCGCGGCATGGCGCGCGTTCAGCCGGAACCGGGCTGGCTTGTCAATTCCAGCCTCGCCTGACCTTATTCATTGCCGGTTCACGGCCCCCCCGGTATGAGGCGGGCATGGCCCGCGCCCCCGGCTTTTTTCTCGCGCTGGTCGTCCTCGCCGCCGCGCGACCCGCGGTCGCCGCGGAGCCGTCCGTGTGCCTGAGCCAGGAGCAGCGCCGCGCCGCCGTGGCGGCCCATCGGGCGATCCCGCTCGCCCGCGCCGTGCGCGACATCGTCCACCAGATCGCCGGCGCCGAAGTGGTCGGCGCCCGCTTGTGCTATCGCGGCAGCGACCTCGTGTACGCGCTGACGGTGCTCGCGCGCGATGGCAAAGTCATCCGCATCAGTGTAAATGCCGCCTCGGGTGTCCTTATGGAGGGGTACTGACAACCCGGAGGATCTGACGTGCGGCTCCTCGTCATCGAGGACGATCCCGATCTCAATCGCCAGCTCACCGCCGCCCTGACCGACGCGGGCTACGTGGTCGACCGCGCCTTCGACGGCGAGGAGGGACAGTATCTGGGCGAGACCGAGCCCTACGACGCCGTGATCCTCGATATCGGCCTGCCCAAGATCGACGGCATATCGGTGCTGGAACATTGGCGCCGCGCCGGCCGCGCGATGCCGGTGCTGATCCTGACCGCGCGCGAGAGCTGGAGCGACAAGGTGCAGGGGTTCGACGCGGGCGCCGACGACTATGTCGCCAAGCCGTTCCACCTCGAAGAAGTGCTCGCCCGCATGCGCGCCCTGCTGCGCCGCTCGACCGGGCACGCCAAGAGCGAATTCAACTGCGGTCCGATCCGCCTCGACACCCGTACCGGCCGGGTCAGTGTCGACGGCGCGCCGATCAAGCTCACCTCGCACGAATACCGGCTTCTGTCGTACCTGATGCACCACACCGGCCGGGTGGTCTCGCGCACGGAGCTGGTCGAGCATCTGTACGACCAGGATTTCGACCGGGATTCCAATACGATAGAAGTATTCGTTGGACGGATTCGCAAGAAGCTCGGGGTCGACTGCATCCAGACGGTCAGGGGCCTCGGCTATCTCCTGACCCCGCCGGGCTAAAGCGGGGGACGCTCCCTCGCTCGCGATCATGGTCGCTTTTGCAAAATCGGAAGACGTGCCGGACAAAGGCCGGGGGCGGTTTTCCCGGCTGGTGGGCGCCAATTCGCTGGC
>Ga0187784_10002343_pt1 | contig 15155 bp, 16 predicted proteins | sample 1015_SJ02_MP15_2_FD_132964 | JGI IMG/M metagenome (GOLD analysis project Ga0187784, IMG submission 132964) | Tropical peat soil microbial communities from peatlands in Department of Meta, Colombia - 1015_SJ02_MP15_20_MG | ecosystem: Environmental > Terrestrial > Soil > Wetlands > Peat | place...
CTTGCGGCTTACGGCATCGGTTCTGAAAATACCGGACAGCTGGTGCAATCCTCCGATGAAGCCGTGACCGCCGCACAAATGATCGGCTGTCCGGTTGCTCTCAAAGTGCAATCAGCCGATATTCCGCATAAAACCGAAGCTGGCGCCGTGGTCTTGAACCTCGAAGGACCGGATAAGGTGCGCGCAGCCTACGCCCGAGTGCTCGCTGCCGCCAAAAGCCTTGCACCTAAAGCGGAAGTGGACGGCGTGCTCGTGCAACTGATGGCGCCGCCGGGACGCGAAGTCATTCTCGGTATCAGCCACGATCCAACGTGGGGGCCGCTCTTGCTGGTCGGGCTCGGCGGCATCTTGGCGGAGGCGCTTGACGATGTAGCGCTTGCGCCCGTGCCGCTTGATCAAGGGCAAGCGCGCGCTCTTATCGGCCGCCTGAAAGGCGCCCAGGTATTCGGGCGCTATCGCGGTATGCCGGCCGCCGATCTCGATGCGCTTTCGTGGCTGATGGTTCGGCTGTCGCAGTTCGCTTATGAGCATGCAGGGCAGATTGCGGCGATCGATCTCAACCCGGTAATCGTGCATGCGGCCGGCGACGGGGTTTCGGTAGTCGACGCTCTGATCACCAAACGCCACGGCGGCTCGTCGCAACATCAAGGCGCGGCGGAAGCGGAAATGAAAGCTGGGATCTCATGATGGCATTTAAAGATATCGGGGTAGAAAAGCGCGGCCACGTCGCGCTGGTTGAGATCAGACGGCCTCCGAACAATTTCTTCGACGCCGCCCTGATCGGCGAGATTGCCACCGCCTTCGAAAGTCTCGACGCCGATACGGAATGCCGCGCCCTGGTTCTGGCCGCACAAGGCAAGGCCTTTTGCGCCGGCGCGAATTTCGGTGACGATGACCGCGACGGCGGCGAATTGCTGAGCGGGCCGCGGCCGGGTGCGGCGCATCTTTACCTCGAAGGCAACCGGCTGTTCCGCACCAAAAAGCCGATTGTCGCGGCGGTTCACGGCGCGGCGGTCGGCGGTGGGCTCGGTCTGGCGATGGTGGCCGATTTCCGCGTCACCTGTGCGGAGGCGCGGTTTTCCGCCAACTTTACCCGGCTCGGTTTTCATCCGGGTTTTGGGCTTACCGTCACGCTGCCGGCGGTCATCGGCCCCACCAAGGCGGCGCTGATGTTCTATACGAGCCGCCGCGTGCGCGGCGACGAGGCGCACACCATCGGGCTGGCCGATTTGCTGGTGCCACAGGATCAAGTCCGCGACGCATCGCTGTCGCTCGCCGCTGAGATTGCCGAGAATTCGCCGCTGGGCCTCATCGCCACCCGCGCTACGCTTCGCGGCGACCTGGCCGATCGCGTGCGCGCCGCCACCGAGCACGAGCTCGCCGAGCAAAGCCGCTTGCGCAAAACCGAAGATTTCAAAGAGGGCGTCAAGGCAATGGCGGAGCGCCGTCTGCCGCTCTTCACCAACAAGTAGCCGACGCACCGCCGACTTCAAAATGGAGCTTCGACGCCATGTCAGTGAGGATTGAGAAAGACGGATCGGTCTGGACGATAATTCACGATCGGCCCGAAGCCCGTAACGCCATGGATCCGGCAAGCGCTGATGCGTTGACCGAAGCCTTTCTTGAGTTCGACGCCGCGGAGGATGCGCACGTTGCAGTGTTCTATGGAGCGGGCGGCGCTTTTTGCGCCGGTTGGGATCTAAAATATGTCAGCTCACTTGACGTCGCCCACCCGCTCAGCGAGCTCGATATCCCGACTGGTGGGCGGCAAGGCAACGGTGGCGAAATTCCGCGCGGGCCGTTGGGACCCTCGCGGCTCGAATTGGACAAGCCGGTGATCGGCGCCATTGAAGGCCCGGCGGTCGCTGGCGGCATGGAACTGGCCCTATGGTGCGACTTCCGCGTCATGGCCAATGAGTCATATCTCGGCGTCTATTGCCGGCGCTGGGGCGTGCCGCTGATCGACGGCGGAACGGTGCGGCTGCCGCGGATTGTCGGGCAAGGGCGGGCGCTGGAAATTATTCTGACCGGGCGAAAGGTTGCGGCCGAGGAGTGCCTCCGCATCGGCCTCTGCGAATACCTGACGCCCAAAGGCGGCGCCCGTCACAAGGCGGAAGAACTCGCGCATGAAATCGCGCGCTTTCCGCAAGTTTGCGTGCGTGCGGACCGCCGCTCCGCAATCAAGAGCCACGGACTGAGCATGCGCCAAGCGTTGATCCAAGAGTGGTATAACGGCCGCGAGGCGCTCATCAAAGACGGTGTCGCCGGCGCGACCCGCTTCAAGGATGGCCTCGGCCGGCACGGCGATTTCCAGAAGATTCGCTAGGCCTCAATTGGGCAAGTTGGCCGAGCAGCTTCACCGCTCGCGTCGCGCGCATCTTCGTGTTGCGCTACCGGAACGATAGTCCGCGAGCCAGATGGATAATGCCCCCCTAACGGCCGCGGTAATTTCGTTAACTCGGATTCGGCAAGTCGGGCTTCACATTTACTCGGTGGAGAGACCTTTAAGTCATAGTGACGAGTGCATTTTTGGCCTTTTTACGATTGCAGACAGTGCAATGCTGAGTCCAGCGCTCCAGAACCGCCGAGCTGAGCCGCAAGCATTGCCGGCCGATATTTATCTGCCGCTCGTCGATTCACTGTACCAGGACCGGCGCACACTCATCTCCGGCAATGTCTTCGCCGCCATCGCAATCTTCACCACTTACTGGAAAACCGGCCAGATCGTCCTTCTTTGCTGCGCCATCGCCGTCGTCCTCGTCGCGTGTGCGCGCGTCTTGCTGGTGCGCGAATACGTCCGCTTTCACCCGAAGGTAGCGTCCACGGAAGACGCGCGGCGTTGGGAACATCGCTACGTCGCCGGAGCGATGGCGTCGATCTCGCTGCTGGGCTTTTGGTGCTACGCAACGTTCGCCTGGACCTCCGATCCTTTTGCCCACCTCGTTAGTTTCTCCACCACCATCGGATATGCGATGGGCATTTCCGGTCGGAATTTCGGCAACATCCGGTTCGTAATTCTGCAGATTATCTGCGCGTGGCTGCCGATGACGGCGGCTCTGCTAGTGTATGGGAGTTTGTTTTATTGGATTTTTGCCGCGCTGCTGGTTCCGTTCTTCCTCGCCATCAAATTCATCGCAGAGCGATTTCAACGAACCCTGCTCGACGCTGTCATCAGTTCGCGGGACATGTCGCTTCTGGCAAATCGCTTCGATACCGCGCTTAACAACATGCCGCACGGTCTTTGCATGTTCGATTCCAAACGGCTCGTCGTGGTGGCGAATCAGAAGCTGAAGCAGCAAATGGGTCTGGCGCCCGGCTTGGAGCTAAAAGGGCTCAGCGCGCGCGCTTGGGTGGACATTGTGGTGAAGGCGAGCGTGATTTCCACCGCAAGCGCCGACGAACTGATTGCGCGCCTTGACGCACGTCTGGCGGGTAGCGAGGACGCGCCGTTCACCGTCGGGTTGCTCAATGGCAAGACTCTGGAGCTCACCGTGCAGCCGATGGAAAACGGCGGCATGGTCGTGCTAACGGAGGACATCACCGAACGTAAAGTGGCTGAAGCCAAGATCAATCATTTGGCCCGGTTTGACGCGCTCACCGGCCTGCCAAACCGCACCGTGCTGCGCGACCGCATGGAACGCGCACTCAATGACTGGCGCCCGGACAATATGTGCGCCATTCATTTCATCGACCTCGATCAATTCAAACAGGTCAACGATACTTTGGGTCATACTAGGGGCGACATGCTTTTGGAGGCCGTCGCCGAGCGCCTGCGCTCTTCCATTCGCGACGTCGACGTTATCTCCCGATTCGGCGGTGACGAGTTCGTAGTGTTGCAAGCGCCGATCAAATCGCTCGACCAAGGCGAGGCCCTTGCCGCACGCATTCTCGACACGCTCGGCGGCACTTACGATCTCGACGGGCATAAAGTCGTAGTTACGGCGAGCATCGGAATCGCCGCTGCCAAAAGTCCGCTCGATCCGGATCAATTCTTGCGCAACGCCGACTTGGCGCTGTACCAAGCGAAATCGGAGGGACGCGGAACCTGGCGCTGGTTCGAGACAAAGATGGAGGCAAATGCGCAGAAGCGCAGGGCCCTTGAGTTTGATTTGCGCAGCGCGACGCAGACTGAGGCATTCGAGCTTTACTATCAGCCGCTTTTCAATCTGAAGACCAGACGCATCGAGACCTGTGAAGCGCTGCTGCGTTGGCCTCACCATGAACGCGGCATGGTCTCCCCAGCAGAGTTCATTCCAGTTGCCGAGGAGATGGGACTTATCATCGAGATCGGCAATCAGGTGTTGTACAAAGCCTGCCTGGAGTGCCGCCGGTGGCCCGGCGATACCGCCGTGGCAGTCAACTTGTCGTCAATTCAATTCGATCGTTCCAACGTTCCAGCGCTTGTCCGCGAGACGCTCGCGGCTACCAATCTTCCGGCTCACAGGCTTGAGATAGAGATAACTGAATCAACTTTGCTTCAAGACACCAAAAGAACGCGCGCCGACCTCAGTCAGCTCGCCGAGTCAGGCGTTAAAATCTCCTTGGACGACTTCGGCACAGCCTATTCCAGCCTCAGCTATCTGCATAGCTTTCCACTCAACAAGGTGAAGATCGACCAGTCGTTTCTGCAGGGCCTTAGCGACGACGAGCGCAGGATCACCTTGCTGCGCGGCATGACGCGCCTAAGCGCGCAACTGGGGCTGCGCGTCGTGGTCGAAGGCGTCGAGACCGAAGAGCAACTCGAATTGCTGCTCTCCGAGGAGAGCATCGATGAAGTACAAGGCTATTTACTGTGCAGACCCTTGCCGACAGCCGACTTGCGAAAGCTCCTGTACGCGAGCTATGTCGCGCCTGGTAACGTGCCCCCTTGGCCGGCAAGGATGCGCAGCGACGCCGCATAAGCAGTACGATGGTCGCGCGGACTTTTTAGCCAGCTAGCGCCGCCGTCTCCTAAGTCGCCGGATTAACCTTAATGACCGGCTAAAATTGTTATCACATTAATAAACTGTTAACCTCTTCACGTCGGGCGAAAGTGGAACCGCGTAAGCAGGGTAAAACAGTATGAGCGCGACAGTCTCGCACTCGGCGGTACCAAGTCCTCCCCCCCTGAAGCTCGCTGACAAGTTTTCCGATAACGTCGCCGCACTGTTAGAAAAGATCGACTGCCGCCACGCCGATACGGCAGAAGAGCGGCAAGCCATCTTCCGGCTCCGCTACGACGCATATCTCCGGGAAGGAACGATCTTGCCCAATCCTTCCCAATCGTTTTCCGACAGCTACGATGAGACCGACAACGTCTACCAGTTCGGACTCTACATCGACGGCGACCTCGCCAGCGCGATCCGCATTCACGTAAGTTCCCTCGATCGTCCGTATTTTCCGTCGCTCGACGTCTTTCGCGATGTACTTGAGCCGAAGCTCGATGCCGGAAAAATCATCATCGACGCCACGCGGTTTGTCTGCGACGAGAAATTGTCCAGACGCTATCGCGCGCTGCCATATGCAACGGTTCGGCTCAACTGGCTGGCGGCAGGGTACTTCGAAAATGGCTACTCGCTGGCGGCGATACGGTCAGAGCACCAGGCTTTCTATCAGCGCACGTTCGGCCTGCAACTCGTATGCGGTCCGCGGCCTTATCCGCACCTCGTCAAGCCGATTTGCCTGATGGCCAGCGACTACCGGACCGTTGCGGCCCACGTGCACCGCCGCTTTCCCTTCTTTCGTTCTACCTTTTTCGAAAGGCGCATGCTGTTCGAGCAGGGCCCGGCTTTGCCGGCTCACCGCTCGCCACGGACGCAGGGAGACGGCCACCCTTTTGATGAGAGGACGGCCCCGCTTCTGGCGGGGTGAAGGTAGCTATTTGCCCCCCCTTTCGCGGTGCGGAACGATTAGCTAAACTGCAAATGGCTTCGTAAAATTCTAAGCATCGGCTTCAGTCAATCTTGGCAGGCGTTGCGTATAACCGCAGCGCTGGCCTTACCGGCGCGCCGAGCAATTCTTTATGAGCGATGTTGCCCCTGCGATGCGAGCGGCTGCCGCGATTTTGACGGCCGATACGCCAGTCACCTGTCCGCACTGCGACGGTCTCCTGACTTTCAGGCGAAGCCACCCGCCCTTCATCGACGCCTGCGGCTTTGAGAGCTACCGCCTCGAATGCCCGCAGTGCGGTGCGGCATTCACCGGAATTATTGATCCCGCCGACGATGCCCTAATACTCTCGGAATGCGACTGACAGTTCGGGACCACTTTGCGGCAAACGGGCATTTGGCGGCGTTGTCATACCCGCTTTATTCCGCCCCGCGCTGAAGCGTCCTTTTCTGGATAGGCGAAAGCTTGTGTCTCAAATCACGGCGTCATGCCGCTTCGCGCTCGGCTGTGGAGAGACAATAAATCGCGCCAAGCAGCAGCAGGATGTAAAGAATGGTAGTGGTCCAGGCGAGCCCATTGAGCAAGCCCGTGACCGTCCCCCAAATGTTGACCCCACAGCCGACGATGTCACCGACTATGCTGCCGATCAGAACGCCGCGGATCGCGGTCGGATCGCGGAAGTCCCGGGCCGTCCAAACAATCGCGCCCCAGGCGAGTAAAGCCGATCCAAAAAATCGGCTGTCCAGTACCGCGGCCGGATTCGGCGTCACGCCATAGATGACGCCCACCTGTGCAGGCACGAGCACAAACGCGATCCCGAACAGGAATCCTATGATCGCCGTTATGGTGAAATAAAGCTTGGTATCCATATTTTCCTCCCCCGATCGGATCGCCTGACAACCATGACATGGTTGTACCGACATCCTATTCCAACACGCCACTGTGCTCCACAGAAGCCGTCAATGGGCTGCGCCTAAGCTTCTCGCTCAAACCGGCTGCGATTGTGCGGCGCCGAAAAATTCAGTGCCGGCCCGAGTGGCACAATCCGGGTCGGGTTAATGGCCGTCATGCTCATGTAGTAATGCCGCTTGACATGATCGATGTTCACCGTCTCGGCCACTCCGGGTATTTGATAAAGCTCGCGCATGTAATTCGACACATTCGCATAGTCGACGATGCGGCGCAGATTGCATTTGAAATGGCTGTAATAGACGGCGTCGAAGCGAACGAGCGTGGTAAACAGCCGCCAATCGGCCTCCGTCAAGCGCGCGCCAACGAGATAGCGCTGGCGGGACAAAATATCCTCGATCCAATCGAGCGCCGCAAAGACGGCGCGAGCCCCTTCTTCGTAGCTCTCTTGCGTCGTCGCGAAGCCGGCGCGGTAAACTCCGATATTGACGTCGCTGTAAGCGCGCGCATTGATCCGGTCGATTTCGGCGCGCAGCTCCGCCGGGTAGTAGTCGGCGCGATCGTTGGTCAAAGCCGCGAATGCGGAGTTGAACATGCGAATGATTTCAGGCGATTCGTTGTTGACAATGGTGTGCTGCTCCTTATCCCAGAGCACCGGCACCGAGACCCGGCCGGTATAGCGCGGGTCGGCCAGCAAATAGATTTCACCAAGCGTCCGTTTGCCGTTGACGGTGTCGGCGACAGTGCCGGGGCCGCCGCCGAATTCCCAGCCGGTGTCGCCCATGACCGGCTCAAGGACCGACATCGAGATCACGCTCTCGAGATCTTTCAGCTTACGGAAAATGACCGTGCGGTGCGCGTATGGGCAGGCGAGCGAAATGTAAAGATGATAACGCCCGCGCTCGGCGGCAAAACCGCCGCGTCCGGACGGCCCGGCGCTGCCGTCCGCGGTTATCCAATTGCGAAACACCGGCTCGGCTGGCACGAAGCGGCCGCCGGTGGTTCCCGTATTGTACCATTCTGTGTGCCACACTCCATCGACGAATACTCCGTGCGCCATTGTCATTCTCCACGTGCTTTCCGGCCAAGCGTAGCCCATCGGGTGGGAGGTCTGTAGGATGGATTTCTGTCTGTTCATAAAGGTGGAAGCCAGTGAAAGCGGTATCCATTGAAGAATTCGGCGGCGCGGATGTCTTGCATTACGGCGACCAGCCGGATCCGGTCGCCGCGACGGGCGAGGCCGTAGTCGACGTCGTTGCAGCAAGCATCAACGCCGCCGATTGGAAAGTGCGCGCCGGCGAATATTCGCAAGCGACATTTCCCTTGATCCTCGGCCGGGATTTTTCCGGCGTGATCGCGGCCCTTGGCCCCGGCGTCGACGATCTGAAAGTCGGCGACGCGGTGTTCGGCGTGCTCGATGTCGGCCGCGAAGGCGCCTATGCCGAAAAGCTCGCGATCAAGGCTTCGATCATTGCCAAGAAGCCCGTTTCGCTCTCCCATATCGATGCAGCCGCGCTTGCGCTCACGGGACTCACCGCAATTCGCACCCTCGAGGACACGCTGAAGCTTCAGCGCGGCGAAAAGATCCTCATTCAAGGCGGCGCTGGCGGCGTGGCGAGCTTTGCCATCCAGCTCGCCAAGCACATCGGTGCGCATGTGATCACCACCACCAGCGCAGCAAACCTCGATTATGTCCACAGCCTTGGCGCCGACGAAGTGATCAATTACGCCACCACCGATTTCACCCGCGTGGTCACGAATTGCGACGCCGTGTTCGATACGGTCGGCGGCGAGGTGGCGCAAAAATCGTTTGTCGTGCTCAGGCCCGGCGGCCGCGCTGCCTTTATCGCTTCCGGTGCGCAGGCGCCGAAGCCTGGCCGCAACGACGTGACTTCATTGCGGCCGAACGTCGTGCGCGCCCGCGCACCGCTCGAGCGCATCGGGCAACTGGTCGCGGCGGGCGCCGTACGGCCGCCGGAAATCAAGCTCTTCCGCTTGTCGCAGGCGAACGAAGCGCACCGCTTGAGCGAGTCACGGCACTTCCGCGGCAAGCTCGTCTTTCAGGTGCGCTGAGAGTTTGGGCGCCGCGACGGCAAATCTCGGCCCCCTCGCTTAAGGTCGCAGCCTTATTCCATCTTGCCACCGGCTTTCTTGCAGGCAGACCGGAATTTTTTTCGCGCCTTGCCGTGCAGCCCTTTCGCGTTCGCTTGGTCGGTGCAGGACTTGGCAATGGCGGCTTTTTCCGATGCGCTCATGGCCGGCGCTGTCGTCGCAGGCGGCTGGCTCGTCGCCGCCGGAGGCGATCCGCCCGCCGCCGGCTGGTCTTCCGCCCAGGCTACCCCGGCCCCGAGTGCGAACACCAGCAATGCTGCGGCAACGACAGACGATCTGCTCATTGAATCTTCTCCTTTGTAGTCGGATGAGATAGGACTCGGATGAACAACATCCTAGCCGACGGCGCCGCGCTAGGCGATAGGTTGTGCCCGCTGTTCTGCGGACGGCTTCGCCGGCAAGGCTTGCCTGATGTGATCGAGCAAGCGGCGGCGAAAATCATCGCGCCCGGTGCGGAACGGAACTTCGAAGCGCACCGTGGCGCTCTCGGTCAGCATAAGATTATAGGGCGCCCCTTCCGTATCGCCGGAAATACGGAAGTCCGTCCGATAGCACACAATAGGTTTTCCCTTGGCGAAAGCGTAACCGCACTCCCAGGCGGTGCCGCTGTCCGGGTCGGGACCGTCCATGCAGGCGACAATCATATCGGCCCAGTCGATCGCCGCCACGTCCATCTCGAAGATCGCCCGGGCGGTCTTCGCCCGCGGCTCGTGTTCTTGCGGCAGCCAAACTTCGAAACCTTGCGTTTCGAGAAAACGCGCCAATTCGGCATTGAAGTCTTGTTCCGCCAAGGAAAAGAGCGGGCCGGCGAGATAGAGTTTTGTCACGGCATTCTCCCGAAGCGGCATCCTGCTCCGCGCCGGCGCTCGGCGAAAGAACTTTTGTTCCTTTCCCCTTATTCGCACGCGAAACGAGCCGGGTGGCGCATTTGCTTACTATTTTATTGCTGATGCCCTTTCACGACGCCCTTGCGCTGTTTCCGGAAGGAACCCATGGACGATCCCTTTGATCTTGCGCGCTTTGTCAGAGCCCAGGACGGCGTCTACGCCCAAGTGCTGGCGGAACTCCGGGACGGACGCAAGCGCAGCCACTGGATGTGGTTCATCTTTCCGCAAATCGAAGGTCTTGGTACGAGCCCAATGGCAAAGCGATTCGCCATCTCCGGCCGCGACGAGGCCGCGGCTTATCTTCAGCATCCGCTGCTGGGGCCGCGGCTTCGCGAATGCACGAAACTTCTGATCGCTACGCCCGACAGGTCGATTGAGTCTATCCTTGGCTATCCTGACGACCTAAAATTCCACTCGTCCATGACCTTGTTCGCCAGGACAGCGGCCGACAACACCGACTTCGTTGCCGCGCTTGATAAATTTTACCAAGGCGCGCTCGACCGGCTCACGTTGGAGCGGCTCTGAGCCACCGGAAAGCGGGCTGCTCTTTTCGCAATCGCAGCGGATTTTCATGCGCCACCGTGCCCGGCCAGCGTTAAACTCGCCGCAGAGGGTTGACTGCGCCGCACTGAAATGGACAGCGAATTCATCCGCGAGCTCTTTGTCCGGTTCGGCCCGGTGTCGGTGCGACCGATGTTCGGCGGCGCCGGCATCTGGTCCGACGGCCTGATGTTCGCGCTCGTGTTCGATGGCGTCCTCTATTTGCGCGTCGACGAGGCGAGCCTTGCCGAGTTCGAGCGAGAGGGCTCAAAACCTTTCGTCTATCCGCGCGCCAAGACGCCGGGAAAAATTGGCCGGCCGTCGCGGTCTTTTTGGCGCCTGCCAGAGCGGCTATATGACGATCCCGACGAGCTCGCAGTCTGGGCGAACCGCGCGCTCGCCATTGCCGAGCGCAAAAAACTCACGCCGCGCAAGCGGACGAAGCGGCCGCAGATAAAGCGTCGCAAACACAGTTAGAGCGGCGGATCGGGCTCGCTCTGCCGCCGAAACGCAAGGCTTTCCTCTTCCAGATCGAGCTCGCGTTCGATGCGCCGGCGCGCTTCGTCGGTGATCTGGCCCTCGCGCAGCAGGCGATAAATGTATTCGCGCTCGGCGGCGATCATCTCGGCCCGCAGCTCGGCCGCTTCGTTCACGGCCTTGAGCCCGTCGCCTAAGTCCTTCGGCACTTGTCCGGCGCGATGGTGATGGCGGGCGCGCAGGATCGCCAGCACTTCCGGGGCGGTCTCGCCGTCTTCGACCAGTCCATTAAGCCGGCCTTCCGCCACGCGCAGCGCTTCCAGCCGCGCGGTGATCTCGGCATCCTGCTCGCGCCGGCGCTCGTCCTCGGCTTCGCGCGGGAGTGCGAGCCAGCGCACCACCGCCGGGAGCGCGAGCCCCTGCCCGACCAGCGTCACGACGATAACGCCGAAGGTGACGAACAGGATGAGATCGCGCGCCGGAAACGAAGCGGCGGCGAGCGTCGTCAGCGGAAGGGCCAGCGCCGCGGCCAGCGAAACAACGCCGCGCACGCCGATGAACGCGAGCAGGAAAGCCCATTGCCACGGCGGCGCCGGATCGCGACGAGCGAGCGATGGGCTCAGCCAGCGCGGCAGATAAACGGACGGAAACGCCCAGATAAAGCGCGCGGCCACAATGACCGCGAGCACGATCAGGATAGCGAGGGGCACATCGCGCAGCGTCACAAGATCGGTGCGGTCGAGCAGCGTGCGCATCTGCATGCCGGTGGCGAGGAAGACGAAACCCTCGAGCCAATAGACAAAAAGATCCCAGAAGAAGATGCCCTGCAGGCGCGTCGCGGCGGGAATGAGCAGGGGCCCGTTCCAGCTCACGTACAGGCCGGCGGCGACCGTCGCCAGCACGCCGGAGCCGCCAAGCTCCGCCGGCACGAGAAAGGCGACGTAAGGCGTCATCAGCGATAGAGTGATTTCGACGCGCGGATCGTGTGCCCAGCGGCGCAACCTTAGGCTCGACCAACCAACGCCGATGCCATAGGCGATTTCGCCGACGACAATGAGCGCAAACTCGCCCGCCGCCTCCGGCAGCGAAAATATCCCGGCGCTGACCGCGGCGACGGCGAAGCGGTAAAGGATCAGCGCGGTGGCGTCGTTGGCGAGTCCCTCGCCTTCGAGCACGACCACGAGCCGCCGCGGCAAGCCGAGACGGCGCATGACAGCGAGCGGCGCGACCGCGTCCGGTGGCGCGACGATAGCGCCGAGTACGAAGCCGACGGCAAGCGGCATGTGCAGCACGTAATGCGCGGCCACCGCGACGGCGCAGGTGGTGAATATAACGCAGCCGAAGGCAAAAAGCGTGATCGGGCGCAGGTTGAAGCGGAACTCGCGCCAGCTCATGGCCACCCCGGCCGAGTAAATAAGCGGCGGCAAAATGCCGAGCAGCACCAGTTCCGGCGCGAGTTCGAGCGGCGGCAGCCCGGGAATGAGGGCGAGCGCGATGCCGGCGACCACGAGCAGGATGGACGGCGCAGTATTGAGCCGCCGCGCGATCACGGCGACGACCACGAGCAGGGCGAGGAACAACAGATTGGTTCCGATTGTCGCCGTCATCGGCTTAACGATGCCGGTTATGGGCAAGCGGTCAAGCGCCCGGCGTAACGGCCGGCCAGCCGCAAAGCTTTATTTGACACTGATCAAGGCGCAAGGCGCGCTATCGTGGCTGTTGACGGCCATGAGGAGCAAAGATTTCATAGTCGGCAAAAGGCCGAAGCTCGCGGCGCTGATAAAACATCCAAAGGTAGCTTTTGCCGATTACGAGCGTCGCCTGCAATCGATGCAGTCGACGATGCAATCGATCCAACAGGCCTATCTCGGCACCAAGGAGCGAGCGGTTGTTATCCTCGAAGGCTGGGATACAGCTGGCAAGGGCGGCATTGTGCGCCGGCTCGGCTGGGCCTTGGATCCACGCAGCTTTAAGGTCTATCCGATCGCCGCGCCACAGCACCACGAGCAGGGCCGGCATTATCTGCAACGCTTTTGGGAGAAGCTGCCGGGACCGGGCCAGATCGTGGTTTTCGACCGCTCCTGGTACGGACGTGTCCTAGTCGAGCGGGTCGAGAAGCTTGCGCACAAGGCTGAATGGAAGCGCGCCTACACAGAGATCAATCAATTCGAACGGATGATGGTCGACGACGGCATCCGCCTGGTGAAATGCTTTCTGCATATCACGCCGGCCGAGCAAATTCGCCGCTTCAAGGACCGTATCGTGAACCCGCTAAAGCGGTGGAAGCTGTCTTACGAAGATTTTCGCAACCGCGCGCGCTGGGCGGACTACGAAACCGCCATTGAGGACATGCTGGAGAAAACCTCCGTCAAAAACGCGCCTTGGTATCTGGTGCCGACCAACGACAAGCTTTACGGCCGCCTCGCGACGTTTACCATCATGGTCGAAGTCTTGGGCAAGGGGCTGCACCTGAAGCCGCGGCCGCTCGACCCGAAAGTCGCCGAGATGGCCAAGGAGTTATTTGATCTGGGGTGACAACGCCAAGGCTGACGTAGGACCGCTTTGCTTGGTACGATCGCTACGTAATTATTTGGCGCGCCGCGCCCGCGCCGAAACGTTCAGCGCCACGGCGGCGCGAATGAGCGCGGTGAACGCCTTCTCATTAATCTTCTCTCCGTCATGGATATCCATGGCGCGCCGCACATTGCCCTCGAGGCTGGAGTTGAAGAGCTTTGCCGGGTCCGTCAACGCGGCGCCTCTGGCGAAGGTGAGTTTCACTACGCTTTTATACGTCTCGCCGGTGCAAATGATGCCGTCGTGCTCCCACACCGGAACGCCGCGCCACTTCCACTCCTCCACCACTTGCGGATCGGCTTCTTTGATGAGACCGCGGACCCGGGCGAGCGTCTCGCCGCGCCAATCGCCGAGCTCCTTGATTCGCGCGTCGATCAGCCGCGAGGGCGAGGCTCCGACTTTTCCCTCCTTCGCGCCGCGTTTACTCCGCACGGTCGTGGCCGCTTTTTTCATTTGTACTGGCCTTCGCCTGTCATTTGACATGTAGGGTGGGTTAGCGCCAGCGAGTGCGTGCACGCCCGCCTTTAGCCGACTAAAGGCGCGTAACCCACCAGCTGAATGCGTTGCAAGTCCCATGGCGGGTTACGCGGAGCCTGTCATCGGGCCGGCCACTTCGGGCCGGGCCCGTTGGCTAACCCGCCCTACGAGTTAAAGCCGCGCTACGAAGCTTTGCGGGTGAAGGCGCCTGTGATCAAGTCGCCGTCGAAGTCGACCGGCGGCGTGCCGCTGGTCGCGTACCAATAGACCGCTGCGGAATAGATCCCGGACAGCGCGGCGGCGACCAGCACCACCAGCACGAAAGCCGTCGCCGCGGCAGAGAGCAGCGCAACGCCGAGCACCTCATAGCCATGATTGAACAACAGCATGCCGCCGCCGTAGCCGACGACGGCGATTGCGCCGGAGATCGCCGACATCACCAGCGAAATGCCGGCATTGCCGATCAAGTTCTCGCCCCAAGTCTTGCGCAGGAGTTCGCTTGAGCGCGCGACGGCGTCCCAGGCGCTGACGCCTTCGGCAGCAAGGATCGGAACCACCAAAAAGGTCGCCGCCGTCCAGGCGAGCCCGGCCACGCCGCCGATCAAGCGCCCGATAAAACCAAGCCGTTCGGCGACGAATTGCAGCAGCACGCCGACCGTTGCCGAAATGATAGCGTAACCCAGAATGGCGCCGATGCGGGAGAATGCGAGCCTTAGCCCATCCCAAACTGTCGGCCGGCCGCCGCCGAGCAAAACGATTGCCGCGCCGACCAGTGCGGTATTGAAGAAAATGACGACGAAATACTCCACGACATACATGCAGAACATCCAGGCGTAGAACTCTGCCGGCGCGTGGTGCGGGCCGGCCGCGCGCATTGCGGCAAAGGTCCCGTCGGAGACCGCGAGCGCGACAAAGCCGCCGGCGACAAACATCGTCACCACGCCCGATATGGCGGGCAGGACCAGAAGGGCGTTGTCGGTGCGCAGCACCTCCATGCTGGCCTTGATCAATAGCCAGCTGCGGGCAAAGCGGGACATTGAATAATCGGACATGACCAATCCCTGTGCTGAAAAACGCGGAAAACCCCGGGGAAGCGCCGCGGCTGCATTATTTGATATCCGTCTGCAGGATGCGTTAAGGCTTTAGCTCAACGAAACGTAAAGCGCCTGTGCAGTGAAGGCGGCGGCCATGATCCAGCGCTACAGCGACCACGCGGCCAACGAGCGCACGTTCCTCGCCTGGATTCGCACCGCCATCGCTGTCATGGCGTTCGGCTTTTTGGTCGAGCGCTTTGATCTGTTCTTGCAGATC
>Ga0187784_10002344_pt1 | contig 15149 bp, 12 predicted proteins | sample 1015_SJ02_MP15_2_FD_132964 | JGI IMG/M metagenome (GOLD analysis project Ga0187784, IMG submission 132964) | Tropical peat soil microbial communities from peatlands in Department of Meta, Colombia - 1015_SJ02_MP15_20_MG | ecosystem: Environmental > Terrestrial > Soil > Wetlands > Peat | place...
CCACACCGAGACCGCAATAGGTCCACAGCTGCCGCTTGGTACGAAACCGATGCGGGGTCTGCAAGATGCTCAACAGTTCCGCCGCCCGAATCGGTCCAACCGACGGAATCTCACACAGTCGCTTCCACACCTTGTGCTTCTTGCTCTCTGCCAGCAGGTCTCTCCGGACTTCCTGGCGCAAGCTTCTCAACGCATCCAGTTGCTGGTAGTACAACTCTGCCCGCCGGTGTACTCCTGGTTCCTGAATCTTTCCGAGCCACTCCGCCCGATGCCGCGTCCCATAGACTTGCTTGCCGGTGCACGGAATCGCCCAGCTGCGATAGATGGCCTTTACCCGGGTCATCACCCGACTCTGGTCGCGGGTGACGGTCAGATAAGTTCGCCCCAACTCCTTCAGCGTCCGCAGCCCGTGGTTTCCGTGATAGACCGCGTTGAGTTTGTTCATATACAGAAGGTCGGACAACTTGCGGGCATCCACGCGATCATTCTGGTTGCCGTCCTGCAACAAGGCGTTCCGCCGTGGATCGCAGACCACCAGCTTCGTGACATGAGGCTTCAGCAGGTCGTACAGCCAGGCTGCCCAAGTTCCTTCTTCAAACGTGACGTGCAAATCTCCGCACAACCCATCCAAAAACTGCAGGATCATGCTGGCCTTGGTCTCGATGACACATTCCATCACGATCTTGCCGGCCGCATTCCGGACGGCGATAGAAATACTTTCCTTGTGCACGTCCATACCGATATATTTAGTGCTGATCATAAAGGGCGTTCCTTTCTGGAGGAGTTTGAGACAAGCATCCAAACCCTACTCCAAAAGGAGCGCCCTTTCATATTGCGTCGGGCTCTCAAGAGACTCCGAACTGAAAAGCCGTGTTATAGCTCCGTATGGGTTGAATGAACGCGTGCGGATGCGGGCTTGTTGCAGGCCGTAGCTAACTCAAACCGATTTATAGTTCACTTATACCTACGGAGTTGGGTTCGGACTGGGGTCTGGCAAAATAGTGCCGCGCGAGAAGGGCAGGGATTACTCGATCATGGAGCGAGAATGCAGGAGGAAAGATGAATCGTGATGCGAGACTTATGTCGGGCATCCTGTTGTTCACGGTGCCGACCATCCAATACGGCGGCTACTTTTTGTTGCGGCTGTTCAGCGGGCAGATGCCGGGGATGAAACCCTCGCCGCTACAGACCAGTTTCTTTCGGGCGGGACACGCGCATGCCGGGGTGCTGGTGATTCTTTCCCTGATCTGTCAAGTGTTTGTGGAGCACGCGGCGTTAGGACCGGGATTGGGGTGGTTGGTGCGCATCGGTGTTCCGCTGTCGGCTATTTTGATCCCGGCGGGATTTTTCCTGTCGGTGGCATTCACGCCGGACCGCCCCAATGAATGGATCTGGTCGCTGTACGCGGGAGTGGTGGTGTTGGCGATTAGCGTGATCGTGCTGGGCGTGGGATTGGTGCGGGCATAATACGCAGATCAAGCGCACGAGCGGGAGCGCAGATCGCAACGCGAACTGGTGAAGCGGGGCACAGCCATTTGTGGCATGCTCCAGCGGACCGGCCGGCGAATGGGGCGGATTGTTGAGTGGCGGGAAGTTCACATGGTGAGAACCACGCGGAACTGGGCGTTGCCGCTGAGCATGCGCGCATAAGCCTCGGCGGCTTTTTCCAGCGGATAGGTTTCGATCATCGCGCGCACCCCGCTAAGTTCGGCGAAGTGCAGGGTATCCTCGGCGTCGGCCGGCGTTCCGGAGACCCAGCCTTCCATCGTGCGGGTCCCGATAATCAGTTGCGTGGGCGTGACCTGAATGGGCTCGGCGTCCGCGCCTACGACCATCAGTTTGCCGTTTGGCGCCAATCCATCGATCAGCTCGGACATGGATTTCGAGCTGGGCGCGGTCGCCAGAATCACTTGTGCGCCGCCCAGTTTTTGCAGCGCCTCCGCGGCATTGGTTGCTTTGCTGTCGATGTACGCGTGGGCTCCCAATTTCCTGGCCAGCGCCGCGTTTTCTGAACCGCGTCCGACGGCCGCCACCTTATAACCGAACTTGTTGGCAAATTGAATGCCCAGGTGACCGAGGCCACCCACACCCAGCACGGCGACAAGGTCGCCGGGAACAGCGCCGCTGTGGCGCAGGGCGTTGTAGGTGGTAATGCCCGCGCACAAAAGGGGAGCGGCTTCCACGTCCGTCAGACCGTCCGGTATGGACGTCAGGGCCTCGACGGGAGCCACCATGTATTGCTGGTATCCTCCGTCGTAACTGATGCCGGCAATTTTCACGTTCTCACAGTTGCGAAAATCGCCGCGCCGGCACGAACGGCACGTGCCATCATGCCCGCCATGCCAGCCGACGCCGACACGCTGCCCCTTGTTCCAGCCAGTCACGTCGGCGCCTAATTCGTCGACGAGGCCGGCGACTTCGTGTCCGGGCACGCGGGGATACTGAATGCCCGGCCAATAGCCTTCTTTGGTGAACACGTCACTGTGGCACACGCCGCAGGCCAGCACTTTGACGCGTACTTCCCGGGGGCCGGGCTGAGGAACGTCGCGCTCGACGATTTCGAAATCGCCTCCCGGCTTGGAAATTTGCGCCGCCTTCATTGGTGTTACCGCTACTCTTGGAGTTGCCATGATGTCTCCTTTGCATCCTGAAAGTTATTTTCGAAAGAACACGCTGGTGGGGCGGCAGAACAACACTTTTGGGGGCGCGAATCAATGCCGTGGAGCGAAGAGTGTTCGTGACGCCAGTCGCGTTCATGCGCGATTCCTCGACGGTTGACCTGGGGATGATTCTTTTTACCTCGCTGGAAGAGCGAACTCCGTTGGTGAGGGCCACTAGGCTACCACAATGTGAGGGTCCACTGGATTAATTCCTCATACGCCAGCCAAGCAGCGGTCCCGTTGCACGCGCACTTCTCCTAATATTTGCCCATTCCACCAATCCGTTTCTCCTCACGTATAGGCACTTTGGCTCCTCGTCCGAAACGAAAAAACGCCTCCACGTAAGTGCGGCACTAAAATTGAGCAATGAAGTCCACGTTTTCCAGGCGGCCTGTGCTAAGCGGACGCGTGCGAGTGCTACTGAGCGCAGGTCTGGTTTGTTTAGCCTGCCCCTTGGGATTCGGGCAGACGCCGCCTTCCACCAATCGATCGTTGCCCTTTGGCCCAGGCTCGTGCGGTCCGGCTGATCCAGCGTACATCCGCGCCGCCAATGAGACTGGCGGCATCCCCCTGTTTTTGCAGCGTTCCGAAGCAACCAAATCCTTTCACCTGGTGCGCGAAACCTCAAGCAACAACATGGCAACGGTATTGTGGGCCAGTGGAACACTCGAAGGGCCACCCAAAACCATCGGCATTCCTGTGGACTAGGTGACCAAGAAAATCACCTTCGCGTTTTCGGCCGATACCATTGGCGAAAAACTCAAGCTCACACAACCTTCCGGAGGAGCAATCGTCGAGAGTAACGCCAGCACAGAGGTCACGGAATTGAATTGTGGCCGCATTGTCACCGTTAGTTGGCCCGAGGCGGGTGAGTGGCGCGCGGAGATTACCGGCACAGGCCGATACTGGCTGAGAGCTGAGGCGCAAAGCGACATTTTCTTTACCACCGCGGAATTTGTGAAGCGGGGGGGACGTCCCGGCCACGAAGGACTGTTCCGGATTGCGGGGGAGCCGGTTGCGGGGATGGCGTCCATGCTGCAAGTCGCGCTCTCTGCCAGCTCAACCAGGACGACCGAGTTCTATCTGGTTACCTTGGAGGGCCAGACCATACAAATGTTGCAAATGCACCCAGTGAATTCCGATCCCCACTTTCTTGAATTGGTTGGAAGCGTCGATCTTCCGAACGTCCCATTCCGCGTCGCGATGAGGGGTAATGACGCGAATGGCAAACTCTACCAGAGATTTTTTTCGAACTTATTTCATGCGGAGAATGTGGAGGTGTCTCCGCCGCTGGAGCTTGACGAATTAGCTCCGGGAAACAGCAAGCAGGTGGCATTCACGGTGCGAAACTTCGCTGCTGCACGCACCTTCAAAATCACCGTGGCGGACGCCCATCAATTCGTAGACAAGGTAGAGCCTAAGGAGCTATCCCTTGCGGCGGGCGAGTCCGCAACAGTCCGGGTTAATTTGACTGTGCCGCCGGGAACAGCGCCGGGAATCGAAGATCGTATTGTGTTCGTGGCTACCAGCATAGCCGGGCCAGCCACCTCAAACTCCAGTGTTGCGCAGTTTTCGGTTTCCTCCGCCGCAGTTCAATAAGCTGATTGATATCGCGCGTAACGTGCCGTTACGGCGGGTTTGTTGGGCTACAACGTCAACCTTTTGGCTTTCTCGGAAACAACATTGGTGTTCTGGATCTGTATTCCAGATACGACGCCCCAAATCGAATCTCCAATTCCCGTTCTTCATAGACTTTCACGAAGACAAGCAATGCCGGTGCAAACAGGATGAGTGCCCAGAGCACAAACAGCACCGACTGAAACCAGATTCCCAACGACAGGAACAAGGCCAGAACTGCAAGCACCATAGGATTGCGCGTTCGAGCGTACAACCAGTCCGCCGCCAATTTTTGACTGAGGGCAATGAAGAAGGGCGCACCAAATCCTTTCAAGCCGAGGTTTGCAACGGTCAGCAAGAAAGCCGCCCCAGTGATAATGACCAGCGCCAGGCCAATTTCAGATGGTACTGGAAGTATTCGGCCAGACCAGTTTTGATGAGTGGTTACTGCGCGAACGATAGGAACACCAAGTGTAAAGGCCAGGGCCAGATGGACAAAGGTGGTCACCCAAACGGCACGGCTGGTGGTTGGCTGTTTGTCGAGGATCTTCCTCCCGAGCCAAACAACGGGGAATGTCAACAACACCCCGCCCCCAATGATGGACAGATTCATGGCATTTGAAAGCCGGGCACTGGACGCCCAGCACAGGACAGCCAAGATAAGCGTTAAGAGCGCAATCCTGAGAAGAAATGCAAAGAGTGGTCTCACAGTTCCATTGAGCATCAGTGTCTGTGGTGAGGTTTTCTGTGGCGGTGGTCACCGGTCCAGGTAACGGTGATCATACGCCCCGGCCTTGCGGATTCTGCCGTTTACCGGGAACTTAGGCGCCATACCGTGGAGAGAACCAGCTTCCTGTAGAATCAAGGCATGGAAAAGCGATTTGTATTGGGCATGATCGAATGCGACTGTAATGCAAGACTATTTGTATTCTGTGAGTATTCGAGCAGCTCTCAGGGCCGGCAAACGGTGAACTGCCCGAATTGCAAGCAAGAACGAGAGGTCCCCTCGAAGCCTCTGCGGTTCTACTGCCAAATCCCCGGACAGGACTATTGGACTGAAGTGCATCTGCCGCAGAAGAAGTACAAAAGCGCCTGATTTTGATCCACAGACTGTGCAGATACTACTTGTCTGATCTGAGCGTTCGGACGTGGCCGTCCCCTGCGAAACTTGCCAAGTCACGTTAAGGAGAACAAACAGGCCTGCGCGCGCGTCTATAGCGGTGCATGCCAGACGGAAAGGAGCACTCGATGAAAAGCCGACTCGCGCTTCTCCCCGCTTTGCTAGCAGCGCTGACATTCTCCCTGCACGCGCAGACTCAGCCGCAGCCCGCCACCTTGCGTAGCCTGCTGCTGCACGAGTTGCACACCACCCACACCGAAGCCGACTGGTTCGTACCCATCAACACCGCCGTGGAAGGGCTCACCGCGGAGCAGGCCAACTGGCAACCCCCTGGTGGAAGCCACTCGGTTGGCCAGCTTGCTTACCACATCCTGTTCTGGAACCGCCGCAACCTGAACTCCCTCCGCGGCATGAAGAACGACAAGTTCGACAGCAAGCAATGGGCCGATACCGTGAAACAGCTGGACCAGGTCATGAGCGACCTGGAGAAGTTAGTGGAATCCGCAGACGACCAGCAGCTGGCCAAATGGGCGATCAATATCGGCAACATCTGCACGCACAACGCCTACCACACCGGACAGATTGTGTATGTCCGCAAACTCCAAGGCTCTTGGAATCCCGAGAAGGGAGTGAAGTAGGAGTGTAGCGCTGACTTGGCGCCCTGCGCTAATGAGTCGTATGCCAAGGGGTGAGCATCTGATCGTAACAAGCCAGCGCCTCAGCCACGATGGGGCGAGCGGAGCGGCTTGCGTCGGCTAAGTGTTTAGCGTAGGCATCAGCGAATTGCCGATGTTCCAGGACGGCACGTCTCAGCGCAGCGAGGTCCACCATGAGTGAGGCAACCACTACATGGAGCGCCTTCACAGACTCTATGGCTGCATCCGCACGGATGCAACACGAGTCTGCTTCAGGCGACGACGGGGATGGATTCGCCATTGGCCACTTCCTTTGAGATGAATTTCACACGGTCCCGTCTCGAACATGAGCATGAAGGAGGGCCCGGAATCGGAATCTTGAAACGGCACAGTGCCAGATAGAGAGCAAGGCGGTCTTTGTAAAACGTTATTCATATGTTTGTTAAGTTAAATTTATGCCTACAGAGACAGGCCAACGGAAATGTATAGTTTTCTAATCAATTGCAAGCCTGTGTGCGGTAAAGCCGAGCATCAAGCGGGGTGGCGACAAAGGTTGTATTCAACAGCGAGCACGGTTCCGGAGGCGATTGGCGGCAACTTCGAGACTCGGCGTCTGAGGGCGAACGCATCTGGCTAGGCGGCTGGTTTTGCTGATGAGAAGTAGAACCGCAGCAGGACCGTAAAAACCACAGCTAACACCACGAAAGAGACGATCATGGGGACATTCAACCCAAAACCGGCGCGGCCCATCACCGTAACGATGGTCGCCAGTTCCACGCTCATGATGGCCAACAGCGCCAGAAATACCGGTGCCAGCGCATAGCCGGCTGCTCTTCTGCGCCACAGAAGAGTTGCGCTGATGCATAAGGCGGGCAACAGGAACACCAGGTCCAGAACATGAACGAAATTTACCGGCTCGTTGGTGTCGGCGATACTTTGTGGGACCCGTCCGGACAGGATCGCGGAGAGGTCCTCGCGCAAATCGAAGGCAGCGGTCGATAGGGCAAGCAGGAAGAAAAGGATGGCGATGGTCTTTCGGGGCGCACGAGGACGATAAGCTTGGGCGATTTGCCCGGCAGGAATGAACCGCAAGCTGAATACAGTAGCGTAGAAGCACAGTCCCAGCGTCGCGCTATAGACCAAGAAGAATGCGTTGAAGTGCACGCCGAACGCGTAAATAACAAAGTTGTAGAGCAGATAGCCCTGCGCGCCCAGCCAAACCAAACGCGCAGGAACCGAGCCTCGATAGCCTCGGATTCCGCTGATCAGCAACACCGGTACGATCAGGAACAGGTCCACCATATCGCTGGCGACGGCCCCGGCGCGTGTATAAGCGGTCTCCCGGGCATAGGTTGCCGGCCAAAAGATTCCGGCCACCGCGGTTACCGCAATCAAGAGGGCGATGGCGATGGTGCTCCACAAGATCGGATCGTGATTTCGTTCGCTGGTCATGGCGATTTATCCGATGGGCAGTTTTGCAAGAAGCTCAGGCAACGGCTGTGACAGCAGTCACCCGCGGGATGCCCACACCTCCGAAAAAAACCTCACAAGAGACACGAGGCCAACAGAAGGCACAAACAAAAAGAGGGAACGGCGGCGCGTCCCCTCTTTGCTGTACACCTCTTTTCTGTGCGACGCTACTGGACGATGTTCGCGGCAACGATGAAAGTCTCTGGCTTGCTGGAATTCATTGCCAAGCGGATTTCAACGCGGCTGTGAGGGAACTCCAAGCCGACGCAGTTTCCTTCGGCCCAGAGTTGGGAAAGAACATAGGCATCGCCGATGCGACGGAAGAAAAGCGCCGAGTGTTCCGCGGGCTTGCCGGAGGTAATGAGATAAGGGAGAGTCAGCCCCGACTTGTCGATGTTCCTGTTCGCGATGGACAGCATGTAGCTGTGAACGCCGGTGGTCTTGACGGCATATTCGCCAGCGGGATAGACCTTATCGCCAACCACAAAGTCGAACGGAATTTGTGCCCGGAGATTGACGGTCTGAGCCTGCGCGGCTGAACCGAACAACAGCGCAGCCGCTCCCAGCAAAAAGAAGCTTGAAAGATTGAGTTTCATAGAGCACCTCCTGAGTGCTGGCCGAAGTTCGAACATCTGCCGATCTACCGCAATGCCAGGGGTTGCATAAAAGGGTCACAAAAACCTCGCAAGGTAACTCGAAGAAAATAAGGCGGATGGGTGAGAGGGACAGGGGCGAAGTAGTGATGGTCACATACCTTATTTGGGGCGATGTGCTAGGTTGTGCCGAGAGTGGCGGATGCCCGGAGCTAAAGAGCCCGTAACACTCATCTCCTTCGGCCCCTTCGAAGCCGACCTGCATACGCAGGAACTCCGCAAGCTGGGTGTGCGCCTGCGCTTGCCCCGGCAATCGTTTCAAATTCTGAAGATGTTGTTGGAGCACCGCGGGGAGTTGGTGACGCGGGAGGAGTTGCGCGCGGCTTTGTGGCCAGCGGACACCTTTGTGGACTTCGAGCACGGGCTGAACGCGGCCATTAACCGGTTGCGGGAAGCGCTAGGGGATGAAGCGGACAATCCCGTCTATGTGGAGACGCTGCCGCGACGCGGGTACCGGTTCACTGGCCTGGGCGCACAACCCAACGACCGAAAACCTGTCGTGAAGCCGCCGACAGTCGCGGAACAACCTGCGCAGGCGGACCTGCAGAGCAACGTGCAACCCACGCCCGCGACCGGTCGCCGAATGACAGCGTTGACGCTCAGCCTGGGTCTACTCATTTTTGCCGTTTTCGTTGCAGGCCTCTGGCTTGCGAACACCGGCAAGGTGCGACAACGGTTGTTCGGTGGAGAAGCTGCTTCCCGGATCGAATCACTGGCGGTGCTCCCGCTGGCAAATCTGTCCAGCGACCCCGAACAAGAGTATTTCGCCGACGGCATTACGGAAGAACTGACGATGCAGCTGGGACAGATTTCCGCGCTGCGTGTAATTTCGCGGCAATCCACGATGAGGTACAAAGGCACGAAAAAGACGGCCCCCCAGATTGCACAAGAACTAAAGGTGGAAGGCATCGTGGAAGGCTCGATCCTGCGCGCCGGAAATCAGGTCCGGATCTCCGTACAGTTGATCGATGCCGGTAAGGACAAGCAGTTGTGGGCCGAAAGCTATCAACGGGAACTGGGGGGAGTGCTTGCGCTGCAGAGCGAGGTGGCGCGGACAATCGCAGTGGCGATCCGAGTCAAGGCCACCCCACAAGAGACAGAACTGCTGCGCTCAGCGCGTTCTCTGGATCCTCAAGCGCAGGAGGCCTACCTGAAGGGCCGCTTCTACTTGAATCGCTGGCCGCAACCCGATTTCGACCAGTGCTCGGAGTCGTTTCAACACGCCATTGAAATTGACCCGATGTTTGCCGATGCGCAGGCCGGGCTGTCGCGATGTTACGGGTTCATGGCCTGGTCCTATCCAGTCAAGGACGTTATCCCACGTGCCAAGGAAGCAGCACAGGAGGCCATTCGGCTGAACCCAAGTCAAGCGGAGGCTTATGCCACACTGGGCGGGATAGCGACGTGGTTTGAGTGGAATTGGGGGGAAGCCGGAGAGGATTTGCAGAAGGCCGTGGAGCTAAACCCGAGTCTGTCGTATTCCCGAGGCGCCTATTCGATGTATCTGGCATTTCTGGGACACCGCGAAGCAGCGATTCGAGAAGCAAAAGCAGCAGTGGAGCTCGATCCCACGTCGGTGCTGGCGAATCGCAGCCTAGGCATTGTCTATCAGCTTTCGCGGGAGTACGCCGAATATGCAACGCAAGCAAAGGCCACCCTGCAATTGGCGCCCGAGGATGGGATCCTCAAGGGGGACTTGGCTTGGGCGTATGCATTAGAGGGCAAAAGAAACGAGGCGCTGGATCAAATCAAAGCGGGCGCATCGCCGGTTGATCGAGCCAATGTGTTGGCGGCGCTGGGCGAACGCACCGAGGCACTGCGGGCATTTAAGGAAAGCCAGCCGCAAACGTGGGCCAGCGCCTATTCGGCTGCGTATGTTTACGCCCTTCTGGGTGAAACAGACCAAGCGATTGCGATGTTGCAACAAGCCTACGATGAGCATTCGCCCAACATGGTGGCGCTCAACACAAGTCCCGCCTTTGATTCATTGCGCGGCGATGCTCGCTTCAAGGAACTGGTGCGGCGCATGGACTACCCGAAGTATTTTAGTCCGACGAAGCAATGAAGGCGGCACCTTCTGGGACGGCCCACCTCGCTTCCTGGGTCAGCGTAAACAGAAGGCGGGCCCGACACCGAGGCAAGACACGGTGATCGAAGAGAGATTCTCCCCGCAAAAACGCGGAAGAGGCAGAGGTCTTCGCTGCGCTGAGAATGACGGGCGTTGAGTTAGGTGGCGAGTTGGAAGGCAAGCGCCACGGCGAAAAGCGACGGCGAGACGGCGAGTGATTGCCGGTGAAGAAGTGGTCTTGTTTCAGGACGTCCCGCTAAACTCTCGATAAAACGCTGCACAGAAATTGTCTGGACTTTTCACCAACGTTTAACAGGTGACTCGGGAATAGATTTCCGGTTCCGGCGGTCCCCTATTTCGTAGAGCTGCCCATCTCTGACGTCAGTTCCGTTTCAGGAGGATTACGCTATGAAGCGAACGCTGCCTTTCTGTCTGCTTCTGCTGGGAGCAAGCCTCGCGTCCGTGATCGGACTCGGGCAGGATGCACCCACGGAAGCTCCCGCCGGATTTGATACGCCAACGCTGGTCCAGAATCCCGGCTCGCAAAGCAAAAGCAACGGCATTGGCGAGCCCCCGGGTGACACCTACGCGCTGGATCAAACCATCTACGAGCAAGAGAATGATCCGACCACAGGCCTGGGACCGGTGTACAACGCCCGTGCCTGCGTGGATTGCCACCAGAACCCAGTCAGCGGGGCTGCCAGTCAGTTTACCGAGCTGCGCGTTGGACATCTTGACGCGAACGGGAACTTCGTGAATCCAACCGTGCCGATCGACGACGGGCTCTCCACCATTACCGGGCGGTCCATTATCAACGATCGCGCGGTTGTTCCCCAAGCTCAGGAACAGATTCCGCCAACAGAAACCATTCGGGCCCTGCGCGCCGCGCTGAACACTCTGGGAGACGGGTTCGTGGAAGCGATTGACGATTCTACGCTGCAAGCCATCGCGCAAAATCAGCCGAACCTCAGCGAGGGGCGCATTCACGGAGAAGCCATCGAGGTGCCTGTACTCGAGGCAGCGGGGCAGAATCGCGTCGGACGTTTTGGATGGAAAGACCAGCACAGCAGCGTGCTGTCGTTTGTGGCCGACGCCTACCTGAACGAGATGGGTATTACCAACCGGCTACGCCCGCACGACACCACGACGATCGGCAAGATCACACCCGACCCGGAGGATACTCCCGACAATCTGGGTCTTGCGGCTATCGACCATTTCGCGCAATTCGTGCGCGGCACCAAGGTGCCTCCTCGTGACACCGTGTTGGCAGCCACTGCGGATGCCCAGGCAGGCCAAGCGCTCTTTGAAAGCATCGGTTGCAGCACTTGCCACGTGGGAACCATCGTGACAGCTCTGGCTGGCACGGTCATTAACGGCGGAGCCTTCGCCGTTCCGAGTGCGCTCGGAAACAAAATCATCCATCCGTATAGCGACTTCCTGCTTCACGATATCGGCACCGGTGACGGGATTGTGCAAACCCCCAATCTGCCGGAGACCGCAAAAAAGCTGCGCACCTCAGCGCTCTGGGGGCTGCGCATGAAAGCCCGTTTCATGCACGATCTAAAATCGCTGTCCCTGGAAAACGCGGTCGAGCGGCATCGTGGGGAAGCCGAACAGGTGCAGGACCGTTTTAACCGGCTGACGTCCACGGAAAAGACCCAGGTGCTGACTTTTCTGCGATCACTCTAAAGAAATGTCAGGACTGCACGCGCGAGCCAGCAGGCATGCCATGGCCTTGAGCGGAGAACGGTTTCTGCTCAAGGCTACAGCATCGCCTCGCGCCCTCAATTGTGCGAGATAAGTAGCATCGCTACGTAAATAGATCAGATAACCCAATTGCGAAAAACCAATTGAGCGGTCAAGGATGAAAGGGTTGTAACCCAGCGCCGAGTATCTTGTGTTACGGTCGGTTGATCCGCTAGGAATGTAGGCGTGCCCCGATGCGCTGGCAGCTCCGATTTTCGGTTATTCTTGCGGCGACGGTCTCGTGCTTATCAGCTCAGCAGGCCCCAGTGCCTGAGCCCAGCACGCAAAGGCTGTCGGTTCGGACGGACTTTGTCCTGGTTCCGGTCATTGTGACAGACAAGTCTGGCAATCCAGTGGCGGGTCTGAGCAAGGACGCATTCCGGCTGGAGGAAAACGGCAAGCTTCGCAGCCTGTCCTTCTTCGAAGAAACGCAAACCCAAAAGCTCACGACGTTCCTCAAACAATCCTCATCGGGCTCGGCCAACTTTCTGCCCCACGATGAGAGGTTGCGCCTCACCGTGGTGGTAGTCGATATGGTGAACACGCCTTGGCTACGTCAGCTCGAAGGCAAAAAGCAACTGACCGACTATCTGCTGCGCGTCACGAACCAAGGCGAACCGATCGCGCTGTTTGGTCTGAACTCCAGCGGACTGCGGCAACTGCACCCGTTCAGCAGCGATACCAAAGTGCTGGTGCCGGCGCTCGAGAAGCTCAAGCTTTCTCTCAGCTCGGAAGAAAGCACCCAACCGCCCGCAACCCTCACGGACGATCCGACTATTGACGGAGAGGCGACATACGAAGAACAGCTCATGTCCGATATGTTGCAGGACCTGAATGATGTTGTGGCCGCCAACTACCAACGCATGGCTACACGCCAAACCCTTTCTGCGATGACGCAATTTGCTCATGCCTTGGGCTCCACTCCAGGACGCAAGACGCTCATCTGGGCCACCGCTGGTTTCCCGTTTACAATCGACGACCCCAACTCTTTCGCGCGCCAGGGTGACGACCTGCGTCCGGAATACGAAGAAGCCTGGCGCTCCCTCAACTCAGCCAATATTGCCGTCTATCCCGTGGACTTAGGTTCCGTGGATTACACGCCAAAATGGACTTCCCAGCGCCAACGCGACTGTCTCCAAGACGCAAATCAATACCATGCGCGGAACCAACGGAAATGGAATGCGCTCGCCTGTCAATTTGCCCTACGACCAGGGCGTGCAGCAACGCTTGACCATGCATGCCTTCGCCGATGCCACGGGCGGGCGCGCCTGTATCACCATTGCCGAGCAGGAAAAATGTTTTGCACAAGCGATCGACGACTCGCGCGCCTACTATCTACTCGGCTACTATCTCGGCAACGACACGCAACCAGGTTGGCGTAAGTTGAAAGTGAAGGTCAGTGGCGACGGATTACACGTTCGTTACCGCAGCGGTTTCTATGTTGCTCCCAGAGCACCGGACACGCCGGGGTTGCGCCGCCAAGAACTGGTCGACGCCCTGGCTTCCGTCGTTCAATACACGGGCCTGCGGCTTTCTGTCCGCCTCACAGCGGAAGATGCAACGAGCTTATCCGCAGGCGCACCTGCCACAGCAGGCACGGCACAGACCAGGCCTGTGGCGTTTCTGCTCGGAGTGGCAGGGGATTCCATCAGCGTCGATCGCGAAAAAGGGAATGCCATCGACCTGCAAATCGCCACGCTGGCGTTCGACGACAAGCGCAAAAGCGTGGCTTCATCCTCGCAAGCACTAGCGACCAGTCTCAAACCAGAAATGCTTCAGAAAATTCTGGAAACCGGGATGGGAATTCCGGAAAAGCTGGAGCTGGCTCCCGGCAAATATGAAATTAAATTCGCCGTTCGCGACAACCTCAGCGGCCTAATCGGTACAGTTTCTATGCCGCTCGATCTCCAGTGAGCTTGCAACACCCCATGGAGTGAGCCGCCAGCCGAAACTCCGGGCCCGGTTTTGTTGCTTTGCCAGACATTCGCAAATAAAATGACGGACCACATGCCGGAACCGTCATCGCTTCTTGGTCAGACTGTCTCTCATTACCGCATCCTTGAAAAGTTAGGGGGCGGGGGTATGGGAGTGGTGTACAAGGCCGAAGACACGCGGCTGCGCCGGTTTGTGGCGTTAAAGTTTCTGCCCGACGACGTTTCCCGGGACCCACAAGCGCTGGCGCGGTTCCAACGCGAAGCGCAGGCCGCGTCCGCCCTGAACCATCCCAACATCTGCACCATTCACGACATCGGCGAAGAAAATGGCAAAGCTTTCATCGCCATGGAATTTCTGGATGGTCAAACGCTAAAGCACATCATCGCGGGCCGTCCGATGGAGATAGAGCAGCTTTTGGCCATTGCGATCGACGTGGCCGATGGCCTGGACGCCGCGCACGCGGAGAACATCGTTCACCGCGACATCAAGCCGGCCAACATCTTCGTGACCAAGCGGGGCCACGCGAAAATTCTGGACTTCGGCTTGGCCAAGGTTTCCGACGCTCTTCGAGCCTCCGGCGCCAGCAACTCCATGGAAACGCTAGGTGTGGACGCCGCGCAGCTCACCAGTCCCGGCACATCACTCGGCACGGTTGCGTACATGTCCCCGGAGCAGGTGCGCGGCAAAGAACTGGATGCCCGCACCGACCTGTTCTCCTTCGGCATCGCTCTCTACGAAATGGCCACCGGCCAGCTTCCCTTCCGCGGAGAAACCTCCGGCCTGATCTTCGAGGCGATCATGAATCGTGCCCCGGTTTCCCCGGTGCGCCTGAATCCCGAAGTTCCCGTCAAGCTGGAAGCTATTCTCCAGAAAGCTTTGGACAAGGACCGCAACCTGCGGTACCAGTCCGCCGCGGAAATGCGCACGGACCTCAAGCGCCTGAAGCGTGACCTGGACTCCGGCGCCAGCTCTAGTTCGTTCAGCGGGGGCGTCGCGTCGCAGGACGCGTTCCCCTCCGGACCAGCCCCTTCGCAGCCTTCCTCAGGCTCCGTCGCCGCGGCTCCCTCCAGCGCCGCGGTTGCCGCTTCTTCCGCCGCGTCGATTCCCGCAAGCGCCAGCGGGTCCACACCCGTTGTTCCCGCGCCCGGGATCAGCACGGGCTCGCGCAAATGGCTGCCCTGGTTGGTGGGAAGCCTGGGGCTCGCCACGCTGATCGCCATCGGCGGGATTGTCGTGTTTCCGCGG
>Ga0187784_10002345_pt1 | contig 15145 bp, 6 predicted proteins | sample 1015_SJ02_MP15_2_FD_132964 | JGI IMG/M metagenome (GOLD analysis project Ga0187784, IMG submission 132964) | Tropical peat soil microbial communities from peatlands in Department of Meta, Colombia - 1015_SJ02_MP15_20_MG | ecosystem: Environmental > Terrestrial > Soil > Wetlands > Peat | place...
GAAAAGCCGGTCACCGACTTTTCATGAAAGAGCTGCTCGACGCGATCTTCGAGCTGATAGGGTTTGTACCGACGCACATCCTCGAGCCAGGGCCGATAGTGGCCGAGCGCCGGATCGGCCATAGCCCTTTCGAGCAAAGCGTCGTCGATCCGGTTGAGCTCGAGCGTAAAGAAAAGCAAATGCGTCGAGGCCGCCGTCAAGCGCTCCTGCACGTCACCGTAGAATTTCGTGCGGGTCGGATCAACCGTGTCGCCCGCGTGCACCAGCCCGGCGTACGAGGCAAGCCGGCCCGAAAGATCCTCGATCGCCTCATAACGCCGCACCGCCGCAGCGAATGCGGCCGCAATCGGTGGCGAGCGCGACAAGCCCTCTCGAACCAGGTCGGCAAGTTTGCCCCTGTATTCCGTCTCGAAGGCGATGCACTCGGCCTCGACGCGGTCGAGGTCGGCCTTGACGGCCGGATCGTCAAGGCCGGAATAGAGATCGGTGAGCGTCCATTCCGGCAGCTTGCCGTGCCGCGCGGCCGCGCCGGGTTGTCGCCTCTTTCGCGCCTTCGCGTTGTTTCTCTTGAGCTGGCGCATCGGCATGCGGGTCCTCACCGCCTTCTCATGTGGCGAGCACTTCCAGGCATCGCAAGCCGGACCGCGCGATCGGTCCGATGCCGAGAACGCCGCAACGGCCGAGCCGACCCCGAAGCTTGATTGCGATCGAACGGTCAATTTTCGGACTTGTGCAACTTCGTCTCCGAGGGAAACAGCCGAATGAGCGCAGTCGCGGCGGCCGCGATCGCGGCGAGTACCAGACAGCTTATGCTCCACCCAAACGCCGCGAAGAAAAACCGGTTGCGCTCGTGCTCACCGATGCCGCGACGCCGCTCACTGCCCCGAAAGTGCCGACTGCGAAATTAAAGCGGTCGGCCCCTGCCGTCAGAGGCCGCGCCGGCTTTGCGCCGATGCCCGCGTACGCAGCGATAGGCTCGCCTCCCAATATTATGCCGGGGTTGCGCGCAGCCGAGAATGCGGATGACCTGCCACCGCAGGCATCGAATCGCAGTAACCGGGACCGTAAGGTCTCTGCGGCAATCGATTGGAAACGTCAGCCGCCGAGGGCGGTTCCTTGCCGAATCCTTGCCGCCATGGGCGACCGCGGGAGAGCCGCGCGCCGCGGGCGTTGTCCGCATTTTCCGTGTTTAATGTCGCGTTAAACCCTCTTCGGCGAGAGTGCCCCGAAACGGCACACATCCCGCCCGCAAGCCGGCTCGGAGAATTCATGGCCATCCTCGTCGTCGACGACGATCCGGTACAGCGCCGGCTCCTCGAGGGCATGGTGCAAAAATTCGGTTACGAGGTGGAGACGGTCGAAGGCGGCGACGCGGCGGCAACCCTGCTGTTCGGACCGCAGGGCGCTGGCATCGATTGCGTCATCCTCGATCTGGTTATGCCGGATCTCGACGGGCTCGGCGTGCTGGCGCGGCTGCGGCAGAACGCCATCGACGTGCCGGTGATCGTGCAGACCGCGCATGGGGGCATCGACAACGTCATCTCGGCGATGCGCGCCGGCGCCGTCGATTTCGTGGTCAAGCCGGTCGGCGCCGAGCGCCTGCAAATCAGCCTGCGCAACGCGCTCAACACCAGCGCACTCGAGGGTGAACTCAAACGCATCAAGCACAGCCGGTCAGGCACCCTTGGTTTCGCCGATATCATCACCAAAAGCCCGGTGATGCGCGACGTGCTGCGCATGGCCGAGAAGGCGGCCGCCTCGACCATCCCGGTGCTGATCGCCGGCGAATCGGGCGTCGGCAAGGAGTTGATCGCGCGGGCAATTCACGGGACCAGCGAGCGGCGCGCAAAAGCATTCGTCGCGGTCAATTGCGGCGCCATGCCGGAAAACCTGATCGAGTCGATCCTGTTCGGCCATGAGAAGGGATCATTCACCGGCGCGACCGAGCGCCATCTCGGCAAGTTCGTCGAGGCTTCGGGCGGCACGTTGTTCCTCGACGAGGTCGGCGAACTGCCGCCGGCGGCGCAGGTCAAGCTGCTGCGAGCAATCCAGGAAGGCGAGGTAGAGCCGGTTGGCGCCCGCAAGCCCCTCAAGGTCGACGTCCGGCTCGTCTCCGCCACCAATCGCGACCTGATCGCCGACGTGAAGCAGGGCCGCTTCCGCGAGGATCTGTTCTATCGGCTGCACGTATTCCCCATCACCGTTCCGCCGCTGCGCGAGCGGCCCGGGGACATTCCGGCGCTAACCCGACACTTCTTGGCGCGTTTTGCTGCCGAGGAGGGCAAGCGGATCCGCTTAATCGCACCCGAAGCGCTGCGCCTGCTCGCCGCCTTCAATTGGCCGGGCAACATTCGTCAACTCGAAAACGCAGTCTTTCGCGCCGTTGTACTGGCCGAGGGCGATAGCCTTGGAGCGATAGAATTCCCGCAGATCGCGGCCCAGGTTGCCGCTGCGGCCGTAGCCCCGGCCGAACCGGCTGAGCCGACCCACCCATACTCAGATGAAGCCGATGATGTGGCCGAGCGCTTCGCCGACGGCCCGGACCTGTCGCCGGCTCTGACCCCCTCACCTGCCACCGCGCTCGGCGCTCCTGCTGATGGGCTGCCTTTGCTTGATGTCGAGGGCGAGATGCGGCCGCTGGAAGATTTGGAAGCCGACGCCATCCGCTACGCGGTGACTCACTACCGGGGCCAGATGTCGGAAGTCGCGCGCCGGCTGCGAATCGGCCGCTCGACACTCTATAGAAAGCTGGAGGCGCTCGGGCTTGATGGAGGGCGAAAGGACCAGGAGGATGACAGCGAAGGCGTGGCCGCAGAGCGACAACCCCGGAAAATTGCGTGAATTACTCGGCCTATTACGTCTGCCGCGGCGACAAAGTTTCTGGGGTCACGTAAGGTAAACTCGAAAATAGGACTTTTGTCCGCAATTATGACGAGGTTGGGGAATATTCCGCCCCAGTCGAAGGAGTTTTGCGCGCATCAGTGACGCATGCTCCACAGGAGAAACTCGAATGCCGGCCGTCCGTCTCGATCGCGTCTTCGCAACTGCCATTGTCCTTGTGCTCACGGCCGCTTCGAGCGGCGTGCGTGCAGGGCCAATGACAAGCGGGACTAGCGGGACCGAGGGTCGTGCCGTGTCGCCCGCAAAAACCGAAGAGATGACCCTTCGCCCCACCGCTGCAACCGCAAGGCCGGCTGTTTCGGCGAACCGGACGATGGCCGTCCCCGCTCCAGGTTCCGACCAGTCGCCCACCACACCAACCGCAACCGGGACCGTTACGGCTCCGGGGGCGGCTCTCGAGCAATCCTCCAGCCCACCCGCGGCCGCCGCTTCCGAGGCCCCCGCTATCACATTGCAACAAGACGAGTTTACCGAAGAACGCGCGCCTCCGGCCGCCGCTACGGGTACGGAACCGCAAGAAGAGCCAACGGCGGCGCGTCAGGATACAACCGCGACGCCCAATGCTCTTCCGCCTGCCTCGGCGCCTCCGGCAGAGCCCGCCACAGCGAACCCGTCAGCCACCCAGCCGGCGGCGAGCGCGGTTGCCGCTGCGGACGCACCGGTTGCCGAACAATTGCGCGAACTCGCCAATGGCAAATTCGATCGCATCATCGGCAGCAAGAAGGAGCGCACCGCGATCGACGCGTTCTATTCCAGTCGCAATTACGCCCCGCTTTGGATCAGCGACGGTAAGGCGAATGCGCGGGCGAAGGCCGCGGTCGCCTATCTCGGCGGCGTTGATGCGGACGGTCTCGACCCCGTCGAGTACCCGGTTCCCGATCTCGAATCGCTGAGCGATCCTGGTCTCCTTGCCGAAGCTGAAATCAGGCTTACGACGTCGGTCACTACCTATGCCCATCACGCGCAAGTGGGACGCGTGCATTGGTCGCGCGTGAGCGCCGATATTTTCTATGAGCAGAAGCCGCCCGAGGCGCCCGAAGTTCTCGCCAAGATGGCCGAGGCAAAGGACGTGGGCGATGCGCTTGCCGGCTACGAGCCGCGCGACCCGGCCTACCTTACGCTTAAGGCAAAGCTCGCAGAATTGCGCGCCGGGAAGGGCGACGGCAGCGAACCTCCGATTGCCAACGGTCAGGTGCTCAAGGTCGGCATGCAAGACGAGCGGGTGCCGCAATTGCGCGAACGGCTCGGCGTCGCCGGTACCGGTACCGGCTACGACAAGACGCTTGCCGAAGCGGTCAGGAAATTCCAGCAGGAGCATGAACTGAAGGCCACCGGCATGGTCACGGCCGCGACCCTCGAGGCGCTCAACGGCCGCCGACCCGATCACCCGACCGACATCGTTCTCGCCAACATGGAACGCTGGCGTTGGATGCCGCACGATCTCGGTAATACGTATGTGGTCGTCAATCTGGCCGATTTCACGCTGCGCGTCATGCACGACGGCAAGGAGCTGTGGACGACCAAGGTCGTCGACGGCAAGCCGACGATGCCGACTCCGATCACGAGCGCGGAAATGAAGTACATCACGGTCAATCCGACCTGGAATGTGCCGCCCTCGATCGTCGCCAGGGAATATCTGCCGGCGCTGCAGCAGGATCCGACGATTCTGCAACGCGCGGGGCTCAGGCTGAGCTACAACCCCGACGGCACGGTGCATATTTCGCAGCCGCCCGGCGAGCGAAATGCGCTCGGCCGGCTGCGCTTCAATTTTCCCAACAAGTTCCTCGTCTACCAGCACGACACGCCCGACAAAAATTTGTTCGCCCTGGAGAAGCGGGCGTTCAGCCACGGCTGCATGAGGGTGCAGGATCCGGCGAAGTACGCCGAGGTGCTGCTGTCGCTGGTGCGGCCCGGGCAAGGCTATACCGAGGATCGCATTCGCCGGATGTTCGGCACCAGCGAAACGGATATCTCATTTCCGAACTTCGTCCCAGTCCACCTGACCTATCAAACCGCCTTTATTGACAAGAATGGCAAGCTCCAGTTCCGCGATGATATCTACGGGCGCGACAAGGCTCTGCTGGCGATACTCAAAAGCGACGAACGCAAGGTTGCCGACATACCGGTCGAGCGAAAAGACAACGCCATTCGCCGGCAAGCCTTGGCGATACCCGATCAGATGGGCTTCTGGGGCGGCCGAGGTTCCTACGACGGCCAGGGGTTCTTCGCCCGCCTGTTCGGTTATCCGTTCAGCGCCGCGCCGCCGCCCACGCCGCGGCGTCCGGTAGCGCAACGGCGAACGTCCGCCAGCGGCTGGCCTCCGCAGGAGCAGCGCTGGTAGCTTCAGCGCGTCGCCAGCTGGTAGGCGGTGATTGCGGTCTCGAACAGGATCAGCACCACGATGATGAATTCCAGGCGCAGCGAGCGCTTGGTATCGATCATGTCGGTGAGCACTTTGGCGGTTTCCGATATCACTTCGAGCTTGCGCGAGAGCGCATCGGCGCGCTCCTTGAGCTCGTATTCATCTTGTAGCCGCGCGTAGAGCCGCTCCAGATCGGGGCGGTCCCACACCGCATCGGGCTTATCGCCGACGGCTACACGGCCGGACACGCGATGTTGGACGAGCAGCGCGTTGCCGATATGCTTCAAGATGGCACGGCGTCCACCGCGCGCACGGCCTTCTTCCGCCAGTTGCCGAGCGAACGGTTCGACCACCTCGATCACCGATGATACTTCGCGTTCGTCGCGAGCCAGCACCACACTCTTGGCGAGCGCGTCGGCGATGACCGCCATGCGCTCGGGCGTGATCGCCCGCACCAGGATGGGACCGCCGGGAAGGATTTGCTCCTCGCTGTCGGTAGCGATTTCGATCGCCGCGGTTTCCTCCTCGCGCACCGTTACCGGCCGCACGATGCGGCCGCGCAACCGCTGCAGCACGTCGTCCTCCTCCAGCACCGAGAGCCCGAACAGCACGACCACGCCATAGCGAAAGATCGTCACCACGCCGTCGTGCCCGGCCCGGAAGGTAAGCGGAGTCGTCGCCAGAACATCGGTGCGCTCGAGCCCGGATGTATCGATGCGGTCGCCAAGGAGCAGCGCCCGCACCTTGGTACGGCCTGTCGCCGGCAGATTCCTGTGTTCGGTGGCGATCTCTGTCATGGGCGATGACCCCATAAGACATCGACGGCACAAAAGGATGCAATCTCGTCGCACAATAGGCCATTGGAGGGGCGCCCGCATCACGCTCGGCAGTCTTCTCGGGGATCGTCCGGGCGGACGCACTCTTGCTACTGGCGGCGCGCGGCGGCTCACGGGTTTCTGCACTGTCGCCCGAACGGCACAGGATGCGAGAAACAATGGCGGCGGCGGCGCAAATTCCCCGCGCTGTTGATATTCATCGACCCCTGGGGCATGGTTATGGTTAACGCGATCGCTGGGGGCAGGGGTCGCAGCGTAGACGAGCAAAACCAGCCAAGTCGCCGCCGGGCGTAAATGGCGCGAGTTGGGCTGTACGGCTCTGTTGCGGGTATTCGGCGGCGGGTTCTCGGCGGTGTTGGCGTTGACCCATGCTGATCATGGTTCCGGAAATTGCGTGCGACGCGCAGCGTCCTCTCGCACCCAGGCGTGCTTGATTGCTGCCGCGCTGATCCCGGCGCTGTCGCTTGGCGCGTGTACCGTCGGCCCCGACTACTTCTCAGCCGCGGCTCCTACCCCGACGAAATATAAGGAGCTCAAGGGCTGGAAACTCGCCACGCCCAGCGACGGGCCCGGCAGCGGTGACTGGTGGGCATTCTACCACGACCGCAGGCTCAATGAGCTCATCAAGCAGGTCGAGATTTCGAACCAGACGGTGGCGGCGCAGGCCGCGGCCTACGAGCAGGCGCGGGCGGTCGTACGCGAAGCCCAGGCGGCTCTCTTCCCGACGATCTCGGGGAGTTACGCTGCTACCCGCAACTACACGGGGCCCAAGGCATTGGGCAGTGGTACGGTGCTGCCGGTCGGAGCCGGCGGTCTCTATACGACCACGTACGTCCCGCAATTCTCTGGCAGTTGGGATCTCGATATCTGGGGCAAGGTGCGCCGGCAGATCGAGAGCAATACGTCGGCGGCGCAAGCCAGCGCCGCCGATCTCGCCTACGCCAAGCTCTCCCAGCAGGCGATGCTTGCGACCGCTTATTTTAATCTTCGCGCGGCCGACTCGCTGCGCGATCTGCTCGAGCGGACCGTCGTGGAATACAAAAAAACGCTCGATATCGTGCAAAACCAGTACAAGAGCGGCTACTCGGTAACGCTAGGCGACGTAGCTGCCGCCCGCGCCCAGGTCGAGATCACCCAAGCGCAGGCGATCAATGTCGGCGTGCAACGGGCTCAAAGCGAGCACGCGATCGCCATTCTCGTCGGGCGGCCGCCCGCGGAGCTGACCATCGGGCCGCACTCGCTTGCCGGCGGCATTCCGAAGATTCCCGTCGCCGTTCCTTCGACGCTGCTCGAGCGGCGCCCGGACATTGCCGCGGCGGAACGCACCATGCAGCAGCAGAACGCCCTGATCGGAGTTGCTGTAGCCGGATATTTTCCGGACATCACCTTGTCCGGACTGCTGGGCTGGAGCAGCGCCATCACCCCGCTGCCGTTGAATGTCGCCAACGCGGTCTGGTCGCTCGGTGCAACCGGCACCGAGACTCTGTTCAACGGCGGCTTGACCGCCGCGCTGGTCGATGCGGCCCGGGCGGCCTATTGGCAGAGCGTCGCCGATTATCGGCAAACCGTGCTCACCGCTTTTCAGGGCGTGGAGGACGAGTTGGTGGCCATACGGCTCATGACCAAATCCCTTGCGGTGCAACAGCAAGCGGTCAAGGATGCGCGCACGGCCGTGGATGTCTATTTGAACCAGTTCAAGGCCGGCACGGTCGCCTACACCACGGTGGTGACGGCGCAAATCACGCTGCTGGCTGATGAAGAGGCCGAATTGACCATTCGACAGGACCTCTTCCTTGCCAGCGTCACTCTGATCGAGGATCTGGGCGGAGGCTGGGACAAGCGGCTGCTGCCGACGAAAAAGGAAATGGTGAAAAACTTCTCATTGCTGCCACAACTCTAGCCGATACGGCTTCGGCAATGCATGGGGCCACCTTCGCGGGCTAGCAATTCTTCCCAACTCGCTGATTCGGTTGCTGAATTATCGGGTGCCGCGGGGCCGCAAGGGTGGTTCCGGGCCGTGCGTGATAATCCGCGGCAGCCTCGCCGAGGTGAGGTTCGCGCTGGGCGCGCATTAGCGAATTTTCATTAGGCGGCCCATCTTGCCCCCGTTATATGTCGGCAATTTCGGATGAACGAACGCGCAGATGGATGAACGAACGCGGACAACGCAAGATGAAACGACGCCGAGCGCTCGCCGCACAGTGCCCGGGCCGATCATCAAGAAGAGCCGGCCAAGGCTGAGGCTTCGGATCGGCATCGGGCTTCTCGTTCTGATTGCGGCCGGCGCTTACATGGTCCTGCGCGCGCCGCACGCACCGCAGGCGCCTGCCGTGCGCGCTCAACCCGCGCAGTCGGTCGGCGCCGCCACCGTAGGGCGAGGCGATATCCGCGTCGTGCTCAACGCGCTCGGCACCGTGACGCCGATCGCGACGGTCAACGTGCAGACCCAGATCGACGGCCAGCTTCTGGAGGTTCCCTTCACCGAAGGGCAGTTGGTCAAAAAGGGGGACACGCTCGCGCAGATCGACCCCCGGCCCTATCAGTTGCTACAGGCGCAGTACGAAGGCCAGCTCGCGCGCGACCAAGGCGTGCTGGCCCAGGCACAGGTCGACCTCGCGCGCTACCAACGGCTCGCCGAGCAAAACTCGATCGCGCGCCAGCAATATGAAGATCAAATCTACATCGTGCAGCAGGACCAGGGCACGGTAAAACTCGATCAGGCGCAGATCGATCAGCAAAAGCTGAACGTGCTGTATTGCCACATCGTTTCACCGGTGACCGGGCGCGTCGGCCTTCGGCTGGTCGACCCGGGAAACTACGTCCAGGCGTCCAACAACACGCAGATCGCCGTTGTCACGCAGATGCAGCCGATCACGGTGATCTTCCCCATTCCTGAAGACAATTTGCCGGATGTCGTGCCGCAACTGAATGCCGGCGCCACGCTTGAAGTGACCGCATACGACCGCGGCAACGTCAAGCAGCTGGCATTGGGTCGGGTCATCGCCCTCGACAGCCAGATCGATACCACAACCGGCACCGTGAAGGTGCGCGCCCAGTTCGACAATACCGACGACGCGCTGTTTCCCAACCAGTTCGTCAATGCCCATCTTCTATTGAGGACGCTGCACGATGTGGTCACCGTACCCACAGCGGCGATCCAGCGCGGCGAGCCCGGCACCTATGTGTACGCGATCAATGCCGACGGCACCGTTTCGGTGCGGGTCATCAATGTCGGCCCAACCGACGGTAGCTTGACGGCGGTCAATTCGGGACTGTCCGCCGGCGAGCGCGTGGTGGTCGACGGCACCGACCGCCTGCGCGACGGCGCGCGGGTGCAGGTCGCCGGCGCCGAAGGCCGCGCAGCCGCCGAGCCCGCGCGCAAAGCACCGCCCGAGCAGAGTCAAAAGGGCGACGGCTCGCACAAACGGCCCGATGGCGGTGGCAGCCAGTAGCCGCCGTACAAGCGGGCGAGTACGCCTGCGCGATAGCGAGTCGGCACGATGAACGTTTCCGAACCCTTCATCCTGCGTCCGGTCGGAACCACCCTCTTGATGGTGGCAATCATGCTGTCCGGGATGGTTGCGTACAAGTTTCTGCCGCTCTCGACCCTGCCCGAGGTCGACTACCCAACAATCCAGGTTCAGACCTTCTATCCCGGCGCAAGTCCGGAAGTGATGACATCCTCGATCACGGCTCCGCTAGAGCGACAGCTCGGGCAGATGCCCGGGTTGAACCAGATGACGTCGGCGAGTTCGGCCGGGGCCTCGGTTATAACGCTCCAGTTCACCCTCGATCTCACGCTCGATGTGGCCGAGCAGGAAGTGCAGGCCGCCATAAACGCGGCAAACAATCTGCTGCCCAGCGATCTGCCTATTCCGCCGGTCTATGCCAAGGTCAACCCGGCCGATGCGCCGATCCTGACACTTGCGGTCACCTCGCAGAACCTGTCGCTGACCCAGCTCGAGGATCTGAGCGAAACCAGGCTGGCGCAGAAGATCTCGCAGCTGAGTGGCGTCGGACTTGTCAGCATCAGCGGCGGCCACCGACCCGCGGTGCGTGTGCAGTTCAAACCGCAGGCGCTCGCCGCCTACGGGCTCAACATCGACGACGTGCGCACGACCATCGGCAACTTCAACGTCAATACGCCGAAGGGAAATTTCGACGGGCCGGCGCAAGCCCTGACGATCAACGCCAACGACCAGCTGGAGAGCGCCGCGCAGTACGCCAACATCGTCATCGCCTACCGCAACGGAGCACCGGTGAAGCTCTCCGACGTGGCGAGTGTCGTCAGCGGCACCGAGAACGCCAAGCTCGGCGCCTGGTCGAACACTACGCCGGCAATCATCCTCAACATTCAGCGCCAACCCGGCGCTAACATCATTCAGGTCGTGGACCGGATCAAATCTTTGCTGCCGCAGATTCTCTCCACACTTCCCTCCTCCGTCGACGTCGGCGTGCTCAGTGACCGTACCGTGACCATCCGCGCCTCGGTCGCCGACGTCGAGGTCTCGCTCGGGCTCGCGGTCGTGCTGGTCGTGATCGTCATTTTCTTGTTTCTGCGCACGATTCCCGGAACCATCATCCCGAGCCTGTCGGTGCCGCTGTCGCTGGTGGGCACGCTCGGCGTGATGTATCTGCTGAACTTCAGCCTCGACAATCTGTCGCTCATGGCGCTGACCATCGCCACCGGCTTCGTGGTCGACGACGCTATCGTCATGATCGAAAACATCGCCCGATACGTCGAGGACGGCATGGATCCGCTCGAGGCGGCCCTGCGCGGTTCGCGGCAAATCGGTTTCACTATTATTTCGCTGACGATTTCGCTGATCGCGGTGCTCATCCCGCTGCTGTTCATGGGCGAGGTCGTCGGCCGTCTGTTTCACGAATTCGCGATCACGCTGGCGGTGACGATCGTCATCTCCGCCGTGGTCTCGCTGACCCTGGTGCCGATGATGTGCGCGAAGTTGATCCGCCATCACCCGGAGGCCGAGCGAACGCGTTTCGATCTGCGCGCCGAGCAGGCGTTCGAAGCGACCATTGCGGTGTACGGCCGCGCGCTCAATTGGGTGTTGGACCGACAACCGCTGACCCTGCTGATCGCCATACTGACGTTGGCGTTCACCATCGTCCTCTACATGATGATCCCGAAGGGCTTCTTTCCCGTGCAGGACACCGGGATGATCCAGGGGATTTCCGAAGCGCCGCAAAGCATCTCCTATGACGCCATGGCGAGATTGCAGAACCGGCTCGCCGAGACGATTCTGAAGGATCCCGACGTCGTCAGCTTGAGCTCGTTCATCGGCGTCGACGGTACCAATCAGACGCAGAACACCGGACGGTTCCTCATCAACCTGAAGTCGCACGACGAACGCAACCTTACCGCCAGTCAGGTCATGCGCAGGCTGCAGAAGGAGGTGTCCGACATCGCCGGCATATCGCTGTACATGCAACCGGTGCAGGACCTGACCATCGATGCGACCGTGAGCCGCGCGCCCTATCATTTCGTGCTCGAGGATGCCAATGCCGCCGAATTCAAGACCTGGGTGCCGCAACTGGTGCAGAAGCTGAGCCAATTGCCGCAGCTCACCGACGTCGCCAGCGACATGCAGCAACAGGGCTTGGCGCTCGATATCGTCATCGACCGGGCGACCGCCGCGCGGTTCGGGATTACTCCAGCGACCGTCGACAACGCTCTCTACGACGCGTTCGGGCAGCGCATTATCTCGACCATCTACACCCAATCGAACCAGTACCGGGTGATTCTCGAAGCCGACCCCTCGCTGCAGCGCTCGCTCGAGGGATTGTCGATGATCTATCTGCCTTCGTCCTCGTCGTCGACCAACGGGCAAGTGCCGCTGTCGGCGATCGTGCAGCTCAAAGAGCGCACCGGTCCGCTGTTGATCACCCATTTCGGCCAGCTGCCCGCCACGACCGTCTCGTTCAACACCGCGCCTGGCGTTTCGCTCGGCGAAGCGGTGGACGCCATTCAGCAGGTGGAGAAGGACGTCAACCTTCCGATCAGTTTCACCACCGCGTTTCAAGGCACTGCCGCGGCCTTCCAGTCCTCGTTGCTCAACGAGGTGTTCCTGATCGTCGCCGCCGTGGTCGCGATGTACATCGTCCTCGGCGTTCTCTATGAAAGCTTCATCCATCCGATCACCATCCTCTCGACCTTGCCGTCGGCGGGTGTCGGCGCCCTGTTGTCGCTGATGCTGCTGCACTACGACCTCGATGTGATCGCCATCATCGGCATCATTCTCCTGATCGGCATCGTCAAGAAGAACGCGATCATGATGATCGACTTCGCTTTGGAGGCCGAGCGCGCCGAGGGCCTGCCGCCGCGCGAAGCGATCTACCAGGCCTGCCTGCTGCGCTTCCGGCCGATCATGATGACCACGATGGCCGCGGTCCTCGGTGCGCTGCCGCTCATGCTCGGAAGCGGGACCGGTTCCGAGCTCCGCCAGCCGCTCGGTATCGCCATCGTCGGCGGGCTGATGTTCAGCCAGTTACTCACGCTGTTCACCACGCCGGTTATCTATCTGTATTTCGATCGGCTGGCGGTGCGGCTCACCGGACAGCGGCCCGCCAATCCGCTGGCTCCGCGCGAGGCCGGCGAATGAACTTTTCCGCCCCGTTCATTGCCCGGCCGGTAGCGACAACCTTGTTGACGCTCGCCATTGCGTTGGCCGGCATCCTTGGTTTCACCAAGCTGCCGGTTTCGCCGCTGCCGCAGGTCGATTTTCCCACCATTTCGGTGACCGCGTCGCTTCCCGGCGCAAGTCCTAACACCGTGGCGACGAGCGTGGCCGAGCCGCTCGAACGCCACCTCGGGCAGATCGCGGACGTTACCGAAATGACCTCGCAAAGCGGAATCGGGCAGACCCGCATCACGCTGCAGTTCGACGTCAACCGCGACGTCGACGGGGCAGCGCGCGACGTGCAGGCGGCCATCAACGCCGCCGCCGCCGATCTGCCACCGAACCTGCCGAGCAACCCCACCTATCGCAAGGTCAATCCCTCCGACGCGCCGATCATGGTGCTGGCGCTGACCTCCGACACCATGACGCAGGGGCAGATGTACGATGCGGCGAGCAATGTCCTCGCGCAGCGGCTGTCGCAGCTCAGCGGCATCGGCAACGTCATCATCGGCGGATCGGCTCTCCCTGCAGTCCGTGTAGAGCTCAATCCGCAAGCCCTGTACAAATACGGGATAGGCCTCGAAGACGTGCGCGCGGCGCTCGCCTCGGCGAACGCCAACAGCCCGAAGGGCACGATCGACGACGGCGACCGCCGCTATCAGATCTACACCAACGATCAGGCCAATGTGGCGGCCGACTATGCGCCGCTGGTCGTCGCCTACCGCAACAATGCGGCGGTGCGTCTGACCGACGTCGCCACCGTCGAGGACTCGGTCCAGGACGTGCGCAATGTCGGCATGTCGCAGGGCCACGTGGCCGTCCTCGTCATCCTATACCGGCAGCCGAACGCCAACATCATCGAAACCATCGACAACGTGACGTCCGAGCTGCCGCATCTCGAAGCGGCCATGCCGGCGGATATGAACGTCACCGTCGCCATCGACCGCAGCACCACGATTCGCGCCTCGCTTCACGACACCGAGCTGACCCTGGTGATGGCCGTTATCCTGGTCACCGTGGTCGTGTACCTGTTTCTTCGCAACCTTCGCGCCACCCTCATCCCGAGCGTCGCGGTGCCCATTTCCATCCTCGGCACTTTCGGCGTCATGTACCTTTTGGGCTACAGCCTCGATATTCTCTCGCTGATGGCGCTGACCATCGCCACCGGCTTTGTCGTCGATGATGCGATCGTCGTGCTGGAAAATATTTCCCGGCACATGGAAGCGGGCATGCCGCGCATGCAGGCCGCATTCCTCGGAGCGCGCGAAGTCGGATTCACCGTGCTGTCGATCAGCCTGTCGCTGATCGCGGTATTCATTCCGATTTTGCTGATGGGGGGCATTCTCGGCCGCCTGTTTCGCGAGTTCACCATCACGCTTTCGATCGCCATTCTCATATCGCTGGCGATCTCGCTGACGACCACGCCGATGATGTGCGGGCTGCTGCTGACGACGCGTCCCAATGTGGCCGGCGGCGGTACGGACCTCCTGGAGCGGATCCGACGCGGTTACGCGCGCACCCTCGCTTGGGCGCTCCGCCATAGCGGTCTCCTCCTGGCAATTTTCATCGCCACGATATGCCTGAACGTGGAGCTCTATATCGTTGTGCCGAAGGGACTGTTCCCACAGCAGGACACCGGACGGCTGGTCGGCTCTCTGCAGGCCGATCAATCCGTCTCTTTCCAGCTCATGAACCGCAAGCTGCGGCAGATGATAAGCATCGTGCAGCAAGACCCGGCTGTGCAGAATGCCGCCGGCTACACCGGCGTCGGCAGCGGCGGCGGCTTCGCGCAGATCAACTCAGGGTTCATTTTTGTGTCGCTGAAATCGCTTTCGGAACGGCCGCCGGTCGAGCAGGTGATTGCGCGGCTGCGTCCGAAGCTCGCCGAGGTGCCCGGTGGACGTCTCTATCTCGCCGCCGTGCAGGATCTGCGCGCCGGCGGCCGCCAGAGCAACGCTCTTTACCAGTACACGCTGCAGTCAGAAGACGTCAATGAGCTCTACACGTGGACGCCGAAGCTCGTCCGAGCGCTCGATCACAATCCGATAGTGACCGACGTCAGTACCGATCAACAGCAAAACGGGCTGGAAACCTACGTCGACATCGATCGCGACACCACGGCGCGGCTCGGCATCAGCCCGTTTCAGATCGATAACACACTGTACGACGCCTACGGGCAGCGTCTGGTTTCGACCATCTACAGCGCCTTCAATCAATACCACGTGGTCATGGAGATTGATCCAAGATACACACAGTATCCGGGTTCTCTCAAAGACGTGTACGTAGCGACCTCCGGAGCCGCGGCGCCCGGGACCGCGATATCGAACGCGCCGGCGGGCACCGTAACGGGGCCGCAGACCACCAAGAAGGCTTCCACTTCGAGCACGACGGCGAGCGCCACGGCCGCC
>Ga0187784_10002346_pt1 | contig 15142 bp, 10 predicted proteins | sample 1015_SJ02_MP15_2_FD_132964 | JGI IMG/M metagenome (GOLD analysis project Ga0187784, IMG submission 132964) | Tropical peat soil microbial communities from peatlands in Department of Meta, Colombia - 1015_SJ02_MP15_20_MG | ecosystem: Environmental > Terrestrial > Soil > Wetlands > Peat | place...
CAGGGTAAAAGTGCCATTCTTTTGGTCCGCCCTCTTAGAAACCGATGTTAACCATCCTGAGTCCGCAGCACAGCAGCTTCAATCTTCTGAAGCGGCGCGTTCTTTCATAATGCGTCGGCCCTGAAAATTTCCGAAACTTTCTAAGGGCAAGGGTAAAAATATCGCGACCGGCACCCTGAGTGCGACCGTAAGTAGTTGAGATTGCGTAGCGTCGAGTCCAAGAAATTGCTAAGCCCTCGTACGGCTGACGCCTGTACCGAGGGCATTTCCTCGATTTTAGTTCCAGCTGTCCGTTTCGGGACGCATTGTAATAGTTCTGTAATGTGCCTCGAGAGCACTGCAAAAAAGTTTGTCGAAGCTTATCTTGCAAAACACAAACATATGGGAACACACCCTAAAGGAAGCCGCGCGCGTGTTCTGCTGAGTTCGGTGTTCGGGCCTTATGCGCAAGACGACGAATTCGGCAGCCGGGCAATCAATCCGATGGAGCTCTATCACAATCAAGTCACCCGCGCACAGGGCAGCTTCTCCCTGCGCATGTTTCATCGCTCCTGGGGCATCATGCTCATCCAGGCGAATATTTCGGCTCCGTGCTGTGTGCTGGATTTTCCCACTCGCGAAACCTTTGCTCGTGAATTAATGACGAACCAATATGACATCGTTGGTATCTCTTCGATCGTCGTAAACGTGGGCAAGGTGCGAGAGATGTGTCGCATGGTCCGTCAGCTGTCGCCGCAATCGGTGGTCGTGGTGGGCGGACACGTAGCCGCCATTCCCGGCTTGGAGAGGATCATCGATGCCGATCACATAGTTCGCGGAGAAGGTATTTCGTGGATGCGGCGGTACCTGGGAGAAAACGAGGACGCGCTCATCCGTCATCCAGCCATTGTTTCGGGCCTGCATACTCGCGTTATGGGAGTGGATCTTCCAGAGCGGAAGGGGGGCACGGCAGCCACCATCATTCCGTCGGTGGGCTGTCCCATGGGTTGCAACTTCTGTACGACCTCTGCGTTTTTTGGAGGCAAAGGAAAGTTTATTAATTTTTACAACACCGGCGATCAGCTGTTTGAAGTGATGTGCGGGATCGAGTCTGAGCTCAAAGTCCATTCCTTCTTTGTGATGGACGAGAATTTCCTGCTTTACCGTGCGCGTGCCGTCGGCTTGCTGCAGCGTATGAAGCAGGCAGGCAAGAGCTGGGAGCTCGCGGTTTTTGCATCGGCCAATGCGATTCGAAAATATACGATGCTGGAACTGGTCGAACTGGGCATTTCCTGGGTATGGATGGGTCTGGAGTCTCCGCGATCCAGCTATCGCAAGTTGCAAGAGACGGACATTGGGCAGCTTACGCGGGAGCTTCGCGAGCACGGCATACGAGTGCAGGGATCGACCATCATCGGGCTGGAGCATCACACGCCAGACAACATTGTTGAAGAAATCGAGTCCGCCGTCCGCTATCAAGCCGACTTCCACCAGTTCATGCTTTACACGCCGGTGCCTGGCACGCCACTTTACCAGGACATGGCCAGGCAGCACCGTCTACTAGCGGACGTTGACCTTGCTGATATTCATGGCCAATACAAATTCAACTTTCGGCATAGCGCAATCTCGCGCGAGGATTCAAAGAGATTTCTGGACTGGGCGTTCTGGCACGACTTCGAGCGAAACGGACCGAGCTTGTATCGCATGTGCCAGACCATGCTCCAGGGCTGGCAACGCTACAAGAACTACCCCGATTCACGAGTGCGTGAGCGGTTTGCGCGCCAGGCGAAGAAGCTAAGTGGAGCTTACAATGCGGCGCTTTGGGTTATGGAACGAGAATTCAAGAAAGTCAACCGGAATGTGAGTGCGCAGATTCACAACCTGCGCCGCGAAGTCGAGAAGGAATTTCCGCTTAAGGCCCGCCTATCAGCTGCATCGTTGGGCCCTGTCTTGTTGTGGTCTACACGCCGAGAGGAAAATCGGCTGGCATCAGGACATACCTACGAACCACCCACCTTTGTCGAGCGCCGCAATTGGATTCCTGCTTTGTAGTCCTTCGGCTGTTTATCTTAGGCCCGTCTCTGGAAAGATCCATCCCGGTTGGGGGGGCGTCGATCGAGGGGGATGACGCAAGTGTCACCTCAGGGCCTGCGGCCTGCGAAATCGAATGGAAACGTTGTCATGCCGGGGTTCTTGATAGTTCAATCATCGCACCTCAATCACCTTTTCCACTAAATGATTCGGAATCGACAACTGCTGTTCCAGGGTACTTCTCGCAGTGGGCTCTGCCATCCGGCTCATTTCTTTCGTTAGTTGATTCAAGCGCCAGATCCGGAGTTCAGAGTACTTGCTCGAAGTGCGTCGCTTCTCAATCACCTACGTTTCCAGATTGCTAGAAATCAAGAGCTTACCGCTCAAGACCCATGGCGCAACCACAGGATTTCCGAGATCGCAACGATCAATTGTTTGCGTTTTCTTTTCCATCCGATATGCGCTATCAATCGTTCAGTGCCAAGAGGATATGCGATGCCCCGGCCAAATAAACAGTCATTGCCAGAACTGCGTCTCCACGGCGTCCGAGCCGCCGACCTCAACAAGCTGCTCAGCGCGCTGCGCGCATTGGATCGAACCGTAGTCGAGATTTCCATGAGAATTTATAAAGTCCCTCGGCGCGATCGGGCAGCTATGCTCAAACAACAGCGCTGCCTGCACGACATGGTTCGAGAACGCCTCCCCCGGTTCCTGTATTATCCTGAGAGACACAGCTAAATGTGTCAGATGTGGCCAATCTGGGGCAGCGAGTAAACGGACGAGTAACGACATTTGCGTCGTTAACCACGATGACGGCATATTTGCCGAGTGCGACATTGTGGATGCTGTTTCGATCAACGTCGAAGCTTCGATCAACGCCGAGTTCTGGCAAGAGCCATCGCGAACTTAGGCGCACGCTGCGGTCTTAGGCAACGATCAGATCCTTTGCAGCAACGTAAAGTCGACCTTATTGACGATTCGCTGTCGGGAGCAAAAATCACGGTGCTGGAGTGTCCTTGCCGCTGAGTTCCGGACTGGCAGCCATGTCGAAACCGCGTGTAACCCGGATTTCACATGAATTGCCAATACGCTATTACAATTGAGCAAGCAAGAAATCCAATCCATGAAGAACATTATTCGATCGAATATGTCGAAACGTGCGTTATTTTTTGTGCCTATTGCGATCGTGACCGCAGCGGTCGCGATCTGTTCTGTCAATCAGGGGTTCGCCGCGCCTGCGGATTTTGGCCCTTCGAACCCGTTCTTTGCGCCCAGCACGCTGCCGTTTCATGCTCCGCCTTTCAACAAAATAAAGGACGAAGACTTTCAACCCGCGATTGAGGCGGGCATGGCACAACAGCGAGCCGAAATCGAGCACATTGCCAACAACCCCGACGCCCCCACCTTCGAGAACACATTGGTCGCCATGGAAAAAAGTGGCCAACTCCTCGACCGGGTCATGGCGGCATTCAGTGGAGTAACCGGCGCTAATATCAACGACACGCTTCAGAACGTCCGAACGGTCGAGGCGCCGAAACTCGCTGCTCACCGAGACTTCATTTTTCTCAACACGAAACTGTTCGGCCGTGTAGACACGATCTACAAGCGGCGCGTCACGCTCAAACTTGATGCCGAATCTCTCCGCCTGGTGGAGCGATACCACGACGATTTCATTCATGCTGGTGCCAATCTTTCCGAGAGCGACAAGAACGAACTCCGAAAACTGAACGAAGAGATTTCTTCGCTTTCGACCGCCTTCAGCAATAAGCTTCTCGCTGCGACGAAAGCTGGCGCATACGTGACTGCGGACAAAGCCGCACTCCCGGGACTCCCTGATGCGCGCATCGCGGCTGCTGCTCAGGCCGCGAAGCTCCGGCAGGTCGAAGGCTTCGTCATTGCACTGCAAAACACCACACAGCAGCCGGATCTTGCGTCACTCAGCGATCGCGCCACGCGGCAAGAGATCTTCGACCACTCCTGGAACCGCGCCGAACGAGGCGACGGCAACGACACTCGAGATACCATCGCGCGCATTGCTCAACTTCGTGCACAGAAGGCGAAACTGCTGGGTTATTCGAATTTCGCAGCGTGGAAACTCGAAGATCAGATGGCCAAAACACCTGAAGCGGCCCTGCGGTTCATGGAGGCCATCATTCCGGCCGCGACGGCAAAAGCGGCTCGTGAGGCAAAAGACATACAGGACCTAATCGACTCCCAGAAAGGGACCTTCCAACTCCAGCCCTGGGACTGGAACTACTACGCCGAGCAAGTCCGCAAAGCCCAATACGATCTCGATGACGCGCAGGTGAAGCCCTATTTCGAGCTCAATAACGTGTTGCAGAACGGTGTTTTCTATGCCGCGAATCAGCTATATGGACTCACGTTTACAGAGCGGCACGACATCCCAGTTTATCAGTCAGATGTGCGCGTGTTCGAGGTCTTCGACGCCAACGGCCAGCACCTAGCCCTCTTCTACTGTGATTACTTCAAACGCGATAACAAAAACGGTGGCGCCTGGATGTCGGAATTTGTCGGCCAATCTCGGTTGTTGGGGACCTCACCGGTTGTGTACAACGTGGCGAACTTCTCTAAGCCCGCCGAAGGGGAACCCGCCCTGATCAGTTTCACCGATGTCATTACGATGTTTCACGAGTTTGGGCACGCATTGCACGGGATGTTCTCCGATTGCGAGTACCCAACTCTGTCGGGGACCTCGACGGCTCGGGACTTCGTCGAATTTCCCTCGCAGTTCAATGAGCACTGGGCTCTTTATCCTTCGATCTTTGCTCACTATGCGCGACACTATAAAACCGCCGCACCCATGCCGCAGGAGCTCGCCGCGCGAATCAAGAAGTCCGAGACTTTCAACAAAGGCTATGACATGACCGAACTCCTCGCCGCCGCCGAACTCGACATGCAGTGGCACTTTCTGCCCCCCGACGCTCCGCTCCAAAATCCTGACGAGTTCGAAAAGCAGGCTCTCGAAAAGACGCACCTCAATATCAGCTACGTCCCACCTCGCTATCGCTCCTCTTACTTCAGCCACATCTGGCAAAGCGGCTACAGCGCTGGTTATTACGCTTATCTCTGGACACAGATGCTGGCCGACGATGCCTACCAGTGGTACGTCGAGCATGGGGAACTCACTCGCGCCAACGGCGATCGTTTCCGCCGCATGGTGCTGTCGAGAGGCAATACCCAGGATCTTGCCAAAATGTACGATGAGTGGCGCGGGGCTCCTCCGAATACGAAGGCGATGTTGAAGTATCGCGGCCTCGAGTCATCAAGTCCAATTCGTTGAGGCTTGAGCACATAAAGAGTGGCCACCGTTTCGATGGCTTGCGGACAGGTTAACCAGAGGCGCGCCTGTATTCCAGCGCCAGCCAGTCGGCGACGCAATCGTATGCTTCTTCGCAATGGCGAAGGCCGTTTGGCATGCCCCTCGCGTGTCGTTCTACCGGATCGTCACATCGAAGGTTTCCGTGGACGAACTGGCCTCGCGCCCTTACTGTCGGATTGGGCCAGGCTACTCACCCTCGAAAGTTCCGGTTTGCTCGTGAACTGGACATCAATCGAGTTTTCAAGTTTCCAGGAACAGATTCCCGGCTTTTCCGAGCGGGTTGGTCCTATGATGCTGGGGTCTTTCCCATGAGATATTGATCGAACCATTCGATGGTGCGCCGGATGGAGTCAATCTGGTTCTCGCGTTTCACGAAGCCATGACCTTCATTCGGGTAATAGTGAACGTCCACCACCCGGCCTTCTTTCTTGAGGATGTCTATGACCTGCTGCGCCTCCTCCTTGGGAACGCGCGGGTCGTTGTCGCCCTGAAGCACTAGCAAAGGCGCCTTCTCGCTCCGAATGTAAGTGATCGGGGAATCGTCCTCGTAGACCTTGCGGTTTTTTTCGGGATCGCCCAAAAGCGCCTTCAGGTACTCGTTCAGCGACGGGTCCGAGCTCTTCAGCATGGTGGACCAGTTGATGATGCCGTACTCGTCGACCGCTGCTGCCCAGATATCAGGCGTCTTACCGATGGCCATCAGCGTCATGAAGCCGCCGTAAGACCCGCCGTAGATGCCGATTTTTCTCGGATCGACGTAACCGGTGGCTTTGAGGAAGTCTACGCCGGCAATCTCGTCCTTGAGGTCGCCGCCGCCCAAGTCCTGAAAATTAGCTTTTTGGAAGTCGAGGCCATAGCCCGTGGAGCCGCGGGGGTTGGGCGCGATGCAGATGTATCCACGCGAGGTCAGCGCCGCCACGTCCGTGTTCCAGTAGTCGACCATCTGACCAGTGGGCCCGCCGTGCGGCAATACGATCGCGGGATTGCTCGCGTCGCGGTTCAAATTGAACGGCACCCAGAGCAATGCCGTAATGATTTTTCCCTCGAAACTCTTGTAGTGGACAATCTGTGAGGGCGGAAGGGGCGTCGCACGCAAGCTGGCAATCGCCGTAAACGTCAGTTGATCGGCATGGCTAGTTCGGACATTGTAGACCCAAAGGTCGCTGGGCTGATTCGAGGCTTCGTGGGAAACAATCACGCGGTCGCTCTGCGGTGCGAACTCGTTGGGATTGCCCGAGAATGCGTTCAGGCCATGCGGCAGATCTATCTTATTGGCACGGTTGGTTGATCGATCGACCAGATATGCGTCGATCAACCCGTCCTCATTGACGACGTAGCTGAAACGCCTGCCGTCGGGCGAAAAATTCCCGGCGTAAGTTTCCCATTTCAGATTGGTGACCCAAGTGACTTTTTTGCTGGCGACGTCGAGCAGAGCGACGTTCATGTAGCCGCCCTGGGCGTCCGAACTCAGCAGCAGCGTCTTGCCGTCGGGCGACAGCGATGAGCCTAGATAGCGGATCGTGCCCTGATGGGAGGTGAGATTCTCCGCCTTCCCAGTGGCCACATCGATGCGGTAGATGTCCGCGTCAGTGAAGGGCGGATTGATGCGGCTAGCGTAGATGGTGTTGTCGTCGCTACCCCAGGTCACCACCTGCCAGGAGTAACCAGGTTGCTGTTCGTGGGTCAGTAGCCGGACCCTGCGGGTGCTCCAGTCGAGCAGAGCAATGTCATGTTGCGAACCATCCTTAGGCTTATAGTTGAAAGCAATGGTGCGGCCATCGTTTGACCAGCGCGGATTCTCCTCGCGAATCGCTGGCGTGTTAGTCAGGTTCACGATCTGGCCGCCGCCGCTCGGGACGGCGTACAGATCCCAGAGTTCATCTCCCGCATGGTCCTGCTGGTAGATGATCCATTTGCCATCGGGGGACCATGCGGCGTTGTACTGCCGCTCGTCGGACTGGGTCAATTGAATGGGCCACCCGCCGGAGGCGCTCACTTTCCAGAGATTGAACCGACCGGCAATGTCACTGGTGAATACGATTTGCTTGCCGTCAGGCGACCAGGCGGCGCCGAAGACACTCTTAGTGAAGTAGAGATCATCGATGGGCGCCGGCTGGGCGGCGGCGTTAGACCCCGAGATCACAGACTTCGGATCGGTGAGCGGGCGATCATCGGGTCCTGTCGAGGCTGCCGAGGGCGGGCACAGGCCGCAACAGATGACAAACAACAGTGCCAACAATTTGGGGATTAGCATATCAACCTCATTCCAATAAGGTCATGACCCTGGGTGTCGGGCGTGCTGACCGCATAGTGCAGCAACGTTGAAAAACGGGTCTGGGCGCTTATTCGAGTCATTGATATACCATGGAATCTCCGGTCAGAAAAGACCGTCTGGGAAGAAGCACGAAGACGAATTCGTGCAAAACGCAGAAGGTCGCTCCTGTTGTGATTCCTAATCGGAGAGAAAATGTCGCACTTACTGCCGGCAAGTACGCAGTCACGACCCAAAGCAAAAGGCAGCGTTTGAGGAGGCATTTTCAACGCTGGAAAAACGACTCTACGAAGGAGACGTGTGCACGCATCCCTGCGCTTGGTCCATCTACCCGCCGCGCGAATTTCGCCCGCGTGTCGTCAGGAAAGCTGCCTGAAGCAGTTATCCCCGAGCCATGAGCGGAGGACGGGCCCCATAGGACCCGTCCCCTACTCGGCTGGTCCTAGATGTGAATACAATTCAAAAGAATGAGCGCCAGCGTGCCCGCACCCACCATGATCCAGAGGGCAAGCCCCTGAAGAAGTGGGCGGAGACCCACGCGCTGTAGCGTTTGTCGATTGAGTCCTGTTCCGATCAGAAACAGCGTGACCGTAAGCCCATTCTTGCCGAGCTGGTTGAGGGCTCCGAAGGCGTGATTCCAAGCCGGCAGCAGGGTGTTTAACAACGCAGCGACACAGAAAATCAAAATGAACCACGGCCACTGGATGCGAGCCTTGGACTTCAACGTGACGGCCGTGACCAAAGATAGAGGAACAATCCAAAGCGCGCGCGCGAGCTTGATCGTCGTGCCCACCGCCAGCGCCGTCGGCCCATACTTCGCCGTAGCGCCCACGACCGAACTGGTGTCGTGAATCGCCAGCGCCGACCAAAGCCCGAACTGCTCCTGGTTTAGATGAAGCAGATAGCCGATGACAGGAAATAGAAACAACGCCACCGAATTGAGGATGAAGACCGACCCCAGTGCAATGGCCATCTCTTCTTCGTTGGCCTCCGCGATTGGCCCGACAGCCGCGATGGCGCTGCCACCGCAGATCGCCGTACCCGCGCTGATGAGAAATGCGGGTTTCCTGCCGACACGAATAAGGTAGCCTAGTCCGAGCCCAAGCAACATTGCGACCGTGATGCTGACCGCCGTGTAGAACACACCCGTGCGTCCGGCGTGCGCGACTTCATGGAGATTCATGCCGAAACCCAGGGCAACCACAGAGGCTTGCAACAGAAATTTCGCCAGGCGCTTGCTTTCAACATGGAAGGGATGGGTCAGCGTGAATCCGTAAATGAGTCCCCCCAGTAGCGCGAGGGGTGGCGAGATGAGACCGCTTGCCGCAAGAATCAATCCCACGAAGAAGATATTCTTGTTCATGCGACCGAGTGTGGCGCAGGAATAGAACCGCTGTCCAAACACTAATTGTCATCAGCCATTAGTTCGGCTTATCGGCTGGAACTGCTTGTCCGAAGCGGCTTTCGGGGCAGACAGAGAAGGCGCGCGCGACCGAGAGCAAATGTGCGGAGTACGCCAGCGGGACCTTGCGGCTCCGGCCCGGTCCGCGAAACGAGAGTGAAGTGGCGGGTGGCTCGGACCCCGCTGACTTCTGCGACCTTCAATGTGCCTAACTCCAATTCCTTGGCGATCGCCCAGCGAGAAACAAAACCGACGCCCAGGCCAGCTTCCACAGCGGACTTTATCGCTTCGGTGGAGTCCAATTCCATGACCTTCTTAAAGGTCTTCAATTTGAAACCTGCCTTTTCCAGAGCCACTTCCACGACGTGCCGAGAGCCTGAACCTGGTTCGCGCATCAGGAGATTCATTCCCGCGAACAAACCAGCAGCGACATAGTTGGATTCGAAACTCGGCGACGTAATTAGAACCAGCTCGTCTTCCATGAACGGCTCGGTTCGCACACCGCGTTCGCGCGCTGGTCCTTCAATCAGCCCGAGGGCGACTGTGCCATTAAGCAGACACCGCACAACTTCGCTCGTGTTGCCGCTGTGGAGAGAAAATTGGATGTGGGGATACTCGTTCTGGAAGGCGCCGATTAATCGGGGAAGAACATATTGTGCGATCGTTGTGGAGGCGCCAAGCGCCAATTCTCCGGAAACGCTGCCCTGGCTGCAGCCGAGTTTCTGTTCCGCTTCTGAAGCCAGGGTCGCTAGCTTGTTGGCGTACTCCAACAACACAGAACCTTGCCGGGTTAGTGCGATCTTTCCTCCGGTGCGGTCGAACACGCGCACCCCCAGATCATTTTCTAGCGCTTTGATTTGTAAGGTAATGGCAGGCTGGGTAAGGAACAGCCGTTCCGCTGCCTTGCGGAAGTTCAGGTGCTCCGCGACGGCCCGAAACACCTTGAGGCGGAAATTCTCCAAGTGCGCCATGCGATGATTATGAAACAGACACGATACCGAACGGTACGGGGACCATTCACCGAACGGTTTTTCTACATCTCCGGTTATTGAATTGTGGCACGAATATCCTCGTTCCTGGCTCGGAAGCGGTTATCCAGGACTTATTTGATCTGCGACCAGTATCACCTGGCTGTTCGATCACCGGAATGATTATCGGCAACCATCAGATACTTTGCAGCAACATCAAGTCGACCTTTTATATAGCCCGCCCTGGTCATTGTTTTCATCGGTGAAACTCTCAACCCGGTTAACCTTGCCATTGGGCCAAACGTTGCAGCGATAAATTCGCCTCTCACGACGTCTCTCTCCTACCTAAGATTGGAATATCGACTGAATACTAGATCCTGGTCGTCCTGCGACAACTGTTGCAGTGGCCTAGGTCTACTTGCGGTCGAGTCCTTTTCTGATTGATGAGGTTCATCAGACTCCATTCCCTTTGCGGTTCGTCCGGCTCTCGGGCACGCAAGTCGTAGCGAGTAAAGTCGATCACCTCTTCCGGACCGTTTCCGTTCACATCGCGCAACAACGCCAGACGAAAATCCTTGTTCATGAACCAACGAATCTGTTTGTTTTCTTCTGATCCGGGAGCACCGATCCCGCGCTGGATAAAGCGGTAGCCGATTTTGGAGTTGTCTTGGTTTCACACTACTGCCGGAGACGTTTCGGGGCAGGGGGACGATATAAACATCGCCCAAACCCTCGCCGACCGAGTAGCGGACTTCCGTCACGATTCCGAACAATGAAATGCTGACGAGTTCCAGTCGTGTGCGCTGTGCCACACGATCAGACCGAACCCCCAGACTTAAGGTCTATTCCCAACCTCGCACATTGTGTCGGAACATTCTAGTCTTTCGGGAGATTTGACTAGAATCGCCTATTTACAACCGCTGACTCGTCGTTCAGAATGCGTCGATGCATCCAGCCTTTAAGGTCGGTAATTTCGGCTTCAACGGAATGAGGCCATCTGCTACTTTTATCACGAGTCCAATCCTGGCGGCGAGAATTTCGGAGAACAACTAGCGAATGGGCAAGCGCAGCGAACCGCGACTGGATATTCAGGTTCCCGTGCGTATCTTCGGGACCGACAAGAGTGGATCAGTTTTCTCTCGGAAAGTCATTACCGTCAACGTCAGCCGTGCCGGAATCGAAGTGGCCGAGGTTGAATTGCAGCTTGCTATCGGCGAGATAGTCGGTCTTACCTATGCTTCCAAGCGAGGCCACTTCCGCGTCAAGTGGATCGGCACACTCGGGAGCTCCAAGGAAGGCCACGTCGGATTGCTGAACATCGCTCCGGAAAAGCCACTTTGGGATTTTGCGATCCCGACAGTCGCAAGTGACACCTACGAGGCTGGAGCCGTGGAGAGGCGCAAGCATCCGCGCTTTCGCTGCCAGAACGCGGTTGAAGTCCACGTCGAGGGCGGTCCATCGTACTGGGGTAATGTTGCCGACCTCAGCCTCGGCGGTTGTTACATCGAAACGCCGATCCCGCTAGATCCTGGAACCAAGGTCAGCGTCGCCATCTGGATCGAGCAAACCAAGGTGATCTCTCAAGGTACCGTCATCCACAGAACGCCTGGACTTGGCATTGGGGTCCGCTTCCATCATCTCTCGAGCGCCGACCAAGGCATTATCGGTTTGTTCCTCGGTCGTGTGTCTCCCCTTTTCCGAAAGCCACTGCGAAATTTGACGACTTAGACCAGGCGCTGTAGAAAAGAAATCCCGGCTTTGCCGGGATTCTCAAATACAGCGATCACTTTAACCTACCGCTTCGACGGTGGCTGCGTATTCTTCGGACTGCTGGCTGGACAACTACCCGTTCCTGGACCAATGGCTTGAACGTCGATTGAGCCATTACCAGACTTACCTGCGTCCTTGATATTACCCTGGACCTGCACCGGTTCTCCCACGTGTGACGTTAGCTTAGAAGTGTCGGTGTTCGGAGGCATATTCAGTTTGTAGACGGTGCCATTATTGTCCGTAATCGTGTAGTTCGGGTCGCTGCCACCCAGACAGCCCTCGGTGACAGGCGCCTGCGACTCTTGGCCTTGGGACCCAGCCTGGTCAGCGCTGCCAGCTTTCGATGGTTGAGGTTTAGTGGCGCCCGGCGCCTGCGAACTCGGGGAAGCGGTCTGCCCACTGTTCCGTGCCGAGGCACTACCGAACTGTTGTGCCGCCCCCCAGGCTAGCGTCGCCAGGATGAACAGGGTCATTACGAATATGTTTTTCATGAGGGAAACCTCCAAGTTGCGCGCTATTGCGCGTTCAAGATTGAAATCGGCGCAGAGGGATGTAGACGATGTTGACGGGTGGTTGCCTTAAAATTAGACAACAAGTCCGGGACCTTGCCCGTTGCCTTGTCGTAACCGAAGATTGTCGGACCAAAAACAGGAGCCTATTCGCTCGCAAATTGTTGAAGGACCACAGTGACCCATCCTCTTGAGAAGAATTTTGTCAACTGATGACGGCCCATAATGATCGTTCGTCATCTTTCTGGTACGACCGTACAGATAATGTCAAAGAGTTTAGAGCGTGCGAACTGGCAAAAGTGCCAGCGACTCAGAGCCGGCGATACCTACTCCCCGTTCTGACACCAACACGAATGATCATGGCCGACTCCTGTTCCCGTACTTGAAGCTTCGCAAACACCGCATTGCTGGGCGAGTCAGTTGTTGCAAAATCTCGATAGCACTTGCCGACTTTCAAAAAGGCAAACAATGAGCTTCCCCACAGTCACCTGGCATTCATGATCATGGGCTTTCCGCGCGGCAACGGGAACGAGCGACCCATGTACGGCATTTGGTGATGCGATTGGTGCGTCTCTAAGCGAAGCCTTATTTCTTAGGTTTTCTGTGCATCGCTCGCATGCGTGACGCGAGTGACCGCTGGAATCCGAAAGCGCGCCACGCCAGAGGTGTAGGCGCTGGGCCATTGCGTGGCGTCAATTCTTGAGTACGGGCGAGGACGCCGGACTCATTTCCGTGCAATCCGGGACACAAAGCGAAGCACAATATTTGCCGAATGAGAGGTGTTTTTTCCGACTGAGAGCCCTCCGGCCCGACTATAGGATCTTGAGCCCGAGTGAGGGCCGAGAACGATTGATTTGCTCAACCGTCGAACAGGCTAAGGTCCCCCACAACGGAGTCAGGAGTCTGGCATGAGTCCGCTGGTGAGCGGGTCCAATTTCAAGACTTGAACCGGGCAGTGGACGATGGCAGCTGAGGAAAGGAGTTGCCCTACGGCACAGGTTCCTTTGGCTTTGCATTTTTGTGTTCTCACTTGGCATCTGGCACAGGAAGGGGACGCGTCGCCGGCTTCGGCAGGGCAAAGGCGACATAGGTGCCTCTTGCAGGCAGGTTCAGAGCTTTGCCGCCGCTTGCGGCAATTACCACGTACTGCCGGCCATTGACTTCATAGGTTGCTGGCGTGGCGTTTCCCGCGAACGGCAATTCCGCTTGCCAACATAATCTTCCTGTGTCTTTGTCGAAAGCATGGAATTTTTTATCGAAATTCGTGGCCCCGATGAATACTAGTCCTCCAGCGGTGACAATGGGACCGCCATAGTTCTCGGTGCCCGTATTCCTCATGCCCCTTGCTGCAAGTTCGGGATATTCGCCCAAAGGAATCTTCCAGAGGTATTCGCCGGTGTTGACATCGATGGCGCTCAAAGTGCCCCAAGGCGGAGCCACGGCGGGGTAGCCGTCCGGATCAACGAATTTCACATAGCCGGTAAAGCGATACTTGGGCACCGGCTGCGAACTGACGGTTGTTTCGGCCTGCCCGCCACCGTAGAAGTATTCCAACAATGCCGCAATATCGTTGTCAGGCAAACCAGAAAAGCCCGGCATTCTGCCTTTGCCGTAGCGAATGATGTTCTCCACAAAAGCCGGACTGCGCCGCTGGACCAGGGCTTGCACGGAGGGAATCTCTGGCGGCGAGCCCGCCCCGTTGTCACGATGGCAAACAGCGCACTGGTTCAAGTAAACCGTGCGGCCGTTGGACTCATGCCCGCTGTTTTCCGCGAGGGCGCCACTGAAAACTACGTCATTGGCATTCACATAAAGCACGCCAGTGCCGGGATCAACTGCCGGCCCGCCCCACTCCGCGCCCCCATCGAAACCGGGGAAAACAACGGTCTGTTTGCCGACCGCGAAAGGAACGAATTGGCCCTGATTGCGAAGCTCGCGGAACTGCCTGATTGCGGCCTGGTGGGCTTCGGGCGTGCGCTCGGTCAGCATGTCTTCGGTCAAACGCTGGCGGGCGAAAGGCGCAGGCTTTCTTGGTAGCGGCTGGGTGTCAGCAGTCTTTTCTCCCGGCACATCGCTGGGTGGATAGTGTTGATAGTCGACGGGAAACAGCGGGGCTCCGTTGGCGCGATCGAACAGGAAAACATAGCCGGACTTCGTGGTCTGCGCGACGGCGTCAACGCTTCTGCCGTCCCGGCGAACGGTGAGCAAAACCGGAGGTGCCGGCAAATCACGATCCCAAAGGTCATGCCGAACGGATTGAAAATGCCAGATGCGTTGCCCGGTCTCGGCGTTCAGGGCAATCAGGCAGTTCGCAAACAAGTCGTCGCCAATGCGATCGGAACCGTAAAAATCGGATGCTGCCGATCCGGTGGGAACGTACACGATGCCGCGCTTCTCATCGAGTGCCATGCCGGCCCAATTGTTCGCGCCACCACTGTACGTCCACGCATCTTTGGGCCAGGTGTTGTAACCGTATTCACCAGGGTGAGGAATGGTGTGGAACGTCCAACGAAGTTTGCCCGTCCGTACGTCGTAAGCACGTATGTCGCCGGGAGGCGCAGGGAGCGACTCCGGTTCGCGCATACCAAGGATGATGAGGTTTTTGTAAATTACGCCGGGACTGGTGGCGCTGAGCGACTGGTGTTGAAAATCGCGGCCCAGGTCCTTGCGAAGGTCAATGCGTCCGTTTTCTCCAAAGCTGGCGATGGGTTTGCCAGTTCGGGCATTTAGCGCGTATTCGTAGCAGTCGATGCCCACCAGGATGCGCTCGTCATCGGCCGCAGACCAATAGGAAAGACCGCGATTCGGCTGTCCGTCGAGGCCGGAGGCGAACTTCCAGAGTTGCTTGCCCGTCGCTGCATCGAGGGCGAA
>Ga0187784_10002347_pt1 | contig 15138 bp, 13 predicted proteins | sample 1015_SJ02_MP15_2_FD_132964 | JGI IMG/M metagenome (GOLD analysis project Ga0187784, IMG submission 132964) | Tropical peat soil microbial communities from peatlands in Department of Meta, Colombia - 1015_SJ02_MP15_20_MG | ecosystem: Environmental > Terrestrial > Soil > Wetlands > Peat | place...
TACCGCATCGACGGCGAATATCGGCGTGAGGCGGTGCCGCCCAAGGAGTTCCGCGCGTTTCTGCAATCGCTCCAACAGCGCGGCTATGTCGGCGCCAATGTCACGGTGCCGCACAAGGAAGCGGCGCTCGCCTGGTCGCAGCCGGACGATCGCGCCCGCGCCGTCGGCGCGGCCAACACGCTGTGGCGCGACGGCGTGCTGCGCTCGACCAATACCGACGTCGAAGGTTTTTTGGACAATCTCGACGCCTGCGCGCCGGGCTGGGACGGCGATTTGGGCAAGGCGGTCGTGCTCGGCGCCGGCGGCGCCGCGTGCGCGGTGGTCTACGCGCTCTTGCTGCGCGGCTTTACCCACATCGTCACGGTCAATCGCACGGCGCGGCGCGCCGCAGCCCTGCGCGAGCGCTTTGGCCCGCGCCTCGAGCCCGCCGGATGGGACGACCGCAACGCTGCGCTTGGCGATGCGGCGCTCCTGGTCAACGCGACGACGCTCGGCATGCCGGGCCTGCCCGATCTCGCGCTCGACGTTGGGCGCCTGCCACGCCGTGCGGTGGTCGCCGACCTTGTTTACGTGCCGCTGGTCACTCCGCTGCTGCAGGCGGCGCGGGCGGCAGAGCTGCGCACCGCGGACGGCCTTGGCATGCTCATGCACCAGGCGGTGCGCGGCTTTACGCTGTGGTTCGGCAAGAAGCCCGAAGTGACCGCAGAGTTGCGGGCGCTGCTCGAGGCCGACCTCTCCCTTTCGCCGGGTCAAGCGCCGGAATAAGTTGTGGTCGTTGGGGTTTAAGCCCCGGGTGTTATTTGCGCGGATTACCGCCCGCGTCGGGAGGACAAACATGCCAGCACTTAAAATTGCGGCGGCCGGCGCCGCCGTTGCCTTGCTTGTCGCCGTCACCATCGCGGCGGCGCAGGCGCCGCAAACACCGCCGCCGGTGCGTGTGCGCGGCACCATCGACAGCGTCGACGGCGGCGCGCTCCACGTCACCGCGCGCGACGGCTCCAAAGTAACGATCAAGCTCGCGGATAACGGAATGGTCGCCGGCGTCGCGCCGGCGTCGCTGTCCGACGTCAAGGTTGGCAGCTTCGTCGGTATCACCGCCATGCCGCAGCCCGACGGCACGCAAAAGGCCGTCGAGATTCACATTTTCCCGGAAGCCATGCGCGGCACCGGCGAAGGCCATCGGCCATGGGACCTGATGCCCAATTCGACCATGACCAATGCCAATGTCGACAGCCAAGTCGCGACCAGCGACGGTCAAAAGCTGGTTCTGAAATACAAGGACGGCGAGAAGACGTTCATCGTGCCGTCGAACGTCATCGTCGTCACCTATAAGCCGGCCACTGCGGCCGACCTCAAGCCGGGGGCGAAGATCTTCGTCGTAGCCGGCACCAAGCAGCCCGACGGCACCGTCGTGGCGCCGCGGATCAATGTCGGGCTCAACGGCCTGACGCCGCCGATGTGAGCAAAGGGCCCGTCGGCGGCCGCCGGTTGGCATGGCATTTGCTCCGCGTGCGGGCATAAGCCATTGCAAGCCGTTAGGAGGTCGTCCAATGACGCGCGCCGAACTCACCGAGAAATTGCTGGATATCAAGCGGGAAAAGGGCTGGAGCTGGAAATATATCTGCGGCGAAATCGGCGGCATGTCGCCGGTGCTGGTCACCGGCGCCGTGCTCGGCCAGATGAAGCTGACCAAGCCGCAGGCGGCCAAGGCCGCCGAGCTGTTCGGGCTGTCCAAGAGCGAGCAGACGCTGCTCAATGAAGTGCCGAACCGCGGCACCCCGATGCCGCCGACCGACCCGTTGATCTACCGGTTCTACGAGCTGGTGATGGTCAACGGGCCGGCTTTGAAGGCGCTGATCGAGGAAGAATTCGGCGACGGCATCATGTCGGCGATCGATTTCGACCTGGCGATGGAGCGCCAGCCCGATCCCAAGGGCGACCGCGTCAAAATCTCGATGTCGGGGAAATTCCTGCCGTACAAATATTACGGCGCCGTCGGTAATGCGCAGACCTACGGCTATAAGGAGGAGTAAGCATCCTCCCCCCACCTGCGTGGGGGAGGATGATTCACCAATGCTTCCGGCAGTGGCCGCCTTAGCGCCTCACATCGCGGCGATGGCGCGGCGATCGATGTCGGCGATTTTCGTGATCCCGGTCAGCGCCATCGAGACGTCGAGTTCGTTGCGCATGATCTCGATGGCACGGGCGACGCCGGCCTGCCCGCCGGCGCCCAGCCCGTAAATGTAGGCGCGGCCGCTCAAGCAGGCGCGCGCGCCGAGCGCGATCGCGCGCATGATGTCCTGGCCCGAACGGATGCCGCCGTCGAACATAATCTCCACGTCGGAACCGACCGCGTCGGCGATCGCCGGCAGCGCGGAAATCGACGACGGCGCGCCGTCGAGCTGGCGGCCGCCGTGATTGGAGACGACCAGCGCCGCGGCGCCGGTCTGCGCGGCGATGCGGGCGTCTTCGACGTCGAGGATGCCTTTGAGAATGAGCTTGCCGGGCCACAGGTTCTTCACCCACTCGACGTCCTTCCAGTTCAGCGTCGCGTCGAATTGCGCGGCGACCCATTTGGACAGCACGCTGACGTTTTCCATACCGGGATAGTGGCCGACGATATTGCCGAAGGTCCTGCGTCTGGCGCGGGCGATGCCCAGCGCCCAGGCCGGCTTGGTGGCGACGTCGATCAGGGTCTTGATGCGGATCTGCGGCGGAACGCTCATGCCGTTCTTGATGTCGAGATGGCGCTGACCGAGGACCTGAAGGTCGAGCGTCAAGACGAGCGCGCTGCAGCGCGCCGCCGCCGCGCGTTCGATCAGGGCGCGGATGTAACCGCGGTCCTTCATGACATAGAGCTGGAACCAAAACGGCTTGCCGACCGCCGCCGCGACATCCTCAATCGAGCAGACCGACATGGTCGAAAGCGTGTACGGGATTTGCGCCTGCTGCGCGGCGCGGCAAGCCAGAATCTCGCCGTCGCCGTGCTGCATGCCGGTCAAGCCGACCGGCGCCAGCGCCAGCGGCAGCGCGGCGGGCTCGCCGAGAATGGTGGTTTTCGTGCTGCGGTCGGCGACGTCATGCAGAATGCGCTGGCGCAGCTTAATCCGCTCGAGATCGGCGCGATTGGCGCGCAGCGTCTCCTCGGCATAGGAGCCGGACTCGCAATAATCGACGAACGCGCGCGGGACCTTGGCGTGGTAGGCTTGCCGCAGGTCTTCGATACAGGTCATCATTTTCATGGCGCATCCCCAACCCTTCAGCATTCTTTGATAGCACAAAACCCGACGGGTTCCGGCATGGCAGCCCGACGTTGCGGTCGAGGACGATGATAGCCAGCGCGGCGCCGGGCTTCGCGCGCACAAGGCGCGGCGGCGCCGGAAACTCGACGACGAACTCGACCGGGCCCGACAGCTTCCCCGGTTCCGATCCGGTTTCTGTGGTGCAGCCGTCGAGCCCCCGGCGCCAACGCTGAAGGAACTTTGCCGCCGCCGCGGCGCGGGCTATATCCCTTTGATTCCGCTCGATCCGACGATGAACGGATGGTTGCGGGAAATGGTAAGATTACCCAATATTTTTTGAAGCCGCCGAGACCGGGAACAGGTTAATATCGGCGTTCAGGACTGGCGGTGGGGCCTATGACTCGCAAGTATTTCGGTACTGACGGCATTCGCGGCCGCGCCAATGGCGCGATCACCCCGGAATTGGCGCTCAAGGTGGGACAGGCGAGCGGCCTCGTGTTCCGCCGCGGCGAGCATCGCCACCGCGTCGTGATCGGCAAAGATACGCGGCTGTCGGGCTATATGATCGAAACCGCGCTGGTTGCCGGCTTTACCTCGGTCGGCATGGACGTCCTGCTGCTCGGTCCGATGCCGACCCCCGCAGTCGCCATGCTGACGCGCTCGATGCGCGCCGATCTCGGCGTCATGATCTCGGCCTCGCATAATCCGTTCGATGACAATGGCATCAAGCTGTTCGGACCGGACGGCTATAAGCTTAACGACGAGGTCGAGCGCAAGATCGAGGCGCTGATCGACGCCGACATGACCAAGCGGCTTGCCAAAAGCACCGAACTCGGCCGCGCCAAGCGCATCGACGGCGTCCACGACCGCTACATCGAGTTCGCCAAGCGCACGATGCCGCGCAATCTCTCGCTCGACGGCTTGCGCGTCGTCATCGATTGCGCCAACGGCGCGGCCTATCGCGTCGCCCCCGATGCGCTGTGGGAACTCGGCGCCGACGTGGTATCGATCGGCGTCGAGCCGGACGGCTTCAACATCAACCGCGAATGCGGCTCGACGTCTCCCGACGCGCTGTGCCGCAAAGTGCGCGAGATGCGCGCGGACGTCGGCGTCGCGCTTGACGGCGACGCCGACCGTGTCGTCATCGCCGACGAGCACGGCCACCTGATCGACGGCGACCAGCTGCTTGCCGTGATTGCCGAGAGCTGGGCGGAGGATCGCCTCTTAACCAAGCCCGGCATCGTCGCCACCGTGATGTCCAATCTCGGCCTGGAGCGTCATCTGCAGTCGCTCAAGCTCGCGCTCATCCGCACGCCGGTCGGCGACCGTTACGTGCTCGAATGCATGCGCCAGCAAGGCTACAACGTGGGCGGCGAGCAATCCGGACACATCATCCTTTCGAACTACACCACCACCGGCGACGGCTTTATCGCCGCGCTGCAATTGCTCGCGGTGGTGAAGAAAAAGAACAAGCCGGTATCGGCGGTGTGCCACCGCTTCGAGCCGCTGCCGCAGATACTGCGCAACGTGCGCTACCGCGGCGGCAAGCCGCTCGAACATGCGCAAGTGCGTTCCGCGATCGCCGACGCCGAAAATCGCCTCAACGGCCACGGCCGGCTGGTGGTGCGGCCGTCGGGCACCGAGCCGGTGATCCGCATCATGGGCGAAGGCGACGACAAGGCGATGGTCGAGGAGATCGTCGACGGCATCGTCGATGCGCTCACCGCGCACGCGGTGTAAAAATTATTCGCGCGATTTGAGAAACTGCGCGAACGCTTTCAGGGTGTTTTCCGACACGTAATGCTCGATGCCCTCGGCATCGGCTTCAGCCGATTCCGTCGGCACGCCGAGCGCGCGCAACAGATCGACGACAAGCCGGTGGCGCACCCGCGCCCGGTTGGCCAGTGCGTGGCCCTTTTCGGTGAGGAAGACGCCGCGATATGGCCGCGCCGTCGCCAGCCCCGCGCGCTTGAGCCGGGAAATGGTCTTGATCGCGGTGGCGTGCGACACGCCGAGCCGCCGCGCGATATCGGTCGGGCGCGCCTCGCCCTCGCTGTCGAGCAAATCGGCAATCAGCTCGGCGTAATCCTCCAACAGCGCAGTCGACTGCGCCGACCGCGTCTTGCCGAAACGGCGCGCTTGGGTCCCTTCCGCGGGGAGCTTGCCCATTGCGACCTGGTATCGAGCCGGAGTCCGTGCCACCGCACGCTAGTGTGGCGGTTCAGAAGTCCGCATCATTCTTTCGGCGTGCTCGTCATGCGGAGTTCTGAACCAAAGCCACACTAGATCAATAAGTTGCTAGTGTCCTTTCGATTCCGAAGTTCGCCAACGGGGGTGCCGCACAATGATGCGAACTTCGGAATCGGGACACTAGTCCGACATCATATTTTAGGCGCCGTGTCAAAGTGTAGCTTCTAGCACATGATGCAGCCTTGACGCAAACCGGCGCCGACGTTATATTGTAACTCATGCTACATTTTAATGTGGTTGCTGCAAACGGCAAGCCATGGCCAGTCCGATGATCGGCGAAACGTTCGACCGGGCGGCGTCGCTGAGCGAGCGCACCGTTGCCGCGGCCAACCACGTGCTGGCCGGCCGGCGCGGCGGAGCCGCCGCGGCACTGGCGTTTGCCGGTCCCGCGGTGATCGCCTCGATCGCCTATATGGATCCGGGCAATTTCGCCACCAACATCCAGGCCGGCGCCAAATACGGCTACGGCCTGCTCTGGGTGGTGGTGCTTGCCAACGCCATGGCGATGCTGTTCCAGGCGCTCTCGGCCAAGCTCGGCATCGTGACCGGCAAGAACCTTGCCGAAATGTGCCGCGAGCGCTTTCCGCAGCCGGTGGTCTGGGCGATGTGGGTCGGCAGCGAAATCGCCGCGATGGCGACCGATCTCGCCGAGTTTCTCGGCGGCGCCATCGGCTTGGCGTTGTTGCTGCATCTGCCGCTGCTTGCCGGAATGATCGTGACCGCGGTCGTCACCTACGGTCTTTTGACCTGCGAGCGGTTCGGCTTCCGGCCGCTCGAATTGATCATCGGCTCGATCGTCGGCGTGATCTGCGTCTGCTACGTCGTCGAAATGTTCATCGCGCCGGTGAATTGGGCCGCGGCGGCGCTCCATACCGTGACGCCGCAAATTGCCGATCGCGAGGCGCTGCTGCTCGCCGTCGGCATCATCGGCGCCACCGTCATGCCGCACGCCATCTACCTACATTCCGGCTTGACGCAGGCGCGGGTGCCGGTGCGCGACGACAACGACCGGCGCACGGTGCTGCGCTTCTCCAACCGCGAAGTCGTGATCGCGCTGTCGGTCGCCGGCCTCGTCAACATGGCCATGGTGATGATGGCGTCAGGCGCGTTCCATGCCGGCCATCCCGAAGTGGCGCAGATCGAGACCGCCTATCACACGCTCACGCCGCTGCTCGGCGCGGCGGCGGCCGGCGTGTTTTTGGTTTCGCTGATCGCCTCGGGCGTGTCGGCTTCGACGGTCGGCACCATGGCGGGGCAGATGATCATGCAAGGCTTCATCGGCTTCCGCATTCCGGTCTGGGCCCGCCGGCTGGTGACGATGGTGCCGGCTTTTGTCGTCGTGGCGCTGGGGGCCAACGCCACGGACGCGCTGGTCATCAGTCAGGTGATTTTGAGCATCGCGCTGCCGCTGCCGATGGTCTCGCTGATCGTGTTCACCGGCAAAGCCGAAATCATGGGCCAATTCACCAACGGTCGGCTGACCCACGCCGCCGCCCTGATCGCCACCGGTATCGTCCTGCTCCTCAACATTTTCCTTATTCTCGAGACTTTCGGCGTCGCCATCCCCGGATTGTCGGCCGGCTGACGTCGGCCGCGGCGCCGGGCGCGGCGCGCAGAACCCGGCCGCGGCGCGATGCGGCCCGCCGACGACAATAGACTTTCGAACGAGAGACTTGGCGGGGGATTTGGCCTATCACTTCGACGGGACGTTGAACCGTCATTGCGCAACGGTCCGTCGCCAAGACACAAAAGCAAGACGCAAAAGGAAGAAACGACAAGGGAGAACGCCATGAACAAAAGCCTATGGACAACCGCCCTGGCGGCAGCCGCGCTGCTGCTAGGCGCCGCCTTCGCTGCCGCCCAGCAGTTCGGATCTGCGGCCGAGGCGAAGTCGATGCTCGACCGCGCCAGCGCCGCGCTCAAGGCCAACGAGGCGACCGCGCTCGGCCAATTCAACGACAAGAGCAACACCCAGTTCCACGACCGCGACCTTTACGTATTCTGCTTCGACATGGCGGACGGAAAATTCACCGCGCATGTGAATCCGGCCCTCATGGGCAGCGATGTCCGCGCCTTGAAGGTCAACGGCCAGCCGATAGGAGAAATGATCTACGCCGCGGCGAAGGAAGGCAGCGTCGCGACCGTGGATTACAACTTCCCGAAGCCGGGAACGACCGAGCCCGTTCCCAAGGAATCCTATATCACGCGCGTCGGCAACGCGGGCTGCGGCGTCGGTTATTACAAATAGCCCGCCGCATCCGCTGTCGCGGCGCAGGCCGAGCGCGCCCGACAGCGCTTCGCGGTCCGTTCCTGTCGGATCGGACCATGCTAATCGCAAACGAAAAGACCGCGGCTTGTCTCGCAAGCCGCGGCCGCGCCACCGTCAGATGGACTTGAGATTTTCAGCGGCCGACTTGCCGGTCTTGCGGTCCGTCACGACCTCGAAGGAAACGCGCTGACCTTCCCGCAATTCGCGCAGGCCGGCGCGCTCGACGGCGCTGATATGGACGAAGACGTCCTTGCCGCCGCCCTCAGGCTGGATAAAGCCATAACCCTTCTGCGCGTTGAACCACTTCACGGTACCGTTATTCACGGGTCTCTCCTCATAGACATGTCGATATGAGCCGCGCGACGATGCGCGGCTCGGTTAGCTCGAATTTTTGGTGAAAGATCGTCAGTCAGGCGCGCTTGTCAGTCGCTGCAAGGCCAAGTCATTCGGCCGAAAACTCGATGCGACCTATTTAGCGACAACGCCGGTGCTCCGCAAGGCCGTTGCAGGCCGATTATGACGGTTAGACGGACAGCATTAATGATTGGAAACCAATGAAACTATTGCGTGAACTTGCCGCGCGGCGGCGCTAATGCAACAACACAGGTCGTCTGAGGGAGGACACCACCTATGCGTACCGTCGCGCTCGAAGAGCACTTTTCCGTACCGACAGCCGCCAAAAGGATCGATCCAAAAGTCATTAGCCGCCGCGGCTATCGGCCGCGAAAGGTCGCCCCGGGCGCGGCAAATCCTCTGGAGCTATTGCCCGAAATCGGCGAAGGCCGGCTGAAATCCATGGATGCCGCGGGCATCACGGTGCAGGTGCTCTCGGTATCCGGCCCGGGCGCCGACCTCGTTCCCGGTGCGGAGGGTATCGCCATTGCGGCGGAGATCAACGACCATCTCGCCGCGGCGGTCGCGCGCCATCCCGACCGCTTCGCCGGTTTTGCCGCGCTGCCGATGCAGAGTCCCGACGCCATGCCCGCCGAGCTTGTGCGCGCCGTAAAACAGCTCGGCTTCGTCGGCGCGATGGTCAATGGCACGACCGAGGGCCGCTTCCTCGACGATCCGCGTTATGACGGCCTGTTGGCCGCCGCCGTCGAGCTCGACGTGCCGATCTACATCCATCCGCATATTCCGCCCGAGCCGGTGCGGCTGGCTTATTTTTCCAACCTGCCGGAGGGCGCCGGGCGCGTGCTCGAGACCGCAGGCTGGGGCTGGCACTCGGAGACGGCGGTCCATCTGTTGCGCATGGTGCTGGCCGGAACGCTCGACAAGCATCCGAAGCTGCGTCTGATCATCGGCCACATGGCGGAAATGCTGCCGATGATGATGGCGCGCATCGACGCGGTCTTCAAAGCCGATATCGATCATCTGAAGCGACCGGTGACGCAGGCCATTCACGATCAGGTCTGGATTACGACCAGCGGCATATTCGATCAGCCGCCGTTCATCGCCGCGCTGCAGACCTTCGGCATCGACCGCATCATGTTCTCGGTCGACTACCCGTATGCGCCGAATGCGGCGGGCCGCAAATTCCTCGACAATGTGGCGCTGTCGCCCGCCGACAAAAAAAAGCTCAACCACGGCAATGCCGATGCGCTGTTGAAGCTGAAGGCGGCAGGGAAATAGGCGCAAGACGCGCCGCCCTCCCGCTTTTCATCGCTTACGGCACCGCCGCTACCGCGGCCACGCGAAAGGTGTGCAGCTCGCCGGTCTCGTCGCGGATGGAAACATACTCGCCCTCGCGGAAGGCGTGCGCGCCGAAGCGGTAGCCGGTCTCGTCGTCATACTCGGCCTTGCCCCGGTAGTCGAATACCCAGCGCGCGTGCTCGGGCCCGCCCGACCGATGCAGCAGCCGGCCGCTTTCCTCATCGTCGCCCCAGAACCGGCGCACGCCGCAGCGGTCGCGATATTTCTCCCAAAGCGCCGGATCGATGTGGCCGTTGCCGTCGAGCGGCGCGACAAATTCATAGCCGCGCCGCGTCGAGCCGGCCGGAAACTCTTTCGAGCGCGCCAGTTCGAGGCGGATACGCTTAAGTACAGGAGCTGCTTGGGCCACGGGATATCGCTATGCAGAATTTCACCACTCGATCTCACCCGCAGCGGCGCCGCGCGGCATTGATTTGGATCAAGGTGAACGCGACGGCCATTCGCCAACGTTGCGAAACGGTTCGACTTAATTCCCGGCAACGGTCATCGACGGCGAGTTGACGCGGGAATGCGTTGGCGGCACGCTTTCGCGGCAGCCCCTGCAGGGTCGAGTGCGGCGCAGTTTTCGCCGTGCGCTATCTAACACGGCCGCATCGCGGCTTGGCTGGAACTGTGAGGGGAGCGGTTATGGGCGCGAATTCCTGTCGGCTTGCAGCCATTGCCATGACTGCGGCGGCGATAATTCTACTGGCGGCCGGGCCGGGCCACTCGCAGGAAGCAAGGACGGAGGTAGGCGTGCCGCTCCACTTCTGGAAAGGGCACTTCGACCATCATGCTGATGCGTTCCACGAGTGGGATAACGAAAAGGAGATCCCGGCAGTTTGCGCCCGTTGCCACGGCGCCACGAGTCTTCCCGAATACCTCAAGGAAGGAAAAAACAGCCCGGCGCCGCACGCCGCCAACGGATTAGCTTGCACCAACTGTCACGCCGATCTTCTCACCTATGCGCGCCAGAGCGTTCCCAAGGTCACGTTTCCCAGCGGCGCGACGGTCGACAGCGGCAACAATGACACCAATCTCTGCATGACCTGCCATCAGGGCCGAGAATCGACGGTCAGCGTCAACAAGGCGATCGCCGGCCTGCCGTTGGACACGCCGGACCCCAAGCTGAAGTTTATCCACGTCCACTTTTACGGGGCGGGGGCGACGAGGTACGGCACCGAGGCAAAAGGCGGTTACGAATACGAGGGCAAACAATATGTCGGCCGCTTCGCCCATATGCCGAACGTGAGTACCTGCACCGGCTGTCATCAGCCGCATGGCGGCGAAATCAAGATCGACCGCTGCGGCGGATGTCACGACGGCGTCAAGGAACTCGCCGATCTCGCCAATATCCGCGCGTCGACTCGCGGCGACTTCGACGGCAACGGCAAAGAAGAAGGTTTGGCGAAGGAAATTACCGGCCTGCAAACGCAGCTTTACGGCGCCATCCAGACCTATGCGAAGAACGTCGGCGGCGTCGGCATCGGCTTTACCGAGGCAGCGTATCCGCATTGGTTCGCGGACAAAAACGGTAACGGCCGAATCGATCCGGACGAGGTTTCCCCGGGCAACGCCTATCAGGCGTACACGCCGCGTTTGCTGCAGGCGGTTTACAACTACACGTATTCGGTGCGCGATCCGGGCGGCGCGTACCATAACGGTCGGTACGTTTTGCAGCTGCTCCATGATTCGCTGGAAAGCCTGGCCGCCAGCGGGAAAGCCGGCGTGAACATGAGCGGCAAAGCGCGGCCGTAAGGCGCCGCTCGGCCTGATTGCGCGACCGATTTCGCGCGAGGCGGGGCGCCGACCATTCGGCAATAATCGGCGATCACGATTTCCAACCTCCTTCGTCACAGCGACGTAGTCTCCCGCATTTAAGCGCAACGGAAATCCGGTTAAATAAGCGACCGGGAAACAGGCGAGCGAGAGTAAGGCCAGCGCAGCAATGTCGACCTATCGCCTCGACAAGGTGTTTGCGCCGCGATCGATCGCCGTCGTCGGCGCCAGCCCGCGGCCGACGTCGCCCGGCCGCGCCGTTCTGCAAAATCTGCACCGCGCCGACTTTCCCGGCGAGATTTATCTGGTCAATCCGCATTACCCCGCGATCGACGGCATCGGCGCGGTGAAATCCTACGAGGCGTTGCCGGCTGCGCCCGAACTCGCCGTGATCGCGGTGCCGCCGCCGGCCATCCCGTCGCTGATCGTCGCCGCCGGAAACAAAGGCACCCCGGCCGCGATCATCATCACCGCAGGGCTCGGCCATGGCCCCGGCTCGCTCGCCGAGCAATGTGAAAAAGCCGCGCGCGCGACCGGGCTGCGCCTTATTGGCCCCAATTGCCTGGGCGTGCTCGTGCCGCGCGTCAGGTTAAATGCAAGCTTCGCCGCCTCAATGCCGCCCCCCGGCGATCTCGCCTTGCTGTCGCAATCCGGCGCGATCGCGTCGGGCATGGTGGAATGGGCGGCGGTCCGCAATATCGGATTTTCCGCGGTCGCATCGGTCGGCGACAGCGTCGATGTCGACCTTGCCGACCTGCTCGACTATTTTGCCGTCGACCGGGCGACCCGAGCGATCCTGCTTTACATCGAATCGATCAAGGATGCGCGGAAGTTCATGTCGGCGGCCCGGGCGGCCGCGCGCGCCAAGCCGGTGCTTGTCATCAAGTCCGGGCGCCACGCCCAGGGCGCCAAGGCGGCCATGACCCATACCGGCGCGCTCGCCGGCGCCGACGCGGTGTATGACGCCGCGTTTCACCGCGCCGGACTGTTACGCGTGCTCGATCTCGACGAGCTGTTCGCCGCCGCGGAAACGCTCGGCCATCTGACGGCGTTTACCGGCAAGCGCGCCGCGATTCTGACCAACGGCGGCGGTATCGGCGTGCTCGCAGTGGATCGGCTCGCCGACTTTGGCGGGATCTTGGCCGACATTTCGCCGCCGACAATGCGGAAGCTCGACGCCGTGCTGCCGCCGATTTGGTCGCGCGCCAATCCCGTCGACATTGCCGGCGATGCGGATGAACAGCGCTACGCCGCTGCGCTCGAGCAATTGCTCGACGACGACGCCAACGACGCCGTCCTGGTCATGAACGTGCCGACGGCGCTCGCTTCGCCGATCGCTGCGGCCAATTCGGTCATCGCCGTGGCCGAACGGCATCGTCGGCGCGACTATCCGGCCAAACCGATCTTCGCGGTGTGGGTCGGCGGCGGCGAGCCGGCGACGGCGGCGTTCAATGCCGCGGCTATTCCCAGCTACGGGACGGAAGGGGACGCGGTGCGAGGCTTCATGCACCTGGTGCAGTATCGCCAACTACGCGAGCAGCTGATGGCGACGCCGCCGAGCCTGCCGCAGGACTTTGCGCCGGATTCTGCCGCGGTGCGTCCGATCATCGATAGAGTTCTGGCCGACAGACGCACCTGGTTCGATCCGGTGGAACTGGCGACGGTATTATCCGCTTATGGAATCGCCGTTACGCCGGCGGCGCTCGCCCGCGATGTCGAGGAAGCCGTGGCAGCGGCCAAGCCGCATTTAGCCCGCGGCGACGGGGTGGTGCTGAAGATTCAGTCGCCCGACATCGTACACAAGTCCGAGGTCGGCGGGGTACGGTTGAATCTCACCAGCGAGCAGGCCGTGCGCCAGGCCACGGCAGAAATCTTGAGCCGGGCGCGCGCCGCAAAACCCGATGCGCGGATCGCCGGCGTGACGGTCTTTCCCATGATCGTGCGCCCGAAGGCGCGCGAACTCATCATCGGCATAGCCGACGATCCGACCTTCGGCCCGGTGATCGTATTCGGCCAGGGCGGTACCGCGGTCGAGGTCATCAGCGACAAGGCGCTGGCGCTGCCGCCGCTCGATCTGAGCCTGGCGCGCGACCTGATCGCCCGCACCCGGGTGTCGCGCATTCTCAAGGCCTACCGCAACGTGCCGGCCGCCGACGAGGGTGCGATCGCGCTCACGTTGGTGAAATTGTCTCAGTTGGCGGCCGACTTTGCCGAAATCCGCGAAATCGACCTCAATCCGGTGCTGGCCGACGAGACCGGCGTCATTGCCGTCGACGCCCGGGTGTCGGTGGCGCCGTTCGAACGGCGCCGTCCCGGCCGGGCGGGCCGTTTCGCCATCAGACCCTATCCGAAAGAGTGGGAACGGCGCGTGAGCTGGCCGGACGGCGGAACAATCCTGATTCGCCCGGTTCGTCCCGAAGACGAGCCGCTCTATCCGCCGTTTTTCACCCGCGTTACGCCGCAGGATCTGCGGCTGCGCTTCTTCGCGCCGCTGAAGGACTTCAACCATGCCTTCATCGCGCGCCTTACCCAGATCGATTACGCACGCGCCATGGCCTTCATCGCCATCGACGAGACCAACGGCGAGATGGTCGGCGGCTCGCGCGTTCATTCCGACGCCAATTACGAGACCGCCGAATACGCCATTCTGGTGCGCTCCGACCTTAAAGGCCGCGGGCTGGGCTGGTCGCTGATGCAGCTTATGATCGAATATGCCCGCAGCGAGGGCCTGCGCGCGATCCGCGGCCAAGTGCTCAAAGAAAACACCACGATGCTGCAGATGTGCCGGGAACTGGGCTTTCAGATCGAGTCCGATCCGGACGATCCTACGCTCGCCGTCGCGACGCTGACGATCTAGCGGTTCAGCGCTCGAGCGACTTCAGATAGGCGATCGCGTCGCCGACTTGACCGGGGTCGAAGCGGAATTCCGGCATGGTGGGATGGCCGGTGATGATGCCCTCGGCGAGCGGCTCTTGCAGTTCTTCGACCGGATAGCGCGTGTGCAAAGTGCGGAACGGCGGCGCGATCTTGAGCGGACTTTCGCTGGCTTTGTCGATCGCGTGACATTGCGCGCAATGGACGCGCAGCAGGACGAGGCCGCGCTGCGCCGCCGGCGACAGGACTTCGTCGCCCCGCGCCGGCGACGGCGGCAACGCCACCAGGATCGCCACGACATTCGCCAGGCTGGCGATGCCCATGCACAGTTGCACTAGCCATTGCATCGGCGGTCTCGTCATCGATCGGGTTCGTCGGCGGGCCCGTGGGGCGGTGAAGTTTTACGATGCGGCGGCGCGTTCCTTGGCGTCGTCCTCGGCGGAAGGGAATGCCATGCCGGACATCGGCTCGACCCACACCAGATGGTCGTGTACCGCGGTGACGCCGGCAACGTTCTCGACGGCTACGACAAGTCCCTGGCGCTCGCGTTCGTCGGTGACGATGCCCCAAAGCTCGGCGACGCCGTTCTTGACCACCACGTTGACGCGCGGCGCCCACGGCTGGCGAGCTATCGCCGCCAAAATATTGTCGCGGATTGCCGCATCGCCGCCGGTCGACTCCGGCATTTCACGCGACAAGCTCGCCAGCGCATGCATCAGGTTGGCGCGGCTGACGATGCCCACCATGCGTCCGTCCCGCATCACCGGCAGCCGCTTGATGTGGCGGCGTTCCATGACCTCGACAACGCGTTCCAGCGAATCGGTTTCCGCGGCGATTTCGGGATCGGGGGTCATGATCTCTTCGACTTTGCGGCCGGCGGTGTGCACATATTCCTGCGCCAGCTTGCCCGGACCGACAATGAATTCCAGCCATTTCGGGCGGCGGCGCTCGGTTCCGAGCTCGCCGCGACGCAGAAAATCCCCCTCGGTGACGATGCCGACCAATTCGCCGTCCTTGTCGACGACCGGCAGA
>Ga0187784_10002348_pt1 | contig 15137 bp, 8 predicted proteins | sample 1015_SJ02_MP15_2_FD_132964 | JGI IMG/M metagenome (GOLD analysis project Ga0187784, IMG submission 132964) | Tropical peat soil microbial communities from peatlands in Department of Meta, Colombia - 1015_SJ02_MP15_20_MG | ecosystem: Environmental > Terrestrial > Soil > Wetlands > Peat | place...
CGAGGGGGTTCGCCCCCCACGAGAGCTTGCCCCAGACCGTGAGCGTCCAGTCGCCATCGTACTTCATGATCACCCCGCGGAGCCACCCGACTCCGTCCGCGGAGACCAGGCCCTGAAGTATGCCCAGCGCTCCACCGGTCCAGAGGACCTCCGCGTCGTACGGCGCATCGTCCTGGAGACCGCCACGGGTCCAGTGCGCCACGCTCGTCGAGTTCGTGGCAATCGGCGCATGACCGGAGGGCGGGGATCCCCCCGGCGTCGGGGCGAAACTGAACGGGTTCGAACTGTTCTCGTAAAAGCACTGAAACTCCGACGGACACGACGAGCTCGACCCCAGGTTGAACGTTAGGTTCCACGTGTCCAGCATGTGGCTTCCGGCCGTATCGATCGTCTGGGGGTTGAGGCCAAAGTCCTTCTCGACGTAGTCGCTCACGAGACCGTTCGTTGCGTACTCGTTCGGGTTCGCCGTGACCCACTCGGTCGACGCCCCGCCAGCGAGGCTCGATGTCGTCACCGTCCAGCCGAGCGTCTTCTCGAGGTCGGTCAGACCGTCGCCCGAGGTGTCCCGTTCGTAGGTGAAGTTGAGGACCAAGCTCTGAACCGAATACGTCCCGCTCACGGTTCCGTCATTGGACGCCCAGCTGACACTGTAGTTCAACACCAACCACATCGAGTACGTCGTGTTCACCCGAGGCAAGGAAATGTTGTAGAGATCGGTGGCCGGGGATTGCGAACGGATAAAGGGCGAAGCAAGCGGGGCCGAAACTATCGTCCCGGATGCCGAGCGGTTGTCGTAGTACAGCACTCCGTTCAACAGGTCGCCGTTCGACACGAATCCCGGCGCGACGCTCCATTGGATCGTCGCCCCCCCACCCTGCTGAGTGACCGAGTCGTAGGGGTGGTCCCATTCCGCGAGGGGGAACCCCCCGGGGGAGACGAAGACGGCGGACATGCTCGCTTCGTACGCGAGACAGCCCGGGACCGCCACATAGCTCGTCCAGACCGTAACGCCATAGAGAGAAGCGGCGGACAGCCCTTGGAGCACGACCGAGTATTGGTACTGGTACGGTGAAATCCCGCTCTCGTTTTCCGAGGCCGTCTGGGACCAGTTCCATCCCACTCCGAGCTCGTAGTACTGGAGCCAGCTCGGCCCGGAGACCTTCGAGAGCCAGACGACGATCACCTTGTTGGAGGCGGAGTCGCGTTCTACCTCGGGAGCGGTGGTAGACCCCGTCGGCGATTCCAGCTGTACCGGGTTCTGTTCGAGGGGGAAAGTGCACCCGAAACTGGCGGTCAAGGGATTCGCGTAGCTATCTTCTCCAGCGGAGATTCCCGGCTCCTGCGTCGAATTCCATGCGCCCGGCTGGCTTTGGACGCTCATCGCGGCCGTGTACGTGTAACCGATCGGGACATTCGGGTATGAAAAGGACTCCGGGACGACCCAGGCGTTACTATTGTCGCTCGTCGTCGGCCCACTGGACTGCGTCAACGAGGTCGCTGCGGTCGCCAGCATGGTGTTGTTCCATTCGTAACCGAGATGCACCGTGCTCGACTGCCCCGTCGCCTCGACGAACGTGTCATCCGGGCCCCCCGGGACCATGGAGAGGTTCGTGTACAGTATTCCGGACGGGCCGGGAATCGAGGCGCCGAATGTGCCGTTATCGTAAGTAATGGTGGTGATCACACCCCCGCAATTCAAAATCTCGTCCATGTACATCTCGTACGTCGCGTGGTAGCCGTCCGACCAGGAGATGGCCGCATTGGGGGTCAGATTGGTCAGGTACGGGGAGCGGATGTTCCACTGTGTTCCGGGAGAAACCGTCGTAGAGTATGATCCGGAATGCCCTTCGACGTCGCCAGTCCACTCGTAGCCGACGGGTTCGCTGTAGTTCCACCACGTGACGCCGTTGCCGCCTCCCCAGCCGGGGGGGCATTCCGACGTGTGATTCCAGATCATTTGAACGAGGGTCGGGAAGAAGACCGACGACTGTAACTCGGCCGTCGTCGGGTTGACCACTAACGGAGTCACGCTCGCCTCGGCGACTGGCGCGCAGAACGGCTGTTCGTACTCGTAGTAACAATAGACTGTAGAGGACTGTTGGTAGGTGATCGACCCGTCCACGGGCGGAAGCGGGGCAGGTGTCGTGGTGCTCGCGCCGACGGACGAAGTCAGTGCCGCAGAAAGTGCGTCGCCCTTGTAGCTGACCTGGACTCCAACCGCCTCCGAGACCCAGTCGCCCAACACGGAGAGATAGGTGTTCGGGGCGAACGTCCCGTTCGTGTTGGCCACGTCAGAGGCGGGGTGCTCTGCCAGCGAAAGGTTGGCGCAACTGGACACTTGATTCGCGACGGGAACGAGAGGAAACGACGTAACGGTTCCGTAAACGGCGGAGGCATTGGTCTGGGCGGCACTAAGGGAGCAAGGGCCCGAACTCGGATCGTGCAAGGCGCTAGCGAGCTTCCCAGCGACCGAAGTGTATGCAATCGTAGCCGCGGGCTGAGTCGAGACAGGTGGACTGGAAGTGGTTGGCTTGAAGTCCCAGGCGGTCAGTTGGTAAAAGGAAGTGCTCAGCAAGCTGAACGCATTCGAGGGGGAGAGGAAGGACCCCGAGGTCTCCAGATCGGGGGACGAAGTTCCTCCTCCCGCGACCCACGCGTATAGCGGACGCAGTAATGGATCCAATGCGACGGTCGGTAACGATGCCGACGCAGACTGGATGCCTCCACTGCCCGGGAGTTCCGTGGCATTTTGGGCTATCGTTCCGTCCAACAGAAAGACGGCTTGATCGACCCCGGCCGGACCCTGGGAGTCGTCCGTCCAAGTGACGTACACATAGCCGGTGGTCGACGCGACCGCCTCCGGCTGGCCAATCGACCCGACGGGCAGGTGGTACGTGGTGGTCGGATTCCAGTTGGCCCCAGAGTCCCCGGAGGTAGTCACGTTAACCTCAGTACGACCGGCCACCCTTGTTGTGTACAGTACGAAGACGCTCGACCCATCGGCGGTGGCCGTAACGGCTCCGGCGGCCGGGACGTTCGGGTCGGCGAGCCGGGTGCCCCCGACCGCGTTGAAGGCGGAAGTGATGGTCGCGTTTGAATATGTACCGATGACGGATTGGGAGTAGTCGTAGCCGTTGTCAATGGACCGGTAGTAGTAGATGGATCCGGTGATGGCGGAAGGGAAGATGCTCAGCGATACGACTATCCCGAGCGACCCCGAACTCGTACCGGCCGCCCAGTCGGAAGCGAAATCCTCCACTGTTTCGCCGTACCACTCCCAAGAGGCCTGGGGACTTCCGTACCCTTGCAACGAAAGCGTTGTGGCGTAGATCACCGCCGGAAATTCTCCGGGCTGCCAGGTCGCCGCCAAAATCTCCGAGGGCCCGAGCGCGAGCTTCGGACCCTGCCCCGGCAACGACTGAGGAGTCAGAGTGAACCAGCCAGTCCCTTCGTTCGTCGACTCAAAAATCCACGTTGAGCCCCCGGCCGATACCGCGATGGCGATCGTACCGCCGTTTGAACTGGTGACGATGTCGTCCCCGGTGATGGGCTGGGCGAAGCTCGCGACAACCGACGGCACCGACCAGACGATCGGCAGGTCGTACCGCGCGGTGTCGTTGTAGATCGCCGCCGCCGCACTGGCATTGTAGGTGCCGGTCGTGAACATGAGATAGTTGATGTTCGAAGGAGCGGTCGCGGCTTCCACCATCAGGTACCTCGGGACCGATCCTTCAACGGCGCTCACGAGGCGAGGATACGAGAGCTCGGCGGTCGCTCCCTCCGCCTGTACTCCGACAGTTAACGTGGAATTCGAGTACTGGCTCGAGGCGTCCTTCGCGGAAAGAGAAACGGTGTACGCCCCGCCCTTCGAGTACGTATGACTCGGGTCCGCGGCCGAACTCGTCGTTCCGTCCCCAAACGCCCAGCTGTAGGTGTACGGTCCGGGACCATCATATTCCGAGATGATCGCCGAGAAGTTGACGCTGAGGGCCGAGGATCCGGTGGCGGCCCCGATGCGGGCCGTAAAATAGCTCGAGGGACCGTCGCCGAAGTCTCCCCAGTGAACCCCGAACCAGTAGCTAAGGGACGATTGCGAATCGCTCGAGACGACCATCCATTCGTAGGTACCCCAACCACCCTGGACGTTCGCTTGGTCGTCCGCTGAGCTCAGGGTGACCGCGACCCCGGAATTCGATCCCACCGTGCTCTCCAGCCACTTTGTCGGCGAAGGAGTCACGCCGATGGCTTCGTAGACTTCAAAGGCCGGCTGAGGGCCGTTGTACGAGAGTGTCCCATAATTGACAGCGAGTAGATTTGACTGACTAACTTCTGTACTCCAGGTGGATTGACTTAGGGAAAACGTGTAGAGAGCGCACCCATCCGGCGCAAGGACTCCGGACGGGAATTCTAAGGCCGCGAGTGATATTGGTCCTGCGCAGCTACTGGACGAAGGTAGTACCCCGGGGCCCGTAAAGTACGGACTCGCGATGGGATTCGCCGTCGGATACTCGTTCGGGCTCGCAAGATAAGGGTAGAACGAGGACGGAGGAGTTTGGCTCGTCGTCGTTTGATCCGTGGTGAGTCCGGAGGACGAGGAGGACGGAAGGCTGTGCCAGGATCCAGCAGGCGGAAGGGAGGAGCTCAGGATCAGAATGGTCACGGCGATGACCGAGCCTACGACCAGATGGACGGACCATCTTTCCGAGAATATTCGCCGGCGCCGTTGATACGAACGAGGGGGTGCTGAGGGACAGGGTGGTCCTGGTTCACTCCCGAGGAAAAAGGGCTCAACGTTCGACTGCTTGTAACGTCCCGTCCCCAGGTTCCACCAGCCGACGTCGAAGATCGGGCGGGTCGCCATCCGTGGCAGTTCGGAGGGATTCCGCGTATTAGGACGTTCCTGTGTGCAAAATCCACGGCAAACGTCGCCAGAAACTCAAGGTCAAGCTGGACGCAGAATCGCAACGCCCAGGTCGCATGTTGGGCTGTCGCGCCCGCCTGATTCCTCGAAGATTGCCCTCGGGTCACACCCCTCGGCCCGAATCAACGACGATCGGAAAGAAGAATTGTCCGACCAAGGAGCGGGTCCTTTTACGGTCGAATCCGCTCGAGCGATAGAAATCGAACGTTCGAGTTGGACCCCACGCCGGCAACGAGGTACTCCTTCCGGACCCCCTGCGCGACACGGATCCCTCCGGCGACCTCGGGCCATGTCGTCACATGACCCGCGGGCACAGCTTGGATCAGATAACGCGCGTGGGCATTCGATGGATTCCGGGGGTATGCGCGGAAGTGCGCCCCGTACTTGAACCCGGTTTTCACCACGAGCTGGCGGGCCCTCAGGTCTCCGTAGGCGGCCCGTCGTTCAACGAATCTCGGGTCGAGCCGCCCGGCACGCTTTTCTAGATGGGCGAGCGGGACGGGCCGGCCACTCTTGGCATCCCGTATTTCGAGTTGACCAGAGGCGGCCAGATAGACCGCCTCGATCAAGCTCAGCTCGAGCCGGGCGCCCACACGGCTTCCGTAGGCGAGCTCCCGTCCGAGTTCCTCGACGGCCGTTGGTTCGTGGACCGTCACGCGGTCTTCGGACAGCCACCCCTCCACCGCGCGTCCGAGGGGTCGGGGCGGAAGCGCGCCGGTCGGCGACGGCCTCCGGACGCGATAGTAGGTGAGATCGGACTCTTCGTCGACCAGGGCAAGCAGGAGCGTCTTTTTCGCGGAGCGCGCCCGGTCAGCGAGGTCGAAGATCCGCGCGAGATCGAATGGGACCCGCTCGCTGAGCGCTTCGACCCAGTAGCGCGATGGGGTCTTGTGGAGCGTCCCACCACGAGGGAGAACTGCGAACGCGACGGGCGGGGGACTGGCCCGAACGACGTACCCGCGCTGACGAAGGTCGCGGTAAACCAAGTAGCGTACCGGGAATCCCGGATCCGAGCGAACCGCCCGTCGGAAAATCGTCGGCCAAGCCACAGTACCTCCCGAGGGACGGGTGACCGTGGCCCGCTCCATCTCGGCGAGGTAGACCGCTTCGTACCGATCGAGGGTGAGTGTGCCGGAGTCGGCCAGCGTCCCGAAGAATCCCTTCGCGTACACCGAGCTCGCTTCGGCGGGGTCGTCGAACCGCACCGTCGCGTCCGCTTGCAGGACGCCGCTCACCGCCGGGCTCCCCTCAGCTCCGACATCGTCACGAGCGGCTCGAGCCGCACCCCCGCGGCCGCGAGACGCTCCCGTGCCCCCGATTCGCGGTCGACGACGACCAGCGCCCGGTCGACGACTCCCCCGGCGGAGCGCAGAATCTCCACCGATCGTACCGAGCTACCACCGGTGGTTGAGACGTCCTCGATCAACAGAAAACGAGCTCCCATCGGCACGTCTCCCTCGTAGGCCTGCCGGGTCCCGTGCTCCTTCGCAATCTTTCGCAGGACCACGTACGGGAGCCCGGTGCGCAACGCGGTCGCGACCACGAGCGGGACCGCACCAAGCTCCATTCCCGCGAGCCGGTCGGCGGAGCCGACACGGGCTGCCAGCGCCCGAGCCAGGACATCCAGTTTCGCCGGGTCGGGCCACGCGCGCTTCACGTCAATGTAGACATCACTGCGTTCGCCCGAGGTCAGCGTGAAGTCGCCGAAGCGGACCGCCCCGGCGTCCAGGAGCGTCTGCACGATTTCAGCGTGCTCGGGCTCCTTCCCACCGAGCGCCGTCGTCACCAGGGCACCTTCTTCAGTCCGGCCTTGAATCCGATCCAGTTGAAGGCCACGTGCAGACCGAGCGTGATCACGACGAGCCATAAGACCGCTTCCCAGTGGCCAAATACTTCGACGAAGAGGGAGGTGTAGAACGCAAATCCGAGCCCGATCGGGACTAGGACGAAGGGGAGCTGGTCGAGCAGGATCGTGCGGGCTCCACTCTCGCGGCCGAGCCGGCGCTTGACAAAGGAGCCGAACGAGTCGCCGGTCATCGCGCCGAAGGTGAGGATCACGGCCAGTGGAAGCGCCGCGAGCACGGTGGGAGCGAGGACGGGCACGATCGCGAGGTTCGGGGGGGCCAGGAGAATCAGCCATGCTTCGAGGAGGCAGAACGGCATCGCGCCGAATCCCGCGACGAGGAACCCCGACCACGTCTTGGACGGACCGAGGATCCGGCGGCCGTCCCGCGACCAGATGCGCCCAAAGTCCATCGGCGGGCCGCGGCCCCGAGGGAGGGTCGCGAACGCGTTCGCGATGTACGCCGGCAACATGAGCCACAGGACGGCGAGACCGCTCGCCTCGATCTGGGGAAGCACGGCCCGACCCCACTAGGGTTCTTGGACGAACCGCTCGATCGCACGAATCACGCCCGCGAGGCGTCGGGGGTCCACGCTCTCCTCCGCGTCGTGGATGTGCGCCGAAGGGTCCATACTGCCAAACACCAGCGCCGGAAGCGGCTTCCCCGACGGGGTCTTGAGGTCGCGGAGCGCGCTCGCGTCCGTCCCGCCGTATTCGCCCCAGACCCCGTGGACCCCGTAGACGTCGGCAAGGATGCGCTCGAGTTTGAGAATCGATGGGTGGTCCGGCGGGATCGCATAGCCGGATCGGATCCGGCCTGGCGGTGCCTCGAGCCGAGCCGGGACCCGGTGCCTCCTCACCCAGGCCCACACCCGCTTCATCATGATCGGGAGCCCGCGGTCGACCTCCATCTCGGGAACGAACCGGAGGTCGACGGAGAACGTGGCGGTCCCGACCGCCGCGCCATCCAGGAGTTTTCCGGCGATGGCGGTCCGAAGCAGCTCGAGCGTCGGAGGGACCGGATTGTGACCCCAATGGGGATATCCTCCGTGGCACGCCACTCCGAGGACCTGGAGCGTCTTCGCACCCGGCGGCACCGTGAGCGCGGTCGGACCATTGCGCCCAAGGGAGAATGGTGAGGGGAGGATCGACTCGAGGTTCGTCGCGAACCGGTCGATCTCGGGAGCCGATCCCCCGACGACGAGGGTCACGGACGCAGCGATCTGATTCGCCGCGTCGGTCTCCGCGTGGACGGCGACAAGGCTCACTCCGGCGGGCCGGGCACCTTCCCCCTGAAAGTCGAACTTTGTGACGGAGGCGCGTCCGGTGATGACCTTCTCCGGGGCGTTGCGGTTCGGCCAATCCGGCGAGAGGTAAATCGATTTCCACGTTCGGGCGACGTCGTGAAGCCCCACGAGAGCCTGGCCAAACCCGACCACCTCGCTCAGTTGCACCGGCCGATCGAAGGAGCCGTCCAGGAACGCGACGCCGCTCGATCCACCGGTCGCTTCGGGACTTCCGTCGGGAATGAGGGCGACCTCGGACCGCAAGTATCGTCCGGGGTCATTTCGCGGGAGTCGGGCGTCGTGCGCCTTGATCGCCTCGATTCCGCCTTCTCCGCCGGTCTCCTCGTCGCACGCGGCGATCAGCCGGACGTTCCGGTGAAGGTCCCTCGCGTCGGCCAAGTGGCGCATCGCCACCAACGACGTGACCACGCCACTGCCGAGGTCGTCGTTGGATCCGCGCCCATAGAGGCGGCCGTCCGAACGGAGCGTCAGGGTGTGGGGTGGACTTTTCCATCGCGAGAGTTGCTCCGCGGGAACCGGCACGACGTCGTAGTGAGCCAAGATGAGAACCGTTTCTCGCGCTCCGACGTCCAAGTCCAGGATCACGTTCGGCCGTGGCGCGCCGTGCCAATCGCCCTTGACATCCCCGGCGACCATCGGATCGTAGACGGTGGTGGCGAGTCCGGCAGCACGGCCCGCCCGGACGATCGCGTCCGAAGCTCGGAGGTAGTTCGGTTTCTCCCACCGGCGGTGAATCGGGTCCTCGAGATTCGTCGGCGCGGTGGCGACGAGCTGGGTGAGGAGTCGCAGAGTCTCCTCTCCGCCGATCTCACGGACCACGTCCGCCGACGGTGGGGTCCCGCTCCGCGCCATCGACCGCTCCTAGCGGAGTGCAAATGCCACGACGAGCGAACTCGTCAGAAGGAGAAGGAGGGTGGCCGGGAACATATTCGTGAACATCGCGAGGGTGTCGCCGAGCGAGGTCAAAAGCCGAGCGGTCAGGCCGGGGCCCAGGATCTTTACCGCCGGGACCTCCTTCGTCCCGAAGCGGACATCGACGGGGGCAAGGTCACCCTTTGCGGAGTTCAGGGCTTCCCGGGCCTCGTGGATCAGCGTGTCGAGCGGGATTCTCTCGCCGACGGGATTGATTCCCCCATCGACTTCGTGAACCACGTGGTTGTCGGTCGTCAGGACCTCGGCGTCGTCCACCAGGTCGGCGAGCGATCGGAGGATCGCCTCGCGCTGTCCGAGGAGAAGGTTGTTGCCGTCGATCAAGACGTAACCGGTCGTCGACCCGCCGGTCCGGATCGCCAGGGCACGGATTCCCTGCGGACCGATTCCCTGCTCTCCGATCGAATATCCTCCGCGTGCCGCGACGCCCACCTCGACCAGTCCATCGCGGGCGGCGCTCACCGCGGCGCGGACCGCCGCACGGGTATCCTTCACCAGCTTCTCGGCGACCGGAGTCCCGTAGGCAATGTCGCCCACCCCCTCGACATACGAGTTGTGAGCGTCGATCAACGCGATCGGCGGATCCCCGTCGAGCGCGACCTCACGGAGGATCCGGTCGGCCACGCTGTAGGCGATATCGTCGGTCGGGTCGGGGGCTTGCGAGACAATGACCAGCACCATGTCCCCGAGAAGCTGGGCTCGGGCGAAGCTATTGGGATACGGCCGGACCAAGGGGCTCCCCCGGGAGTGCGTCGCCGCAGGGAGGCCAGTGAGGAGCTCGGACGCGGCCCGAGCGACCCGGTCGACCTCGGCCTCGGACGGAAGGTCGAGGTCGTGATCGGAGGGGGTATGGGGAACGAGAACGACGCCGGCCCCGGGCTCGAGACGCTCGGCAAGCTTTCGGGGGAGATCGCTGGATCCCAGGGCCGCGAACGGTCCCGGGTGGACCGTGGGCAAGGCGACCGTGGCGTGGGCCCGGCCCCCTCGGAAAAAGGCGAGCACGTTCACCTTGAGATCGGCCGGGAAGGCCGCCTGCAAGAAGAACGCCTCGAGCGCCTTCGTCGCGGCAGGGTCCCGTTCGCCCACGTGATCGAGCAGGGGCCGAATGAGCGAGACACCGGACATCTGGAACTCGCGGCGGATCGGTCGGTCGGCTGCGTGGAGGAGGGCGAGAGCGCAGACGAACGCGAGGACGAGGAAGGCAACGGACGCGATGGCCAGAGCAAGAGTCGGAGGCTGGAGAACGAAGAGAGCGATCAGGTAGAGGATCGGGACGGAGAGCGAAGCGGGCAGCGAACGGGGATGGCTCGATCTCGACACCCCGTACAACGTGAGATGACGGAACCAGAACGCGGGGCCGACCAAGAACACGGCGAGAAGCTCGAGGCTCGGCACGGTCGAGGGCCAGAGCTCCCACGCCCCCCGCCACACGAGTGCAATTGGCAATTGAAGGACCACGATGGTGAGGGAGAGAAACCCGGATCGACGCAGCTCGAACCGCCCTCCCAGTGCCGCGGCGATGGGGGTGGTGCCGAAGCATCCAAAGAGCGCCGAGAGACTGAACACCCCGACGAATCCCTCCAAGAACAGCGTGGTGTCCGGCCACCAGACGAGGGCTGCGAGGGCCGCGCTTCCCACGACGACCATCGGGATGCCGAGGGCGAGCGGAGGAGCCCGGAAGAGGAACTGGCCGCGGCGGACTGGCCGATGGCGCGCTTCGGCGGCCGGGTTGGGTCTAGCGGCCACGGGCCCGACCGACCTCCTGGACGATTCCTCGGAAGGCCTCGCCGAGGCCCTCTTCCTCGGCGATCGTGCCGGTGACCAGGGCGTTCGCACCGGCCTCAAGCAGTCGTCGCGCGTCGACGGCGGACCGGATCCCCCCGCCGACGATCACCGGGATACTGACCACGTCTCGCACCGCCCGGACAAGGGCGGCGGGGACGGGAGAAGGCGCGCCGGAGCCGGCCTCGAGGTAGACGAACCGCATTCCGAGATACTGTGCGGCCAACGCGTATCCCGCGGCGCTCGCAGGGTCATCGCGGGCCACGACGTCGACCTGACCGACCTCTCCGACCCGCATCCCGGGGGCGATCACGAGATATCCCATCGGGATCGGTTCGAGACCGATCGACCGAATCATAGGAGCTGCGCGGGCATGCGCCCGCACCACGAGGTCGAGGTTCCGCGAGTTGAGTAGGCTCATGAACAGCACCGCATCCGCCGCCGGAGAGATGGAGTCAAGCCCCTGGGGGAAGATCACGACCGGGACGCTGACGGCCGCCTTCACGGCCCGTGCCGCCTCGCCGATCACGTCCGGCGAGATTCCTGTGGACCCCCCTAGGAGGATGAGGTGGCTCCCCAGGCTCACCGCACCACGGGCGATCGCGCCGGCCCTCGCTCCGGGGGACTTGTCGGGATCGATGAGCGTGAAGTGCGTCGGCCCCGTTGCGAACTGCTCGATCAGGTAGGACTCAACGCGACCTCGGGACTCCGGGGCAGGGGCGCGGGCGGTCACCGGAACGCCACCGCCAAGAAGGCCAACAGTGCCACGGACATCGCGACCTTGCTCATCGTCTGCTCGTAGTGAAGCCGCGCCGGCAGGTAGACGACCGAGACCACGAAAATGACGTCGGCGACCGCGACCACCCCGAGATAGATAATCCCGGCAGCCGTCGTCAGAGGAGCGAACCAGGCAAGCGGAACCGCGCTCAGGACGATCGCGGAGAACACGCTCGCTCGAGCGACGCTCGCGGAAAAGGGGAGTCCGTACGCCATGGGAAGGGTCGAACGGTCGATGTCCCCACGGACGTCCTCCATGTCCTTGATGACCTCGCGGCTTAGGGTCGCGAGGAACGCCATCCCGGCAAAGGGAAGGAGCAGTGCACCGTTCCCCGCGGCGGCGCCTCCGTAGAGAAACACCATCGCAGTCAGGAACGCGACCACGAGGTTGCCCACGAACCCCCGCGCCTTGAAGAGAAACTCGTACCCCAGAAGGGAGAGGACCGCGGCACCGAGGATCACGCCAACCCACGGTTCTGCCGCGATGACGGGCAGGACCAGAAAGAGCCCGGCGAAGAACAACCCGACGACCAGTCCGCGCGCCGTCTCGACCCGCACCTCCCCCGTGACGAGGGGGCGGTCCGGATGGTTCGTCCGATCCCCTTCGAGGTCCAGGATGTCGTTCAGGACGTTTCCTGCGGCCGTGACGCAGGCGGTCGAGATGCCGGCGAGAAGGAGATAGACCCAGAGCGTCGGGGAGACTCCGATCCCCTCTCCGGCAGCGACCAGTCCCCCGACAATCGTTCCGACGAACGAAACGCCGAGATTCGCCGGGCGGACCAAGCGGAACTCCGCCTGCACGCCGAATGATGGCGGGGGCGGTCGCATAACGATTTTGGCGCTCTCGCGAAGACCTCGAAACGGGGTCTTCCCCCTTGCCGGCGAGACTTCGGCTCGCCGTGGGTTCTCGACCCGCAACCGGGGTCGCTGGACCGCCGAACGCTCACCGTCGCTCGGTCTGGACGTGCGTTATAAACTGCCCGGATTCCACTTCGCGATGGCCGGGGCGAACATTCGTCGTCCGACCGTCCGGTCGTTCGTTCTTTCGAACGGCCTCACGGTCGAGCTTGCGCCCCTTTCCTCCAGCCCGACCGTCAGCGTCTGGGTGTGGTACCGCGTGGGATCGAAGAACGAGCGCCCGGGAATTACCGGGGCGTCGCACTGGGTCGAGCACATGCTCTTCGAGGGGTCCCCCCGCTTTCCGAAGGGGGCGATCGATCGCGCGGTCGTCAGCGTCGGTGGCGAGATCAACGCGTTCACCGACACGGACTTCACCGCCTACTTCACTACGGTGCCTCGAGAGCACCTCTCGGTTCCCCTCGACATCGAATCCGACCGGATGACCCGGGCCCAAATCACCGACGAAGAGGTCACGCGAGAACGGACCGTGATCCAGTCCGAGCGTGAGGGCAACGAGAACTGGCCGGAGTTCCGGGTCGAGGAAGAGATGCTCGAGCTCGGTTTCCGTGTCCATCCGTACCGCTGGGATCCGCTGGGCCATCCGCAGGATATCGCGCGACTCACTGCCGAGGAGCTCCGGGCGTACTACCAGCGGTACTACGGAACCCGGAACGCGGTGCTCGTCGTCACGGGTGGGTTCGACCCGAGTCCCACGGAACGAGCGATCCGGCATCGATTCGCTTCACTCCCGCCAACGGGGGAGGATCCCGTGGTGCGGGAGGTCGAGCCGCCGGCGGTCGGAGAGAGGCGCGCCGAGCTCTCGGGCCCTGGAACGACTCCGTACCTGGAACTCGGCTGGCGGTCGCCGGCGGTCTCGGATCCTTGGACCCCTGCCACGCTGGTTCTCGACACGATCCTCGGCGGGGAAACCCGACTCTTCTCGGGGGCCGCCGGTCTGGGACGGACCCGAGAACACCCCACCTCGCGACTCTATCGAGGATTGGTCGATCCGGGGCTCGCGGTCCGGGCGGTGAGCGAGTGGCGGCCGCGCCTCTATCCGGGGCTCTTCACGATTCAGGTCCAGGCCGCGCGCGGAGTCTCCCTTGACCGCCTCGAAGGCGCGGTCGACCGGGTCGTGGAGCGGCTGGCCCGCTCCGGCCCGACCCCGAACGAGATCGCGGAGGTTCGCACGAAGGTCCGCCGTGGGGCCGCCCTCGCCTACGAGGGGGCGTCGAGGACCGGGTTTCGGCTCGGATTCTTCTCTGCTCTCGACGGTCCCGAGCTCGAGGATCGGATTTACCGGGCCGTCCTCCGTGTCCGCCGGGGGGAGGTCCGGGATCAAGCTCGTCGCCTCTTTCAGAACGGTTCGCGCATTGTCGTTCGCTACACTCCGACGGGAGGGGCGCAGAGTGTCTGATCCGCTTCAGCCGTTGCGGCTTCAGTTCGGTGGATCGGACGAGGGGCTCCGCGTCGTTCGTCAAAGCCCGCCGGCGGGAGCGGCGAGCTGCTCGGTGACCTACGTCGGTCCGGCGGGATGGGGATTCGACGCGCGGGGGCGTGAGGGAACCGCTCGGCTCGTCAATCAGCTGGTGACGAGCGGCGCGGGTCCGTATGATCGGGTCGAACTCGCGCGGCTCCTGGACCGGGCGGGTGCCACGATCAGCCACCAATGCGCCCCCGAGTCCGGTGAGGTGACGATCTGGGGTCCGGCGAACGAATGGCGACGGCTCCTGAGGCTGCTCGCCGAAGTCATCCTTCGGCCCCGGTTCGATCTCACCGATGTGTCGCGGGCACGTCGCCAGATTCGCGAGCGCCAGCTCCGTGAGGCGAGCCTCCCCGCGAACCGGGTGGAGCACGAACTGCTCCGGTCGATTTTCCCCAGCGGCCACCCGTACGCCGGCACCGGCTATGGGACCTCCCGGTCGATCGCCCAGATTTCCCGGCTCGATCTCGTCCAGTTTCACCACGCCCACTATTCGAGCGGCGACGCGGTCGTGGTCTTGACCGTACCCGCCGCTCTCTCGGACGTCGAACGTGAGGTCCGGAAGCGGTTCCGAGGGTTTCGGACCGAGCATCCCCCGCGACTCGAACTGCCCCGACCCCGGGATTCCACTCCGATCCGCCGCACGGTGGCGATGCCGGGCAGGTCCCAGGTCGAAGTTCGCCTCGGGGGTCGTTCGATTCCCCGGACGGACCCGAAGTACCCGGCGGCCTATCTCGCGAATGAGGTCCTCGGCGGCCGGCCGCTCCTCAGCCGGCTCTTCCAGCGCGTCCGAGAGCGGCACGGACTCGCCTATCATGCGTCGAGTGAGCTCGAGGCGATGCGATTCGGAGGCTACTGGGTCGCCGAGGCGGGGACCTGGCCAACGCGATCGCGATCGGTCGTGGCCCTCCTCCGGGAGGAGATCCGTCGACTCGACCGCGTTCTGGTCTCTTCCGAAGAACTGAAGACCATCCGCGAGAGCGCGATTGGAGAGATCCCTCTCGCGCTCGAGTCCACAGCCGAGGCTCACGAGTTGGCGGTCGATGTGGCCTACCACCGGCTCCCCGAGGACTACTGGGTGCAGTGGCCGGAGGTCCTGCGCTCCATCCGACCCGAGGACGTTCGCAACGCCGCTTCAATCGCGATGGACGGGGGCAAGGCGGTCACGATCCTCGCAGGACCGGTCGCCCCTGC
>Ga0187784_10002349_pt1 | contig 15136 bp, 15 predicted proteins | sample 1015_SJ02_MP15_2_FD_132964 | JGI IMG/M metagenome (GOLD analysis project Ga0187784, IMG submission 132964) | Tropical peat soil microbial communities from peatlands in Department of Meta, Colombia - 1015_SJ02_MP15_20_MG | ecosystem: Environmental > Terrestrial > Soil > Wetlands > Peat | place...
CGCAGCGTGTTCTCGACGTGGTTGTCCGGACTTAGGCTGGCATAGGTGTAAATCACCCTGCCCTCCGGGCTAATGACATAGGAGATGCGGTCGGCCCGCTCGGGCATGAGCAACATTGCCGCATCGTATTGCTTGATGATGCGCGCCCCAGCGTCGGCGGCAACGGCAAATTTGTTGCGACACTCCTTCACGGAAAAATCCTTGAGCGTTTCGATGTCGTCGTTGGACATGCCGATGAGCGTTGCGCCGAGCGCTTGGAACTTCTCACTTGCCTCGGCAAAGTTGTGCGCCTCGATCGTGCATCCCTTGGTAAACGCCTTGGGGTAAAAGTACAAGACGACGGGCCCTTTTTTCAGTGCTTCGGCAAGAGAAAAGGTGAATGTTTTGCCACCCAACGCCGCCTGCGCGGTGAAATCGGGCGCAGGCGCGCCAACCGCTAAGGCGGCTGAAGCGACATCAAGGAACGGACCGAGCGCGATTGCTGCAAAAAAAACTGCGAGGCGCCCAAACGCGATTGAGTCCTTGTTCATTTGGTACTCCTTGCGTAGTCAGGCAGGCAAGACAATTTTGAACCTTCGCGCGTGCGACGCGTGGCTCACCAGCGCATCGCCGCGTCTGCCAAATGGTTTACAAAGGTGGCGCTGCCTCGGCGGCCGCAACGTGTGCACCGATGCAAAGATACTCCGCGGAAAACTTGGGATTGTGCGAAAACCACACGCGAGTAAAGTGATTGGGCAGTTGCCTGCCGTGCGCGCGCCGCGATGGAGGTTTGCATGCGAGCTAGTTGCGAAGTTGGACTTGCGCTCGTGGCCGCTGTTTTGTGCACAGCCGGGTGCACGCATCTGTCGAAGGGGCCGCCAGGTCCACCGAACTTTGCACCGGACCCGGGGATCGATGAAGCTTATGCGAACGAGTCCGGCGCGCCGTCGCAACGGATGCCGACCGTAGCGGCCGTCCCCACCTGCTCGGTTAGCGTGTGTACTGCGAGCCGGCCGAGCCGTGCTCAATGACCAATCTTTGTGTCTAGTACCGTTTCTCCAGTACCAGCAGATCGTTTTCCTGCTTCATTTGGAAGCGTCCAAGGAAGCTGTTTCCAAGCAGCACAATGGGAACGCTTGCCGGTACGACCGTCGCATCGACGTGAAAGACCTCCACATTCCCAACGCGCACCGAATCAAGCGCAGCCTGATAGGCCAGCGCTACGCCGTTTGCGGTGTTGACGCTGACGCGTTGTCCTGCACGATAGTTGATACCTAATTGTTCGGCTTGTGCAACACCCATTACGACGTTGGATGCACCCGTGTCGACTACGAAGCGCATGCTTACGCCGTTGATTTGGGCAATGCCGAAAAAATGCCCCCCACTGCCGGCGCTTAGAACGACGCGCGATCCGGAGCTAGCGCCTCCCTTGGCTGCGAAACTCACCGGTCTTTCCCCTACGCGCAATGTCTGGCGTTGCCCGAGAATTTCGATGACCGCGGACTGTTCTGCGACGGAGATCAAAGTAACGCCCTGACTCGTCTGTCCTGGCGCAAGGACCAGCGGTGCGGCGTCCTCGATGACCAGCAACGCACGCTCACCCATGACGCCGGTGAGCGCCACGCTCTGCCCGAAAGCGCTGGCGCACCAAAAGGTGCAGGCAAGCGCGGCGAAGACCGCGCACAAAAACGTCCTCACGAGTTGGGAAATCGACACAACGAAAGCCTTTCGATGCGCTTGAACAAAAGACGCAAGAAAATGATAGACGCAGCGCCAACGACGGTCACGCGTTTTAATCGGCACAATCGCCGCCAACTTCCTGACCTTAATGCTCGATCACGCGCATACCTCTCGATGCGCCCTGTCGGTATAAGGTGCAAAGAATCTGGTGGGTACTCGCCCTGCGTGGTTTGATGGGCCGTACAGGACTTGAACCTGCGGCCAACGGATTAAAGGAAGAAACTTCACTTATAACTATTTGAAAAAACGCGCGTTATTATTTTTTGGCGTGGGAGAAACTGTGCAAGAAAGACGGCCAAAGGCGAAAAAGCGGTCCTCGCATTTGCTCCATGCACTTCGTCTCAATACACATAGTGAGGCGTACGCAACCATCGGTTCGGCGGCAAAAATATGCCTCGCAGCCCAGCTCAATGACCAGCGAAATTGAGCGGGCGCGGAAACCTTCTGTTTGGAGCAATGCGTTCGAGCGTCGATCGTTGTCACGCACTTAGGGGTGAGGTGTGAGCTTCCCGCTTTCGCGTATTGATTAAGAGCGTGTGCGATTGCGCGCCGTCAAAGACGGCGAAGGTGTGTAAGCCCAATTTGCATCCTGCATTGTGCGACACAACGTGACCTGCAGATGGAAGCGGCGTAGCTTTGTTTATGTTCCTTGTTTCGAGGAAGTGGCCCATGAAGCGTCTCTTTTTACGGTTCGTCGGGGTGCTTGCGCTGATTTGTCCATGGACCATCGCTGCCGCTGAGGGCGGCGTCATCACAGCACTGCATGACGTTCAAATCGCCGATATTGAGTCAATCCCGGGTGCGACCACGGCTGGGGACATGACCCATAAGTTCTCGGGCACCGGTCCCAATGTCATGGAAACAATGCCGAGAAAGTGGATGACAGAAGTCACGGTGACGACCGATGACGGCAATCGCGTGAAGGTCATCCATGACCGCGAACCCGGCTATGTCGTCGGCGCGCATGTTGTCCTTACCCGCAAGGACGGCGACTACGAGGTGAAGTTGACGAAGTAGCTGTATGAATTGGGGGGGCCGTACAGGACGTGAACCTGTGACCAACGGATTAAAAATCCTCGTGTAAAGCGAGGATCGTTACGCGTTTGCGGCCGATGCATGGTGCGCAAAAAATCCCGATTTTTCGAGAAATTTTCCTTCTGAGCCGAAGATTTTGAGGAATAGAAATCCCCATCTTGGCGGGATGTTGCCAAAGGTCGACCCAATTTTCGCTCCTGAACGCTTTGCGGGCGGTGAAGATCGCCGCAGAAGGAACGCCGCTGGCAGCTAATTGGGCGTCAGGCGATACAAACCCACGTCGACTCGCCCGCATCGAAATCCGGCTTCGCAGTAGCACAGGTAGTACTCCCAAAGGCGGCGAAACGGCTCGTCGAACCCGAGAGCAGCAATGGCAGGCCAGGCGCGGTGAAAGCGGCGGCGCCACTCGGCGAGCGTGGCCGCATAGCTTGCGCCGAAGGTCTCGGCGACCGTGAGCGAGAGGCCGGCCTGCGCGGCTTGCCTCGCCAGGGTGGCCGGTGACGGAAGCATGCCTCCGGGGAAGATGAAGTGCTGGATGAAGTCGGGATTGCGCCGATAGCGCCCGAAGCAATCATCGGCGATGGTGATGGCTTGCAGGACCGCTGCGCCACCGGGTCGCAGCCGTTCGCGCAGCATCTCGAAGTATCTGGGCCAATGGCGCTCGCCTACCGCCTCGATCATTTCGATCGACACGATGCGGTCATAGCTTCCCTCGACGTCGCGGTAGTCCTGAAGGCGCAGATCCACTTGCGCTTCGAGTCTCTTGCGCGCGACGCGATCGCGCCCGTGTGCCAGCTGCTGCGCCGACAGAGTAACGCCGGTGACGCGCGCGCGGCCCCGCGCGGCCAGCAGGCAGGCCAGCGCACCCCAGCCACAGCCGACCTCCAGCACGTGCGCCGAGGCGTCGGGGGGTAGGTCGAGCAGCTCGAGGACGCGTTCGAGCTTCGCCGACTGCGCTTGCTCCAGCGTCGCTTCGGCACGGCGATACAAGCCGCTTGAGTAATTCAGGTCCGCATCGAGCCACTTCCGGTAGAACTCGTTGCCCAGGTCGTAGTGGTAGGCGATGTTGCGGCGGCTTCCTTCCCGGGTATTGTCGCGGCGCAGGTGCGCGAGGCGAGATACGGCCCGCAACGGCCACGGGATGCCGAGCGCGTCTTGCCATGCGGGTTCGTTGTGGATGCCCAGCTCGAGGAGGGCGCAAAGGTCCGAGCAGGACCAGTCGCCATCGCGATACGACTCGGCAAGGCCGAGGTCGCCGCGCAGGGCGAGGCGAGCTAGCGTGCGCCAGCGATGCAGCACAAGTGTCGCAGCGGGTCCGCCAGCGAAGCCGCGGCCCGCAACGCGGCTTGCGTCCGGCAGGTGCACCTCGAGGCTGCCATGACTCATGCGCTCGAGTACGCCCTCGAGTCCGCGGGCCAGCAGCCGCGCCGGCAGGCGGCGCCAGGCCGGTACGTGCACGCGCGACCCGCAGGCCTCGGCGGTGCCAAGGCGCTGTTGCCGCGAGATGGTGTTCATGATTTCAATCCCCTGCCTTTAGCACGGTGACGGCGGCGCGCGGCGCGGCCGGCTTGGCGTGGACCCGGATGCCCTTGAGCCAGAGACGCAGCGCCTCCCAGTGGATGCCGGCGATCACTTTGAACGTCAGGAGGGGATCAGCCGCAAAGAGGCGCAAGAGCGTGCGATCGTCGAGCGAGTGGCGGCGCGTGTCGTATCTCGCCAGCAGCACGCGCCCGGCTTTGTCGTGTACGTCGACGCACAGATTGAAGCGCGCCCGCGCCGGATGCGGTGGCCGCACACGGAAGCGGTATGTCAGATCCAGCGATAGGAAGGGCGAGACATGCAGCCCCTTGGCACAGGTCTGCCGCACCTCGAAGCCCTCGCGTTGGCCCGCTGCGACTTCGAGCAGGTAGCAATGGCGCTCGGCGAACGTGTTGTTCACCTCGTAGAGGATGGCGCACAACGATCCGGCGGAGTCGTGGCAGAAGTAGACGCTGAGTGGGTTGAAGGCGTAGCCGAGGATGCGCGGCATCGTGAGCAAGTAGATCGGGCCGTCGTGCGGCAGGCCGGCCTCGAGCAACTGCCGGCGCGCCCAGTCGGCAAGACCGCGTGGGGTGCCCGCGCCGTGGTCCCTCTCGCAAAGAGAGAACAGGTTGAACCGATTCACGGACAACCATCGCAGCCGCCCCGACAGTTCGTCCAGGGCGTCGAGGTCCAGTAGCAGCGAATATATGCGGTAGCGCAGCAGGTGGCGCCGCGGGCGCTCGCGCAGGTGCATCACGGAACCGGCGTAGATCGCCGCGCGTGGCATCACGGCGAGGCCCCGGCTGCGGTCAGAAGCGGGATTCGTCCGGACTCCTGCGGCACCGACCAGGGCCGCCTCACGCCACCGATCGCCTCGGCCACGGCGAGCCCGGCCTGCAAGCCGTCCTCGTGAAAGCCGGCACCGAAATAGGCGCCGCAGTACCAGGTGCGTCGGTGCCCCTGCAAGGACCATAGCTGCGCCTGCGCGCACAAGGCGGCTGCGTCGAAGAGCGGATGCTCGTATTCCTCGACGTTCACGATGCTGGGCCCGGGCGGATCGTGCGGCGGATTGAGCGTCACGAAGAGCGGACAATGTTGCGGCAGGTGCTGCAGCCGGTTCATCCAGTAAGTCACGCACAGCTTGCCGGCGCCGCGTCGGTCGGCGAAGTAGTTCCAGCTCGACCAGGCGGCGCGGCGGCGCGGCATGAATTGCGTGTCCCGATGCAGGACCGCGCGGTTGCGCGAATATGTGAAGGCGCCCAACAGGCGGCGCTCTCTGGGCGAAGGATCCGAGAGCAAGCGCAGCGCCTCATCGGCGTGGGTGGCGACGACGACCTGGTCGAAGCGGGCCGGCGCCTGGCCGTCGTCAGTCGCCACGGTCACGCCCTTGGCACCACGGATAAGCGCGCGCGCCGCGCAGCGAAGACGCACCCCGGTTCCCAGGGCTGCGATCATGCGCCGCACGTATTCCCGGCTGCCGCCCGCCACCGTGCGCCAGGGCGGTCGCGCGCCCAGGGCGAGCAGGTGGTGGTTTTCGCAGAATCGTACGAAGGCCGCCATCGGATAGCGTCCGATCTGCGCCGCCGGCGTCGACCAGACTGCCGCCGCCATTGGGTACAGGTGATCGTCGCGGAAGGCGGCCCCGTAACCCCGTGCGTCGAGGTACTCGTCCAAGGTGGACTGCCCGTAGAGGGCAGCGTCGGCGGGGGCTGTACGATAAAAGCGCAGCAGATCGCGCAGCATGGACCAGAAGCGCGGCCTGAGCACATTGGCGCGCTGCGCGAAGAGGCCGGCGAGGTCTTTGCCGGCATATTCCAGGCCGCCGCCATCGAGACTTACGGCAAAGCTCATCACCGTCTCCTGGGTGCGCACGCCTAAGTGCGAGAACAAGGCGCCCAGGTTCGGATAGGTCCCGTCGTTGTAGACGATAAAACCGGTATCAACGGCGACCGACCCGCCGCGCCCGTCGTCGGCGAGCACGGTGTTGCTGTGGCCGCCCGGGCGTCCGAGGGCCTCGAACAAGGTCACGCGATGGTGCCGCGCCAGGAGCCAGGCGGCGGAAAGGCCGGAGATGCCGCTACCGATCACCGCCACGTCCTGGGCCGGTAAGGCGGATTGCGACCTGCATTGCAAAGAAAAAAAAGCGTCCATTACGGTCGGCAAGGTTCCCCCGCCGCGTGTTGCCGGGCGGTGCTCCCGAGTTGTACGTATGGCGCTCAGGCCTGGATCACCCGGCGCCCGGTGATCCAAGCCGCGACGATTTGCGTACTATAGGAATGCAAAGGCAACAGATCCTTCCTTTGCCCGAAGGGGCGCATCGCCGAACGGTATTCCGGCAACGGCGAAGCCATCTTGTCATGATGACTCCGCTTTCAAGACCCAAGGCCGTACCGACTCCCCCGGAGCAGGCCGATTTGCTCCGCGCCGTCGCCTCGGCGGATCGCTCGGCCTTTGCCTGTCTGTACGGGTATTACGCGCCGCGCGTTAAGGCCTTCTTGATGCGCAGTGGCATGTCACCTGGGCAAGCGGAGGAACTAGCGCAGGACACGATGATCAGCGTTTGGCGCAAAGCGGGAACCTTCGACCCCGCCAAAGCCGGTGTTTCGACTTGGATCTACACGATTGCACGCAACCTGCGAATCGATCAGCTGCGTCGTAACACGGAAACGTCCGTGTCGATGGGCGAGGCGACGCAGGACGACAGTGACCTGGAGTGCGTGGATGCGTCCCCGTCGTTGCTCGATCAGCTTGCTGCCAGCCAGCTGCAGGCCGAGGTGCGAGAGGCCCTTGCCGCACTGCCCCCGGAGCAACAAGAGATCCTGCGTCTGTCTTTTTTTGAGGAGGAGCCGCACGCGGCGATTGCCGCGTCACTGTCGCTGCCGCTCGGTACCGTCAAATCCAGGATTCGCCTTGCCATCGGCCACTTGCGCCAAAGGCTAGGCCACCTCACATCATGATTCTTCATCACCCCGACGACGCGTTGTTGCTTGCCTACGTGACCGGCTCGCTGGACAGTGCCGCGGCTCTGGTGGTTAGCGCTCATGTCGAAATGTGCCCGGTGTGCCGCCGCGCGGCTGCGACACTCGAGGCCGCGGGCGGCGTTCTGCTCGAATCGATCGAGCCGATCGCCCTGGAGGCCGGCGCCTTCAGTCGCACCATGGCGCGCATCGACGCGGCGCGCGAGGCGCCCGCTGAGGCAACGCAGCGCCCACCTCGCAATCGCCCGGATCTGCCCGAAGGGGTGGCGTGGCCGCGGAGCCTGCGCAATTGCGAGATTTCCCCCTGGAAGACGATCGGGCCCGGCATGCGTTGGAGCCGCATTCAAGTTCCTGGCAATCCGGGCGCCAACGCCTTTCTTTTGCGCATGGCGGCCGGCCGCGAGCTCGCCATGCACACCCATGACGGGCGCGAGCTCACGCTAGTGCTGCACGGCGCGTTTCGCGACGAGCGTGCCGAGTGGCATCTCGGGGACCTGGACGAGACCGATCGGAGCATTTCGCATCGCCCGATTGTTAACGCCGAGGGCGAATGCATCTGCCTGGTCGCGGTCCAAGGTCGAGTTCGCTTCCAAGGCTGGATCGCACGCGCCTTGGGTGCTTGGATGGGCATCTAGTTCCCGAACTGGCGATCCTCGCTTTGCGCAGCGTTGCGCGGGTGTCAGGCGTGGCGCCGGTGCCAAAGCGCAAAGCGCGCGGCCAATGTCGCGACGGCGGTCTCGAGGCTGCCGCAGGCCAAGTCGGCCAGGCTCACCGTCCAGGGCCAACCGCGCAGTGTCGCTTGGTTGGTCAGGTCATAGGTTCCATAGGCAACGAGGCCGAACAAACAGCCATAGGCAAGGCTTGCGCCCGGCGACTGCAATGGCGAGTTGGGCCGAACCGCGAACGCCACGACGCCGCACAAATACAAGGCATAGAACAGGGCTGCTGCCAACAGATCAGGCCGAGCGGCGAGCAGCGGGCCGATCGATGGACGGTAAAGGATGGGCCCCATGATCGTGAGCCAAAGTGCGTCCAGCGGCAAGAAAACCAGGGCCGCCACGGCAAAGGCGACCGCGAACCGGCGCAGTCGCATCACGGCAGCCGATAGCTGAGCTTGCGACGCCCGGAGACCACTGCGTCAAGGCCCAACCAGTCTCCCGTAGCCGAGTACCAAACATCGATGGATCCGTCAGGCGTGCGGATCCGCCAATCGTCGGCGGCGACGGGCCGGCCGTACGCCATGATTTGCGCAGCGCCTTCGCGCGTGATGGCGACAGGATCCAGGCGGCCGGTCTGGGGGTTGAGCAAGTTGGCCTGCGCGCGCAACGCAGGGTTCCAGTAGGCGTAGCTCATGATGCAACCGGGGAGGATCTGCGTCTGGGGCTCCTGGCCGCGGCGCGTCGTGATGCGAGTGAATCCGCCATTGCGCTCGGCCTGCACTTGCGTTGCACGGCCGTCGTCGTCGGTGCTGGCCGAAAGGCTCGCGAGGCAGCTACCCTCCCATCGCTCCTGAACCTCGTGATGGTACCGGTATACGGGGATGCCGAGGAATCGCGCCTTAAATTCCGCTTCCTCTGCAAGCCGCCGAGCGTCCGGCGACCCGTCCGCCGTGCTCAGCGTGAAGCGGTGGTAACCAATGCGCGAGCCGTCCAAACTCACTTCAAAGACCCACTGCCCGGGACGAGCCATCGCGTTGCCGGCGAACTCTGCTCCGCAGGGAAGCGCCGGCACGGCGGCGAAGACGGCGGCCAGCCAGGCGCGCTTCACGCGGGTCGCTTGTGCCGGCGTGGGCCCGGCCAGAACGCATTCGTCCGTGCCATGTACTCGCGATAGCCCGGGCGTCGCTCGACGATATCCTTTTCGAGCAGCGCCACGCCAGAGACACGAAGCAGCAGGAGGGTCATGACGATCGGCCCGACAAGGCTCCAGAATGCGCCGGCGCCGCAGGCGATGAGGCCAAAGCCCCACCAAACGCAGGCTTCGCCGAAGTAATTCGGGTGGCGGCTCCAGGCCCAGAGTCCGCGGTCCATCACGAGGCCACGGTTCGCCGGGTTGCGCTGGAATCGCGCCAATTGAGCGTCGGCGAACGCTTCAAAGACGATGCCAAACAGCGCCAGTATCGCGCCCATCGCGTCGAGCGGGCCAAGGGCGGAGTTGGCGGCGATCGCACCGAGCAAGGGCGCGGAGGCGATCCATGCGAGCGCTGCCTGCAAGCCGAAGACGAGGTACAGGCTGCGCCAGGGAAAGGCCGCGCTATGGCGCGCACGCATCTGTGCGTACCGCCGGTCCTCGCCCTTGCCCCAGTTGCGCTGGGTGATGAACGCGCCCAGCCGAAATCCCCAAGCCAGGACGAGACCGAGCACGGCGTAGCCGCGTTCGCCCAGATCTGGCGCGTGCGCTGCGTACAAAGCGGCAGCGACGACAAAAAATCCCGGCCAAAATCGATCGGCCAGGCTGGCATCGCGCCGCCACAGGCTCGCGAGCCACGCGAGCAAGGCCAGGGCCGCGATGCCCGCCAAGCCGATGCAGCCCGCGCGCAGCAAGGCGGCGGCGTCAGCCATGGGATGCCTCGCGTGGAACGACCCCGTCGAAGCGGCGGGCCAGGAGCGCCAACGCCGGCGTGAGGATGCACCAGCCGACCGCGAGGGTGACCAGAGCGCTTTGCGCATCGACGAAGCGCGCGCCGCCGAGGCGGGTCCCGGCGACGAAGGAAAGTGGCCCGCCCAAGGCGCCCAGCAAAGCCGCCATGGCCAAGTGGCGCTTCAGCCAGCGCAAGCTGAGATTCAGCGTGATGGCGAGCAGCGACCAGAGCGCGACGAGCCAATGAGGCGGCAGCATGGCAATCGGCTGTCCCGACGGATAGGCAACGTCGCCCAGCTGCACGCGCAGCGTCTCGAATGCCAAGCCGATCAGCGTGACGATGCCGACCAGCCGCGCTTCCGCGGGCGGCGCGGCAACCGTCATCAGGTGCCAGGCCACGGCCGCGACGACCGTCGCAGTGCCCAGCCAAGGCAGACCGCGCGCCGCGCCGATCACGGCAGCCGCCCAGGCAAGTTGAAAGACCAGGAAATTTTGGATCTTCCGCCGCGTAGTCGGTTCGGCCGCGGCGGCGGCGTGGGCGTGCGCATCCATAGCCCGCTCAGCAGCGCCGCTCGAAGAGGTAATGGCTGACCCACCAGCATTGTCCGGCGTCGAAGCCGAAAAGCTCGGACACCGACAAGAAGAAGACACGCCAGCGCGCCCACCAGCGCTTCGCTTCGTCGCCGTAAATCTGCCAGAAGAGAGGGGCCAATTCGCGGGCGCCGGCGTCCATGCGCCCGAGCCAAGCCTCGGCCGTGCGCTGATAGTGCGTGCCGTCCCAGCGCCAGCGCTGCAGCAGGCGCAGGTCGTCCTGGCAACGCACGGCGAGCTCGTCGCTGGGCATCATGCCGCCGGTGAAAAAATGGCGCGCCATCCAGTCGCTTGGGTCGCGCTCGACGAATTCGTAAGGCGCGCCGCCATGCGCAAAGACGTGCAGGAAAAAGCGTCCCTCGGGCCGCAGCCAGCGGGCAACCTTGGCAAAGGCCGCCGGCCAGTTGCGCAAATGCTCGAACATCTCGACGGAGACCACGCGGTCGTAGCGATCGCTCGTATCGAAGTCGTTGAAGTCCCCAGTGAGTACCCGCAGGTTCGTGCAGCCGTGTTCCCGCGCCCGCGCCTCGATCGCTCGGCGCTGCGAAGCGCTGTTCGAAAGCGCGGTGATCGACGCTCGCGGGAATTTTCGTGCCATCCACAAGCTGAGCGAGCCCCAGCCGCACCCGAGTTCCAGGATGCGCTGCCCGTCGGCCAGCCGGGCACGCTCGCAGGTGGCGGCAAGCGCCTGCGCCTCGGCTTGCTCGAGCGTGGCGACGCCCTCCGGCCACCAGCAGCTGCTGTATTTGCGGTGCGGACCGAGCACCGCCGCGAAGAAGGATGCAGGCAGTTCGTAGTGCTGTTCGTTCGGCTTTTCCGGCAGAAGCGCGAGCGGCGCATCCCGCAAGCCCGCGAGAAAGCGCTCGGCGGACTCGGCGGACCGCGCCGCATCGTGCGCGTGGACCTCCCGCAGGCGACCGCGCAGCAAGCTTCGAATTCCCAGGCGGATCAGGCGGTCGGGAACAAGCCCGCTCTCCACCCAGTCCACCGCACGCGCCCTAACAATCATTTTCGCGACCCAGCTCCAATCCAAGGGATGCCGGGATTTCTACGCATTTCGGCGCGGCTTGGATCACCGCACTGCCGCCACCGCCGGTGCCCTTTTCCATGCGCGGCAACGAATCAGGTCAAGTCGTATCTTCCCCGGCATCCGTGAATGGGTTGACAATGGTAAAAGATCCGATTGATCGAGGCGTGGTGCGAATGCGAATCTGGACGGTGCACCCGAAGTATCTGGATCCGCAGGGGCTGGTCGCGCTCTGGCGCGAGGCGCTGTTGGCGCAGAAGGTCCTGCGAGGGCTGACCCGCGGCTACCGCGCGCATCCGCAGCTCGAGCGCTTTCGGGCGCAGAGCGCGCCCATGGGCACGATCGGGGCTTACTTGCTAGGTGTTCGAGAAGAAGCCCTGCGCCGTGGGTACCGGTTTGACGGCCGCAAAATCGCCACGCAGCGCCGCAGTAAACCCATGCTGGAAACCGACGGGCAGTTGCTTTACGAATGGGAACACTTGCGAGGCAAGCTCAAGATGCGCAGCCCCGAGCACTACGCCCGCATACGGGAAGTCAAGCTGCCGGACGCGCACCCGCTTTTCACAATCGTCCCGGGGGCAATGCGCAGCTGGGAACGACCATTGGCGGCGCGGCGGCCTTAGGCTTTGGCCAACCGAAGCAGGGCGGGAAATCCTTCTCGCCTGTTACGCGCCCGGCGACGTACAGCGATCGACTTGTGTCCGGCAACATAGTTGCGCGAAGACATTTGCATTCCTTGTGCGAGGAAGGCGACATTTGCGGAAGAACGGTTCCGCCGGGAAGTTTTCGTAAGCGCATTGAATATCTGGTGGGCCGTACAGGACTTGAACCTGTGACCAACGGATTAAAAGTCCGCTGCTCTACCGACTGAGCTAACGACCCCGCAAGGAAAACCAAAAGCGCCGGAGCGATCGGCGCAAAGGCCGGCGATTATCGCGGCAGCTACCCAGTGCGTCAAACGGCGGTTGCGCAGGCTACCCCCGAAGCCACTTCAAAGGCTTGGCTGCACGAGGCTACTTTTTATCTTTGCTTGGGGGAAAGGTCGCCAATCGATCGCGTGCGAGCTTGGCAGCTTCGGAGTTGGGGTAATCATTGGTGATTCGTGTCAGCGTCGCGCGTGCGCTCTTGCGGTCATTGAGCTCGACTTGGCTCGCGGCAATGTTCAGCAACGCCTCGGGAATGCGCGGGGAATCCGGATAACGCTCAATCAAGCTTTGTTGGGCAGCAACCGCCGCGGGGTAATCCTTGATCGCATAGTACGAACTTCCAAGCCAGAACTGGGCTGCGGGTGCGTACAGGGACTGCGGGAATCGAGCGACGAAAGCGCTAAGAGAATTGACCGAGTTGCGAAAATCGCGAGCCCGGAACTGCGACATGGCCGTATCGTACGCGGCTTGCTCCTCGCGATCGACCTGACCGCTGCGGCCGTCGACCGTGGTCGCAGTCGGTTCGAGTTTATGCAGGCGCTGATCAAGATCGGCATATAACTCGCGTTCGCGCTTTTGCGCCGTTGCCAGATCATTGGCCAGTTGTTCAGTAACCCCGCGCAACTTTGAGATTTCGAGCATGGCGGCATCATGCTGGCCAGCCGTCTCGGACTGGCCATGCTGGATCGCTGCGATGCGGTTTTCGAGCTCCTCGATGCGCTTTGTCAGAGCATCGAGGCTTTGACGTTGTTGTCGACTGGATTCCGCCAGGTTGTCGCGCAACTCAAGAATTGCCTTGCGCGCATCGTCGTCAGCAAAAAGCGCGGCGCGCGCTGGACCAAACGGCACCAACAAAGCGGCGATCATCACGGACAGCATCAATTGCGGAGCGATTCGCATGTGCGCCACTTCCCTTTGCGCGTAACCGTACGACGAGACCCGGGACAAAGGTCCGCTAGCCCGAGACAAGATGCTACGCGCGCCTATCTATACTGGATATCTGCACGACGGTTCTCCGCCCAAGCCGCTTCATCATGTCCCGGATTGCGAGGCTTTTCCTTGCCCAGGCTGATCGTCTCGACACGGTTCACCGCGACGCCGAGGACCTTGAGGCGTTCGCGTACCGTATCGGCGCGGCGCTGACCGAGCGCCAGATTGTATTCGCGCCCTCCGCGCTCGTCGCAGTTTCCTTCGATACGTACAGCGCGGGTGAGGTGATCAACCAGGTAACGACCGTGTGCTTCGACAACGGGGATGTCCGAGTCATTAATCGAAGAACGGTCGAACTCGAAAAAAACGCTGCGACGCGCAAGCAGGCTCTTCGGATCATTGAGCGGATCGACCGGTGCGGTTGTCATCATTGCCTGCTCGACCGGTGCGGTGCCTGGCGTTGGGGCGGGCGCGGGCGCAGCCGCTGGAGCAGGTTTGCTCTCGGGTGTGGCAGGCGCCGGTTTTTGTTCGAGGTTCGTGCTACTGCAGCCAACGGCCATAAATGCGACGGCCAGTCCCAACAATGAGATGCGCAGGGTATTCACGTTCTTCACTCCTTGCAGTGTCACTTGGTAAATGGTCCCCAGCTGGGCTCTCGAACGTCGCCATTGGGCCCAGACAGTCGGGCGCGGGCGCGGCCGTCGGTGGACGCGAGGGCGAGAATGCCGCGCCCGCCCACGTCGGTGGCATACAAGATGAGACGGCCGTTAGGGGCGAAAGTGGGCGACTCATCCTTGACCGTATCGGTAATTGTAAGTTCCTGCGCGCTGGCAAGGTCAAGCACTTCGACCTGGAACAAGTCAGAGCGCCTCGAGACGTAGGCCAGTGTCTTGCCGTCAGGGCTGATTCGCGGGGTAATGTTGTAGTCGCCATTGAAGGTAATGCGCTGGGGTTCACCGCCCGAGGCTGGCATGCGATAAATCTGTGGGCCACCGCTTCGATCGGAAGTAAAGTAGATCCAGGCGCCATCGGGCGAATACACGGGTTCGGTGTCGATCGCCGGATCATTGGTCAGGCGCCGAAGATTCGAGCCGTCAATGTTCATCGAGTAGATTTCCGAATTGCCGTCGCGCGTTAGCACGACGGCCATGGTTTTGCCGTCCGGCGCAAAGGCCGGCCCGCTGTTACTTCCGGCGTAATTGGCAAGGATCCTGCGCTGTCCGGTGGCCAGACTGTGAAAGTAGACCACCGCCTTGTGCGACTCAAAGGAAACGTAGGCCAATGCGTTGCCGTCTACGGACCACGTCGGTGAAATTAGGAACTCGCGTGATTTGAGCGCAACTTGCGCGTTGGCCCCGTCGGCATCGGCAACTTGCAGCTCATAGTGATTCGGGCCGTACTGCACGATGTAGGCAATGCGGGTGGAAAAAACGCCTTTGACACCCGTCAATGCCTCGTAGATGCGGTCAGCAATCTTGTGCGCGATGCGACGCAAATCGGTGCCCACACTGACAAACGCGAGTCCATCGAGCTGCACGCCCTTGACGGCGTCATACAAGCGGTAGCGGATTTCGGTCCGGCCATCGGCCAGCCGCGTGGCTGAGCCGATCGCCAGGCTGTCCGCGCCGCGGGTCTTCCAATCGGCGAAGTTCACGCGCGCCCGCTCGTCGATTGGCGCTGGACCGGAATCGACGATGCGAAACAGCCCCGACCGCGTAAGGTCGGCACGAATTACGCTCGCGATATCTTCTGAGACGGGTACATCGGCTAGAAAATTGGCCACCGCGATCGGAAACTGTTGCGACCCAACGCCGGTGATCTCGACGGTC
>Ga0187784_10002350_pt1 | contig 15135 bp, 16 predicted proteins | sample 1015_SJ02_MP15_2_FD_132964 | JGI IMG/M metagenome (GOLD analysis project Ga0187784, IMG submission 132964) | Tropical peat soil microbial communities from peatlands in Department of Meta, Colombia - 1015_SJ02_MP15_20_MG | ecosystem: Environmental > Terrestrial > Soil > Wetlands > Peat | place...
CGAGGCGGCCGCGCGCCTTGCCGCGCCCGCGCCGCGCCGTTTTGCCTGCCCGCGCTGCCGATCGCGCCGCAGTCTTGCGCGCCTCAATCTTGCGCGCCCCAGTCTTGCGCGCCGCAGTCTTGGTCTTCCGCAATGTCCTTGCCATGTCGGTCTCCTCTGCCCGCAAAACCAGGCCTTCGCCGGTACCGGACATTATCGCACCGGCGCGGGCCGGCGTGCCAGCGTGTCCCAGGTCAACAGCGCGGCCGCCGCGACGATGACGGGAACGACCAGCGCATTGACGGTCGCCCAGCCGTAATGCGCCAGCAGCGCGCCCGACGACAGCGAAGCAACCGCCATCGAGCCAAACACCAGAAAGTCATTGAACGCTTGCACCTTGTTGCGCTCGTGCGGGTCGTGGCACTCGGTGACGAGCGTGGTGGCGCCGATGAAGGCGAAGTTCCAGCCGACGCCGAGCAGCGTCAGCCCGATCCAGAAATTCCACAGCCCGACGCCGGCCAGGCTGACCGCGGCCGAACCCAGGATGAACGTGAGCCCGAGCGCGATCATGCGACGCACGCCGAAGCGCAGGATCAGCGGGCCGGCGACGAAGCTCGGCGCATACATGCCGACCACGTGCCATTGGATACCGAGGGCGGCCTGGCCGACCGTATGACTGCACATGACCATGGCGAGCGGCGCCGAGGTCATCACCATATTCATCATCGCGTAGCTGGCGAGCCCGCAGCCCGCGGCGAGAATGAATTTCGGCTGCGCCACGATGGCCGCCAGCGGCCGGCCGTCGCGCAGCGAATGCGACACGTGCGGGCGCGGAATCCTGAGACCCGCCAGCACCGCCGCCGCAAGCAGCGCGCAGACCGATTGCCCGACAAAACTGCCGGCGAACAGGTAGGCCGGCCAGGCATCCTTGGTGAAGATGACGAGCTGCGGCCCGACCACGCCGGCGAAAACGCCGCCGGCGAGCACCCAGGCCACGGCCTTCGGCCGAAAACCCGCGCTTGCGGTATCGGCGGCGGCGAAGCGATAGGACTGATGCGCCGCCGCGTACAGCCCGCCGCACAGCGTGCCGAGGAGCAACAGCGCGAACGAGGAATAAAGCACCGCCGCGCAGGACACCAAGCCGGACAGCACGCCGAACGCCGATCCGGTCTGCAGGGCAAAGCGGCGCCCGTATGCCTTCGACAGCATCCCGACCGGCAGCGTGCCGGCCCACATGCCGAGCACCATGAAACTGATCGGCAGCGTCGCAAGTCCCGGCGCCGGCGCCAGCATCGAACCGATGATGCTGGAAGTGGCGACGATGACGGTGTTGTTGCCGCCGGCAAGCGCCTGCGCGACGGCCAGCACCGCCGCGTTGCGGGCGGCCAGCCGATCGTCGGTTACATCGAACGCGTCGTGGGCAATGACGGTCATGACAGCGCAGCGCTCGGCGAGAGGAAAGCGGCGGAACAGGCGACTTCTAGCGGCCGCAAGGCCGCGGCGCTACGGCATTGCCGGCAGATCAGAATTGCAGCGCGCCGTTGTGGCGGACGACCACCGCGCGCGCGGCTTCCGGGCGCTGCGCGCCCAATTGGCCGAGCGCCGCTTGCGTTTCCTCGATCAGAAGATCGATGACGTGGGCGGGTCCTTCTTCGCCGAGCGCGCCCAGCCCCCACAGGAAGGCCTTGCCGGCCAGAACCGCGGCGGCGCCGAGCGCCAGCGCGCGGGCCACGTCGGCGCCGCTGCGAATGCCGGAATCCATCATCACCGTGGCGCGGTTGCCGACCTGGCGGACGATCGCCGGCAGCGCGTCGATCGGCGCCGGCAACGCTTCGATCTGCCGGCCGCCGTGGTTCGACACGATCAGGCCGTCGACGCCGAGCGACACCGCTTTCTCGGCGTCTTGCGGATGCAGGATGCCTTTGACGATAAAGGTCTTGTTCCAGCGGTCGCGATATCTGGCGACCTCGTCCCAGGTAAAGGCGCCGCCCATTTCGCGCCGGGCAAAGGCGATGACCTCGTTGATCGAGGCATCGGCGCCCGCATAGCGGCGCAGATTCTCGAAGCGCGGAATGCCGTTCTTCCACAGCGCGTAGCACCAGCGCGGCGCGCGCAGCATCTGCGTCAGCATCGCCGCGTCCGGATGAAAGCCGGCCCCGCCGAGCCCGACCACGACTTCGCGGGCGCGCGTGGTGCGCACCGGCACGTCAAGCGTGAGCATCAGCGCGTTGCATGCGGTCGCCGCGGCGCGGCGAACAAGATCGAAGCCGATGGCGTGATCGTTGCGCCAGGCGCGATAGAGCTGGAACCAGCAGACGTCGGGCGCAATCGCCGCGATCTCCTCGATGGCCGCGCCGCCGGCAAGCCCGAGCGTATAGGGAATGCGGGCGCGCTGGGCGGCGCGGGCGAGATGCTTGTCGGCGCCCGGCCAGACGATCGCCGGCCCGCCCATCGGCGCGATCCCGAGCGGCGCCGCGTAACGGCGGCCGAACAGCTCGACCTCGCAGGGCGGCAGCGCCGGCATCACGCCATAGCGCGCAACGAGCTCGACCGCGTCGAGCGCCGCCCAATTGCGGCGGATGCCGGCGTCGTCCTTGCCCGAGCCGCCGTCGGCATATTCGAAGGCGAAATGCGGCAGCCGCGCCCGGGCGGCGCGGCGCAGATAATCGACGCTCGGGTAGTGGCGGTAGAGTTTGGCGTAGCGCGGATTGGCGCTGTTGCCGGCATAGTGGCTCGATTGCGCTGCGGCCGCAGGCTTGATCGCCGTCGTGTCGTGCATGAGCGCTCTCCCCGCCGCGGATTGCCGCGGATTATAGCCGCAATTAAAAGTGGCTATAGGCCGGCCGCGCCAAGACAAGCGGCTTGCCGTCGCGGCTAAAACGCGTCCCCTGCCCCGCGGCGATGCGGCCGATTTCGGTTGCCGCCACGCCGGCCGCCTGTGCGGCGGCGGCGAACGCGGCAAGCCGCTGCGGCGGCAACGTCAGCAGGATTTCATAATCGTCGCCGCCGGTGAGGATCGGCTCGAGCAGCGCCGGCTCGGCGGCGAGCGCGGCGCGCGCGGCATCCGACAGCGGCACGCGGCCGGCGTCGATGTCGGCGGCCACGCCCGAGGCCCGGCACAATTTGGCGAGGTCGCCGGCAAGGCCGTCGGATACGTCCATCGCCGCGGCGGCGTGCTGGCGCACCGCCTCGGCCAGCGCATTGCGCGGTTGCGGCAACAGATAGCGTTGCGTCAGCTGCGCCGCTTGCGCCTCCGCCAGGCGCCAACGCTTCGCCAGGCTCGCATCCTTGCGCAGCAACAGGCCGAGCGCGGCGTCGCCGATCGTGCCGGTCACCACCACGACATCGCCGGCTTTCGCGGTTCCACGCCGCACCATGGTGCCGTGCGGCAGCACGCCGTAAGCCGAAAGCGCAACCGACAGCGGCCCCGGCGTGCGGTCGGTGTCGCCGCCAAGAAGCGGACAGCCGTAACGGGCGGCATCGTCGCCGAGACCTGCGGCGAAGGCCGCGAGCCAGGCTTCGTCGACCGGCGCCGGCAGGGCGACCGAGATGAGAAAGCCGATCGGCGCGGCGCCCTTGGCGGCGAGATCCGACAGATTCATGCGCAGCGCTTTGCGCCCGATGCCGTCGGCCGCATCGTCGGGCAGAAAATGCACGCCTGAGATGACGCCGTCGGTGGTGAGCACGAGATCGCAGCCCGGCGGCGGCGCGACCACGGCGGCGTCGTCGTCGAGCGCCAAAGCGCCGGGCGCGGTGGCGAGCGGGCGGAAATAGCGCGCGATCAGGCGCTCCTCGGCCGATCTGTCGTCGCTCTCGGCCATGCCTTGAACCTAGCCGAATTCGGCGGCGCGCAGCGAACGCGCCAGCGCATCGAGCACGGCGTTGACCATGCCGGTCTCCTCTTTGTCGACAAAGGCGCCGGCGATGTCGGCATATTCGGCGGTCACCACGCGGGCCGGCACGTCGGCGCGGTGCGCCAACTCGTAGGCGCCGGCGCGCAGCACCGCGCGCAAGATCGCCTCGATACGCTTGAGCGGCCAGCCGCTGCGCAGCGTCGCGTCGATCTGGCGGTCGAGCCGGGTTTGCTCGCGCACCACGCCGGCGACGATATCGCGGAAGAAGGCGGCCTCCGCCGGGCGGTATTGCACGCCCTCGACCTCGCCGCCGAGCCAATGGCTTTCGAACTCGGCGAGGATGTCGTTTACGCCGGTGCCGGCCAGATCCATCTGGTAGAGCGCCTGCACCGCGGCGAGCCGGGCGGCGCTGCGTTTATTGGCCTTACGCGCCTCTCTGCTCTGGGCGGCCGTCATCTTTGGCGTTTCCCAAGCCGCCGCTTGAGCGCGACGAGCGCCAATGCGGCGCGGGCGGCGGCGCCGCCTTTGTCCTGCTCGGCGGCGCGCGCGCGCGCGAAAGCCTGCGCTTCGTTGTCCACCGTAATGATGCCGTTGCCGATCGGAATTTTGCGCGCCACCGAAAGCTCCATCAGGCCGCGCGCGGACAGCTGCGACACGATCTCGAAATGAATGGTGTCGCCGCGGATCACGCAGCCGAGCGCGACCACCGCGTCATAGGGCCGCCGCCGGGCCGCCGCCGCGTCGAGCGCGAGCGCGATCGCGGTCGGGATTTCCAGCGCGCCGGGCACGCTGATTGCGTCGAACGCCGCGCCCGCCTGGTGCAGCGCCGCCTTGGCGCCGGCCAGTAACGCGTCGGCAATATCGTCGTAGAAGCGCGCCTCGACGACGAGCACGCGCGCGCCTTTGCCGGCAGTTGCGTCAGATTTGCCTCGCCGCGGCCCGGCCATCGCTGCACTCCACACAATGCCTGCTGGTAGCAAGCGGGACTGGCGCGAACAAGCGCGGCTAACGCGTCTCCAATAAACGCGCGGCGTAACGCGCCATCAGGTCGACTTCGAGATTGACGCGGTCGCCCGGCGCCAAATCGCCGAAGGTGGTGACCTGCAAGGTGTGCGGAATGATCAGCACCGCGAATGTGTCGCCGGCAACCTCGTTGACGGTGAGCGACACGCCGTCGAGCGCCACCGAGCCCTTGGCCGCGATGAAGCGCCCGAGTTCGGCCGGGGCGCGAAACTTGAGCTTGGCGCTGTCGAGGAAATCGTCGCGCGCGATCAACTCGGCGACGCCGTCGACATGACCGCTGACCAGGTGACCGCCGAGTTCCTCGCCAAGCCGCAGCGCCCGCTCGAGGTTAAGCTTGGTGCCGCGCCGCCACGATTTGGCGGTGGTGGCGCGCAATGTTTCCGCCGCAGCATCCACCGCAAAGGCGGTGCGACCGCCGGCGCCGGCGCGCTCGACCACGGTGAGACAAATCCCCGAACAGGCAATCGAGGCGCCAAGCTCGATGGAATCGGCTTTATAGCTGCAGCCAATAGCTATTCGGCGCAGAGTCTCATCCTTTTCATGAACATCAATAACTTCACCTAAGTCATTGATAATGCCAGTGAACATAAATCACCTGCGCACGTAGCAATCTTGTCGGTCGGCCCCGACCGGGGCGCTGCCAATATGCCTGAGCTGCCGTTGCAAAGCAGCGCGGGCGTCGGGCTCAAGCGCGTCGATGCCGCCCGCGCCGACCGTCTTGGCGGAATGGAATAACACGGCGGCGTCGACGAGGTCGGCCGCGAGCAAGCTTGCGGCAAGCGTCGGCCCGCCCTCGACCATCACGCGGGTGATGCCGCGGCCGGCCAGGAGTTTTAGCGCCGCCGCCAAATTAAGCCGGCCATGAGCCGCCGCGCTGCGCAAGACCTCGACGCCGTGGGCCCGCAACCCCGCCTCCGCCGGCTGCGGCGCATCCGTGGCAGCCACGACCCAGACCGGCGTCTCGCGCGCGCTGGCAACGAGCCGCGACTGAAGCGGCAGGCGCAGCGCGTCATCGAGCACCACGCGCACCGGCGAGGTCTGCGCCATGCCCGGCAAGCGGCAAGTCAATGACGGATCGTCGGCGAGCGCGGTGCCGATGCCGATCATGATGGCGTCGTTGTGCGCGCGCAGCAGATGCACGCGGTCGCGCACCGCCTCGCCGGTGACCGCGACCGGCCGCCGCCCGGCCGCCGCGGCTTTGCCGTCGGCGGAAACGGCGAGCTTGAGCGTGACATGCGGCCGGCCGTCGCGCATGCGGCGGATATGGCCGGCGTGATCGCGGCGCGCCTGTTCGGCGCCGATGCCGATCTCGACGGCGATGCCGGCCGCGCGCAGCCGCGCATGGCCCTCGCCCGCGACTTCGGGATTGGGATCCTCAAGCGGCGACACCACACGCGCGATCCCGGCGGCAATAATGGCATCCGCGCAGGGCGGCGACTTGCCGTGATGCGAGCACGGCTCGAGCGTGACGTACATGGTTGCACCTTGCGCCGCGGCGCCGGCGCGGCGCAACGCTTCGACCTCGGCATGCGGCCGGCCGCCGGCTTGCGTCCAGCCGCGGCCGACGATCATGCCGTCCTTGACGATCACCGCGCCGACCGCGGGGTTCGGCCAGGTGCGGCCGAGCCCGCGCCGGCCGAGCGAAAGCGCCAGCGCCATGAAGCGGGCATCTGCCTCTGCCGCGGAGAGCCTTTGTGCTATTATGGTTGGCATCAAGGCTAGACAAACCTTATCTATTGTTCGGCCTTAAGGTATCAAAGCCGCAAATATTCGAGGATGTACTGACATGAGCAGCAGTTCGATCCCCAGTGGGCTTCCTCTCAATCTTACGATTTTGAGATTGGTGCAGGATTTTGGAAAAATTCCACGCGGGTTTCTGTACGAGAAGGTTCCAGCCTCGAACACCGAGATTGATAAGCAAGTCACTGAGCTTGCCAATAAGGGCGCCATAAAGGTGGAAGGTGACGTAATCATTAGCATCGACCATTAAGCGTTTGTCTAAGAGGGGGGATGTCATGATTTTGTTCGGGGTCCCTCCGGGCCCCCTGGTGTTGGCCTTCTCCGTGGCCACGGTGGTCACCGCCCTCGAACTCGTAACTTCCAAGTACCCCCGTACATCGCGCTTCTGCCTAAAGTCCATTTGGTTTTATCTATACGTCGTGATTTACGGTCTGCTGGCAGCCGGTGCACTTGCACTTCTTCCCCTGATCGGCTCAGAGGTGAAAATCGAGGGTATCGGTCTGACCAATCCGTGGGTGCAGGCTGCCTTTGTTGGCCTTTCTGTCAAGGCGTTCCTTCACATCCGCCTGTTTTCGGTGAGCACCGGCCCCGACCAGTCATTCCCGTTTGGTCTGGAATCTTTCGTTCAGCTGTTCGAGCCGTGGATGCTTCGAACAATAGAACTCGATCACTACGCCGAGCAAAGTGCCTTCGTTGAGCCTTTAGCGGGTCGGTATCCTGCCGTCGACGCAGCCCGAACCAAAGCGAAGAACAATCCCCCACCCGCACTTTCAAAGTCTGAATCCGACGCGTTTGAAAGCGATATCGATCATGCTCCCACTTCGGCCGAGATAATCAAAGTGTATCTGAAGCTGGCGGGAATCAGACTGACACAACGTGTCTTTTCGTAACCGTATTTGCGGCTGAAGCCTATTTCTGAACGATCTCGGCGGCCTCATCTCCCGACAATTCGGCGAGCGCCGCCTCGAAATCCTTGGCTTCGCGGAAATTGCGGTAGACCGAGGCGAAGCGCACATAGGCGACGTCGTCGAGCTCGCGCAAATGCGCCATCACCGTCTCGCCGATGGTTTCGGAAGACACTTCGCTTTCGCCGAGGCTTTCCAACTCGCGCACGATTTTCGACACCATCTGGTCGATGCGCTCGGGCTCGACCGGGCGCTTGCGGCAGGCGATCTGCACCGAGCGCAAGAGCTTGTCGCGGTCGAACGGCACGCGGCGGCCGTTGCGCTTGATCACGGTGAGTTCGCGCAGCTGCACCCGCTCGAAGGTGGTGAAGCGGAAATTGCAGGCGAGGCAGACGCGGCGGCGGCGGATGACGGAGGAATCCTCGGTCGGCCGCGAATCCTTCACCTGGGTATCGAGGCTGCCGCAGCTCGGACACCGCATCGCTTACCCCCCGTAGATCGGGAACCGGCCGACCAGGCGTTTGACCTTGTCGCGCACGCTGGCCTCGGCCTGCGCATCCTCGTCGCTGTTGCGGTTTGCCAGCGCATCCAAGACTTCGACAATCAGCTCGCCGACCTGGCGGAATTCGGCGATGCCGAAGCCGCGCGTGGTGCCGGCCGGCGTGCCGAGCCGAATGCCGGAGGTGACCGTGGGTTTTTCCGGATCGAACGGAATGCCGTTTTTATTGCAGGTGATGTGGGCGCGCTCGAGCGCGGCCTCCGCCACCTTGCCGGTCAGCCGTTTCTTGCGCAGATCGACCAGCATCAGATGCGTATCGGTGCCGCCGGAGACGATGTCGAGACCGCGGTTTTTAAGCGTCTCGGCGAGCGCCTTGGCGTTCTCGACCACGTTTTTGGCGTAGAGCCGGAACGACGGGCGCAGCGCCTCGCCGAAGGCCACCGCCTTGGCGGCGATGACATGCATCAGCGGGCCGCCCTGCATGCCGGGGAACACCGCGGAATTGAGCTTCTTCGCCAGCTCCTCGTCGTTGGTCAGGATGGCGCCGCCGCGCGGCCCGCGCAGCGTCTTGTGGGTGGTGGTCGTCACCACATGGGCATGCGGCAGCGGGCTCGGGTGCACGGAGCCGGCGACCAGCCCGGCGAAATGCGCCATGTCGACCACGAGATAGGCGCCGACCGCGTCGGCGATTTCGCGGAAGCGGCGGAAATCGATGATGCGCGGATAGGCCGAGCCGCCGGCGATGATGATTTTCGGCCGATGCTCGTGGGCGAGGCGCTCGACTTCGGCCATGTCGATGAGATGGTTGTCGCGGCGTACGCCGTAGGGCACGACCTTGAACCAGCGGCCCGACAAATTGACCGGGGAACCGTGGGTCAAATGCCCGCCGGCGGCGAGATTGAGCCCCATGAAAGTATCGCCCGGCTGCATCAGCGCCATGAACACTTCGGCATTGGCCGACGCCCCGGAATGCGGCTGCACATTGGCGAAGCGGCAGCCGAACAGCCTGGTGGCGCGCTCAATGGCGAGCCGCTCGGCGATATCGACGAATTGGCAGCCGCCGTAATAGCGCTTGCCCGGCAGCCCTTCGGCGTATTTGTTGGTCAGCACCGAGCCCTGTGCCTCGAGCACGGCGCGGCTGACGATATTTTCCGAGGCGATCAGCTCGATTTCGTCGCGCTGGCGGCCAAGTTCGAGGCCGATCGCCTCGGCGATCTCGGGATCGGCCTCGTCGAGCGTCGCCGAGAAGAAATCCTCGTCCGTTACCTTGGCTTGATGCGTAACCGACATGCTTAAGTCCTTGCCCGGTGGCTAGCGGTGATACACCGGCCGCCCCCATCATACCAGCCGCATGCCGCAAGGCCTTGGGATATTTCGGGGGTTATTACCGCTATATTTAGGGAAGCGAGGCCGGCGCCGCCAAGCCGGCCGCAAGTCTTATCTACCGCCGTTTAGCGCTGGACGACGCGGCGTAATTTTGCGCGATCAGCGTGCTTTTGCGCAATGGACCGGCGTGATGCAGCGCAGTCCTAGGCCACCTCAATGCGCGCTTTCCAGAAGCCCAGCGTGCGCTGCGCGCTTGCCTCGGACAATTTTGAATAATCCTGCTCGGCGCGCAACACTTCGACCTCCCTCATGAGCGGTCGCGAGGGCCAGTCCTCGAGCAGCGCTTTCGCGGTCGCCCAGTCGAGCCGCGCCGCTTTGCAAACCACCAACAGTCCATTGGTGCTCGTGATCAGCGGCTCAAGAAGTTCAACCGAGGTCGAACACAGCGCGCCGAGCGCCGCCACCGTCTCTTCGTAGCTATGGGTCCTGGCAAATTCCAATAGCGAGACTTCATTGAGGCCGCCCTGCTGCCGCAGCGTATTGATCGTTGCCAGCGCCCGGCTGAAATCGCGCGGCGGCGCGATTTCCCGATACACCTCGCCCGCGATATCGGACAGCAGATGCCGGATGACGTCGCGGGTCTCCGGCGGAGCGGCAGCAAGCAAGCGCGCGCGCACGGCGGCGGTGGCTTTGGACAACAGCTGGCGGAGCAGTCGCGGCGGCAAATCGATACGTTGGCCGATCTGTTCGATCAAGCCATAGTCGGCGGCGCCGTCGATGAGTGCGGCAAAGCCAGTTTCGGAAAACCGCGCGCCGGTATTAGCCGCGAGCTTATATTTGACCGCATTATCGCCGCGGTTCGCCAGCACCTCGGTTACCGGCTCATCCAGCGTGCCGCGCCCCGAGATCGCCAGCAGATGTTGCTGGCTTTTGCAGTTGGCGATTTCGACAAGGTCATCGTTGGTCAATCTCGGAGATTGACTGAGCACGGGTTCGGCGACCGTGATTTCATCGTCGCGCGCCAATTGGCGAATGAGTTCGACCGGCGCCTTGGCGGCAGGCGCCAAGCGTCGGCTCAGTTCGACCTTGGCTTTGGTCTCGATCTTCTTGATCAGGTGAACAAGAACCTGATCGAAAACGGCGATTTGCGCCTCGGTCAGCCGTTCGGCTTCGCTCAGGAACAGGTCGGTGGCGCGTCGCAGAGTATCGGCGCGCTTTTCCGGCGAGCTGCCGCGAATTGCATCTTCGAGCTCGGCGATAATCGTGCGCGATGCGTCGGTTCCGTCCGGCTGTCGAGTGATCGATTGCTTGCTGCGGCCCATAGACAACGCGCTCATTTTGCGAGGCTCGGAACGAAACGGACATGGACCTCGCGGCCTTGCTGCGACTGCACCGAGCAATGCCGGCGCAATTGTCCGCTGTGCGAGAGCAATAGAGCGAACTGGTCGGGCAATATGTCGCTGTTGTCCAATTTAAGCCGGGCGCCGGTGGCGGACAGCCCGATCAGGACGCAAGTGGCGAGTGCCGAGCCGTCGGCATGGACCAGCCGTGTTACGATGTGCACGCTGCGCAGGTCGCCGTCGGACTGGGACCGCATGGAGTTTCTCGCAACGGGACGGCCAATGGCGAAAACCTGATGCCGGCGCCCCCGCCGCAATCGGGTTTCCGTAATTTACAATTTTGGCGTGAAATTGTGCACGCCAATTGACAAACAAAGTGTTAACCGGCCCAAGAAGGCCCCTGTCGCGGGGCTTTCGGCGGCGCTGCCGCGGCCGGAACCACGCGGTCCCGCCCTCATTTTCCGAGGCAATGAGCGATCAGGCCGCAGCGCGCGAGCCGACTATTCGTTGCCGCCGTTGCGGTGCATGAGCCCGGTCATCGCGGTTCTGCGACATCGGCCGGCAATGTGATAACGGACATTCGCACCGACGGACTTCATGACTGCGCGTTTTAAAGCTTGGTCGTCGCCGGAATCGCCGGCGCCGCCAAACCGGCCGCAGCTCCTAAAATTCGCCGCCGACACTGACCGCGAGCACCGCCGGCTTCGATAACGAGGCCGCCGGCAAGCGGCACGACGTGCGGCAGCGCCACAAGGCCCGCGTCGAGCTGGCGCAGGCGTTCTTGGCATCCACCTGCCGGCCTAACCCGGAACCTTGAGTTAGTACGGTCCGCAGTAGCGCGGCGACACCCGGACCCAGACGCCGTCGGGGCGCTCGAGGTAGCAGCCGTGGTGCCAATAATAGTAGCCGCCCTGGCGCGCCTCGCCTTGCGCGCCGATGATGGCGCCGGTGGTTGCGCCGATGATGGCGCCGGTTGCGGCGCCGCGGCCGCCGCCAACGGCGCCGCCAATCGCGGCACCGGCGGCTCCGCCGAATAGTGCGCCACCGAAAGCTCCGCCCTGGGCCGCCGCCTCGTGGGCGGGCAGTGCCACGGCAATCGTCAACAAGGCCGCTATCCCGAAATTGCGAAACATTTTCGTTCTCCCTTGCCGCCGTTGCGAATAGTGAAAAAATTTAATTGCACCAATCGCAACCGTGGTCATTGATTTCTGTCAATTTGCTTATGCAGCCATGCATGAGCAGTACACATCTTGGCGCAAATCATTTGAAGTCGATCAACGTTGTCGTTCGCGCCGGAACACCTAGTTTAAGTTTGCGCACGCGTGTCGCAGTCGCGACAAGCGTCGCCACCCTGGGACTTGTTGTTGGCGCGTTATGGGGCCCGGCGAACTTTCGCTTGTCTCTCAGGAGGCTTGCCATGAAACGAACTGTATTCGCGCTTGCGGTCGCAGCGCTCGCTTTTGCGGCCGTGCCGGCGTTACAAGCTGCGCCGATTGCGCCCCTTCCAGCCGGCCTGACCGTTGACCATGGCACCGTCACCGTGCAATGGCGCCATCACCACTGGTGGGGATACCGGCACTGCTATTGGCGTCACGGCTGGTGCTGGTAACTGGCCGTTCTGACGGGCGCCTGCATCGAGATCAGCACGCCGCTGTTGCGGTGTGGCGTTTCCACATTAAATCGCGGCACTCTGGGCCGCGCGGAGATATCTCGGCGCGGCCCTTTCCGTCAAGCGCCTCGCCATCACGCCACCAACAAACTCGGCAGAAACGTCTCAACGATTTGGGGCGCCAGCGGCACCGCTTCTTGACACAGGCAAGCCGATGACTCGAAGTGACACCCACATTTGGGGCAGATCCAAAGATAGCAGACAAATTCCTCGTCGACGTATTTGCATCGATCGGGCGAAATAAGTCGCTGTCCACAGCGAATACAGTCTTGCGTTATCACGGCGACCTCGTTCGCTGGCTGAGCTAGAAAGCATCCCGCCGCCCCGTGCGATAGCATTGACTTAAATCAACGTCTTTCCTGCCGCCCATATCGATGCCGGAGGCGACACCAAGTTGGTGATGTTTAACCCGCTCGGGCAGGAGGGCCACACGCTGTTTTCGTCCGCTGCCGGCCGTTACTTATGGCTTCCGGAAATGGACGCCTTTTTACGATTTCAGCAGCTGCCCACCTGGCAACGGCGGGATGTCGATGTCCTGCTGAAACGGCCGAATGGATCGGAGAGCAACCGCGGTTTTCTGGAAGGCTTCCTTGCGGCGCCGTTCGAGAAAGCTCTGGTACGCGTTGCCTCGGAGAATTACAAAGTGTTCGGGGTGTGGGGCACCAAGACGATCGGCGACGCACGCAAGCGAGTCCTCGACGATTGCGGCAAGCAGTGGGCACAAGCTCAGTGCTTGATTGTTCTGGAGAACAACAACTGGGTTGGAAGTACCGAATAACGCTACGGCAGGTCGCGCATCGACCCAGGTCCGGGTCGGGTCACCAGCAGACATTGCCGCCGCTTGGCGCGATGTCCGCTATTCTCCCGATACCGGACGTCCGGTTCGGAGCCCGCGCCCTATAGCTTGGTCGTCGCCGGAATCGCCGGCGCGCCGAGCCCGTCGCGGCTGTAAATGTCCTCGCGGAACTGCACCACGCCGTCGGACGCCGACCAGGCGGTGACATAGACCCAGTGCAGCGGCACCGGCTTCGCCAGGCGGGCGTTCTTCTGCTCACCCGAGGCGATCACGCTGTCGATCTCCTCCGGCGACCAGCCCTTGGTCTCGTCGAGCAGCCAGTAGACCAGCTCGCGCACGTTCTGCACCCGCACGCAGCCCGAGGAATGGAAGCGGAAATCGTCGCCGAACAGATTCTTCAGCGGCGTGTCGTGCATGTAGACGCCGTAGGCGCTCGGAAAATCGATGCGCAGCGAGCCCAGCGAATTGAAGCTGCCGGGATCCTGCTTGAACATGTAATTGGTGGCGTCGTTGGAATACCAGTCGATCTGCGACGGCTGCAGCTCGTTGCGGCGCAGGTCGAAAATGCGGATGTGGTTTTTGCTCAGGTAATCCGGCTGCGCCTGCATCAGCGGGATCAGGTCCTTGCGCACGATGGAGACCGGCACCGTCCAGTACGGATTGAAGTTGATCTCGATGATCTTGGAGTTGATGTCGGGCGACGGCCGGTCGGGCTTGCCGACCACGGCGCGGTAGCGCGACACCGCGATGTCGTGCTCGATCGCCTCGATGCGGGCGGCGGGAATGTTGCAGACCACGTAACGCGGCCCGAGATTGGTGGTCAGCGTCTTGAGCCGCTCGATATTGACCTTGAGCTGGTCGCGCCTTATCGCCGCCGGCACGTTCATGGCGTCGAGCGTCGCCTCGCGCAAAATGCCGTCGACGGTCAGCCCGTGGCGCGCCTGGAAGCGCCGCACCGCCTCTTCGACATAAGAGTCGTAGATGTCGTTGCCGACCGCGCTCGGATCGAGATCGCCGGACACCAAGAGCCGCTCGCGCATGTCGACCACGCTGGGGTGGCGGTTGCCGAGCCGCAATTCGTCGACCTTCGGCACTTCCGGCCAGCCGCCGCGCTCGACAATGCGGTCGTAGGTCTTGACCGCGGTTTCGGTGAATTGGGCGGTCGCCGGCGACAGCGTCGGCGCGGTCGCTTTCGGCATGTGGATGGTGCGCGAGGCCTGGTCGAACGACTGGCCGAATTCGCCGCGATCGGTGTCGTCGATCAGCGCATCGAGCGCGCGGTCGTCGGCCCGCGCCGCCCCGGCGGCGACGAGCGCGGCCGCAGCGGCGAGGAAGCTGCGGCGGTTCAGGCGCGCCCGGTTGCGATCCTGCGATTCATTCATACCGAGGAAGCTTGCAAGTGCTTTGCGGCCGAAATCGGCCCGGGCCGCCCCCGGGGCGGATTAGCATAATTGGACGACGGACGACAGAGGACGGACAAAGAGCGGCCTGGCGATCTGTCGTCCGTCATCCGACCTCCGTCATCCGAAAAAAAGACCCCGGTTTTGCACCGGGGTCAGGTACGCCAGTACGGATCGGAGATCAGATGTCAGAGGTCAGACGGCACAGATTCCGTCATCTGTCATCCGACGTCCGACATCCGATTAAAGCCGATAGAGAATCTGGTCGGTCCAGAAGCGCTCGAGGCGATGCAGCGCCTTGTTGAGCACGCTGAACTCGTCGGCATTGATGCCGCCGACCTGCTCCACCGTGCGCACATGCTTCTGGTAGAGCGCATCGACGGTGTCGCGCACCTCGCGGCCCTTGTCGGTGAGCTTGATACGCACCGAGCGGCGGTCGACGCGCGAGCGCTGGTGGTCGAGGAAGCCCATCTCGACGAGCTTCTTGAGATTGTAGGAGACGTTCGAGCCGAGGTAGTAGCCGCGCGTGCGCAGCTCGCCGGCCGTCAGCTCCTTCTCGCCGATATTGTAGAGTAGCAGCGCCTGCACCGAATTGATATCGGCG
>Ga0187784_10002351_pt1 | contig 15133 bp, 12 predicted proteins | sample 1015_SJ02_MP15_2_FD_132964 | JGI IMG/M metagenome (GOLD analysis project Ga0187784, IMG submission 132964) | Tropical peat soil microbial communities from peatlands in Department of Meta, Colombia - 1015_SJ02_MP15_20_MG | ecosystem: Environmental > Terrestrial > Soil > Wetlands > Peat | place...
GCTCCGCGCGCGCGAACCTCTCCGCCAATTCCGCGGCGGCTTCCAGTTGCCCCGCCGTGATGCGGCCCCTCAGGACGGCCGCACCCACATAGCATGTGCCTTCCACTTTCTGTGCGTGAATGCCCACGTGGTCCCGGTAAGAGTCGGCCGGTGGGCGGACCTCCACCGGTGGCTCGAGCCGAAAGCCCACGCGGCGCTCGAGTTCCTGCCGAAAAGTTTCTGCTGTCCAACCGTGGCGCAGAAAGAGATACTTCAAGCGCGCCCGCTCGCGGTTTTCGCGCAAACAGTCCGCGTCGCGGAAGATTTCCGTAACACCTTGTATTACGGGCAGCACTTGGTGCCGACGCACGAAGGCCGGGAGACGCTTGGCGAAGCACGGCTCCGTGGACAATCCCCCACCCACATGGAGCGCGAAACCTATCTCGGGCCGCCCGTTCAGCGTGCGGGAGATAGCGGTCAATCCCACGTCGTTGATTTCCGGATACGAGCACCAAACGCGGCAGCCCGTGATGCAGATCTTGAACTTTCGGGGCAGATTGTAGAAAGCGGGATTGCCCACCAGGAGTTTCGTTGCCTGGCGAACCAGGGGTGAGGCATCACACAGCTCATCTGCGTCCAGGCCGGCAAGAGGGCAGCCTGTGATGTTGCGCGTGTCGTCGCCACAAGAACCTTGGGTGGTCAGGCCGGCTCGCCAGAGGGTATCGAGCGCCTCCGGCAGCGACTCAATCGATACCCAATGAAGCTGCACATTCTGCCGTACTGTCAGATCCGCCACGCCCCGCGCATGCAGCTTGGCAACTGCCGAGATCGCTCTGAGCTGAGCGGAGGAGAGGATGCCGTTGGGCACTCGGATGCGGACCATAAAATACGGAACCGCCTTGCCTTCCCCGCCTTTCCCGCCTGTGGCCCCCACACCATCGCCCTGTGTGTAAACGCCCCACCAGCGGAAATACGTGCCGAGCCACTCCGGGGGGATCGCGCCGAAGCCTTCACGAGCGAAGCGCCGAACTTCATCGAGGCACTCCCACGGGTTCTTCTCCCGCTTGAGGCGCTCAATCCTCTGTGCTTTCGTCTCTTGCATCGTTTTCCCTTCTTTGGTTGCAAAAACAAAAAAACCCACCCGCTGGGTTTTTCTTCCAGCGCGTGGGTTTCTCAATGAAAACTTGAATTAGTCCGTTAGGCGACCAGCCACACGCCAGAAGGTGTGTTTGCACAACAACACATCGCACAACATTGGCGACACACGGTCTGGTTGTGGAACGTCAAGCCTAAACTCCTCTGAGTCGTTCGAGCACAGTCGCAAATAACAGCTTCAAACCTTGAGTTGAAGATCGCCCCAGTTCAGGATGGCCGATAGAAGAGTAGTTTGTCAATCGAAAATTAGATGGTCGGAAATTTGGACGCCCGCAACTGCGGAGTCACGCAGGCTTGCCGATAGGACACCTATCTTCTATATTTTTTCTGATAATGAACCAGTACCGTCCGCGCGCTACTCTCTAAGTGTTCCCACCTGGCGTGCTATAATCTCTTCACTTGACTCCACGGTGTTTCTTGCATGAGAACGTGAGCTGCAGACACCCTTGGCTTCCGACAATTTCAGCCTCAGTCGGACATCAAGATGGACCACGGCAAGCACATGGAAGAACACCCAAGCAGCGCCGATGGTGAGCACTGCAAGCCCGAAAATCATCTTTTGCCTCTCGTTTGAGTCGGTGGCGTAAGCGCGCATGAAGATTGCCAGTTATTCCAAACTTCAGGCAGGCTATGAAACATGCCAGGTGTCAAAAACGCAGAGGTTAGTTGGTGAGCCGTGAGGGAATCGAACCCCCAACCTACTGATTAAGAGAAATCTCGCCCTAACTCATCGTTTTCATTCCCACCTTGACTTTTCATAGTTTTACATCAATTCCGGGAATCTGCTTTCGCTCGAAGTAGAGCCCTTTTCACTTCATTGAGATAGCCTTTTGGAACACTTTTGGAACACCGACTTGGTCTTTCGCCGGGCTGTTGACGTATTCGATACATCCCCGTGCTTGATTGATCCTGTTTTTCTGATAGAGCTGTTTTCTCCCCGGATTCGATTTGAGGCCCATGGAGTCTCGCACCACAATCCAACCGTTGCCAAAGCCGCGTGGTGTGGGACACCGGCCCGAGCACCCTTTGGCCGTGGCGCTGGAGCGACGTAGCTCCGCAGCCATTTCTGCGGCGGTTCGGATCTCATCCCTGGTCATAGGTCACGGGGTCCTCCAATAGGAACGTCCGCTCGCAGTTCTAACTCATCCTTTTAAGCAGGCGGAAGTGGTTTGCCGTGGCCAGCCAGCCCGTAACGGTCGCTGAGCGAACTGAGCCCCGAGCACGCCAACGCACGGTAATATCCTCCGGCGGAAAGCGAATCCTGTCAAATATTCCAGCTGCGGGGATACTCGGTGGGCCTGGAGGGAGTCTGATTGACCATTCCTGCCGAAAATTGTATGGGTTGCGGACGCAAGTAGTTCAGCGTGGGATAGATGTCCATGCTGAACCGGCGAAAATGCCTGACAGTCGGTTTTTAAGGATGAGGAGATATTGGAATTACTTCCCGTCCAGGAGGGCCGCATCATTTGAGATCCAGAAGGGGCTAATTTGACTTTCGGCCCTTGTCATCATTCGATTGCGAGATCCAGTTAACTTAGCCCAACTTCCACACTCATCTGAGTGATCTGGTTTGTTTGCAGCGAAATACGGTTTTATTCCGTCACTATGGTGGCATCTCTCCCCAGCTCTTGAGCGGTTTCGTGACCTCGCTGGGAATCTTCAGAGTGGAATAGATGTCTCTGTGAGCAGGCTCGGGGGTAGTGCCATTGCGAATCTTCAGGACCTTCCCGTTGTCCGTGGGCAGCACCACGGTGACCACCTGGTGAGTGCTAGTTGCTGCCGCAGAGTCCACCACGAGGTATGCACGCCACGATCCAGGAAGGGCTTCTCGATCGCCACCAGCAGATGGTAAGCGAGCACGCACAGGAAGATATGCGTCTCCGTGCGCTGTTGCAATTGGTGAAAGATCGGCCGTTCGGCGAGCGGACTCTTCATGGCCCGGAAGGCCGCCTCGACTCGGCTCAGCAAAATATAGGTGCGCCAGATCTCCTCGGCGGTCATATCCTGACGGTCTGTCTTAAGCACGTAGCCACCGTCGAGCTTTTCGGCCGCGGCTTTCTTTTCGCGGTCCTCTTCCCACCTCAGGGTCTTCCGCTCGACGTCGTAGTCCAGGCGGTAGTAGCGGGCCACCCGCGGATAGCGCTCCTTAAGCCGACCGATAGCCTGGTGAACTTTCCCCATCTCCTTCAATTGCCCCTTGTCGATGCGCGCTTTCAGCTTTTCCAGATCTTGCTTCAGCCGTCGCTCGTGGCTCTGGCGGATGGCGCGGTCCTTCTCCTCCCTGCCTTCGCTCAAGCAGAGGATGTAGACCTCATTCCCTTTCTGCCGACACTTGATCCGCACCTGCGACTTCTCCTGGGCAAGGTTGCGCGGCGAGGGGGTTCGGAGGACCTCTTCCCAATCGTCGCCCTGCTCGAACTCGGCCAACCAAGCATTCCTCTCCGGTTGCCGAGCGGCGACCAAGTAGTGGTGCCCGTGGGTGCGGATTTGCTCCAGGTCTTCGTCATAGGCCATGCCCCGATCCACCACCACCGTCGAGCCCGCTTTGCGGCCCGTGCGCTTCTCCAACTGATCCAGCATCTCCCCCACGGTGGTGCGATCCTGGCGGTTGCCCTCGAAGATTTCGTGCGCTTTGGGGAAGCCGTCCCGATCCAGCACCAAGCCCACCAGCACCTGCTTGGCATCACCCCGCTTATCCCGCGAGTAACCCCGCTTCGCCGACGTATTACCCAAGGCCTCTCCCTCGAAGTAGGTGGAGGTCAGATCATAGAGGTACAGCGTATCGTTCAGATTGAAGAGCGTCTTCTCGCGTTCCGCCAGTTGCTGCTCGATCACTTCCCGGTTGGGATGGAGCCGGTCCAAGTTGCGGTACAACGCTTCATCCTTGAGCGCTGCCCAGTCCGTCCCCAGAATATCGGCCAGCGCCGTGCGCCGCATCCAATCCGGCATGGCGTGCTCGGAAAGAGGAAAAATCAGACGGTTCAGCGTCATCGCCTCGCTCAGTTGGCAGGCGCATGCCGACAACCCCGCCGCCAGAATATTGTTCAGCCCCAAGCGTTGCCACACCTGGTGGCCGACATGGACGGAGCCCGCCTCCCGAGCTTCTTCCAGGGTGATGCGGTCCGGATCCACCCCCAGGCGGTGCGCCAAGTCCAGCCACTGCTCGGGCGGAGCAGGAGCAAGACTGCCGAGCGAGCAGATGATCCGCTGGCGTGGACCCTTAGGGGTGTGTAGGGACTCCACGAGGAGGTAGTTGATGTAGCTCTTACCCTTGTGCGACTTGCTGGTCTTGCGAATGTACATAGGACACTACATACACAAGGCAACCAGCATCTGTCAAGAGAAATATTAATAACATTCGTCACTATTTTGAACTTAAGGGATACCGATGTTGGAAACAAGAGCCTTACTTCCCGAAAACCGCCAAAACTAGCGTTGGGCCGTGGAAGTTGCGCTAGGCAATCCCTAGCCGGAATCAGCAAACATCCGGTACCTTCCGTTGCGCCCCAGTCTATATTGTAGATGATATGCTCCGCCAACACAGACCCCGAACTTCGCCAGTGGCTCCGCTGGGCATCGGAGAGCGGCAGGGTGCCGGGCTTCGTGCGCACCGTTGCGGAGGCCGCCCTACCCGTTTACTTCCAGTTGTACCAGACATCCGCCTGCCCCCGCTTGCAGTCATCCGGCGACGTAGCTCCGTTGCATGGGGAGCAAGAAAGTCGCGAGCCTCGGTGAGCGTTGCAATCCTGCAAAAGGCCGGCCGAACGGGGTCAGCTGCTTAAGCCGCTTGTGGAGGTACCGATGGTGGAGGCCTCCCACCTGTGGGAGTTCAAGGATCTCTCCCAGGTGGGGCGGCTGGATGGCCCTCGGCTCCGGGGTGCCTTTGCCCAGTCATAAGTGCGTTCGGGTGCGGTGATAATACTCCAGATAACTTTTCAAAATCTTCCGCAGATGCCCTTCAACAACAAGAGTCTGAACATGCAAGTGAATATCCGGCGTCTTCCGAAGGAAAGTCAATTCGTTTGCGTTGGACGCAGTTTTGACGAGCCACAGGCCAAGGCACCCAAGTTGAAAAGCCAGTTCGCGCCTCTTCGAACGAGCTAATTCGATCGATGTGTCAAGTTGGATAGGGTTATGATCATATCTCTTAGTTGGCCCGTGCGAAACTCGGCGGCGTCCTTCTCGCTTGCTTCTGCGACCAAGCTGAACAGCTTTTCGGCATCAGCCTTCTTGCCAAGTGTGCGGTAGGCAACTGCCAATTGATAGGCAATCTCTCGCGAATCCGGAGCTAGAGAATGTCCGCGCTCCAAATCCGCGACCGCCTTCTCTGTTTGGTGGCTCATTAATTCCAGACGGGCGCGTTGCAGGTAAGCGTAGACAAATTCAGCATCCAGGGCCAGACAGGATTCAACCGCTGAGAGCGTTTCCTGATAGGCGGGGGTGTCCACCGTAATCCCTTTGCGGAACAGGGAATCGGCCAGAAAGTAGTAGAGCACCGCATACTTAGGTTGCTGAAGGATACCCTGCCGGAACGTGCCGGCTGCCTCATCATATTTGTTCTCGTCTTCTTGACAAATGCCGAGCGCAATATAGACCTCGCCCCGGTTGGGAGCAAGTGCCAGAGCCTTTTCGTAGTCGGCGCGCGCGCCCTCGAGTTGGCGGGCTAAAGTATGTATAACACCGCGCGTGAGGTAGAGTTTGTAGTCGCTGGGCATCAGCCCAATACCAGAAGTCAAGATTTGCGTCGCCAGTCCGTAATTCAAATGCTCGGCGCTGAGAGCGGCGATGTCCAGATAGTTCTGGTCGTCGGTGGGAAACGCGTAGATTCCGTCGCGAAAGGCATTGTACGCTTCGAGGGTGTGATGGCTATTTTCCTCCGCCGTTCCCAGGAGGCTGAAGAGCTCCGGCCGGAGAATCTTGCGGCTCTTGAGGTCACTGAGACTCTTGATACAATTCGCGTAATGGCCCCCCTCGTAATAGGCAAGGGCTATTCCGTAGCCGCGCCCAAACTGGTCCGCGTAGTCGTCGGGAAGCGATTGCAACACGTGAATCGAGCTTGCGTAATCGCCGGCCTGCCCCAGCAGCCAGCCCAAGTGGAATCGTTGTTGCGGACTAAGCGCCGGACTAGCAGCCAGTGCTTCCAGAGCCTCGCGCGCTGCCACCTTCGTCCCTGATTTGAGCTGGGCCTCCGCGGCCATGAGGGAGAGTCTTGCATCACTGGCAATCTGCACGCGCGCTTTTCCAAAATAGGCGCTGGCTTGAGCATAGTTCGAGTGCTCGAATTCGTACTGGCCGAGAAGCAGGTTCACGGCGGGATCGTCCGGAAACTGCTTCACAATGTCGCGCAGCTCTTTTGCCGCTTGGTCTTTCTGATTTAGTTGCCAATAGACAATGCCCAGCTCGCGCCGGGCTACCCAAAAGCTGTGATCGACATCCAACGCCTTCTTGAGTGCTTGTACGCTTACCTCCGGCTTTCCCATCAAGGCCAGGGCAATCCCCTCCCCCGTGTATCCTTGGGGGAGCTTTGGCGAGTTGCGCTCCAGTAATTTGAACTGCTCTAGAGCCTGCTGGTAGCGCTTCTCTCGAAGCAGTCTCATCCCGAGATCATAGGCTTGGCCGGACTCTTGTTGTGGAGGGAGGGGGGCCTGAAATGAAGCAGGGGTACTCGCAGTAAAAGCCAGTGCCACCGGGATGAAGCCCAGGAGGAAAACGCCGGTCTTTCTCCATCGAAACATATACGGCTGGTAGCTCTGGGTGACGGTTCTTCCAGCCCCCTCAGTATACTAGATTAAGGACGCCGCGGACAAAGCAAAGACTGCTGCTTCGGCACGTCTCGCGAACCTGTCTCGTCCAAGCTCGCAACCGCTACGGCTAACACGTGCTCCGTACGGCTCACTCCGCCCGGGAGGGTTCCCCCCCCACTGCGTTGACGGTGCCACGCCAGCCAAACAGCAGCAACTCAAGGGAGAACAGGCACAAGCCGGCGGTTCAGCTTCAGGTATTCATTGGCATACTCGTGGACTTCAATGTATCGGTTCGAGTTCACATCGTGAAAGACTTGGGGCGTGTTACTGCTGGGCCACCAAACTTCTGAGGTATCGATCCGGGTGGCCTTCTGTCGTTTTCTGTTTTCGCCAGAACACTTAGCCTACCGTTGTGCCCGGCGGCTCGGAGCATGGGCCTAAAGTGCCTGTGTGAAGCCATTGATCTGTAACGGCGGTCTATGGACCGCGGCTGTCCAGATTGGCGGCTCAAGCAGTTGTTCCGCGCGACTCTGCCGCCCTCATGTGCGGAAAGCCTCTGGCTTTCCGGCGAGCGTCGGCCTTTTCCTCCCCCTCCGCGCCGCCTGGAATTCTCAGCCTTCCAGGCGGCGCAGAGCAAGTTCCTTAAGAGGCACGCCCTTCGGAAAGGGGAAGCCTTTCCGCAAATGATGTTGCAGGCATCGGTCGCAAGAGAGGCGGTTTCGGATTTTGGCCTTAGGAGTAGTAAAACTGGTTCCTTCCGTGGCCACCGGAGGATGTGAACGCTGAAAACCCCAACGGGTCACCTCTTGCTTCAGGGGTGGGTTTTCGCGTAAAATCGGCCGGTTTGTTGGTTCTCTATTCGATGTATTTGAACAAGCCGAGCAGATAATCAGCGTTTGTAGGAGGGCACATAAAAACCACATCTGCATTTACAGATCTCTCCCGCCGCCAGTTCCTCCAAACGGCTGTGTCTGCGGCGCTAGCGGCGCCATCGATCGTTCCGGCCTCGGCCTTGGGAAGAGCCGGCCAGCCGCCACCCAGCGATCGCATCAACTTGGGGATAATCGGAGTCAACGGGATGGGGCGCGACAATCTGGCCAATTGCGCCCAGTATCCCGACGTGGTGGTCACCGCCATTTGCGATGTCTCGCGGGATCGCCGTGAGAACGCTCTCGGGCTACATAAGGGCACCGCCCGGGGCTACGGTGACTACCGCGAGTTGCTGTCCGGGAATGACGTCGATGCTGTGATCATCGCTTCGCCTCCCCACTGGCACGCCTTGATGGCGATCGACGCGGTCAAGGCAGGCAAAGACATTTACTTGCAGAAGCCCATGACCCTGCACCCGGCCGAGACACTGGCAGTGCGCAACGCGGTGAACCGCCACAAACGGATCAGCCAGATCGGCACCCAGATCCACGCCAGCTCGAACTACCGCCGCGTGGTGGAGTGGATCCGCTCCGGGATTCTGGGGCCGGTTAGCGTGGTCCGCACCTTCAACGTGATGAATCAAGGGCCGGAGGGCATCGGGCACGCGCCCCAGCAGGATGCGCCGGAAGGTTTAGATTGGGACATGTGGCTGGGCCCCGCGCCGGCCCGACCTTTTAACTCCCTGTTGTTCTCTGGCAGCTACAACCACTGCTCGTTCTGGGATTATTCGGGCGGTTGGACTCCCGGCATGGCGCCTCACATCACCGACCTGCCCATCTGGGCGCTGGACTTGGGGGTACCGGCGTTAACAAGTTGTTCCGGCGGGCGCTTTGTGATCCATGACGACGGTGACGCTCCGGACACCCAGGAGGTGATCTGGCAATATCCGAAGCTGACCATGACCTGGATGATGAGTTGCTGCAACAGCTTCGGGTTCGATTTCGGCCGCGGCAACCCGGCTCGCCGGCTGGGCATCTACTTCCACGCCGCCAATGGCACACTTCTGACCAATTATGACAAGCATGAAATCGTCGGGGAAGGCAGTTTCCTGAAGGATTCGGCCGCGCCTCCGGAGTCGCTTCCGCCGTCGTCCGGCCATGAGCGCGAGTGGCTGGATTCGATCAAGTCTCGCCACGAGCCTAGTTGCAGCGTCAACTACCACTACAAGGTTGACATGGCGCTCACGCTGGCCAACCTGTCTTACAAGTTGGGCCGGTCCGTGCGATTCGACATGACCAGTGAGAAGATTGTCGGCGACAAGCAGGCCGCCAAACTGGCCAGACCGGTCTACCGGCATCCGTGGAAGTTCCCAGCGGAGTATTTGTGAGAGGAGGTGGCATAAGACGATGCAGACACCCACGGCGTATATATGGCATAGCCTGACCCGGCGTGACTTCCTTTACGCCGCTGCGGCCGCCGCTACGCGAGGCGCGGCAGGCATGCGGGTCGAGAACAGCAAGGGCACAAAGCTTTCCGCTTTTTACGGCGACCGCGCGCTGTTTGAATACTGCTATGACCGATCGCGACCGAAGCCTTACATCCATCCACTGTTTTTGCCTAATGGCGACTGCGTCAGCCGGGATGGGCCCAAGGACGAGGTCCATCATCACGGGCTCATGCTCGCATGGTCGGCGCTGGACGGGTTCGATTTTTGGGGCGAGGCCAATCCGACTCCGCACGGCCAGATCGTTCAGCAGAGCCTTCATAAACGGATGCAAAAGGACAAGCTGGAGATCGTCGCCATGAATCACTGGGTGGCGGACGGGAAACTGCGGCTCGTGGAGCGCCGGGCTATCTTTGCCCTTCCGCCGCAGGATGAAGGACTCTGGCTGGAGTGGACGAGCGAGCTTACCGCGCCGCACGGCGCCTCACTACAGACCGGCGGGCACGTGTACAACGGGCTGGGCATCCGCTTCATCACGAGCATGGATGGAGCCGAGGTGCTGAACGAGCGCGGCACCACTGGCATCAAGCAAGCCAACGGCGAGCCGGCGCCCTGGTGCACCTATTTCGGGCCGCTGGCGCAACCCGGCCAGAACGGCGGCGTGGCCCTGTTTGATTACCCTTCTAACCCACGGCATCCCACACCGTTTTTTGTCATGAACAAGCCCTTCGGATACTTGAGCGCTGCGCCCACATTCCGCGACGGATTCGAGATGCGGCCCGGCGAAACTCTCACCTTTCGCTGGGGTGTTCTCAGCTACCTGGGCAGACCCGAGGCGGCCACCTTGAATCACCGCTTTCAGCGGTGGACATCGTGAGGGGGGCGAGATTTCGCTCCTCATACAAAGTCAATTACTTAGGGAGAAAGAGGTTTTCAGCGGCCAAAGCCCACTGTGGCCGCAGGCCAACTCTGACGAGCCTCAGGGCATCCAGCAGCGGATCGAACAACGTCCCGAGCAGGTTGGACAGCGAACCGAGTTTCGGCATCTGAGACAGGATTGCATATCACGACGTGGTCGTCATTATTTACAGGTGTGAATCGTGGCGTGCGGAATTACTGCGGACCACAGGTGAGGATCGAAGCGACCGCACTGGACTATTACGGCAGGGGTGCTCGGTACTGCCACCCTTGCTTTCGACGCGCCCGCGGAATACGCGGAGTCAAAGAAGAAACGGCCGAGATCATATGGAAGGGTTGGCTCAGGGTTCAGAGCGGCAAGGAAACGGGCCGTCCTTCGTGGGCTGAGAGTTCCATGGCCAAGCAGATTTCGTGCGTCTTGGCGGCGTCGGCGATGTTGCAATGCGATTCCCGGTCGTTTAGGATGCAGTCTACAAAGTGGTTGATCTCCGCCATAAACGGGTGGTGATTCACCTCGGCAGTGTCGGGCAAGACCGTGGGTATTGTTGCCCAGTTTCTCTGCCCAGGCCAGCGGCGAGTGAAAATCTGGTTGTTGCGAATAGTCCCCTCCTCTCCAATTAACAGGATGTTGAACATATACGGCATCGCTGCTTCGATCGTACAACCCACTTTCCCGATAGTGCCGTCGGCAAATTTCACGGACGTGATGCTATTAGTTTCATACTCGAATTGCATCCTGTTGTGGGGTCCGGTGTTCGCATAAGCGAATACTTCAATCACTTCGCCGCCCACAAACCACCGGAGGGCGTCGACGGCATGACAGCCGGCTGCGAGCAGGTTGTTGCTGCCCGAGGCTTTCTTACGAATCCATTCATAGCCGGAATACCATGGCCCGATGCCATGCATGTAGTCCACTTCAGTATACGATAGGCAACCCACCAGACCTTGGTCCAGCCACACCTTGATGTTGTCGAACAGCGGGTTCCAGCGGAGCACAAAACTTACCAGCGATTTCACCCGCGCGTTTCGGACGGCGGCCTCCAGGGCCCGGACACCTTTCAGGTCAAGTGCCATGGGCTTTTCCATGAGGATATGCCGTCCCGCCTCGGCGCAGACAATCCCTTGCTCCGCGTGCAGGTTGTGGGGAGTGCAGACCGAAACGATGTTGATAGCCTCATCCTTGAGCATCTCCCGCACGTCGCCATACGCACGACAGTTCTCTAAACCAAACTCCTGAATCTTGGCGGCAGCTTTAGTCCGATCTCGCCCTACGATGCCCCGGATTTGTGTATGGGGATTCTGCACGTAGGACTTGATATGCTCGTTTGAAACCCATCCCGTCCCAATGATCGCAACACCCAGTTCCTCGCTCATAATTGCCTCTTTAGAAGTACACGCCCGGGCTTAATAACTAATCGGCCACCGAGGACCTAAACCTTGGCTTTTGAGTGTCTTTCCAATTCCAACTCCAACGCACCATCGCCCGCCTCAACTTATGCAACCACGCCCAAGCCGTTTGGTAGCTGCCCAAGCCCAGGATACGCTGCATGCTAAACGCACTCCCACCACTTTTCTGGTTGGTGACGAACCCCATGGCTTCGAACCAAGCGCGCAGGGGCTTGCGCGTGCCCTCAAAAATCGTCCCTGCTATCGGCGAGTTCTGCCGCTGACAGGCGGCGCACCGAAACAGTCCCCGCGCCGTCATCCAGGCATGACCCGCGCCACAGGCCAGGCACCGGAAGCCCTCCGGCCACCAAAGCCGTTGCAGATAAGCGGCGCACGCTTCCTCCGAGGGAAACCATCTTTTCGAATTCCTGGATCGTTCGTGGGTAATCCACGCCACCGACCGGGTGAAGTTGACTCTCGCTCACCACTATATCTTGCGCTTACGAGAGCGAAATAGATATCCCCTTTCTGGAATTTAGGGGGCAGAATTTCTGGAACTGACATGTACCCAGGGTTCGAATCCCTGCCTCTCCGCCAGATCCCGTGAAATCAGCGATTTCACTTCTACTTTCCTTATCGAATTGTAGTTGATTCGCTCGCGTCCTCACCGTTTAGGGTCCCGGTTGTGCTGGCTAAGCGTTGCCTTAATATATTGCGGACAAGTATGGGAATGTCTTCCGGCCGCTCCCGCAAAAGGAGGAACGGTAATGGGGAGAACTTTTAGGCGGCAGTAAAGGTCGCTGAGGAAGTCCCCGTCTTTCACCATGCGTGTCAAGTGCCGGTTCGTCGCAGCGAGCAAACAACCATCGACGGGTATAGTGCGAATGACGCCCAACACTTCCGAACTCCTCTCCTACTCGAACGGGCTTAGCATGTTCTCGACAGGAAACTCACTGCCAGCATTGCGTCGCCCGCACAGCTTCAAGCCAGCGCCCATTGCTCGCACTCGAGAGTTGGCGTCGTAATTCATACGGCGCCGAGTATGTGCGCACCGAAAGCGTCGCCGGGGTCGAATTTTCAAGGGATCGCTGCGCTCGGAGAGCGCCGCTACAGTAAACTGAGACACTACCATATTGATTTTTCACTTGACTTCTCGATATGAGCTTTTATATAAACCCGTGTACTTAGCGTGTGGCGCAAGAGGTGATTGTACGAGGCGAACTGCTTCGCAACGTCACCCTTGAACCAGTGAACTCGTACCTCACAAATCTCGTGCATCGCCCTGAGTCGTCCTCCCAGCACAAAGTCGGAGAATGTGATTTACGGGGAAAACATCATTACTTCCATTGTTTCTCAGGTCTGAGATTAAAGAGGAGGCTCACATGAGTGAAGAGATCAACCGACGTGATTTCATGAAGCAGGCTGCCCTTTCTACCGCTAGCGCCGGCTTGGCAGTCTCCGTAGTCGGGGCAGCGCGGGCGGTAGGCGCCAACGATAAGATACGTGTGGGTGTGATCGGCACTGGAGGTGAAGGCCGCTCTGTGATGGCCGAATTTTTGAAACAGCCCGACGCGGAAGTTGTGGCCGTGTGCGACGTTTATCGGCCTAACCTTGAGAAGGCGCTCGGTGACACGGGCGGCAAGGCAAGAGACTACAAGGATTTTCGCGAAGTGCTCGACCGCAAGGACATCGACGCCGTTCTGATTGCTACGCCGGACCATTGGCACGCCTTAATCATGGTGCTCGCTTGCCAGTCTGGCAAGGACGTCTACGTTGAGAAGCCCGTTGCGAACTCTATTGAGTGCGGCAAGCGCATGGTGGAGGTGGCGCGGAAGTACAATCGCGTGGTGCAGGTTGGCACACAGTGGCGGTCGAGTGTGCACTTCCAGAAAGGCGTACTACTCGTCCAGCAGGGCCTGATTGGCAAGGTTAGTTTCGTGCGGACGTGGAATTACTTGAACCTCTGTCCCGAAGGATTCGGCAGCCCTGAAAATTCTGAGCCTCCAGCGGACCTTGACTGGGATCTGTGGCTCGGACCGGCTCCCAAAGTACCATTCAACTGGACTCGGTTTGGCGTGAAGTATCTATGGTCCACCTTCCGCTATTTCTGGGACTATGCGGGCGGGTTCATGACCGACTGGGGAGTTCACCTGGTGAACGTCATTCAGTGGGCCATGAAGGTTGACGGGCCCAACGCGGTCGCAGTGTCCGGCGGGAAATGGTGTTTACAGGACATCACCGAGACCCCAGACACGCTGCAGGCGACTTTCGAATATCCTGGGTTTGTCGCTACCTACGAGAATCGGCTGGGCAACCAGGACACGATTTATGGCGGCAAGGAATACGTTGGACGGGATTGGGACATCCTGCGAGATTGGGGAATAGAGTTTCACGGTACCGATGGAACGCTGGTGTTCAACGAGTCGGGCTTCGAGGTTCATCCTGAAAAATGGCACACCGATCGGACGCACGTCGACCGGTGCCCCGCCATGGAAATGAACGAAGTCGATGAAGGCTTAAATGCCCATGTACGCAATTTCCTGGATTGCGTCAGGTCGCGCCAGCGGCCCGTAATGGACATTGAAATCGGCCAACGAGCGTCCGCCGCGTCTCACCTGGGAAATATCGCCTACCGTACCAAATCACATCTTGTTTGGGATGTGACGAATCAAAAGTTACTCCAAGGCGGGGCAGAAGCCCACAAGCTGCTTTCTGTAGAATACCGGCCACCGTGGAAGCTGCTCGTGTGAGACACAAATTCGCGACGGACTGATGCGCACGACGGGGTCTTGGGTTGGAAAAAGGATGTTGGTAATGATCGGCCCAAGGGGAGACGGCTCCGCATTTGACTGGCGCCACCCCTCGCAGCCCAAGGCACAATAGTGTCTCGGTTTGATGTAGACGTGCGCTTTACGCCACCACGTGGTGGGATAAACTCGCCGCTACAACTCCTGAGTGAGACACTGCCAAGGGTTGGTTGGAAGCGAGTAAAGTGGTAATCTGCTAACTAAAACCCAGCCAAAAAAAGACCAGAAAAATCAGAACCAGAAAAAGCCTTGACTATCATCAGCCATAGTGGTAAACCCCTTCTCGTAATTCTGCGCACAATCCAGCCAAAATGGCGCAGGTTCTTAGCAGAGTCATAGTAACGTGAGGCCGATTTCCAATTTTTGGCGGGACGAATAGCGGTTTCCGCCTTTGCTGCTTCGGGTCGATGGGTTGAACTCTATGAGGACGGCTTGGACTGGTCCTCCACATCTAGGCGGTGGGGTTTACCTCTCTGCCCAAACAGGCCTGCAGACGTCTTGCCCTATGAGTCTGCAAAAGCAAGACAAAAAGGAGACGAAACCATGCAAGGAAAGCATTTACGAAAGCTCTGGCTTTATACGCTCGCTTGCCTCGGATTATCCCTTATTTGCAGTACGGCAAGCAGAGCACAAAACGTACAGGTCAATGGCGCGTTTCACGGAGTGATCACGGACTTTACTGGGGCTGTCATTCCGAGCGCCAAGATTGCAGTCAGGAATCTGGCCAGCAGTTTGACCCGGGAGGCCACCTCCGACAGCGCCGGCTTCTATACCATCACACAGTTGGCGCCCGGTCATTACTCGGTTACGGTTTCTAAGGAAGGGTTTAC
>Ga0187784_10002352_pt1 | contig 15129 bp, 13 predicted proteins | sample 1015_SJ02_MP15_2_FD_132964 | JGI IMG/M metagenome (GOLD analysis project Ga0187784, IMG submission 132964) | Tropical peat soil microbial communities from peatlands in Department of Meta, Colombia - 1015_SJ02_MP15_20_MG | ecosystem: Environmental > Terrestrial > Soil > Wetlands > Peat | place...
CGTCTTACCGCAGCCGGACGGGCCGAGCAGCACCAAGGTTTCGCCGCGCGCCACGTCGAGCGTCAGCGGCTCAAGCGCCCGCGTGCCGTCGGCGAAGGTCTTGCCGCAGCCGGCGACGCGCACGGCGACGCCATGGCCGTTGCCCGGCCCGCTCATCGCCGCAAGCCCGTCGGGCTGCCGCGGTAGCCGGCGAATATCTGCATGGCGACAAGCAGCGGAACGATCATCACGAAAAAGACCAGCGTATAGGCCGAAGCCACTTCAAGCCGCATCGAGGCATAGCTGTCGGCAAGGCCGACGGGCAGCGTCTTGGTCAAAGGCGTGTGCAGCATCCAGGTCAGATTGAACTCACCGAGCGACAAGGTCACCACCATCAGTGCGCCGGCGAGAATCCCCGGCCGCGCATTGGGCACTATGACGTCGCAAAACCGCCGCCACGGCGAGGCGCCGAGCGAAGAGGCGGATTCGTCGAGGGTCTTGACGTCGGTGGCGGCGAATACCGCCATCACCGCACGGACCATGAACGGCAGGGTGAAGACCGCGTGGCCGGCAAGGATGAACAGCCAGGAGCGGCGGAAATCACTGAAGCCGCCATAGGTCAACAACAGCGCCAATGCGATCGCCAATCCGGGAATGGCAAGCGGCAGCGTGATGATCTCTTCCACCGTCCGTGACAACCGATCATTGCGCAGATGCAGCGTGTAAGCCGCCGGAACGCCGACAACGAGCGTGACGGCGAGCGCGGCGATGGCGATCAGGAACGAGCGAAAAATCGTATCGGCGTAGAGTTGCCAGACCTCCAGCACCCATTGCAGGGTGAGACCCGACGCGATGCCGCGGAAGTAATTGACCGTGACGCCGGCCAGCATCGACAGCACCGCCGGCACGATCAGGAACGCCGCCACCGCGAGCGTAAACGCAAGCTGCGCGCCAAAGAGCATGCGGTCGCGCATCGGCTTCATCCGGCTGCCGCCACGGTGGTGCCGCCATAGCTGCGGGCGAGCGCGAGAATGGCCCAGGTGACCAGGCCCAAACCGACCGACAACGCCGCGGCCATGGCGATGTTCGCCGACAGCGTGAACTCGGTGTAGATCAGCATCGGCAACACGTCGATGTCGGTGGCGAGCGTAAAGGCGGTGCCGAAGGCGCCCATCGCGGTGGCGAACGCGATGGCGCCCGAGGCCAGGAAAGCCGGCGCCAGCGCCGGCAGGATGACATCCCGGACGACCCGCCACGGTCCGGCGCCAAGCGCACGCGCGGCCTCCTCGAGGCTGGGATCGAGCTTTTCCACCGCCGCCATGACGGTGAGGATCACCCGCGGTATCGAGAAGTACAGATAGCCGAGAAACAGCCCCTGGATCGAATAGGCGAAAACCTCGCGGGCGCCGAACAGCCGCAGCGTGAGGTCACCGATCAGTCCCTGCCGTCCGGCCAGGAGAATCATCATAAAACCGACCACCACGCCGGGAAACGCCAGCGGGAACGTCAGCATCGCTACCAGGAGAGCATGGCCGGGAAATTTGTGACGCTGCAGGAACAGTCCGCTGATTGTCGCAATCACCAGCGTGGCAGCGGTGGTCGCCGCCGCGAGCAAGACCGTATTGACCAAGGTCGCGCGGTAGCGCGGGTCGAGCAATAACGCGGCATAGGCGTACAGTCCCGTTTCGCCGCTGGCGCCGGTGACGACCAGACGCGCCATCGGCAGCACGAAGAACGCCACGACCAGCACGGCCAGCGGAGCGAGACAGAGAACGATGAACGTCTTCTTGGTCATAAACTGATTGCGTTCCAGCGACGGCGCGCCGGAACGCAATGATGCATCATCTGACCTCGGCGAGGTAGCGCTCGGTGAAGGCGTTTTGCACCGCTTCCATCTTCGCCCAGTCCACGCTCTTGGCGCGGGCGTAGTCGGCATCCGGCAAGAATTTGCTTTTGACGGCTTGCGGCAGCTCGATCGGCCGGGCCGGGCGCAAATAGGCATTGGCCCACATCGCCTGTCCCTTGTCGGAAAGGAAGTAGTCGAGCACTTTCTCCGCCTTCGCCTTGTCGGGGGCGTTCTTCACCAGGCTCGTCACATAGGGAAACACCACCGTGCCCTCGCACGGGATGACAAAGGCGAAGTTGCCGTTCTCGCTGTATTTGGCGCGGTAGGCGTTGAAGTCATAGTCGAACAGAATCGGAATCTCGCCGGACACGACGCGGGCGTAGGAAGTCTGCTTCGGCACGATCGGCTGGTTGGCGTGCAATTCCTTGAAATAATTCACCGCCGGCGACATGTCGCTTTCGCCGCCGCCGAGCGCGATATTGACCGCGACGGCTCCGACAAAGCCCACGGCGGCGGACGACGGATCGAGATAGCCGACCATGCCCTTGTATTGCGGCTTGAGCAAATCCTTCCAGCACGCCGGTATCGGATTGCCGCCCAGCGCGTCCTTGTTGACGAACAGCCCGAGCGTGCCGGAGTGGATGGTCGTCCAGAAGCCGTCTGCGTCCTTCAAGCCTGCCGGCACCTGATCCCAGCCTTGAGGTTTATACGGCGCGATCACGCCCGCCGCCTTGGCCTTCATGCCGAAATTAACGCCGTAATAGACGATATCGGCGACCGGATTGCCCTGCTCGGCGATCAGCTGCGACAGCGCCTGACCGGAATTCTTGTTGTCGAAGGGAATGTCATAGCCGAGGTCGGCCTTGACCGCCTTGAGCATGGTGGCGAAATCGGCCCATTGTGGCGGACAATTATAACAAATCACATCGGCCGCCTGAGCTGGCGCGCGGTTGGCGAGCGCCATCAGTGCGGCGAAGATGAAAGTCGCGATCCATTTGCGCATTGCCCCGCCTCCCCAAAACCCTGTGCTGCCGTGGTGCGCCGGATTTAGGCGCACGATAGTATTGCAAACCAATGACAGCGGCCGCTTGAGAGTAAAGTCGTCCCGCCGGGCCGCCAAGGGGCGGAAGATAGAAAGAAGCAGTCCATGAACTTCGACTTTACGCCGGAGCAGACGGCGTTCGCCGAAACGGTGCGGCGTTTTGCGCGCGAGAAGCTTGCCGCGGGCGCGCTCCAGCGCGCGCACGATCCGCGCTTTCCCTTCGACGTCGCCGAGCTGATGGCCAAGCAAGGCCTGATGGGAATCGCGCTGCCGCAGAGCGACGGCGGCCAGGGCGGAGCGCTGATGGACGCGGTGATTGCCATCGAACAGATCGCCGCCGAATGCCCACGCAGCGCCGATGTCGTGCAATTCGGCAATTTCGGTCCGATCCGCACTTTCGCCGAATACGGCACGTCGACGCAGAAGCAGCGCTGGCTCGGCGCGCTGCTCGCCGGGCGCATGGTGATGAGCCTCGGTATGACCGAGCCCGACGCCGGCTCCGCGGTGACGGACTTGAAAACCAGCGCTCGCTCCGACGGCTCGCGCTATGTCGTCAACGGCAGCAAGGTGTTCGCCACATTCAGTCCGGACGCCCAGATTTTTCTGGTCTATGTGCGCTTCGCCCCCGGTCTCGCCGGCATCGGCTCGGTGCTGATCGAGCGCGGCACGCCCGGATTCTCCATCGGCGCTCCGTCGGCGTTCATGAGCGGCGAGGAATGGTGCGAGCTTCACTTCGAAGATTGCCGCATTCCGGCCGAGAACGTGCTGCTCGGGCCGGGCGGGTTCAAGAAGCAAATGGCCGGTTTCAACGTCGAGCGGCTTGGCAATACCGCCCGCTCCTTGGCCTTGGGCCGCTATGCGTTCAATGCCGCCCGCGACTATGCATTGAGCCGCAAACAGTTCGGCCGTCCGTTGTGCGAATTTCAGGGCTTGCAATGGAAATTCGCCGACATGGCGGTCAAGCTCGACAGCGCGCAGCTTCTGCTCTACCGCGCCGCGGCCAATGCCGATCGCGGGCTGCCGTCGGCTTACGAGACCGCGATTGCCAAGGCGGCGTGCAATCAGGTCGGCTTCGAGGTGGCCAGCGAAGCTGTGCAGATCATGGGCGCTCTGGGCTATAGCCGCGAAACGCTGGTCGAATATTGCATGCGTCGCACGCGCGGCTGGATGATCGCCGGCGGTTCGATCGAAATGTTGAAAAACCGCATTGCCGAACACGTCTTCGATCGCCGCTTCGAACAGCGGCCCGCCACGGCGGAATGATCGTTGCGGATTCAGCCTCGGCCGCGCGCCAATGCGAACAGCAGCCAGGCGACGACGCCGATGCCGATGACCAAAGCTAAAATGTCGATCGTGCGCGAGGCGGCGAGAGCGGTTGTGAGCGCCAATGCCGCCAGCACAACATTGACGGCGAAGACGTGGCCCACCACCTCGATGACCGAAAAACCGCGATCGGTTGCGCGCTGATAGAAATGCGAACGGTGCGCCAGCCAAATTTTTTCGCCGTTGACGGTGCGGCGAAGGAGCGTGATGCTCGAGTCGGCAAGATAATATAACGGCAGCAGGATTGCCGCGGTGCGGCCGCCGCTGCCGGCGAGCAAGACCAAGAGCCAGCCGACCGCCAGCCCGATGGGCAGGCTGCCGACGTCGCCGAGGAAGAGTTTTGCCACCGGTCGGTTGAAGAAAGCAAAGCCGATCATGGCGCCGCACAAGGCAAGGCTGACCACGGTCGCTTGGAGCGGCAGCACGCCGATGGCGCCCATCGCCGCCAATGCGGCGGTGATCGGCACAGTCTCGGCCACGGTCATCCAGTCGAGTCCGTCCATGAAATTCACCAGATTGACGAACCACAATCCGCCGACAACAAGCGCGATACGCTCCAACCACCAGGGTACAATAGGCAGGATGCGCAGATCCGGCGGCACCGCATAAATCGCAATGGCAACGGCTATCGCCTGCAGCAGCAGTCGCGGTGCAACGTCGATCGGACGAATGTCGGCCGCCACGCCGGCGGCGGCAATAAGGATGACGGCGGCAAACAAAATTGCGAGCGGCATTGCCGCGGCGCCGTCGGCGAGAAAATGAAGGGCGCCATAACAGACGACCGTCGTGGCTGCAATCACCGCGATTCCGCCGCCCTGCGGCGTCGGAATTTTGTGCGATGAACGCGCGTTGGGTTGCGCCAGCGCATAGCGTTCGAGCAGCGGCCGTAAAGCGACCACCAGTGCCGCGCATAAAAACGCCGCCGCGGCGAGGATGCTGAGCGTGCACAGCGCCCACAAAGTCGTCACCTCACCGTCCATCTGCGCTACCGAGCCCGCTGTTCGTCCGCCACGGCATTAGCATAAAATCTTGCCCGGCCATGCAATTTCCGCGATGTTGCCGTCCCCCGACAACGGCCAAAGGTTTGCAGGATGACGGCGTCGTCGATCGCTTCCCGCTTCGATCGCGCGTTTTTAGCAGCGCTGGCAGACTGGCTTGTCGTCGCAGTCGCGGTCGCGCTGCCATGGTCGACCACGGCCGGCGGCATTTGTATCGCCGCGTGGCTCCTGATTTTGCTGCCGACACTGGACATCGCAGCGGTCAAACGTGAAGCGGGCACCGCAGCCGGCGGACTCCCTGTGCTGCTATGGTGCCTCGGCGCTGCCGGCATGCTGTGGGCGGATGTCGATTGGTCGGCGCGATTCGGCGGCCTCGACGGCTTCAATCGGTTGCTCGTGGTTCCCCTGCTGTTCGCGCAATTTCGCCGCTCCGGGCACGGCGGCCGGGTGCTTTGCGCCTTTCTTCTCTCGTCGGCGACGGTGCTTGCCGCATCGTTCTTGATGATCCTGACCCCTGGGCCGCACTGGGAACACTACGTGGACGGTATTCCGGTGCATGACGAGAATTTCCAAAGCACCGATTTTGCCATTTGCGCGTTCGGCGCGCTGGGCTATGCGTTTCTGGAAAACGGCAGGCGGCAGTGGCGCGCGTCATTGGCGCTGATCGCGGTCGGTGTCCTGTTTGTTGTCAATTTCGCCGTAGCGGTTGTCAGCCGCACGGCCTTTGTCGTCGTCCCGGTGCTTGCTGTGTTACTCGGCTGGCGGCTGTATCGCTGGAAGGGCATGGCGGGCGCCTGCATCGCCCTTGCCGTAGTCGCCGCCGGATCGTGGCTCGTTTCGCCGACTCTGCGGACACGCGTGAACAATTCCATGCAGGAGATAGCGGAATATCGCGCCACCGGCGCCGCAACCTCCATCGGCGAACACACCGCCTTCATTCAGGAAGCGCTTGCTATAGTCGGCTCCGCGCCCGTTATCGGTCACGGCACCGGCTCGATCGCGAGCGAATTCCGTCGCATAACCGTCGGCAAGAGCGGCGCGGCCGGGCAAGCTACCGTCAATCCCCACAATCAGACTTTTGCGATCGCCATCCAACTCGGCCTGCTCGGCACGCTGGTATTATGGGCAATGTGGATTGCGCATCTGCTGCTGTTTCGCGGTGCCGGCGTGACCGCCTGGCTTGGGACAGTGATCGTCGTTGAGAATATCCTGTCGTCGGCCGCGCACTCGCATCTGTTCGATTTCGTCAACGGCTGGATCTATGTTTTTGCGGTCGGCGTATTGGGCGGAATGGTGCGAAAGTGCACCGCCCCGTCGGGGCGGCAAGCGCCACCGTAACCGCGTCTTCACCATGGGCGTGCCCCGGCGCGGTTGAGCAGGCGACGATAGAGGTCCACGGTTTGGCGCCCAATAATATTCGCGCTGAATTTTTCGACCACTAAATTTCGCGCCGCAGCGGCATATTGTGCGCGCAGTTCCGGCATAGTGACGAGCTTGTTCATCGCCGCCGCCAAAGCATCGGCGACGTCGACCTGAACGAGCAGGCCGGTCTGCTCGTGAACTACGATTTCCCTGCAGCCCGGAACGTCGCTCGCGATCATCGCTCGGCCGCAGGCAGCCGCTTCCAACAGCGACAGCGGCAGTCCCTCGCGGCGCGACGGCAGCACCGCGACGTGCGCGCGCGCCCACAGACCGGCTATGTCCTTGACGTGTCCGAGGCAGCTAATACCGGGCTCCTCGTTCCATGACGCCGCCTCCGTGGCGGTCACCGATGCCGGATTGGCCGGATCGGGCGTCCCGGCGATCAGGAGCCGGGCATCCATGCCGCGCGCGCGCAGCAAGCGATGTGCGGCAATCAGCGTACGTACCCCCTTGTCGTCGAGCAGGCGTCCGACAAAGCCGAAAGTAGGCGGACCCTGCGGTTCCGGCAGCGGCCTAAAACGCTCGACGTCGACGCCAGATCCGGCAATGAGCGCAATGCGGTTGTTCGGGATGCCGAGCGACATCAATGCCGCCCGGTCATCGCGGTTCTGCACCAACGCGATGCTGCGATCACGGTTGATGAGAAAACCCAGAGCCGGACCGATCAGCCGCCGTATCGCGCGCGCTTTGACGCTGTCGGAGGTGAAGGCGTAGCCAAGACCAATGAATGCATTGACACAAGCGCAGCGGCGGCCGAGCGCCGCGATCATACCCAGCACTGATGCTTGTAACGCGACGTGGTGGACGATGTCGGGTTTAACCGTGCGATGGACCCGCCGCAGAGCGGCAATCGTTGCCAGCGTGGCGAACGGCGACAGGCTACCGCGCGCGAATGGAACAGGGTGCAAGATGAATCGCTCGGCCGTGATTGCCGGCGCGCCGTCGCCGACCCTGGTCGCCACATGCACTTCAAAGCCCGCGTCGCGCGCGGCGCGTGCCATCGGCAGCCGGTGCGAGAGAAACGCCCAGTCTTCGGTGGCGACATAGAGCACCCGCAAGGGCCGTGGTTTCGCGCCTGGCCCGTCTTGGCTTGAATCAGCAGACATCTCGCGCCATCAAAATGGGCAGCATCATCGCGTCGGCAATCGAACGGCCGAAGCGGACTTCGAAAGTGGGACTGGCAAGCGCGATTGCGGACTGTCGTTCGGCCGTGCCGTATCCGGTTCCCACCTGAAGTGCTCCGGCGAGGCCGGCTCGTTTTGCCGCCTCGACATCGATCGCTTTGTCGCCCACCAGCCAGGATTTTTTAAGGTCGAGCTTCAGGTCGAACGAGGCTTGCAGCAGCATACCGGGATTGGGCTTGCGCGACGGGTGGTCGGGATGGGCGTAGGGAGCGCGCCCTTGCGGATGATACGGGCAGGCATAGACCGCATCGATCGCGGCGCCTTGCGCGGACAACGCCGCGGCAATGGCGTTCTGCACGGCTTGAAATTCGCTCCAGCCATAATAACCGCGGCCGATTCCGGCCTGGTTCGTCACCACGACTACGGCAAGTCCGCGCTTGTTGGCTGCAGCAATCACCGCTGCGGCGCCCTCGATGATGGCGATATCGGCGACCCGGCAAAGGTATCCGGTTTCTTCGACGACCGCCCCGTCTCTATCCAAAAACAGCGCCGGCCGGCCGGGGGGAGGTCGCGTAAGGACATCGCACCAGATTCCCCCCGCATCAAGCGGATATTCGACAGGCTTCGCCCTGAGATCTTTCTCTGCCACTAATTCTTCCCAGCTCTCCTGCGCCGGCGCCGCCAGCAAACTGCGTGTTCATTAAAATTCATATAGGCTAAACCTTGCGGAGCATGGGTCAAAGGCAATGACGGTCCTGGTCACCGGCGGTGCGGGCTATATCGGCAGCCATATGGTACATGAGCTGCTCGAAGCCGGCGAACGTGCCGTCGTACTGGACGATCTATCGACCGGGCACCGCTGGGCGGTGGACGGAGGCGTTCCGCTCATTGTCGGTGGGACGGGCGACCAACTCCTCGTGACGCGCCTCATTCGCGAATACGGCGTCGACGCGATCATTCATTTTGCTGCATCCGTTGTCGTGCCGGAGTCGATGCGTGACCCGCTGGGCTATTATCGCAATAACACGGTCAATTCCCACGCGCTGATCGAAAGCGCGGTCCGGTGCGGCGTCCGCCATTTCATTTTTTCCTCAAGCGCCGCTGTTTACGGTAATCCCGCCTCGGTTCCCGTCACGGAGGATATCCCCACCCTGCCGATCTCGCCCTATGGCTGGTCCAAGCTGATGACGGAGATCATGCTGCGCGACATCAGCGGTGCCCATGATCTTGCTCACGTCAGCTTACGCTATTTCAACGTGGCGGGCGCGGATCCGAAAGGCCGCGTCGGCCAGTCGAGCGCAAATGCGACGCATTTAATCAAAGTCGCTGCCGAAGCGGCGTTGGGCCTGCGGCCGAAACTCCAGATTTTCGGCGCCGATTACCCGACGCCGGATGGCACCTGCATCCGCGACTATATCCACGTCACCGATCTCGTGCGCGCGCATTGCGATGCGTTGCGCCACCTGCGCGCCGGCGGCACGTCGCTGGTGCTCAATTGCGGCTATGGCCACGGCTTCTCGGTGCGCGAAGTGATCGAGACGATGAAGCGCGTATCGGGGGTCGATTTCACGGTCGAGGACGCGCCGCCGCGGCCCGGTGACCCGCCGCAGCTGGTGGCCGCGAGCGAACGCATCCGCAGCGCGCTCGGCTGGCGGCCGCGCTACGACGACCTACCGACTATCGTTGCCCACGCGCTCGCCTGGGAACGCAAACTTCAAACGCGACAGGCGGCGAGGCTTGCTTCGATCAATCCCGGCTGATCCGGCGAGCTGACGCCCGCAGCACGTCCCACGGCGCAGCAGCGCGCCGATTGGCTTTCATACCGCAATAAAACTATGTTAGGTCCACAGCCACGGGGGAGCGGTCGTGAGCAATCGCAACAGCGACGATAGGCACGCCCGGGACGATCCGGTCGCCGATCACTTTCGCTCCTCCTGCGAAACGCTGTCGCGGGCGGCGGACGATCCGCAATTGCGTGCCGTAATCCACGCTGTCGCTGCGGCGATCACTGATGCGTTCCGCGCCGGAGGCAAACTACTAATAGCGGGCAACGGCGGCAGCGCCGCGGATGCGCAGCATATCGCCGGCGAATTTTTGTCGCGTTTGAACTTCGACCGCAGTCCGCTGCCGGCAATCGCGCTCACAACCGACACCTCCGTGCTCACCGCCATCGGCAACGACTATGGCTTCGAGCGAACCTTCGAACGGCAAATCCGGGGACTGGGGAAGGCCGGCGATGTGTTTATTGCGATCTCGACCTCCGGCCGATCCGCCAACGTGCTCGCGGCGCTCAAAACGGCGCGCGAGTTGGGCCTAACGACGGTCGGCTTCACTGGCACGGCACCGAACGGTGCCATGACGCCGCTGTGCGACCATTGCCTGGCCGCGCCCTCGGCCGAGACGCCGCTGATCCAGCAGATTCACATTGTGGCCGCCCATGCCATCTGCGGTTTGGTAGAGCGCAATTTGTACGGCCGCGCCCCGTGACATGAGAAATTACAGATATTTCAATCTCTTATGACGTTCACCATTTGAACATCAAGCTTGACGTTCACGCGGTGAACAAGGTAGCTTGGCGCCCGGATGGGAGGGCTGCGATGCCCCAGGCGGCGCGCCACGAGGAACCCGACAACGCCAGGATCGTGCTCGGACTTCTCGAGTCGGTCGAACGCGACGGCGCCCAGTCGCAGCGCAAGCTTGCCTCCGATCTTGGGATCGCGCTCGGCCTCGTCAACGCCTACCTCAAGCGCTGCGTCAAGAAAGGTCTTCTGAAGATCAGCCAAGTGCCACCGCGGCGCTATGCTTATTTTCTGACGCCGAACGGCTTTGCCGAAAAGTCGCGACTCACCGTCGAATACCTCTCCAGCTCCTTTTCCTTCTTCCGCCGCGCTCGGGAGGATTGCGCGTTAGTGCTGAGAGCGGCGCACGGTCGCGGCTGGAAGCGGATAGCTCTGCTCGGCGTATCAGACCTCGCCGAGATCGCGACGCTTTGCGCGCTCGAACAGGGTATCGCCATTGTCGCCGTAGTAGACGCAAAATCCCAAAATGATCGCTTCGTCGGCACGCCCGTCGTGCCGTCCCTCGCGGCTGTGCCCGGCGGATTCGACGCGGTTGTCGTGACCGATCTCCAAGCAACGCGCGACTCGCTGCGAATCGCCACCGATCATCTCGATGGGGAAAGAGTTCTGGTGCCTGCGCTGCTCGGAATTCGCACCGATGGCGCAACGGGGGGCAGCGCATGACGACCGAATTGCATCCGCGCTGGTTCGTTGCTCACACTCATCCCAACGCCGAGGCGAAGGCGAAATGGCATCTTAATCGCCAGGGATTCGAAATCTACTTTCCGCGCTATCTGAAGCGGCGCCGGCACGCTCGCCGTATCGAGATTGTCGCGGCCCCGCTTTTCCCCCGCTATCTGTTCGTCGCAGTCGACCTTGCCGCGCAGCGCTGGCGTTCAATTTACTCGACCATCGGCGTCACGCGGCTGGTTTGCAACGGCGACGAACCAACCGCAGTGCCCCATGGTATCGTCGAGGCGCTGAAGAGCCGCGAAGACCTGAACGGCTTCGTCAAGCTGGATTATCGGCCGCAGTTTCGCGCCGGCGACAAAATACGCGTGCTCGACGGCGCGTTCTCGTCGTGCCTCGGTCTATTCGAGGGAATGGCGGAACGCGAGCGGATCGCAATTCTGCTCGATCTGCTGGGCCGCAAGGTCCGGGTCGTCCTGGACGCGGATTTAGTCGCTGCGGCGTAGCAGCGGCCGGCGTCGACAAGCGTTGTATTCGTGTGTTCGGGTGACCTCGTCTCACCCGGAGTGCGGTAGCGTGCTTGTTTCGCGGACTTGCTAAGCCTTTTAACGATATCGATTTACACAAACCTGTCGAAGCTGTTCTCCCCGGCTCACCACTATCTTGGCGTTTGACGGCATCATCATCGTTGACGACTGCGGCCCGGAAACTTCTTCATGACGGGCCGGCCACTCAATCGCGAATCCTCCGAGGCGCTATCGCCGGAGATCGTAGGCGACAAGCTTGCTGTGATCGGAAAGAGAAGTTCCGCTAAATTGCAATGACAACGACGCCCGAATTCAATCCTGTATTTGTTCACGCCTCGATGCGTAGCGGCAGTACTTATTTCTTCGATGTGCTGCGGCGCCAAAAGACCTTATTGTGCTTCAACGAGGCGATCACGGATGGAAGGAATGACTATTCACGGTTCAGGTCGGCTCGGAAACGAGATGTTGAGAGAGTCAGGACGCTTCAGAAATGGGATGTGAACCATCATTTTCTAGACCGCGCGGATTTCGATGAGTTCGTCGACGCCTGGGATGCAATCAAGGATCTGTGTCCGGACTTTCCGGAGTTCCAGGATTATTTTCCGCCCAAAGGCATGCTGTCAGCCGAGTTGACCGCGTATCTTTCAGCGCTGATGGCGCATGCGCGGTCGCAAGATAAACGGCCGGCATTTTGCGAAGTGAGTTCCCGCGGTCGAGCCGGCGCCCTACGCGGCGCATTTGGCGGATTTCATGTCGCGCAATACCGGGATCCGTTGAGCCAATTCGGTTCGTTCATCAGAGGCCTGATCGAGGGGGGAACTTGGACATTTCTAGCCACCCCGCTTATGGAATTAGGCGGCGAACATTCGCTGTGTCGTCTGGTGCCCGAAGCGTGGCGTCCGCCAAGCCTGCCTTGGCGGGCCGCAAACCGCGCGCAGTTCTGGGCTTCGAACGTTCGGCATTTTGCGATAGTCGCCTCGCCGCGCCCGCAAACCATTGAAAAGGTGTTTCGTTGGCACCTGTTTTCGTGGGTTTTGAGCAACTTGGCGGCAATGAGCTATTCCGATATGGCGCTCGATATCGATCGGCTCCACGATCGTGCGGACTATCGCGCGACCGTCATCGCCGATCTCGCGCGGGGGATCGACGTGACCCCCGATTTTGACGATCTACGGAAATTCGACCGGTATTATCAGTTTGAATCGTTCGATATGACGATTGTGTGCGGTCAGGTCGTTTCAGCGATCAGGGCTGCCCTGAGGGACGGCCGACTGGACGAGGCGCTTCGCAGTCTCGGAATCCAGCCGCCGACAATCCCCGCGGCGACGGCAGTCGAGATTCTGCTGGTAAAAATCGGCGATTCGCTTGATTCGATGGCGGCCAGCAGCGATCGCCGGTTCATCCGGGCCAAGGAATGGCAGGCGATTGCTGAAAAAAATCGAAGGATCTGGTTCAAGCCCGGCGTTCGATGGTTTGCGCAGCACGTTTATTCCTTGGCCGCTCCGGTCGTGAGGGTAGCGCGGCGGGCGGGAATTTCGGTGTAAAGCGCGTCGCGGCCATTCATTGCTGGCTGCCAGCAGTCCTCGTAGTGTCGTCGGCAACCCAGGCAGCGATGATTTGCCGCGCCTAGTCGCGATTGAGAAACAGACTCTCATTAAGCGGCTCATCGCACATATGGCCATTGAACAATCGAATGCATCCGTTTTACGGCGATAGCCAAACCGGTGGCGCCGGCCGGCAAGCTCGTGAGGACGAGCGCGCAGCTCGGTATCGGCGGACCGATGCCAGCGATGCCGGAGCATCTGCAATCGGCCGCAATGAGGTTGCGGATCCGACGCGGGCTCTTCGCAAGCGCCCCGGACAAATGACGCACCCAAAATACCGCGCCGATATCGACGGCCTCAGAGCGGTAGCCGTTCTCTCGGTGGTTGCCTACCATGCCTTTCCTACCTGGGTGGCAGGCGGACTCATCGGTGTCGACATATTTTTCGTTATTTCCGGATACCTGATTTCTTCCATCCTGTTTGAAAACCTGCAGAACGACAGTTTCAGCTTCCTGAAATTTTACGATAGACGTATACGCCGCATATTCCCTGCGCTCGTTGTCGTCCTCTCGGCGTCCTTTATTGTCGGCTGGTTCTGGCTGTTGCCGGACGAATATCAACAATTAGGAAAGCACATAATTGGCGGCTCCGCGTTTTTCTCCAACTTCGTGTTTTTGGGCGAGAGCGGCTACTTCGACAACGCAGCAGAAACAAAGCCGTTGCTCCACTTGTGGAGCCTTGGAATTGAAGAGCAGTTTTATATTATTTGGCCTTTGTTGTTGTGGTGCGCCTGGAAACGAAATTGGAGTTGGAGCAGCATCACAATTCCGATATTGGCGGTATCTCTTATCTTGAACATTGCAATTGCGCATCGGCATCCAGCGGCAGACTTCTATCTGCCGATAACCCGGTTTTGGGAGCTCTCGCTCGGCGCATTGTTGGCCGATCCAAAACTAAAGCCTGACTTGATCGTCTCGAATGCAAGACAGTGGCTCGATCGCTTTGCGGGAGCCAGTTTGTCCTCCAGGGAGCCTCTGGCACGCGGCAACGCACGAGAGTTGGAGCCCTTATTCGGGTTTTCCTTGATCTGCGCCGGCTTGCTGGTGATCGATCAAAAACATCTCTATCCCTTTCTCTGGGTGCTGCTGCCGACATTGGGCGGGGCGTTCATCATCGCATCCAGCGCTCAGAGCTGGTTTAACCGCACGGTGCTCGCAAATCCCGTGATGGTGTGGTTTGGGCTCATCAGCTACCCTCTGTACCTTTGGCACTGGCCTTTGTTGTCGTTTGCGAACATAGTTCAGGCGGGCTCGCCGTCGCGAGGTGTAAGAATCGCTCTCGTGATTTTATCGGTTCTGCTGGCCTGGCTGACTTACATATTCGTCGAGAAGCCAATACGATTCGGCAAGCGCTCAAACATCAAGACATTCGGAACGATTTCAGCGATGATCGCTGTAGCGGCGTGCGGATGCATGATTTTTGCGGCGAGCGGATTTCCCTCAAGATTGCATTCGCAAACCGCGATCGATCTGGTGAATTACAACTATTATAAAGGAAAGTCGGAAGAGCAGTTTTGGGGAACAAACAGCTGCTTCAACATAAGTGGAAACGTTGATTCCTTTCGACTGAACGGGTGCGAGACGAAAGAGTTTCCAGGCCGGCCGACGGTTTTTCTGGTTGGCGATTCATATTCCGCCTATTTAAGCCTGGGCCTCAGGCCCTATTTGCAAGAATCCAAGCTGAACCTTTCGCAATACTCTACGGCATATTGCACGCCTCTTTCTCTGGCGGATGACAGAGATAGATGTCGCGAGATCAACGCTCACATTCTTGCGATGATCAAGATGCAGAAGCCGGAAATGGCGGTGATTTTCGTACAATATCTCGATGCACAAACGAATCCGCATTATCGTGAGCCGGTTTCTTATCCTGCGTATTGGCTGCGGAAAACACGCGAACTGAAAGACTTAGGCGTCGGCAAGATTGTTTTGGTAGGTCAGATGCCTCGTTGGGAGGCCGCGTTACCCAAGGTTTTATTGCGAAGATTTATCCGGTGGGGTCGGCCGGTGCCTGAAA
>Ga0187784_10002353_pt1 | contig 15128 bp, 11 predicted proteins | sample 1015_SJ02_MP15_2_FD_132964 | JGI IMG/M metagenome (GOLD analysis project Ga0187784, IMG submission 132964) | Tropical peat soil microbial communities from peatlands in Department of Meta, Colombia - 1015_SJ02_MP15_20_MG | ecosystem: Environmental > Terrestrial > Soil > Wetlands > Peat | place...
CAGCGTGGTGGGGCCACTGGCCATGCTCGGAGCGTTTCCGATGACGGGCGCGGGAGCCGCGGAGGCATCGGTCGCTGCTGGGACGTGTCGTAGCGTTGGCGGGCCTGAGGATGTGTCGTCGGTCTCCGGAGAGCTCGAGGCAATCGCGTCGACCTTGATCTGGCTGCCTCGTGCTTCGGCCATCTGTTCGAAATCGTCGATGCGCGCCCACTTGCCGGAGAATCGCGCGTAGAAATCATGCAAGAGAGAGAAGAAATTCGAATCGCCGAGCTGTCCCCGCAGCATGTGGAAAATCGTGGCGCCCTTATTGACCACCACGGACTGATACTCGGGCGAAAAGGGCTTGAGCCGGCTGGCTTCGGCGATCGGGGCAGCGTTCTCATACATCAGCGCGCCGATGGCGAAGTCGTCGAGGGCCTGGTTCAAGCCGGCCTTGCTGGTGGTTTGTTCGACGTAGAGGGCCTCGCTGTAGCGCGAGAGCCCGTCCGTCAGCCAAACGTCGGAGGCGGTGGCCGGCATCACTTGGCTGCCCCACCATTGCGAGGCCGTCAGATCCGCGAGCAGGCGCGCGTTCGGGGTTGCGAGCCATTCGCGCTGGCTGACGAGCAACAAGCCCGGCGCTGAGAAGCTTGCCAGCGAGCCATCGGGAAGCTGCGCCACGGACAGGTTGGGTTGTGGCAGCGCGCCAAATTCGTCGGAAAAGATGCCGATGGCGCGCGCGACGGCGTCGCCATACGGCTGCGCCTGGCTCGGTGAGCCCACCGGTGAGGAAACCGATATCGTCAGCCCTTCGGCTTTGACGGGAACGGTCTGCAGCGCGCCCGCAACAAAAGTGCCGGCCGCCTCGGGCCGGTCCGAGCGGAAGGTGTACACGGCGCGTGCGCCAGCGATGGGGCTCGTGCTGGCGCCGGCAGGGACGCTCTGCCCCTGCGGATTGGCGTTGCCCAGCAAGGGCCTTACCGGCAGCGACTTGGCAGACGAGGGCGCCGGTGCGGGCGGCGCGGCTGCCGCTGGCGGTGAGGCGACGCCAGTGCCTACGACCGTAAAGTTCGACGGAACTTCGATGTGGAAGACGCCGGTGTAGCGGTTCGCCGGATAACCGGTCAGAGGGAACCAGCGTGCTGGGAGAAGCAGGTACGCGCCGTCATTTCCGATATATGCGAGGCGCTGGCCCTCGATGGGGCTTCCTTCATCGTTGGCCAGCGGACCCGAATAGACAAAAGTGAGCTTCAGGCGCTGGCCGGCTCCGATGGGATTGGGCAGCGAAACGCGCACGAGCAGATAATTCGTGTCGTCGCGTTCGAACGGCACCGGCATGTTATTGGCGTCCAGGACGTCCGTGATGCGCAGGTTCGGGTGCAGCTCGCACTCGAGATTTCGAGTGGGCCCGTTGGATTCGAACTCAACCGTGGCCCTTGCGGAGAGCGTCTGATCGGAGGGCGATAGCGACGCGGTAACGTCGTAGGAGACGGCTCGGAAGGAGGCGCGCCCGGTGCTCTGCGGTAGAACTTGCGGGCCCTGCACCTGCGCGCGAGCCCCTGACGTGCCGAGGAGCATGGCGGTCAGTGAGACTAGAAGCGCGAGATTCGTCCGCGAGACGCGGTGCTTGGGCATCGTGTCCACCGTACCAGGGGTTTCCGGCTATCCCTGATTAGGATACTAAACCTAGGGCAATGAGTTGCCAAGCGAGATGCTTTTTGCCTCCGCAAAAGAGTTGGCGCCCGACCTCCTCTGGAACTGGGGATTCTAAAAAAGGGCGGCGGGAAGTGGGTGCGGACGGTACGGCAGAAACGAACAGCGCGGAGACCGCTGCCGGCGGCCTCCGCGCTGCTGAAACCAGGTCAGACGGGTGCCTATGTCCTTACCACAGTGAGGGGATGACGCCGGGTTCGAACAGGTCAGACAGGTCGGTCGCGTTGGCCGCATCGCCCAAAAATGGGGAGGAGCCGCCAGTCGCCTTCACGTGAAAGATCTCCTGCATCGTGCGCAGGTCGGAGGAGTGGGTGTAGTTGATCGAGCTAGCGTAGGGCAAGCCATTCTCGTTCCGGTGCGCCAGACGCGAGATGACGATCTCTGGAATGTTGTGGTTGAAGTCGTCCGGGTTATCGCCCGCCACGCCGTCCTCTTCGGATTCATCCCACCAAAGAACGATTAAGCCTCCGTCCTTGTATGCTTTGGAGTCCATGATCAGGGGGACTAGGCGGCTCAGGGTGTTGTCACCCGCCTTAATCGCGGAGGGATCGCCGGTCAGCCCAGCGAAGCCCGCGCTGAGCGAGCTGTGCTGCTCGTTGTACTGGTCCGGGGTGATCCAGGTGTAATCGGCAATGTTGTCCGTGGTCAGATCGAAGGCCAATTGTTGCAAGGGCGCATAGTGATGCGAAAGAGGATTCGAGGGCGTGGTGTTGTCGCCGCCGTTGGTGTCAGTGAAAAACACTTGCGGGTTGTGCTTGCAGGCGTAGTTGTATCTCGTTGAGTCGTTGTAGGCGTTCAGGTAGTTGCCCGGCCCGAATGCGCCGGAGAGGCTCACGAGCGGAACGGTCCACTGACTTGGCGCCAAAGGCAGGTTGATCAGCTTTCCACTGACGGTCGTCAGATCCGTGTCTTCTTGATAGGACTTCCAGCTCTTTCCGGCGGCCTGAAGCAGACCGGTCAGATGCTGGACGCTGAATACGTGGGGAATCGTGTTGCTGGTGGAATACGGGTCGTTGTCATCCAAGACGCCGAAGTTGGTGCCGGCTTCCGCCCAGAGGTAGTTGGGTTCGGACGGATGGATGTGGGGGTTGTTGCCGCTGGCCGTCGCCAGAACGTTGTGATACGCCGTGGCGTAGGAGACCTGCTCGCTGATATTCACCAGGTGGCCATCGAGGTAGGCCACTGCGGTGCCGTTCACGAGGCTGTTGATGAACGGGGCATTCGCGTTCTGGAAAATCGGCGTGATCCCGCCGCTGACCGTCGCCGGCTGGGTCCAGTCGTGATTTTCCATTGCGATGACGAAAACGTGCTTGATTTCGCGAGAGTTGAAGTCGCCATGGTCACCGAAGCCATCCTGATCGTTCCAACCCCCTTGGTCCTTGGCGCTCGCGGTGCGGCTGCCGAAGGAAGCCAGAATTGCAATCGCAACGAGGAGCGAGCCGATCGCCAGAATCGCGAATACACCCTTGGGACGGAAACTGTGCAAGTCAGCCATAAATTCCCTCCGAATCTGTGATTTGCGGCGCGCCGGCGGTATCCGGTGAGACTGTTCGAATCACCGTTGTCCGCAGCCGCCGCTCCGCGATTCATAGTTTCGAGACTAAAGTCGCGTGCGCCGGTGGATTTTACCCTCGATTTGCCCTCAACCGATTGGCCACCGCGGGATGGAGAGCTTTCTCCCGCTGTAAGTCGCTTGACCCTTACGGCACAGAACCCTCGCGTGTGACGCGCGTCACCAGATTGCCGGTTCCAGCGGTAGAGACTAAAAGAGACCAACCGTCGCGGTTTCGAACGCGTTGGCCGAATCTGAGCGGTAAGGACCGCCGATGGCGGCGTGAATTTGAGGAGGGTGAAATGCTTTCTACGTCGAATCTCTTGATTTTGCTTTCGTTATCGTGGGGTATCACCACGGTTGCACTGGTGGTCCTGGCGATGTATCGAACCACGCTTTCCCGCAAGGAAGACGACTCACTGTTCCTAGACGAGGACGCGAGGGCCTTGATGGCCGGAGAACAGGATGTGATCGTGGCCAAGATGGACCGCCTGATCACGCCCATCAAAGCCCTCGCTGTGCTTTCGGGCACTTTGCTAGCCGCAACCGCCAGCTTGTGGCTCTGGGTGGGCTACAGCAGTTTCTAGCTCACGTTCGAACTCATACACTGCGGCCCCGCAGCAAAGCCGTCCAGTGGCTCATTGGGTGAGCATGGCGGCGATGATGTCTGCCGCGCGCTCGATGGCGCCGGGCGGGCCGAGGCGCGTTCGAACGACCGCTAGCTCGCGGCGCATTTCCTCTTGCGCAGCCGGCGAATTGAGGAGGCGCTCGACTTCCTGGACGACGTTCTGCGCCGTGAAATTGTCCTGGATCAACTCCGGGACGACTTTCTTGCCGGCGATCAGGTTGACCATCGCGAAGTAGGGCGTTCGAACCAAGCGGCGGGCGATCGCGGCCGTCAGAGGGGCCACGCGGTAGATTACGACCATAGGCGTGCCGATCAGAGCCGTTTCCACGGTGGCTGTGCCACTGGAGACTACAGCTACGTCGGCCGCCGCCAGGACGTTGTAGGTGTCGGCTGGAACGATTCGAATCGGAACGTCGGCGCGGAGGTAGGGCTGAAGCTGCGAGGACGCTAGGCCTGAAGCCAGGGCCAACACGAACTGGCGTTCTGGTGCGGCGGAGTGAAGCTGCGCGGCGGCCTCGACCAGCACGGGCATGTGCTGCGCCAGTTCGCCGGGGCGGCTGCCTGGAAGCAGCGCGACGATTGGCTTTTCGGCGTCCAGACCATGTCGCTGGGCGAATTCGGCGCGCGACAGGCTTGCATGGACTTGGTCGACGAGCGGGTGGCCGATCCAGTCCACCTTCACTCCGTGCCTCGTGTAGAAGTCCACTTCGAACGGGAAGATGCACAGGCCGCGTTCGAAACGGCGGCGAACCAGGTTCACGCGTCGAGGCCGCCAGGCCCAGAACTGCGGGCAGACGAAATAGACGTTTCGAACGCCGAGGCGCTTCAGAGCGCGCGAAAGGTGCAAGTGAAAGCCGGGGAAATCAGTGAGGATGGCGAGCTGGGGCCTGCGGCGGCGCGTCTCGCCAAGCAGGCGGCGCCAGGCACGGTTTAGCGCGGGCATTTTCTGCACGACTTCAAACAGGCCGACCAGGGTGACGTCGGAGTAGTCGACCACGATCTCGACGCCGGCAGCGCGCATCTGCGGGCCGCCCATGCCGAACATTCGAACGTCGGCGCGCTCGCGCAAAGCCTTTGCGAGGCGAGCGGCGTACATGTCGCCGGACGCCTCGCCTGCTGAGATCAGCAAATCGATTGGCGGCATGAGGAAAGAAGCGGCAGGCTAGCTTTCCGCCGGCAACTGGGCAGCGATGGTGGGGCCGGGGGCGCCCGGAGCGACGGGAACGCGCAATTCCTGATCCTTGTACTGGAGCTGGTAGAGGCGATAGTAGAGCCCGCGCTGGGCGAGAAGCTCCTGGTGCGCGCCCTGTTCGCGCAGGCGGCTCTTGTGGAAGACGAGGATGCGATCGGCGTGCTGGATGGTGCTGAGGCGATGCGCGATGACGATCGCCGTGCGGCCAGTGAGCAGGCGATTGAGCGCCTCGCGGATCATCATCTCGGTGCGCGTGTCCACGCTGGAAGTGGCCTCGTCGAGGATGAGGAAGCGAGGATTGTGGGCCAAGGCCCGGGCGAAGCTGACCAGTTGCCGCTGGCCGACAGAGAACGTCGAGCCACGTTCGTTGACTGGCGTCTCCAGGCCCTCGGGCAGGGAATCGAGGAATGGCCCGAGCCCGACTTCGCGCAGCGCACGCTCGACAGCGGCGCGATCCACCGATTCGCTTCCCAGGCGAACGTTGGACTCCAGCGTGCCGGTGAACAGGAAAGGGTCCTGCAACACGATGCCGAACTGGCGGCGCAAGTCCTGGACGTTCAGTTCGCGGATATCGACGCCGTCGAGAAGAATCTGGCCGCGCTGGATTTCGTAGAAGCGCAGCAGGAGTTGGATGGTGGTGGTCTTGCCGGCGCCGGTGTGGCCGACGATGGCGATGGTCTGGCCGGGCTCGACCCGGAAAGAGACGTCGCGGAGGACCCAATCCTCCTCGCTCGGATTCGCGCCGCCGCGATAGGCGAACCAGACGTTGCGGAATTCGATTTCGCCGCGGGCGACGCCGAGAGCGCGGCCGTTTGTCGTGGCGGCGAGCGGCAGGGGTTCGTCGAGCAGGGTGAAGATGCGTTCGGAGGCGGCCATGGCGCCCTGCAGGATGTTGAATTTGTCGCTGAGGTCCTGAATGGGCTGGAAGAAGCGCTGCGCCCACATCATGAAGGAAACGAGCACGCCGATGGAGACCGCGCCCGTGAAGGTTCGCAGGCCGCCGTACCAGAAGATGGTAATGATGGCGACGACGCTGAGAAATTCGACGACGGGATAAAAGAGCGCGAACGCCAGAATCGCGTCCTTGTAGGCCTCCATGTGCATGCGGTTGAAGACGGCGAACTGGTCGCGGGATTTTTTTTCATGGCCGAAGAGCTGCACGACGGTCATGCCGCTGATGTGCTCCTGCAGGAAGGCGTTGATGCGGGCGATGGCGGTGCGGATGCGGCGATTGGCGTCACGGACTTTGTCGCGAAAAATCCAGGTGGCCAAGAAGATGAAGGGCAAGACGGCCAGCGTCGCCAGCGCCAAGCGCCAGTTGATCCACAGCATGATGGCGACGAAAATGATGAGCTGATAGGCATCATTGATCATCGCGGAGATGCCCGCGGCGAAAAGGTCGTTGAGCGCGTCGACATCCGTGGTGACGCGCGTGACCAGCCGGCCCACGGGGCTATGGTCGTAGAAGCTCATGGGCAGGCGCTGCAGATGCGCGAAGATCTCCTTGCGCATGTCGTACATCGTTTCCTGGCCGACTTTTTGCATGATCACGACTTGCAGATACTGGAACAGGAATCCCAGCGCCAGCGTGGCCAGGAAGAGAAGCGACATCTCTCCCAGTCCCTGAATGCCTGCAACCTGGGTGATGTCGCCGCGGACCGCGGGCACGATGTAGCGGTCAATCGAGATCTGAAATAAGTAGGGACCGGCCGCAACCAGGGGGCCGACGGGAATCGTGCACAGCGCGGCGATGACCACCCACCTCCGGTAAGGGCGCAGGTAGCCGAACAGGCGGCCGGCCAGCCGGCTGTCGTAGACTTTTCCTAGTTTCTCTTCTTCGCGGAAGTCGCTCATGCGCGCTGCAACTCTTCCTCGAGCAACTGCTTCTGATACAGCTCCTCGTAATAGCCGCCCAGCCTCAGGAGTTCGCCGTGTGTGCCGCGCTCGACGATCCGGCCCTCGCGGAGGACGATAATTTGGTCCGAGTGTCGGACCGTCGAGATCCGATGCGAAATCAGGATGGTGGTGCGCTCCTTCATGATCTGTTGCAAGCGGCGCAGGATGCGCTCTTCGGTGTCGGTGTCCACGGCGGAAAGAGCGTCATCCAGGATCAGGATTTTCGGGTCGCGCACAATCGCGCGAGCCAGCGCCGTGCGCTGCTTTTGCCCGCCGGAAAGCGTGATGCCACGTTCACCGACCATGGTGCCGAAGCCGCCGGGGAATGCGGAAATCTCCGCCGCGATGCTGGCGACATCGGCCGCGTTTTCCACGGCTTCGTCGGACGTGGCCTCCACGCCGAAAGCGATGTTTTCGCGGATCGTCTCGCTGAAGAGATACGTGTCCTGCGGCACGAAGCCGATGGCGTGCCGCAGTTCGGCGAGCGGCCAATCGCGAATCGAGCGGCCATCAATCAACAATGTGCCTTGGGGCGCTTCCCAGAGACGGGCCACCAGAGCTGCGAGCGTGCTCTTGCCGCTTCCGGTGGGGCCGACGATCGCTAGCGTCGAGCCTGCCGGAACGTCGAGATTGATGTCGTGTAGCACCGGCGTGCCGGCCGCGTTGCCATTGGCTTCGATTCCCGCGCCGCTTCGCGTGGTTGGATACGCGAAATTCAGATGGCGGAATTCGATCGCACCGATGATGGCCGGTTCCAGGGTGTGCGCCGCGCCAGCCTGCAGCGCTGGGTCGTGGATGGAAGGCTTGGCGTCCAGGATATAGTTCAGGCGGCCCATCGAAGCCGCGCCACGCTGGAAAATATTCGTTACGAATCCCAGCGCGATCATCGGAAATAGCAGCTGGACCATGAAGGCGTAGAAAGCCACGAACTCGCCGAGCGAGATCTCCCGGAAAATGACCTGGCGGCCTCCGAACCAAAGCACCAGCACGAAGGTCAGGCCGATCAACGTCGTCAGCGCGGGCATGAACAAGCTCCAGGCGCCAATCAGCTTCAGATTGCGGCTGACGTATTCGCGGTTGGGCGCGTCAAAGCCGGCCATCTCCGCGTCCTCCTGCGCGTATGCCCGAATCACGCGCACGCCGGCCAGGTTTTCCTGAGCCTTGGCGGAGAGAGTGGCGAGCGAGGCCTGGATGCTCTCCGACAGGACATGGATAAGCTTGCCGAAATAGCGAACCGCGATGGCCACAAGCGGAACCGGGACGAGCACCCAGAAACTCAGCCGGGGCGAAAGCCGGAACATCAGCAGGACGGCCAGAACCATGGTGAGAAGCGTGGTCGCTCCGTACATAATCCCCGGCCCCAGCACCATGCGCACCTGGTTGAGGTCGTTGGTGGCGCGCGACATCAGCTCGCCTGTGCGGTTGCGGACGTAGAATTCCGGCTCCATCGCCAGCAGGCGGTCGAGGAGGTCGTTGCGCAGGTCGTATTCGATGTCCCGCGAAAGGCCGATCAGAATCGAACGGCTCGCATAGGAGAAGATGCCCTTCAGAGTGATGATCGCGATGGCAACAAAGCAGTAGAACTCGAGCGTTTGAACGCTCCTCGGCTGGTAGTAGGGAATCAGGCGAATAAGTTCTGGCGAGGTTTGTCCGAGACGCCCCAGAGGGTGGGCGTTTCCGGAAAGGCAGTCCACGATGACGCCGATGACCAACGGCTGCAGCGTTCCCACCACACTCATGGCGATCAGCGTCACCATGCCGACGGCAACCTGTGCCTTGCAGCGGCTGATGTAGGGAAGCAGTTTCGCCAGGTGCTTCCAACCAGGGGTGGTCTTCGGTTTAGACTGGGCCGGCGATTGCGCTACGGCGGCAGCGGCGGCGCTACTCATCGGAGTGGGGACACCGGCATCTCAAGCAAAGGCACCTCTTCGAGGAAATGACCGGTTTGAGGGTCAACCGACTGGTAGCGATTAGCGGATGGGTTCCAACGGACGGAAACTGTGGACATTGGCACCGACGCCGCTCCGGATGCTTCCAGTGGGGTGAACAGCAAGTCGTGCCTATGATCCCTGCTATTCCCGCCGAATTCAAGCTGCCAACTCGTGACAGGCCCCCTCGGAGACCCTACGAGGTAGCCGCTTGGGTTTTTGAGATACTCGTCGCAGCGTAACACCTCGACCCACTTCGTGCCTACCTGTTCCAGGATGGCAGCCCGCGTAAGTCGAATGCTACGCTCGTTTTTGGATGTGGCACCGGCTGCGTTCGCTGCAAGAACTTGCTGACGGCCGTTCTGCGCGAGAGCCCCAAAGGAGAGCACTCGGGCGCCTGGGCCGAGCGCCGCCTCTGCCACGGCCGCTATTGCAGGCGGCACGGTCGGCTTGGAAGGCGGCGACTCTGCTTGGATTTGGTGTGGCGGATCTGGAGCGCCGCATCCGCCCGCGCCGGAAAGAAGGGCCGCGCCCATGGCGCACAAGGGGAGCCACTCGGCGAATCGCCTCATTCAGGGTCCGGCCGAAATCGAGTGTGGGCTCTCAAGATTTTTCTTAACGGCTAGAGGCTCGGGAACGCCAGCGTTATCTCCACCACTTTTCCGGTGTCGCGCGCGCAGTAGATCTCCATGGCTTGCGGGACGTCCGACCCCATCCAATCGAACGGGTAATAGAGAAATTCCAACTCGGTGCTGCCTCTCACCGAGGGTCCGCTGGAGTTCGGCTCTCCGTAGAGTTCCGACACTCGATCTTGCGGGTCGCCCAAGTGCAAGCCGCGTCCGGTTACCCAATCCTTTTCGTCCAACACTTCGTTTCGGCGGCCTTCGCACTTGCCGTCGAGGGTGACCAGCGAGGACACGGTGATTTCCTGGATCACGCCCTGAGAATCCAGATTGAGAGTGAGCGTGTGGCCTGTGCAAGGGTCGCTCCATTGCTTTTCGCTCGCTCCGTTTTCATCGCTGGAGGAATACTTGGCCTTGTACCGCTTTAGCGCCGCGGCGAGCGAGTCACGGCCAGGGCGCAGGCCCGCGAGCGTCACCTCGTTGAATCGCGTGGGCGTGGCGCTTCTCTGCGCGAACGCAGCGGCGGCAATCGCGGCCATAGCTACCAGAGCGCTAGCGCACCGCGAGGATATCGTCCAGCCGCGCTTCAAGGTTTTCCTCTCCCTCCGACCACAAGGCGAAGCGTTCGACGGGCAGCGCCCGCTCCACGCTCTGAACCCAGTCCATGAGTTGCTGGATATTTTCTCGCGTCTTCTGGTGATATTCGTGAAGATTCTGCTCCTGGCTCATCAGGGCGAGGAACTCGCCTTCGGTAGGGTCTGCGGTCGCCACGCGCCGCGCCTGCGAGCCCAACAACCCGCCATGTCCGGTGTACAGATGCTCAAGCCCAGCATCCACCAAGAAATGGCCGGATGCGCGGGCCGCTCCGTCGTCGTACTCCTCACCCTGACAGACGAGCAGAAGATGCTCTGGGCCTCGCGCCCACCGGCCGTGATCTGTATCCCACGACCAGAGGTCCCAGGAGGCCTCAACCTCATAGGCGCAATCGGCGCTCCGGTGCTCGCGCGCAAGCGCGACGATGTCGGCAGGTTTCGCGCCGGTTGCGCGGAAATCATGCTCGGCCAGCGGTGTTTCCGCCGGGCTTACGGCGCGCACCGTGAGGTTCCAGAAGCCGTTGTCCTTCGACGAGAGGGGCACAGTTTCCAGGAAACGCTCAAAACGCTCGAGCATCACCTGTTCGGAGTAGTCACGCGTCCAGAAGCTGGCGTACGCGCGGTTGGCCATGGGCGGCATTATACCGTTTCGGCTGGGCCGAAACAGGAGCAGCCGGTGGAGGGAACGGGCGGGTGATTACGAAGTTTGGTCGCCGGAATCTTTCGCCGGCGATGCCGGCGGCGCCGGTGGCGGCGGCGTCAGATCAAGCAGTTGCCGGTGCAAGGCCTCGCCGACCTTCGCGAATACCTGTTTGCAGGTTTCGTTGAGTCGCGTCTCGGCGGCGCGCGTCAGCGCGTCGAGCTGCTGAGTGGATTGTTGATTGAGTTTGCTGGCGGTAGTCAAAAGCCAGGAGTTGGCCGCGCTCTCGAGCCGCTGTTTGTAGGCTTCAACCCCTTCATCGCTCGCAGCGGCGAGCGCTTCGTGCAGTTGCTTCCGCCGCTCCTCACTCTCGGCGAGCAGTTTTTCGCGCGCGGACGCCATCTGTGACGATAGCTCGTTTCGCATGGTGCCGACCACCTGGTGGGCATGTTGCGTGACTGCGGCGCCGAAATCCGAGGAGATACGCCGGGTGATGGCCTCTACCTCGGCGCGAGCCCGAGCGACTTGCTCTTCCATTTGCGCCCTTCGTTCGCCGAGCGCCGCGACCAACTTGCCTTCGAACTCGCCCAAAGCGGCCTCGGCTTTGCCTTGCATTTGTTGCGAGGTCGCGTAAACCGTGCTGATGGTCAGTTCCTGGGCCAGCTTCTTCGCGCGTTCCTGTGCTTCGCGCCCGGCCTCCTCGACCTGCCCCTGCGTGTGTTCGACGTAGCTTCGGCTGTAGTGATCCAACTCGCCGGCGAACACGCGCGAAATCTCTCCCGCCTTCTCGCGCAACTCGTGAACACCCTGTTCCAGGCCCTTCTCGAGCGTCGACTGCATCTGGTTCTGAACCTTTTTTTCGTACCAGTCGGCCGTCTTGAAGAGCGACTCGAACGTCGCGTGCGTTGTTTCCGTGGCTTTGGATTCGACTTCGGCGAGCCAGCGCTGGACGCTGTTGCGGCCCGCTTCCTGGAAGTCGCCTCCCATCACGTCCAGCTGCTTTTGCAACTGTGCTGATGCGGCGTCGACCGTCTGCGCGAACCTGGCTGCCAGCTGCTGCTCGAGTTTGCGCGCCATCTCTTCGGCGGCGAGCGTTTGGCTTTCCAGGCGGCCAAGGGCAAGGCTGGCGCGGTTGAACTGCGAGCTGAGTTCCTCCTCAAGTTGCGCGCCCAGCCGCCTGACGGTTTGTTGCCCGGCAGCCTCCAAGGACGGTTGCAGGCGCCCGGTCCACGCAGCGATAGCGCTCTCGCCGCTGCGAGCCAACTCCTGACTGTGCAGCTCCACCAAGGCCGCGGCTCGCCGCTCGACTTCTTCCTGCGCGGCTTTGTGCGTCGCCTCGATCTGTCGAGTCTGTTCCGCGAGAGCCTGCGCGGAGGCCTGGACCACGGCGAAGAGCGATTGCACTTGCACGATTTGATTGTCGAAGGACGTGCGCGCGGCCCCCAGGCGGTTTTCTGCGTCGGCCGCCGCATCCTGGAGCGTCTTGCCGGTGCCGGCCACGCGGTCGCCGAGCTCTTTTTCAAATTGTTCCCGCGCGAGCAGAGAACTGACCGCTAGCCGCTCCGCCAGCTGCTGCGCAGCGCGTTCGTTGGATGCTCCCAACTGTTCGTTCCAGCGTTCAGCCGCTGCCGCCGTACTCGCTTCCAGCCGCGCTTGCCAGTCGCTTTCCGCCGAGTGGAAGACCGACGTGATCTGGTCGAGGACTTGGCGCTGGACGCTTTCCAGCTCGACCACCCGCATGCGCGCATCCTCGGCTTGGGCTTTCAGCCGCTCCGCGCCGTCTTGCAGAACCGTCGAGGCGCAGCTTTCCATCTCCCGCCGCAGCGTTTCGACGTTTTCCCGAGAGCGCTCGACCGCGGCCTGGAAGTCATTTGCCGCAGCCCTTGCCGCGGCCTGCAGCTGGCTGACCCCTTCGTTGAGCTGGATCTCGAGCTGTTGTGCCAGCGCACCGCGCCGGGCCGGCTCGATCTCGCCCGATTGGGCCACGAATTTTTGATATTGCTGCTCGAAGTTTCGTCCGAACTCGTTACTCAGGCGATCCGCCAGCGCGCGGAGGCGTTCTTCGGCCGCGGCCTCGGACTTGGCCATGGCGTTCTGGATCGCTTTTTCGGCTGCGGCGCTGGTGGCGGCCTGCGCGGCCTTGTCCGATGCCTCCTGCAGCTGGCTTTGTAGCGAGGCCAGGAGCCGCCGGGCTTCGGTTGCGACGGCCTCGGCGGCGTAGTCGCGGACGTCCGCGCGAAGCTGCTCCCCAGTTTCGCCCGTAAGTTGTGCTGGCGCCGGTGCCGGCGCTGGAGCAGGCGGCGGTTCGGCGGGGCTGTCGGCCGGAACGGTCAGTGGCATCGTGCGCACGTTGTCGGCGGGAAGGCTTTCCGCTGCACCGGACCAGGTCGCGTTCTCCGCCGGCATCGCTTCGCTGGTTTCTTCGGGCAGGGCGTGCGCCGCGGGCGCGGCAACATGAATTCCGGATTCCGGGAAGGGGAACCAATCGGGTGGGCAGAAAGCGATACCCCAGATATTGCCGGGAACTTCCAGCTCAACACCAACCTGGAAGAGCTCGCGCACCGTTCGTGGGCGCTGAATCCACATCACGCGCGCGCGGACGCTGCGCGGCGGGCGACCCTGCTCCGGGTGCGGGACTTCCAGTGTCACCCACATGTTTTTCAGCACATAGTGCTTGGATTGGTAGCGGCAGCCGTGGCAGTTGAGGATCGACGTGGAGGTGCGTTCCTCGAACGGGCGGCCGAGAGCGTCCACACCCGTGACAGTCAGCGGCACGGCTTGCACGATGCGCGTGCTGCGGCGCTTGAGCGCATCGCTTTTAACGTTGGGCGCTGGGTCCGTCAAGAGGCACCCCTCCTGAGATAAGCTACAAGCGTAACAGTGCTGGCGGGCTGGGGCATTGTCCGCGGCCCAGTCGCAGTTCTAAACGGTCAACACGAACTGGGCCTCCGCGGGAGGCCGCACGATCTCGCTCCGGTCCGATTCGAAGAATGGGAAGCAGCCGGGACGATCGCGGTGTCCACTTTGGAATCTACTACGGTTGCCTGGCTATGCGCTACCACTGCGCCGGTGGAAAAAGAAAAAATTGGCGAAAACCTGGAGAATTGAGCGGCAAGCCGGCCCTGGCACGCCCTGCCTACAAATCGCGGCGGCCTTCCATCGCTTTGAGCATCGTCACTTCGTCGGCATAGTCGAGTTCCGAGCCTACCGGGATGCCGACGCCGATGCGCGTCACGCGCACGCCGAGCGGCTTCAAGAGCTTCGAGACGTACATGGCGGTGGCTTCGCCCTCGGCCGTGGGGTTGGTCGCGATGATGATCTCTTCCACCGTTCCGCCCTTCAGCCGTTCGATCAGGCTCTTGAGTTTCAACTGCTCCGGGCCGACGCCTTCGAGCGGCGAGAGCGCTCCTCCCAGCACGTGATACAGGCCGTTGTACTGGCGCGTCTTCTCAATCGCCTGAATGTTGTGCGGCTCTTCCACGACGCAGATGGTCCTGCGGCTGCGCGTCGGACTCGAGCAGTACAGGCAGGGGTCGGTGTCCGTGATGTTATTGCAGACGCTGCATTCGTGAATGGAAACTTTGGCGGCGCGAATCGCGTCGGCGAGCGCAAACGCCTCCTCGGGAGTGGCGCGCAGCAGGTGAAAGGCGAGACGCTGTGCCGTCTTTTGGCCGACGCCCGGCAGGTGCTTCAGCTCGTCAATCAGGCGTTCGATCGGGCCGGCGAAGTCAGGCATTGCGTTGGTTCAGTGGAAAAGTCCGGTTGTGGAGAGGAAGAGCGTTCACGCAGGGGCCCGTCAGAAGAGTCCCGGAATCTTCAAACCTGCCATGCCGGAAAGTCCGCCGGCCATTCCCTTCATCTGGTTGGCCAGTTCGTCGTCCACGCGCCGGCTCGCTTCGTTGAGCGCGGCGCGAATCAGGTCCTGAAGAAGTTCAACGTCCTTGCCCGCGAAGACCTCCGGCTCAATCTTCAACTCGGTGACTTGTTTCTGGCCGTTCATCTGGACGACGACCATGCCGCCGCCGGCCGAAGCCTCGACGTGCACCGCGTCGACCTGCTTCTGCAGGTTCTCCTGGATCTGGCGAAACTGGGACAGGAGCTGCTGCATCGCTTTGACTTCCATGGATTATTCCTCGCCCCGCGGCCTGACCTCGGAAATCCGCCCGCCGAACCTTTCGATCATGCCTCGCACGATCGGGTCCTGCTCGAACCGCGCGCGCAACTCGTGCGTACCGGGTTCCACTCGAACGGCGTCCCTTGGTGCCGGCGCTGCCTCCAGTTTAACACAGACGCGCAGAGGTTGACCGAGCACGCGGCTGGCGATCGAGCGCAATTTTTCCATGGAGTCCCGGCTTTGCAACAAATCTGCGAGCGCGCGGTGCTC
>Ga0187784_10002354_pt1 | contig 15125 bp, 13 predicted proteins | sample 1015_SJ02_MP15_2_FD_132964 | JGI IMG/M metagenome (GOLD analysis project Ga0187784, IMG submission 132964) | Tropical peat soil microbial communities from peatlands in Department of Meta, Colombia - 1015_SJ02_MP15_20_MG | ecosystem: Environmental > Terrestrial > Soil > Wetlands > Peat | place...
ACTGGGGCCACGTCTCCAACCACGTTGAGCAAGTGCCCAACGACCACGACGACCACGCACGCGCACCAGCCGCGGACGCCCCCATCAACCACGACTACATGTCCCAGGCCGCCCGATTGGGGCATCGTCACGTCCATGGCTTCACCAGACCTCGGACTCAACGCGATTGCCTGCCCCTCAACCAATACCTGCCTTGCCGTCGGTGCAACGAGTGCGAACGTCGGCTCCGCCATGGTGTCCACTGATGGCGGCGTGTCGTGGTCGACGATGAACCTCCCCGCTGGCACCCAAAGTCTCTCTGGCATCACGTGCCCAAGTTCAAGCGAGTGCATCAGCGTCGGAGGAACGTCGGTGCTGACGACTGACGACTCGGGATCGAGTTGGTCCATCCAACAGGTCGGGAATGGGTCCTTGAACGGCATCTCGTGCTCGTCGACGACGAGCTGCATGGTCGTAGCTGCCGTTCCGCCCACGTCCACCGAGAAGTGCTATTCGGACGGAGCCGTGTTCACCACGTCCGACGGTGGGACGACGTGGAGCCAGGTCACGACGGTTGGATGCACCGCGCTCGAGGACGTGGCGTGTCTGTCTGCAGACACCTGTGAGGCGACAGGGCTCTTCTATCCCGATGGCCCCTCGTCAACCGAAGGTGAGGTCCTGGGCACCACAGACGGAGGGGCAACGTGGACTCCACAGGGGATCGTGGGCCCCATGGCCCCTACTCCGGTCTACAAGCTGAAGGCGCACACGACGCTGACGAGTATCTCCTGCACGTCGGCCTCATTCTGCGTCGCGGTGGGCCTGTCCGCATACCACCCCGTCGTTGAGTCCACCGATGGTGGTGGAACATGGGTAAAGCAAGAGGTTCCTCTGAGTATTCCGAACCGCGCGCTCAATGGCGTCACTTGCCCCAGCGTGGACCACTGCGAGGTGGTGGGCGATGAGGATTCTCTGGTGACCTCAGATGGCTCCAACTGGTACCACCAGACCGTTCCCCCAGGGTTCGTCAACGGCGTTGCGTGTCCGTCGCAGGACGAATGCCTCGCCGTGGGCACCGGACCCACCAACACAGGGGCAGTGATTCTCCACTTTCCATAAGGAAGCTGACCTGGCAAGCCTCATTCCAGCCAGGCGTCGACGGCGAGAGTTGATCTTTGGAGCCTTTCCGATTCTGCTGGTGCCGCCACTCGTCTCCGCGCCCCTCTGCATGTTCATGCCTCCGGCCACGGGCCCCTGCCTGAGGCCGCCACGGCCCCCATGCAGAACCGTCTGCGACCGACCCCATCCCCGGAATGCCCTGAGCGCGCGAGTGGTCGACCGTGGAGGCCGCAAACTAGGCGGCCCGGATACGACGAGCAATGGCGGTAGCAGAATCAAGGAGCCGCCAGTCTCGGCCCTTGATTCACCTCGACTACTGATAGAGCCGTCCACCGCAAGCGCAGTGGCGCCATGAACTGCTGTGAGAGGTTGAGCGGCGCCGCGCGAAGGCCTCATCGGACTCTGCCCGTGGTCACAACGTGGTCACAAACGACACGAAGCGGAGCCGAACGGGGCGAGACGACCGGCCTAGGTGTGACGGGCCAGACTCCCGCTGGCCCGCGGGGATGCACGTCCTCATCCCATGTCTCGACGGTGACGGGGACTCAGGACTGGCACCAACCGAGCTGCCGCACCTCGGCGCGGCATGATGGGGTCTCCGCCATGGATGTCCTGCTGGTAATCGACGACGCCACCGTCCCCGAGCGCCTGTCTGCGCGCGCCCGCCGACGGGTGGACGTTGCCCGTGGCCCGTTGCCGCCGGAGACCATCGCCGACCTACGCGTGCACATCCCCCGCTCAGTCGGACTGGTTGCGCCCGACAGCGACGAGGGCCGCGACTGGCTGGTGAAGGTCGCTCACCAGCTCCATCAGGCTGGCCTACCCGTCGAGGTGCTCAGCGACGTCCCCGTCCCGGTCGACCCGGCCATCGAGGTCAGTCCGATAAGCGATCCGGGTCCGCCGATCCAGGCCGCCGACTCCTTGCTGGACCTGATCGGCAACACCCCCCTGGTCCGCCTCGACCGGATCGGGCGAGACCTTCCCGGTCAGCTGCTGGCCAAGCTGGAGTTCCTCAACCCGGGCGGGAGCGTCAAGGACCGGCCCGCGCTGACCATGGTCGAGGCGGCCGAACGCGACGGACGGCTCAAGCCGGGAGGAACCATCGTCGAACCGACCTCGGGCAACACCGGCGTCGGCCTGGCCATCGTCGCCGCCCGCCGGGGCTACCGCTGCATCTTCACGATGCCCGACAAGATCGCCGCGGAGAAGGTGGCCCTCCTGCGCGCCTACGGCGCAGACGTGGTCGTCTGCCCGACGGCAGTCGACCCGGACCACCCCGACTCGTACTACTCGGTGGCCCGGCGGCTGACCGAGACCACGCCGGGTGCCTTCCAGCCTGACCAGTACTCCAACCCCCACAACCCCGAAGCCCACTTCCTGACCACCGGGCCGGAGATCTGGCGCCAGACCGCCGGCCGCATCACCCACCTGGTCGCCAGCATCGGGACCGGGGGGACCATCTCTGGTGTCGGTCGCTACTTGAAGGCCCAGAACCCCGCCATCCAGATCATCGGCGCCGATCCCGAGGGATCGGTGTACTCGGGCGGCAGCGGCCGTCCCTACCTCGTGGAAGGCATCGGCGAGGACTTCTGGCCCGCCGCCTACGATCGCGAGGTCGCCGACCAGGTCGTGATGGTCTCTGACCGCGACAGTTTCCTCACGGCCCGCCGGGTCACGCGCGAGGAGGGGATCCTCGTCGGCGGCTCCGCCGGCACGGCCGTCTGGGCCGCGGTCCAGATCGGACACGAGGCCGGGCGCGACGCCGTGATCGTCGTGATCATCCCCGACTCTGGGAGGGGCTATCTCTCCAAGCTCTACGACGACGGCTGGATGGCCGATCACGGCTTCCTCCGCTCGGGCGGATCGGCCGGGGACACCGTCAGCGAGCTGCTCGCCCACAAGGGCCGCAACGCGACCCCTTCGCTCCCCCCTCTGGTCCACGTCCACCCGGACGAGACTGTCCGCCAGGCCATCTCGATCCTGCGCGAGTACGGCGTCTCCCAGGTCCCGGTGGTCAAGGCCGAGCCACCGCTGGCTCTGGCCGAGGTGGTGGGCACGGTCACCGAACACGACCTCCTCACCCAGCTCGTCAGCACACCCGAATCCTTGGACGCTCCGGTCAACGCGGTCATGGCCCCACCGTTGCCGATGGTCGGCACCGGTGAGGCGGTCGACGTGGCCGCGGCTCGTCTTGCCGACAGCAGCGCTGTTCTCGTCGTCGACGGCGGCCATCCTGCTGGCATCGTCACCCGCAGCGATCTGCTGGACTTCCTGTCAGGGGCGACCCGGTGAGCAGAACCCGGCTCGCCGGCGCCGCCCAGAGCGGGTTCGAGACCCGGGCGATCCACGCCGGCCAGCCGCCGGACCCGGCCACGGGGGCGGTGGTCCCGCCCGTGTCGTTCGCGACGACCTTCGCCCAGGAATCTGTGGGCGAGCACCACGGCTACGAGTACTCACGAAGCGGCAACCCGACCCGCACCGCGCTCGAAACGTGCCTCTCCTCCCTGGAGCAGGCCGAGCACGGTCTGGCCTTCGCGAGCGGGATGGCGGCCGAGGACGCTGTGCTGCGGTTACTGAACCCAGGCGATCACGTCATCATCCCGAACGACGCGTACGGGGGCACGTATCGGCTCTTCGACAAGGTGTGGGCGCCGGCCGGACTCCGATACACGCCCGTGGCGCTCACATCTCTCGAGTTGGTCGCTGACGCTTGGCAGGACGGGACCAAGATGGTGTGGATAGAGACGCCGTCCAACCCCCTGCTGTCGATCGTCGACATCGAAGCCGTGGCCGCCTTCGCCCGCCACCGGCGAGCGCTCGTCGTGGTGGACAACACGTTCGCGACGCCCTACTTGCAGCAGCCGCTGCTGTGGGGAGCGGACGTCGTGGTGCACTCGTCGACGAAGTATCTCGGCGGCCACAGCGACGTCGTCGGCGGCTTCGTGGCAACCGACGACGACGACCTGGCGACGCGGATCCGGTTCATACAGAACGCGGCCGGAGGCGTTCCGGGACCGATGGACTGCTACCTGGTGTTGCGAGGGCTCAAGACCTTGGCGCTGCGCATGGAGCGCCACTGCGCCAACGCGGCCGCCGTCGCCGAGCTCCTCTCGAGACACCCCGCAGTCGCCTCAGTCCTCTACCCGGGCCTTCCGGAGCACCCGGGTCACCGGGTGGCAAGCCGCCAGATGAGGGGCTACGGCGGGATGGTGTCGTTCGTGCTCGCCGGAGGTGAGCCAGCCGCCCTCGAGGTCGCCCGCTCCACCTCGCTGTTCACCCTCGCGGAATCCCTCGGCGCGGTCGAGTCACTGATCGAACACCCCCACCGGATGACCCACGCATCGGCAGCGGACTCACCGCTCGCGGTGGATCCGGGCTTGGTGCGCCTGTCGGTCGGTGTCGAGACCCTCGACGATCTCCTCACCGATCTCACCGTCACTCTTGACCGAGCCGGCAACCAGTCGCTTGCGTAGAGCGGCTCCCTGGCACGCGGCAAGCGGGCGAGCCCCGCGGCGCGCCAGATCTACGAGGCCGTCAGCACCCTCAAGCGCCGTCCGCCCAGAACTCGTCGAACTGATACGTGTCAGCGTGGTAGACGGTGACCTCGGTGATCTTCTGGTGGTGGATCTCGAAATCGATCGCGGCGATCACATCGAGCGCCTTGGCACCCCGTCGCGCAGTCTCCCGCACGAACACCACGGCGCGCTCCGGCTCACTGAGAACGTCGAGGACCTCAACGTTGAAGGTGCCGTCGCTGCGGTCCTTGAGTTGACCCAGGAATCCGAGGACCGCTTCGGGTCCCGAGTACTCCCCGGCGAGGGCACTGCGCCCGGGCTCGTGCCACACGACATCAGGGGCCATGACGACACTCAGGAGATCCACGTCGCCAGACTCAAAGTCCTCGAAGGCTCGCCGGACTAGTGCCGCATAAGCATCCTCGGGCATGGCACCCACCTCCTCTGATCCACTCCGATCCAACGCGCCAAACCGAGGGACCACTGACCGGTCGGCACCGGAACTCCAACCGTGGCCAGGGCCGAGCTCCCTGTCGCAGGCCATGAGGACCCCGACTGGGACTCAGCTTGCGCTCACCGCCGCGTGGTGGCCCAGGGACGAAGGTCCCAAGCCCCCGATTGCCTCGTCGCGTCCCGATCCTTGTGCGCGTGTTGCGCGAACAAAGGGGCGCCACGTCATCCCTGCTCAGCAGGCTCGCACGCCCCGAGCCCACCTCTTGGGCGGCGCTGTCGAAGGACCCATTCGTGCTGGCGAGAGGAAACCGGGATGAGTTTGCCTCGGGCGCGTGCCAAGCTGTTGGGGCGCGTCCGGCCCCGGCGGGGGGGCGGCGTCGCGACCTCCAGGGAACAGGCGGTTGGAGTCCCCCACCTCGCAACACGGCTGATGACACGATTCCTCTCAAGCGTCCGACTCGCCGTGGCCGTGACCACGGCCGTTCTCTGCGCGCTCGGCATCTCGCTGGCGGGCACCCCGGCCGGCGCCGCCAATTTCGGCACTCCTCTTCCGGCCGGATGGGAGCTCTGCGTGCTCCAAGGCGTCGGCGCGCCCGCCACCGCCGCCAACGTGGCCGACCTCGACGAGTGGCAGGCTGCCGAAGGCGGCTCGACGAACAACGACGCGGCATACAACCCGTTCAACACCAAGCGCACCACGGACTTGAACAACAACCCGCTGCCGGTGGTCTCCGAGGACAACGGGTTCCCGGCCTTTGCCAACTGGTTGGCCGGGTGCGACGCCACCGTGGCCACCCTCGGCCAGGTGAACATGTGGGACATCACCGCCGCCCTCAAGGCCGGCAACGTGGCCCCGCCCGCGGCCTTCCTGGCCATCGTCGACCAGAGCGCATGGTGCGCTCCTTCCGCCGACGGCACGCCGTGCTACGTCGACGAGATCGTCGGCGGTGCGGCCGGCCTGCCGCCCCTCCCGCACTCCTCGGCGCTCGACGTGTACCAGAACGTGCAGTCGGACCTGCGCGCCTACCAACTGGCCGTCGGGGCCGTGAGCGCGGACCAGACGTCGCTGGCCGTGCACTACATCCACCTGGCGTCGACCCAGGACGCGGTGACCAGCGCCCAGGGCGCCTACGACGATGCCGAGCGCGCGTTGGGCGGGTTCGCAGTGGACGAGTACATGAGCAGCGGCCTCTTCGAGGCCAGCAGCTTCGCCGGCGGGCAGCCGGGAGCCTCGGTGTTCGGACCGCCGGATCCCGACGGCGTGGCGGCCCAGCAATACCAGAGCGCCACCGCGGCGAGCCTGGTGGCCCGCCAGGCGGCCGCCGAGGCGGCTCTGAGGGCCTCCGACGCGCAGCGCCAGGACGCGGCGCGCACCTTGGGGCAGGTGGCGGCCTCGCTGACCTCGGACGAGACAGCCGAGCACCACGCGCTCGAGCAGCTCTTGGGCGACCTCTCCACCATGCAGACGGCCGGTGCCTGCACGAAGGTCACCTTGGTCGCCTCGCCGGACGCCTCGGGGACGGGCGGCACCGGATCCACGACGACGAGCACCCTCCCCACGTCGAGCACGACCAGCACGACCAGCACGACCACCACGAGCACGACCAGCACGAGCACCACCAGCACGACGACCACGACCAGCACGACGACCACGACGACCACCACCGTGCCGTCGGGGCGGGTACCGACAGGCGCCGTCGCCAACGCCGACCCCGGGTCGTCGAGCACCAGCAGCACCACCGCCACCTCGACCACCGCAACGTCGACCACCACCACCACGACGACGACACCGGGCGGCGCCGGCTCCTCGACGGGGGCTCCGACGACGGCCAACCCGGCCGGGGTGACCGCGCTGCAGGGGTGCGTGACGTCCCTGGCGCCACCGGCACAGTGACGGCACGGCCGCGTTCGCACCGGTCGTCCCACCTGGTTTCCACCCGGTAACCAGCACCGAGCAGCCACGACACCGCACCGTGCGCACCGTCGGTGCGAACGCGGCCAAAGACCCCTCCCACGCCCCGCGCTGCATGGCACACTGGGGCCTCGTCCGCTCGCGCCGTCGATGGGAGCCTCCGAACACGTGCTGGTCTTCACCTTCCCCGGACAGGGTTCACAACGTGCCGGCATGGGCGCGCCGTGGGTGGACCATCCGTCGTGGGAGGTGGTCGAGGAGGCCTCCGACGCCGCCGAACGCGACCTGAGCGCGCTGCTGCTCGACGCACCGATCGAGGAGCTGACCCAGACCGAGCACGCCCAGCTGGCCACCACCGTGCTCAGCCTCGTCGTGCTCGACGCCGTCGAGCGCATCGGCCTCACCCCGGCGGCCTGCGCCGGCCACAGCCTGGGCGAGTACACCGCCCTGGTGGCCAGCGGCGCGCTCGCTTTCGAGGACGGCATACGGCTGGTGGTGGCCCGTGGCCAGGCCATGGCCCGGGCCGGCGAGGAGGCCCCCGGGACCATGGCGGCGCTCCTCGGGATCGCCGACGACGACGCCGAGGCCGCCTGCATGCGGGCAGAGGGTGACGTGTGGGTGGCCAACTACAACGCGCCCGGACAGGTCGTGATCGCCGGCACCGCCGAGGCCGTGGCCCGCGCCGGCGAGCTGGCCAAGGGACTCGGCGCCAAGCGGGTCATGGCGATCCCTGTCTCGGGCGCCTTCCACACGCCGCTCATGCAGGGCGCCCGGGCCGACCTGCGCAAGGCGTTGGCCGAGGTCACCTTCCTGGCCCCCGAGGTCCGGGTCGTGGCCAACGTCGACGCTCACGTCCACGACGACCCGGCCGAGTGGCCCGGGCTGCTCTCCGCGCAGCTCTGCAGCCCGGTGCGGTGGCGCCAGACGCTCGAGACCTTCGCCGGCCTGGGCCTGACCTCCCTCGTCGAGCTCGGGCCCGGAGGCGTCTTGAGCGGGCTGGCCAAGCGCAGCCTGCCCGAGATCCAGTCGCTGTCGGTCTCCAAGCCCGAGGACCTCGACACGCTCATGGACCAGATCGCCTCCGCCGGGACCTGGCGGGCCGAGCCGGCCTTGCACCAGGGCGAGCACCTCTACATGTCCGAACGGGTGGTGGTGAGCCCGGCCAGCGGCATCTTCAGCCCCGAGTCGTCCCTGCCCGCGCCGGGGACCGGGCTCCTGCCCGGCACCGGCGACGACCCCGACGGGCCGCCCGCGGTGGCGGTCGGCGACCTGATGGGCCGGGTCGGCGTGTCCGAGGTGCGGACCCCCTTCGCCGGCGAGGTCATCCGCTGGCTGGCCGCCGAGGGCGAGCGGGTCCAAGAGGGCCAGCCCCTCGTGTGGCTCCGGGTGCCCGAGGCCGGCTGATGGCCGTGGTCCTCGTCACCGGAGGGACGCGCGGCATCGGCGCCGCCTGCGTGAGCTGGTTCCTGGCCAACGGCGACCAGGTCGCCACCACCTTCCGCTCCCCCGAGCCGCCCGAGCCGCCCGAGGGCGCCGAGGCCGACCGCTTCTTGGCCGTCCGCTGCGACGTGCGGAACCCCGACGAGGTCGACGCGGCCTTCGCCGCCATCGAGGAGCGCTGGGGTCCGGTCGAGGTGCTCGTGGCCAACGCCGGCATCACCATGGACTCGCTCATGCTGCGCATGAAGGACCAGGACTTCCTCGACGTGATCGACGCCAACCTCACCGGGTCGTTCCGAGTCGCCAAGCGGGCCGTGGCCAAGATGCTGCGCCAGCACACCGGCCGCATCATCTTCATCTCGTCGGTGGGCGCCTTCTTGGGGCTGCCGGGCCAAGCCAACTACGCGGCGTCGAAGGCCGGCCTGGTCGGCATGGCCCGCGCCATCGCCCGCGAGGTGGGCAGCCGCCACATCACGGTGAACGTGGTGGCGCCCGGGCTGATCGACACCGACATGACGGCGAGCCTGGGCACCGAGCGGGTGGCCGCCATGACGGCCCAGGTGCCCCTCGGGCGGGCCGGCACCGTGGCCGACGTGGCCGCCGTCGTGGGCTTCTTGGCCTCGGAGGCCGCCGCCTACGTGACCGGGGCCGTGGTCCCCGTCGACGGAGGCCTCGGCATGGGCCTGTAGCGTTCTGGGAACCGACGGAAAGAAGGAGCAGAGAGTGGACAGCGACGCAGCGTTCGAGAAGTTCCGCGAGTGCGCGGTGGAGGTGCTGCAGGTGCCCGGCGACAAGATCACCAAGGACGCCAAGTTCGCCGACGACCTCGACGCCGACAGCCTCGACCTGGTCGAGCTCGTGATGGCTCTCGAAGAGGCGTTCGACATCACCGTCGAGGAGACCGAGCTCGAGGACATCACCACCGTCGGCCAGGCCTTCGACCTGGTCTCCTCGAAGCTCTGATGCTGCTGGGGATCGGCCCCGACGGTCCCGTCCGCGGGCGGCGGGTGGCGGTCACCGGCCTGGGCGCCGTCACCTGCTGCGGCGTGGGGGTCGACGCCCTCTGGCAGGGCCTCCTCCACCCCTCGGTGGTGGGCGGTCCGGCGAGCGACTTCGATCCGAGCGAGTTCTTCGGGCCCAAAGAGGTGCGCCAGCTCGATCGCTTCGCGCAGCTCTCGATGGCCTCGGCCGACATGGCCGTCCGGGCGGCCGGCGACGACCTCGGCATCGACCCGGCCAAGGCCGGCGTGGTGTTCGCCACCGGCGTGGGCGGCCTCGAGACGCTCGTCGACCAGGCCCTGGTCTTCGACAAGCGGGGGGGTGACCGGGTGTCGCCCCGCCTCGTCCCGATGATGATGGCCAATGCGGGGGCCGCCGGGATCTCCATGCGCCACGGGTTCCGCGGTCCGTGCGAGGTGATCTGCACGGCCTGCGCCGCCGGGACCCACTCGGTGGCCGCCGCGGCGCGCCTGGTGGCGTCGGGCCGCTGCGACGTGGCCATCGGCGGCGGCGCCGAGGCGTCCATGGTGCCCGTCGCCCTGGCTGCCTTCGGGAACATGACGGCGCTGTCGACCTCGGGGCACTCCCGTCCCTTCGACGCCCGGCGCGACGGGTTCGTGATGACCGAGGGCGCCGCAGCCCTCGTGCTCGAGGACTGGGACCGGGCCGTGTCGCGGGGCGCCACCATCTACGCCGAGGTGGCCGGGTCGGCCAGCACCTCCGACGCCCACCACATCACCGCGCCAGCGCCCGACGGGGCAGGCGCCGTGGCCTGCATGGAGGTGGCCCTGGCCGACGCCCAAATCACCCCGGGCGAGGTCGGCCACATCAACGCCCACGGGACCTCGACGCCGCTCAACGACCTGGCCGAGGCCCGTGCCATCGTCAAGGTCTTCGGCGAGCCGGGACCGTTGGTGACCTCGACCAAGGGGGTCACGGGCCACGGGCTGGCCGCCGCCGGCGCCATCGAGGCGGTGGCCTCCGTCCTGACCATCCACCACGCCACGATCCCGCCCACCGCCGGCTACGAGCAGCCCGACCCCGAGATCACCATCGAGGTGGTCCACGGCGAGCCACGGCCCTGGGAGCCGGCAGCGGTCCTCTCCAACTCCTTTGGCTTCGGCGGCCACAACGGCTGCCTGGTCTTCTTGCCCGCCGCCTGAGGCCGCGGCCGATCGGGCCGGAGCGGCCGGTAGTTTGCTGCCCCGCTGCCTCCCGGCGGCGTCCGGCAGCGGCCGGTGGCGACTGCGAGGTCCGAGGATGGGAAGGCTGGAGCACCGGGCCGACGCGGCGCGCCGTTCCCGGGCGCGCACGGCGGTGCTCGTCGTGTCCGCCGTGATCGTCCTGGGCCTGGTGGCGGGCGGCCTGGTCCTCGCCACCAGGAGCACGGGGCCGACCGCACCGTCCCCGGCCACCTCGAGGCGCGCCGTGGCGCTCGGCGACTCGGTCCCCTACGGGCACGGGCTGCACAACCCCTACCCGACACCCCGGGTCGGCCTGCCGGCGGGCTGGGTCTCCCAAGGCCCCTCCCCGGCCGCCTACCCCAGCGAGGTGGCGCACGCGCTGGGGCTCACCATGACCGTGCGCCCCACCAACTGCACGCTGAGCGGCGACCAGCTCTCGATCAGCGGCGCGGTGGCCGACCCGGCCGACAACACCACCCCAGACGGCCAGTGCCTCGATCCGCCCCAGCCGGCGCGCAACCTGGGCGAGGAGGTGGCCGCGGCCGACCTGGCCCGGCACCCGGCCCGCCTCGTCCTGCTCCAGGACGGCGCCGACGACATCGACTTCGCCGCCTGCCTCGAGTACGCGCTGGCCCGGGCAGCGGGGATCAGCCTCGGCCTCGGCACCGACTGCGTGGACAACGGCGTCGTCAGCCCGGCCGTGACGGCCAAGCTCGCGAACGTGCGCCACGCTCTGGCCCGGGCCATCGAGTCGGTGGCACCCCACGCGGACCGGGTGGTGGTGCTCGACTACTACCAGCCCATCCCCCAGCCCTCGCAGATCGCCGACGACACGGCGGCCTCGAACCTGCACACCAACCTGGTGTGCGCCGGGCTGAAGACGAACCCGGCGAGCACCTACGCCGACGCGCAGGTGGTGGCAGGGGCACTGAACCAGGCCGTCGCCGCAGCGGTGGCCGAAGCCCGGGCCGACCACGTGACCAACGTGACCCTGGTCGACATCGCCGCCACCATGGACGGCCACGGCATGTGCACCGCCGACCCGTGGATCTTCTCCGGCGAGCCGGTGCCCGACACCACGCTGGCGGCCGACGCGGCGGACATCGCGGCGGGCGCCACCTGCGACCGCGTGGCCTCGGTGGGGATCGGATGCGGCTCGCTCGGCGTCCGGGCCGCCGCGGCCGAGCAGGACCTCGAGGACGACGTGTGGCGCGCCGCCCACCCCACGGCGGCGGGCCAGCAGGCCATCGCCGCCGCGGTGGAGCACGCACTGCGCGCCGGCGCCGGCGCCAAGCCGGTCCCGGGCACCTGACGCGGCCGCCTCACGAGTCGATCGCCGCCCGGAGGGAGCGCACGAAGGTGGCCGCACCCTCGGGTCCCTGGCCCTCGAGCAGGCGGCGCACCAGCGCCGAGCCTACGACGACGCCGTCGGCCACCTGGCACACCTCGGCCGCCTGCTCGGGGGTGGAGACGCCCACGCCGACGCACACCGGGGTGTCCGTGCAGGCACGGACGCGCTCGACCACCCGGGCGGCGTCGGTCCCCAGTTCGCCGCGCTCGCCCGTCACGCCCATGCGGGCCACGGCGTAGACGAAGCCGCGGGCCCGTGCGCAGATGCGCGCCACCCGCTCGGGCGGGCTCGAGGGCGCCACCAGCAAGACCGTGCGCACCCCGGCGGCGTCCGCCTCGGTCGCCCACGGGCCGATCTCCTCGAGTGGCAGGTCGGGGAGAATGGCACCGGTGACCCCGGCCGCCGCCAACGAGCGCGCCATGCGGCGGTGCCCGGCGCGGAACACGATGTTGTAGTAGGTCATCACCGCCACGGGCACCGGGGCCTCGGCCCGGGCGATGCCGTCGATGACCTCGTCGGGCACCGTGTGCCGCTGCAGCGCCCGCAGCGCCGCCTCCTGGATCACCGGGCCGTCCATCATGGGGTCCGAGAAGGGGATGCCGACCTCCACCGCGTCGGCGCCGGCCGCCGCCACGGCGCTCAGGGTCTCGCCCCAGTCGTCGGTCATGCCCCCCATGAGGTAGGGGACGAGGAGCTTGCGCCCGCGTCCCCGCCGGGCCCGCAACTCCTCCTCGAGGTCAGGCACCGGGCCGGCGACCCAGGATCTCGCGCACCTGGGCCACGTCCTTGTCGCCCCGGCCCGAGAGCGTCACCAGGACACTCGAGCCGGCCGGCAGGGCGTCGGTGCCCGCGCTGCGGGCCACCCAGGCCACCGCGTGCGCCGACTCGAGGGCGGGGATGATGCCCTCGGTGTGGCTCAGCAGCTGGAAGGCCTCGAGCACCTCGGCGTCCCCCGCCGTCGAGTACTCGGCCCGCCCGATGGCCGCCAGGTGGGCGTGCTCGGGGCCCAGCCCGGGGTAGTCGAGGCCGGCCGAGATCGACTCGGCCTCGAGGATCTGCCCCACCTCGTCTTGGAGCAGGCGCGAGTGCATGCCGTGGAGCACGCCGGGGATGCCGTTCGTGTTGGCGGCGCCGCCCGCCGCCTCGACCCCGACCAGGCGGGCGCCGGTGTCGACGAAGCCGGCGAAGGTCCCCGCCGCGTTCGACCCGCCGCCGACGCAGGCCACCACCACGTCGGGGTCCGCTCCGCCGAGCAGGTCCTGGCACTGGGCACGGGCCTCGTCGCCCACCACCCGCTGGAGCTGGCGCACCATGTAGGGGAACGGGTGCGGCCCCATCACCGAGCCCAGGCAGTAGTGCGTGGTCTCGACCGTGGCCACCCACTCGCGCATGGCCTCGTTCACCGCGTCCTTGAGCGTCCGGCTGCCCGAGGTCACGGCGCGCACGTCGGCCCCCAAGAGCTCCATGCGGAAGACGTTGAGCGCCTGGCGCTGCGTGTCCACCTCGCCCATGAAGACGGTGCACTCCAAGCCGAAGAGCGCGGCCGCCGTGGCCGAGGCCACGCCGTGCTGGCCCGCACCGGTCTCGGCGATCATGCGGGTCTTGCCCATGCGCCTGGTCAGCAGGGCCTGCCCGACCACGTTGTTGAGCTTGTGCGAGCCGGTGTGGGCGAGGTCCTCGCGCTTGAGCAGCACGCGCACGCCCAGACGCTCCGAGAGACGGGCGCACTCGGTGACCGGGGTGGGGCGGCCGCCATAGTGACGCAGCAACCCGTCGAGCTCGGCCCGGAACGACGGGTCGGCCCAGGCCTCGTCGAAGCACGCCTCGAGCTCCAGGCAGGCCGTCATCAGCGACTCGGGCACGAAGCGGCCGCCGTACTCCCCGAAGCGCCCGTCGGCCCCCGGCCGCGCCATGAGGCTCTCGCCGCTCACCCGTCCCTCCAGTCGTAGGGCTCGCCGGGTTCGCCTCCCGGATCGTGGAGCGACCCCGCCTCGGCCGCCGCCCGGCGCGCATTGGCGATGAAGTCGTGCACCAAGAGCGGGTCCTTGCGCCCCGGAGCCGCCTCGACGCCGCTGCACACGTCGACCCCCGCCGGCCGCAGGTGCGCCACGGCATCGGCCACGTTGTCCGGCCGGAGCCCGCCCGAGACGATGAGGCGGTGGGGGTCGGCCACCCCCTCGGCCAGGCGCCAGTCGAACACCTGCCCCGAGCCCGGATTCTCCCCGTCGACCATGAGGAAGTCGGCGCCGAACTCCTCGAAGCGTCCGATGGCGGCCTCCCCGGCCCGGAAGGCCTTGATCACCACGGGCACCCGGGCCCGCACCCACTTGGTCTCCTCGGCCGACTCGTGGCCGTGCAGCTGCGCCGCGCCGAGCCCGGCGCTGTGCACGGCTTCGACCACCCGCGGGGGCGCCTCGTCGCGGAACACCCCCACCGTGAGCACGTGCTCGGGCAGCCGCTTGGCCACGTCCCCGGCCAGCTGCACCGACACCTGACGGGGAGAGGGGGCGAACACGAAGCCCACGGCCGAGGCGCCCAGGCTCACCGCCAGCAGCGCATCGGACTCCGAGGTGATGCCGCAGATCTTGACCAGAAGGTTGTTTCCGCTCATCGCGCTCCGACGCGGTGCCCCACCAGCTCGCGCAACTGCGCCGTCCGGTCGGCGGCGCGCACGAGCGTCTCGCCGACCAAGATGGCGTCGAACCCGGCGTCGGCCAGCCGCCGGGCGTCGGCAGCGTCGCGGATGCCGGACTCGGCCACGGCCACCACGTCGGGGGGGATCCGCGACGCCAGGGTGCAGGCCCTCTCGTGGTCGACCGCGAAGGTGCGCAGGTCGCGCTGGTTGACCCCGACCACCCGCGACCCGGCGGCCAGCGCGCGCTCGAGCTCGTCCGCATCGTGCACCTCGACCAGGGCGGCCAGCCCCAGGCGCTCGGCCAACGCCGCGCAGGCCCGGAGCTCGCGGTCTTCGAGCGCGGCCACGATCAAGAGCACGGCGTCGGCGCCCATGAGGCGTGCGTCGGCCACGTCGGCCTCGCCCACGGTGAAGTCCTTGCGCAGGACGGGCAGGCCTGAAGCCTGGCGGGCGGCCGCCAGGTCGGCCGGCGACCCTGCGAAGAACTCGGCGTCGGTGAGCACCGAGAGGCAGGCGGCGCCGCCGGCCACGTACTCCT
>Ga0187784_10002355_pt1 | contig 15125 bp, 10 predicted proteins | sample 1015_SJ02_MP15_2_FD_132964 | JGI IMG/M metagenome (GOLD analysis project Ga0187784, IMG submission 132964) | Tropical peat soil microbial communities from peatlands in Department of Meta, Colombia - 1015_SJ02_MP15_20_MG | ecosystem: Environmental > Terrestrial > Soil > Wetlands > Peat | place...
ATGCCGAGATGGACGCCATGTACGAGGGCATCGTCGAGTTCGCCGAGCTCGAACCGTTCATGGACTTGAAGTTGAAGAACTACTCCTCTGGGATGCAGGTGCGGCTCGCCTTCGCAGTCGCCGTTCGTACAGAGCCGGATATTTTGCTCATCGACGAGGTGCTCGCCGTGGGCGACGCATCGTTCCAACAGAAGTGCTTCGATTATTTCTACGAGCTCAAGCAGAACAATCGGACAATTGTCTTCGTGTCCCATGACATGAATGCCGTCCAACGGTATTGCGATCGTGCCATCTACATCGACAAGGGAATCATTCGCGCCTCCGGCGACACCAGCGACGTCATCAGCACTTATCTTCTCGACGTGTTCGAGAGCAGCTCACATGAGGTCGTGGAGAACGTGCCGGAATCGGATAGTCGCTCTACCTCAACTGACACGGCCGCCCCGGCCATGATGTTGAGCTACTCACTCACGCCCCATGAGGTCGACAGCAGTGACGAAGTCACGCTGCGCTTCAGCTACGAGATCAGGCAACCGGTCCCAGTGGAGCTTCGTTTCGCAATCACCAAAGATGGGGCTGCGATTGCGCACATGAGCACACACGGAACGCCGCTCGATGACCGACCCGGTATCTACCATGCAACGTTCATCATGGAGCTGAGGCCGTTCCTCGACGGACGGCACGTCGTGACGGGAGGCCTATTTCATGCCGGTAGCGGAGAACCGTTCGACCTTCGTTCCGAAGTCGGCACCTTCTACGTCCGAGATGGCGACATCGCTCGAAGCGGATCGATGCGGATTGCCGGCGCGTGGACTGAGCTGCCGGTCAAGGCGGGCTGAACCCCGGACGGGTGACGTCGAGTTCACAGAACTGCCACCTGAAGATCACGGAGGCGTCATCTCCGGGCGCAACGGGCCGAATTGCACCGGATGTGTAATATCCGCGTCGTCTTCGTGTTCCGACCAAATGGGGCAAGGCCTGGCGACCCGAGGCGGTGATGGGTGAGTAGTTCCGGTCAGGGTTCGGACGGCGACTCCCCCTCCGTCGATGAACGTCCGCTGTGCCCGTCCCCGCGACGGGGGCGGTGGACCGCGGTCGCAACATCCGTGCTGGCCCAGCCGGGCAAGGTTTTTGCCGTCGCTTTCGTCATTGTCTTCCTCAACATCTCCGCTTGGAGTCTGGCAACGCCATTGTTCGCGTCACCCGACGAGCCTGCTCAGGTCATCCATGCCGCGGCTCTCGTCCGCGGTCAGCTCATCGGCACGCCGATCCACGGCTCTTCGAGTGCGTATACGGCAGTCACCGTTCCGGCGCTCATCGCCGATGGCAACCGGTACCCCAGTTGCTTCGCATTCAAGATCTCTGTGCCTGCATCGTGCGCCGAACCGCTCACCACGAGCACCAAGGAGGTGGTTACGACCACATACGTCGGCCGTTACCCGCCGCTCTACTACGCATTGGTCGGGATTCCCTCCTTGCTCACGGTCTCGACAACCGGCATCTATCTGATGCGAATCGTCAGCGCGATCATCTGTGCTCTGTTCATCGCGCTGGCGGTCATGTGCGTGACGGCGTGGTCGAGACGTCCATTGCTCCTGGTCGGCGTCCTGTTGGCGGTGACACCGATGACGCTGTTCCTGGGCGGTGTGGTGAATCCGAGCGGACCGGAGATCTGCTCGGCAATCTGCGTGTGGACGTCAGGTTGCGTCCTCGTTCTCGAAAGGGCGGATGCTCCGCCTCGCGGCCTTGTGGTGGTGCTCATGGCGTCAACTGTGGCACTCGTGCTCTCCCGCGGTCTGTCCCCATTGTGGGTTTTATTCATCGTCCTGCTCTTGGCGCTCTTGGGTGGGCATCGTGCTTCGCTGCAGTTGTTACGCGGACGAGCAATGAGGGTGCCCATAATCGTGGTCATCGGATCTGTCGTCGCGGCAGTTGTGTGGATCGTCTTGGCGCATGCGAACGACCTGACACCTGTTGGCGCTGTCGTTCCTGCTCATGTGGGCACGGGAAGTCTGGCACTCAGCATTCTTGGCGACACTGGTTCGTGGGTTCAGCACATGATCGGAGTCTTCGGATGGCTCGACACACCATCACCACTGGCCACGTACTTGATCTGGTACGCGGCGGTGGGTTTCGTCGCGCTGTGTGCTTTGGGGTGTTCGGCTCCACGGGGAGCCGTCGCTCTTCTCGTCCTGACGGCACTCGTGGTGCTCGTTCCGGTGATCCTCTCGTTCGAGCAAGCACATCGTCTGGGGATCATCTGGCAAGGTCGGTACATCATGCCGATGGCAGTGGGCATACCGATCCTGGCGACGGCGTTGAGCGACGGCGTCGGTGCGCTCGGGCAGTTCCGATCCCGGATGGCGGTGGTCATCTGCATCACACTCGGAATCGGTGAGTTCGCCGCGTTCTTCACTGCACAGCGTCGTTATGCCAGCGGCCTCCCCGGTCCGCTCTTTCCTGAGAGCGGGACCTGGAGTCCGCCGACGGGGAATGGTCTCATGACGTTGTGGTCACTGGTCGCCTCGGCATTGCTGGTTGGATCGATCGCGCTCGTGGTCTGTCGATTCGGGGCGGATGACGGGAGCCCTCAGGTCCGATGACATGCGACGTCGGCGCAGGTGCTGCGGAGACGTCACGAGCTCGGTCCACAGAGAGTGCGACTCGTGTGGCCGCTGGACGGACATCATGAGCCACTGCGCCGCGGCGGCTGCTCGTGCGGCGAGCCACTGGGGGCGCGGATACCAGCGGGCGGCGTACCGCAGGCAGCCCTGCCACCAGAGTCTCTCGCGGCCGAAAGGATCGCTGTTGGACGCGCCCCCCGCGTGCACGGCCCAGACCTCTGGGGTCACACGCAATCGCCACCCGGCGTCCCTCAGTCGCTTGGAGAGATCGAGGTCCTCCCAGTACATGAAATAGCCCTCGTCGAACCCGTCGACGGCTTCGATCGCATCGCGGCGAACCAGGGCGACGATGGTCGCCAAGGCCTCGACGTCATGGGTCGCAGACGGTGCTCGCGGGATGAGTCGGAGGCGTTGGGAGAGTGCGCGGAGCGGCCTCGTACGTATGAGGCTCCCCAGACGGAAAATCCTTGCCCAGAGATGAAGAGGTCCCACCGACTGCCAGGAGCTGCGCTGACTCAGGTCTCGATCGAGCTCCTCGATGTCGCCCTGCAATGCCGCCACGTCCGGCTGACCCGCCAGCATGGCGACGCCGTGCGCGATGGCCTCAGGCACGACGTCCGCATCCGGGTTGCAAATGAGCACGTAGGGTGCCGTCGTGAGGGCGCGCCCCTGGTTCTGGCCGGCGCCGAACCCCGGATTCGTCGGGTTGCGCACAACGGTGGCCCCCAACACCCGGGCGACCTCAGCCGAACCGTCCGTCCCGTGATCGACGACGACCACCCGGGACAAGCCGGGTATCTCTTGCAACCTCGAGACACAATGCCCGATCGTGTCGGCGTTCTGATAGGTGACGACAACGGCATCGAGAGCGGGGGCGCGTGACATCCGGCTCGGGACGGACAGGTCTCCGACTTCGACGTCGTCAGCCACGAATCGATATCCTACGGCCCTCCCCTTTGGGGGGCATGGAAGCCGTCCGATCCCGGAGCTCTCGTATCATTTTTTTGCTTTGATGACCATGACCGATCGACCTACGGTGTCGATCCTCATCCCAGCGTTCAACGAAGTGTCACACATCGACCGCTGCCTGGCATCGGTGTTGGCGCAGACCTACCCGCTGCACGAAGTGCTGGTGCTCGACGGTGGCTCGACCGACGGGACGCGGGAGAAGGTGTCGGTAGCCGGACCACCGGTGCGCCTCGTCGACAACCCGGGCCGGGGTCCCGCCGCAGCGATGAACGTGGGTATTGCGGCGACCACCGGGGACGTCATCTGCCGCATCGACGCTCACAGCACCTATGCGCCGGACTATGTCGAGCGATGCGTCGAGGTACTGATCGAGACGGGTGCCGACGTCGTTGGCGGGCCGATGCGTCCTCGGGCGACTGGGAGCTTCGGGCGGGCCGTTGCCGACGTGACGTCATCGCCCATCGCCATGCCCGGCCGGTTTCATCACTGCACGACCCGAGCAGAAGTGGACACGGTGTATCTGGGGGCGTGGCGGCGCGCCACGTTGGAGCAAGTCGGCGGTTTCGACGCGGACCACTTCCCCCGGTGCGGCGAGGACAACGAGCTCAATTTCCGGATCCGCCAGCGTGGCGGACGAGTGCTGCTCGACCCCACGGTGCGCTCGACGTACTCGCCTCGCGAGACGCCATCGGGCTTGTGGCGCCAGTACCAGAGATACGGGCTGGCCAAGGCAACGTCCGTCGCACGGCATGGAACGCTCCCGTCCTGGCGCCCGGTGGCGCCGGCGGGCCTCTTTGTCGCGACGGCCGCCGGACTTGCGATCGGAAGGACCTGGCGGGCCCGCCTCTCGGTTCCGTTGGCGCATGGCCTCGGATGCCTCCTGGTCGGTCTCATGGTGAGTCGTAAGAAGTCGGACCCGCTCCGAGCTGCGTTCGTCCTGGAGATCTGCCACTGGTCGTTCGGCCTCGGGTTCTGGGTTGGCATATGGAGGTTCATCTTGGGTCAGCCTGTCCAGCGACCACTGGCGAACGAACGGCAGGAACCCCCCGGCCGCCCGCCCCTCACCGGTACGTCACCCTCGGGGGACTGGCTGGGGACCAGTCGTGGCTGACCAGGGTGAGATTCGGGTTGTAGGCGGGATCGTGCAACAGCGTGGATCCCCAGCGGTTCTGCATGTAGGAGATCTCCGCAGCAAATTCCTTTTGGCGGAAGACCTCCGATCCGCGGGTCGCTGATTCGTGGTGGATCAGTTCGGCCTGTGGGGTCCACACGATCCGCCATCCCGCCTCTCTCAAGCGGAGACAGAAGTCCACGTCGTTGAAGGCGACCGCCAGATGGTCCTCGTCGAAGCCCCCGACGGCCTCCCATGCCTCGCGACGCACGACCATGCACGCGGCCGTGACGGCCGAGAAATGCTGCGCGAGGTCCAGCCGGCCCATGTAGCCCGAGGAGTGCCGGTCCACCAGCAGGTGGGCATGGCCGGCCACACCCCCAATGCCGAGAATGACGCCGGCATGCTGCACCCGTCCGTCGTCGTAGTCGAGCTTCGCACCGACGGCGCCCACCCCCGGCTGACACAGCTGCCCCACCATCTCGTCCAACCAGGTTCCGTCCGTCACTTCGGTATCGTCGTTCAAGAGGCACACGGCATCACCGGCTGTGCGTGCCACGGCCATGTTGTTGAGGGCCGAGAAGTTGAACGGCCTCTGGTCCCGGATTACGCGTAGTTGCCCACGCTTCACCTTGGCGTCCAGGTAGCTGAGGGTGGAGCGTGCCTCGCTGCCGTTGTCGATGACCACCACTTCGAAGTTCGGATAGGTCGTTGATGCCAGCAAGCTGTCGATGCAGCGAGCGAGGTATCGCCCGTCGCGCGTCGGCACGATGATCGTCACCCGCGGGGCCGGGTCCGGAATCTGCCAGCGCACGCGGACTTGACCGCACGGCGTGGCCGAGACCTCCGTGGCTCGGCCTGTGCGCGCAAGGTGCTCTCTGACCGCCCGTTGCCCGGCGTCGGCCGCGTAGGGTTTGGCCGCCGCGGCCAAGGTTCCGGCCGTCGACCCGGCATGAGCGCGCCAGTGATAGAGCACGTGGGGTATGTGGACGACGTGATCCGGTTCGATCAGCTCCGTGACCCGGAGCACGAGGTCCCAGTCCTGGCTCCCCTCGAAGCCCTCCTGCAGGCGACCAGCCTTCTCGACGAGATCCCGCCTGACCGCCAGCAGATGGCAGAGGTAGTTCTGCCCGAGCAAGAGGAGGGGGTCGAAGTCCGGCTTGAAGTACGGATCCTGACGCTGGCCAGCCTCGTCGATCTTGTCCTCGTCGCTGTAGAGCATGTCGGCTTCGGGGTGCACGGCCGCTTCCAGAGCCAACAGGGCCAGGGCGTGCTCGGCGTACGTGTCGTCGTGGTCCAAGAAGCAGACCCATGAGCCCCGGGCCAGCTCCAATGCCGAGTTCGTGGCGGCCGAGATGTGTCCGTTCTCGGATCGGTGCACCACCCGTATGCGCTCGTCCAGCGTGGTGTACTCCTCGAGGATCCGTGCCACTTCCGGATCGTTCGAGTGGTCGTCTGCGATGCAGAGCTCCCAGTGCGGGTACAGCTGGGACCTCACGGAGTCGATGGCGGCACTCAAGAACCGCGGCGGGGTGTTGTAGGTGGGGAGCAGGACGGAGAAGAGCGTAGGATCCGACAGCGCGGCGATGCGGTCGCGCAAGCGCTGTCGGTCGGACTCGTCGAGGGTGTCATAGATCTGAACCCACTTGGCGTAGTTCACTTGACGTGGACCCCCGACGCGCGAAGCCGGGCTTCGTTTGCGGAACTCCCTGTACAAGCGTCGCACCAAGGAGTTGTTACGCAGCAGTCGATACTCCGCCCGGACGAGGGCACTGTTGCGGAGCCACGCGTAGACGCGTCGGGTGGGGGCGAGGTACCGGTACGAGCGGCTGTTGACGACGTAATCGAGATTCGCGGCGACAGAGGCCAACTCCGAGGCTAGGACCTGTTGCCGCTGCTCGAGGTCAGACCGCGCGTGCTCAACGTCCCTCAGGTGCTGGGCCAACTCGTCTCGCTGCTGTCGGAGGCGTGCCGAAGTCCTCTCGAGTGCCGCTTCGTAGTTCTCGACTACTGGGGCCACACCGACGTCACCTCGGCGGAAGAGCACGGCGTGGGGCGCGATGAACCTGGCGTCGTAGTCCGCATCGCGGACGAATCCGCTCCGAAGGAAGAGCTTGGCCCAGTAACCGGCACTCCGGACGTTGAGATGCGTCGGCTCGGCGAAGTCGTCGGGAGTGGCCGACAGCAGGACGGCATCGGTGTGGCGACACAGGTTGGCGATGGCGGCCTCGGCGACGAATGCAGGAAGGTGCTCGAGGACCTCGATACAGGTGATGAGGTCGTAGTGCCGGGTCAGCTCGTCCGTGATGGACGCGACCACGCAATAGGGCCGCACGAGGCTGGGAACCTGTCCGATGGCCCACGGCGACACGTCGATACCTCTCGCGTCGACCCCCAAGGATCGGAGTGGTTCGACGAGCAGCCCGATGGCGCATCCAGCGTCAAGGACCGAACTCGGGTGCAGCGAGTCGACGATCGTCTGGGCGATGGACTGAAAGAAGTTGACCCAGTAGGGCTGGCTCCATCGGTACGGGACACCGGTCCCTCCGCTGCACGAAGACTCATAGTAGGCGTCGTCGTAGAGTTCGCCCATCTCCTCCATGAGGCTGGCGTCCAACGCCCACGTGGAGCCCGTGTGCAGCCCGGTGGCGCCATCGAGGATGTGGCAGAGCACGACGAGGGGTCGAGGGACGTCGTCCTCTACCGTCTTCGCGGGGACGATGCGGGAAGAGGCCCCCTCCAGGGTGGCTAGTGCGTCTTCGCACTGTGCCGCCGAAGGGGCCAGCCCGCACCGGGTCACGATCTCCGCCATGAGCTTGACACCCCGCTTGGGATCTGCCGCTAGGTCCTCCCAGTTGGCGATGGCGACCGGCGGCTCGGATACCTGCATAAGCGCCGAACGGTTGTAGGCGCCCCACCGGGCCAGACCCCTGGCTGCGGCTCGCTCGTCGCGGGCTGTCGCGTCGATCACGACGCTCGAAGGGCGGCGGTAGACATGGACGACGAAGGTTCTGCCTTCCCCGATCACTTCTTCCCAGAAGGGGGCGAGTATCGAGAGCGCCGGCTCGCCCCACGCCCACGGCACCGTCGAGCGGGGACCGACGTCCGCCAGCGTGCGTGCAAGAAGCCGCCTTGCCTCTTCGAGGAACGGGCGGGCCGAGCGGGAAAGACGGGCGGGGTCCACCTCTGGGAGCTCGTCACGCGAACCGCTGGCAGCCTCCAGGATCCGGTCGTTCAACGCGTACAGGTCGCGGGCCGTGGGCGATGCCGACAGGCTCGTGAGCCCGAGATGAGCGAGGAGCTGCTCCACGGATTCGACGCCGCTCGCGGGGGCGCCCGTGACGAACACCGCTTCAATCCGCCCGGACTCCACGCCAAATGGTCGAGTGTTATCGGGGCCAGGCTCCGACATGTCACGGAGGGTACCACCGGCTGCGAACAACCTGACCGAGTGACAGCATCATGAACACACGGTGGCCTCTGACGCATCAACACGCGATGACCTGACACTGATGAACGAACAGTGACCTCGCCGTGACGCGACGGCAAACAAGCGATCCGGCTCTAAACGGTTGCATGCTCCCCGAGCCCGTCCCGAGGGGCAAACGGTGCGCGGCCAGGGGGCAACGGTTTTTGTCGCTGCACTAACATGCGGCCCGCGTGAGCGACGGCACACAGACGACCCCGAACGAGCCGACCGTTGACTGATCTGACCGAAGCGGCAGTCGCCAACTCGACGATCGCGGTGACTGCGGGCAAGTTGGACGGCGCCGCGGGCAAGGAGGACACTGTCCCCTTCCGCTGGTCGCGCGTTTCCATCCTGGGTTGGGTGGTTTCCGCCTTGGTGCTGGCCCAGGCGCTCTTCTTCCTCCGTTGGGAGACCCTGACCCCGGAGAAGGCAGCGTTCCTGCTGCCGCTGGGTGCGCTCGGGTTGCCCTTCCTGGTTGCCATGGCGGCAGGAAGGGCCGGAGCAGAGGACAACAGCACCCTGAAGTGGGGCGCCCGCTTCGCACTCGTTTTCGTCGTCTGGGCCGCCTTGTCGGCGCTGCTGGCCACCACGCCGCAGTCGGCCTTCTTCGGCATGTACGCCCAGATGACCGGTTGGTTCTTCCTCCTGTGCGTCGCCGGCGCGTGGGCCGTCGGCACCAGGCTCTCGGCCCCCGACCGAGAGGTGCTCGAGCTGGCCCTCATCGTCGCCGCCTCGGGCAATGCGCTGGTCGCCGTGATCCAGCAGCATGCCGACCTCGCCTCGATCGGCCTGCCGCTGTACACCGGCGGCCTGCAGCCGACGGGGATGCTGGGCAACCCGGTCTTCTTGGGTGCGCTCCTCGCGGGCGCCCTCGCGCTCGTCGCCCCCCGCCTGGCCCGCTCGTGGTGGTGGGCCGCGGTCGTCGTCCTGCTCGGCCTCGGGCTGGGCGTGGACGCCGAGCGGCTGCCCTTCATCCTCGCGGTCGTCGTGGTGGCCGTCGAGATCGCCATGGCCGTCATCGTGGCCCGCCGCGCCGGCGGTGCGCGCGGAGCGTCGGCCACGGGGCGGGCCGTGGCGCCCATGGTGGTCTTCGGGGCGCTGGCCATCGGGGCGATCGTCGTCGGCTCGCTCACCGCCGGCTCCGACTCGGCGCAGGTGCCGACGTCCGTCAGCACGTCCTCGACGTCGGCCGCCCCGGCTGCGCACAGCACTCCCGCCTCGCAGAGTGGCGTCATCAAGCACTTCCAGACCTCGACCTCGTATGAGACCTTCGGCGAGCGCGTCGACATCTGGCGGGCCGCCTGGCACGCGTTCGTCGACCGCCCGTTGGTCGGCTACGGGCCGAACCAGTTCCGGGCCGCCACGACGCCGGACTATCCCACGACGTTGGCCGACGACTTCCAGACGCAGGTGTACTCGAACGACCTGTACCTCGACGCGCACGACCTGGTGATCGAGCTGGCGGTCACGGTGGGCATCGTCGGCCTGGCCCTCTTCTCCGTCTAGCTCGTGCTCTCGGTCCGCCGCAGGCGAGGCGCGTTGGTCCTCTTCGCCCTGGTCCTGCTGGCCTCCGAGTTGGCGGAGCCGCTCAACGTGGTGATCACCCCCCTGGCCTTGCTCGCCCTGGGAGCGGCGGCATGCGCGCCGCGGGCAGGCCCGGTCGAGCAGGGCCTGTCGGCTGACGCGGAGGTGAACGGGGCGAAGGCATCCGACGGGGCCGAAACGCCCATCGGGGACGGGGCGGGCTTCTGGGCCCGGTGGTCGCGGGGGCCGAGGTCGCTCAACGTCACCTCGCTCGTCCTCGGCGCCCTGGCCGCCGTCCTCGGCCTCCTGCTCGTGGTGGGCGACGTGGCGCTGACCGAGGGCATCGAGTCGCCGCCGGCTTCCGCAGCGGCGCACGACGACGCGTCGAGGGCCGAGGCGCTGCTCAGCGCCTGGCCCGACTCGGCGGCGCTGTGGGGAGGGATCGACGCCAACACGGTCGTGAACGCGCTGCCGCAGGCGGTCGGGTGGTACCAGGCGGCCGTGAACCGGGACCGGACGAACCCGCTCTACCTCGAGCTGTTAGGGGCCAGCGAGCTGAGCACGGGTCACGAGCAGGCCGGCCGTTCGGCCGCCGAGCGCGCGGTGGCCGTGCAACCTTGGAACGCGTCCGCGCTCGACCTCCTCGGTGCCGTCTACCAGAGCGAAGGCAGGACGGCAGCCGCCCGACGCCTGTACCGTGAGTCGCTGTCCTACCTCCCCGACCAGCCGCTGATCGAAGAGTTCCTCTCCGGACAGTGCCTGCCGGCGCTACCGGGCAGCTTCGAGTACCAGCCGATGGCTCTGGGGTGCGCTCGGCCGGGTGGCTGAAAGGGCCTGGTTCTCCGGGGATTCACGGGGGGACACTGGTCGTTCATCGAAGGTTCACCCTTCCGTCGACTGAGACCGAGGCCTCTTTCCCCGAGCACGGCGTGGCGGGTTGAATGAACGCATGCGATCGCTGGTGCGGTTCGGGGTGTTCGCCGCACCGTTGGTGGTCGTGGCCACCCTGGGCGAGCTCCACGCCCACCTGATCGGGCACTACTCGTTCACGGTGGACAACACGCACCGGCTGGTGTGGACGGCGCTGTACGTCGTGCTCCTCGAGATCAGCGTGTACGCCGCGGGGATCCCTGACGCACCGTCGTCATGGGGTTCGGCGGCCTGGACGTCGCTCGGCGCGGTGCTGGGTGCCGCGGTGGTGATCTCGCTGGTGCAGCTGGCCAGCGGATCCTCGCTCATGCCTCGCGTGGTCATCTTCGGGAGCGCGCTCGTGTTGATCCCGATCCTGACGCTGCTGTGCATGGCCGACGGCAGAGCGCGCGTGGCCGCCGCGGGCGCAGACCGTGTCGTGGCGGTGCTGGGGCCCGACGAGGCGGCGTCCCTCGAGAGCGACCTGGCCATGGCGCCGGAAAGGCAGGCGCAGCTCGTGGCCGTGCTGGCCCCGTCGGACTCGCCGCTGTCGGGGCCGCTGCAGGCCGAGGCCGCGCCGGGGGGGCTGGTGAGGTTGGCCCGCGAGAAGCAGGCCAATCTGGTCGTCCTCGGCCGGCAGGCAGCATCGGACGAGTGGTTGGTGGCCCAAGCCGCCCTCCTGCACGGGGCGGGGATCCGCATCCGCTCGTTGTCAGCCTTCTACGACGAGTGGTTGGGCAAGCTCCCGATCACCGACCTCGAACGGGTCTCGCTCATGTTCGACATCCAAGAGATCCACGCCCCGCAGTACGCCCGGGTCAAGCGGCTGGTCGACATCGCAGCCGGTCTGGTCGGGCTCGCGCTCATGGTGGTGGCCGTGCCGGTGGTGGCCGTGGCCGACCTGCTCGGCAACCGCGGCCCGCTCTTGTTCACCCAAGAGCGCGTCGGCAAGAGCGGCCGCACCTTCGTGATCTACAAGTTCCGGACCATGGCGGGCGAGCCGACCGGGGAGTGGACCTCGATCGACGACCCCCGGGTGCGCCTGGTCGGCCGGGTATTGCGCAGGACCCACGTCGACGAGCTGCCGCAGTCGCTCAACTTGTTGCGCGGGACGATCTCGCTGGTGGGGCCCCGGCCCGAGCAGCCCCGCTACGTGGAGGAGCTGCGTGAGAAGATCCCCTTCTACGACGTGCGCCACCTGGTGAACCCCGGCGTCACGGGCTGGGCCCAGGTCAAGTTCCTCTACGGCTCGAGCGTGCACGACGCCCTGCAGAAGTTGCAGTACGAGTTCTTCTACATGCGCCACCAGGGGCCGGTGCTGGACATGCGCATCGCGGCGCGCACCCTGCGATCCGTGTTCCGCCTCAACGGTCGTTAAGGGCAGGGCGCGCCCTCAGGCGGCCGCTTCCGACGGGGGGGTCGAGGCCGGGTTCCCGACCAGCTTTGCTGAGAACTTCACCGCCTTGACCGCGCTGGTGACGCCGGTCTGCAGCGTGGCCCCGATGGCGATGAGCACGACGCCGAGCAAGAACAGGTGGTGCCAGCCGAGCATCAAGATGCCGAGGCGGCCCAGCATCTAGGACCGGGAGCAGACCACCGCCCCCACCGCACCGCCGACCGCGGTTGCCGCCAGCTTGTCGCGCGTGTTGGTCCGCCTCTTGGTGTCGATGCCCACGATGCGTGCGGGCACCGAGAGGTAGCAGACCATCATGATGCCGACGACGATGCTCTGGCTGATGGCAAAAGGCCAGTGGCCCCAGCGGGTGACGATGAGGGCCGAGAACGACAGCGCCAGCCCGATGGCGCACCCCCAGGCCAAGATGACCCTGAGGTGCTGGTTGGCTTTGGAGAAGGCGGGCCGGATCTTGGGCTTGCCCGGCACCGAGATGGCGAAGGCGAACACGCCGTTGAGGTAGAAGCTCGCCGCGGTGAGCGCGGTGACGACCAGCACGGCCGGGATGAGGACAGGCCCGCGGATCACGTGGAACTGCTTGCCGTGCAGGACGTGGATCTTGAGGTCCAGCATGGCCAGCCAGATCCACATCGCGGGCAGGATCTGCACCAGGGTGAGCCGCCAGTTGGTCACCAGCAGCTTGACGCCCTGGAAGAGCATCATGAAGGCGCCCACGATCATGCCGAGAGGGGCCAGCCACCGCTTGCGCCGGCTCAGGGCGATGACGGCCCGCTCCACCGCGGCGTCGTCGCTGGCGTTGATGGCATCGATCAGGCGCTTGATCGACGCGCCGAGACGCTCGCGCCGGGTGGACCGCTCCGCGGACGGAGGTGTCGACGGTGCCGCGGGCCGGCCTTCTCCGGGGTCCTCCGTCGTGGCGGCCGAGCTCTGGGTCACCCCCGAATTCTCGTCGCGAGCAGGTGGCGGGGAAAGTGCCAAAGGTCACGCGCCGGACCCGGGCGGGGCCGCCGCCGCGGGCTGCACGTGCCGGGCCGGTCGCCGGGTGCCTAGCCTCTCGGGAGGGAAGGACGGCGGGAACCCGGAGGGCCCGGGTGCCGGGGAGGTGGACGATGGTGAGCGACCAGAAGGTGCCGGTGGGTGAGAGCACCATCCCCGAGATGGTGCCGCACCTCACCGAGGAGGACAGCAGGACCAAGGGGAAGGTGGCCCGGGCCCAGGTGCCCCGGGCCAGCCACGGCGCCTACGAGCCGCGCCCGGACCGCCCGGACCCGGTCTCGTTGCTCGAAGGCCAGGCGACCACCCGGGTGCCCGAGCTCGTGCCCATCCGTTACGGCCGCATGCTGGTCTCGCCCTTCACCTTCTACCGCGGGGCAGCGCTCATCATGGCGTCGGACCTCTCCACGACGCCGCGCTCGGGGATCAACGCCCAGATCTGCGGTGATGCGCACCTGTCGAACTTCGGAGTGTTCGGCTCGCCCGAGCGCAATCTCGTGTTCGACTGCAACGACTTCGACGAGACCAACCCGGGCCCGTGGGAGTGGGACGTCAAGCGCCTGGCGGCCAGCATCGTCATCGGGGCGCGTCAGCTCGGGTTCACCAGGAGCGTCCGCGCCGACGCCGTGCTGGCGCTGGGCCAGAACTACCGCGAGCACATGCGAGAGCTGGCCCAGATGAGCAACCTGGAAGTCTGGTACTCGCGCATCGACATCGAGGCGGTGATCGGCGCGCTCAACACCCTGGCCCAGGCCACACATTCGAAGGCCGAGGAGCACATGGCGGCGACCGCCACCAGACTGGTCGACAAGGCGCTGACCAAGGACTCCATGAAGGCGCTCGACAAGCTGACCGAGGTGGTCAACGGCGAGCGCCGCATCAAGAGTGACCCCCCGCTGGTCGTACCGGTCGAGGAGCTGTTCCCCCAACTCGAGAGCGAGCACACCGCCGAGTTCTTCCACGGCCTGATCCGCAAGTACCGCCAGAGCCTGCCGACCGATCGCAAGCACCTGCTCGAGCAGTTCAAGTTCAGCCAGATGGCCCGGAAGGTGGTCGGCGTGGGCAGCGTGGGCACCCGGGTGTGGATCATCTTGCTGCACGGGCCTCGGCCCGAAGACGTCCTGTTCCTCCAGGCCAAGGAGGCCGAGGCCTCGGTGCTCGAGCGCTTCACCAAGAGGAGCGCCTACGCCAACCACGGGGCGCGGGTGGTGGCCGGCCAGCGCCTCATGCAGGCGGCCAGCGACATCTTCTTGGGCTGGCAGAGCGCCGAGGGTCCCGACGGGGTGACCCGCGACTTCTACCTCCGCCAGCTCCAGGACTGGAAGGGTTCGGTCGACGTCGAGACCGCCATCCCCGAGGGCATGACTCAGTACGGGGCGCTCTGCGCCCGGGCCCTGGCCCGGGCGCACGCGCGCTCCGGCGACCGGATCGCCGTGGCGGCGTACCTCGGCAACAGCCCGGCGTTCGACAAGGCCCTGGTGAAGTTCTCCGAGGCCTACGCCGATCAGAACGAGCGCGACTACGAGGCCTTCGCAGCCGCCGTCAAGAGCGGCCGCCTCCACGCCGAGGAGGGCGTCTGAGGCGCAGGCGTCGTGGCAATCGCAGCTGCACGGTGAAAGACATGAGAACGGAGGCTGAGGAACGCCGGAACGAGGCGTGGTGTTGACGAACTGGGCAAGAATCCGACGCGTCGACTAGACAATTGATTGGTTGCTTCTGACTGATTAATTAGGGCGCATTAATTGATCAAGGCGCACTGGGTGGGCCGACCGAGATCCCGCGGTTGGAGATCCCCGAGCGCCTGGCAGAACAGCTGTTGCTGGACATTGGCGACACGAAAACGACCGCGGGAAACGACAAGGAGTCCTGATGCTTGCCTCGAGCTACCCCGTCCTCGACGCCTTCCTGACGATGTTGTGGTTCTTCCTCTTCATCATCTGGATCTGGCTGCTGATCACGGTGTTCATCGACATCTTCCGCAGCCACGACATCGGGGGCGGGGCCAAGGCGCTCTGGGTGATCTTCGTCATCATCCTCCCGTTCCTGGGCGTGTTCGTGTACCTGATCGCCCGGGGCGGCAAGATGCACGAGCGTGCGGCGGCCGAGGCGGCG
>Ga0187784_10002356_pt1 | contig 15125 bp, 12 predicted proteins | sample 1015_SJ02_MP15_2_FD_132964 | JGI IMG/M metagenome (GOLD analysis project Ga0187784, IMG submission 132964) | Tropical peat soil microbial communities from peatlands in Department of Meta, Colombia - 1015_SJ02_MP15_20_MG | ecosystem: Environmental > Terrestrial > Soil > Wetlands > Peat | place...
CCTGGGGCTTGCTTACGTCTATCTCGGCTATTGGGTGCGCGGCTCGCGCAAGATGGACTACAAGAGCCGCTTCCTGCCGCAGGAACGGCTGACGCCCGACGGCTGGGCGCGGGTGGAATAGCGAGCCTTCACCGCGGGGATGAAAGGTCGGCACCTCGCATCTGTGGCGACGTCGGCGACGGCGACTTTCGATCACGCCCGCCGCGCGGGATGGTTAGGCGCGACGACCGAGCGTCGGTGATGGAACGGTCGCCGCTCGCGCTTGGCGGGGCAGCCACAGCGAGAGTAAGCCGGCCGCCGCAAGCAGCGCCACGTTGCAGCCGAGCGCGAGCGTAAACGCGTGCGCATAGGCTGCGAGGTCCGGCCGCACGCCAAGCGCGCCGTAAAGTACGCCGCCGACGACGGCGACGCCGAGCGCCGCGCCGATCTGAAAGGTGGAAATTACCATGCCCGACGCGAGCCCGGCGTAGCGCTGATCGACGCCGCCGATGACCGTGCCGACGACGGAGGGCATGACGATGCCGAAACCCGATCCGGCGATGGCCAAGCCCATCGTCAGGCTTTGCGGAAATGCTGCGTTCGCGGCGAGCATCACAACGCCAAAACCGAGAATCTGCAGCGTAAATCCGAGCGTCAAGGCACGCGCACCAAAGCGTCGCGCGACCGACGCCGACGCCAGCGAGCTTGCGAAATAGCCCACAGCGAACGGTAGCATCGCCATGCCTGCCTTGAGCGGCGAGAAGTGCAACCCGCTTTGCAGATAAACGGCAAAGGTCAGATAAAATGACGACAGCATATAGAAGGCGAGCGCCATGATCAGTCCGGCCACGAAGGTTCTGTTGCGAAAAAGCGAAAGCGCGACCAGCGGATCGCCGCCGCGCGCCGCGAACCGCATCTCGAAGCGCACGAAAGCAAACAGCGCCAGCGGCGAGGCGAGGAGCATGGCGGTCATCCAGATAGGCCATTGCATCTCGCGCCCTTCGATCAGCGGATAAACCAGAAGCCCGAGCGCCAAAGACAGCAGCGCCACGCCGCCGAAATCCACCTTTTGCGCGCGCGGCGCCCGCGAGTCGGCAAGAAAGAGCGCACTGCCGACGAGCGCGGCAAGCCCGATCGGCACATTGACGAGAAAGATCGCCTGCCAGGCGAGCGACGAAACGAGCACGCCGCCGAGCACCTGGCCGCAGATATTGGCAAGGCCGAAGGTCGCACCGTAAAGCGCCAGCGCCCGCCCCTGCTCGGCTGCCGGGAACAGCACGCGGATCGAGGCGAGCACCTGCGGCGCCATCGCGGTCGCCGTCACCCCTTGCAGGATGCGCCCGGCAATCAGCACCGCCGGCGACCAGGCGACGCCGCACAACAGCGACGCAAGCGTAAAGCCGGTCACACCGATCATGAATATCGCCTTGCGGCCATAGAGATCGCCGAGCCGGCCGCCGGTGATGAGAAATACCGCGTAGGTCGCAGCGTAAGCGGAGATGACGAATTGTACGTCGCTTGCGCTGGCGCCGAGGCTGCGGCGGATCGCGGGCAGCGCGAGATTGACGACGTTGAAATCGAGCACCGGAAGAAAGGCGCCGGTCAGCAGCACCGGCAGCGCAAGCCAGCGCCGCGGCGCTCCTGCCGGCCCTTCAGCCTCGCGGACCTCGCCTTGCGTGACCATAGCGGCGTTCACCTACGCGCGTTTTTCTTAGAACACGGTCGTTTCAAATTGAATCGACTGCCGCTCCAAATTTTTGGTGGAGCGTGATCTTTTCGGGAAACCGGTTTCAACCCCGGATCAAGTGCGGGGGCAGGCTTTTTCCGGATCATGCTAGCCCAGGTCGTGAAATCGAGAAGGAAGCGTGCGCCGTCGGGCAGGAGGCGATCGAAGCCGGTGAAGTCGACGGCAAACGCGGACAGAGCGAGCAGCAGCGCCAGAGCGGCATGATGAGCCGGACGTGGACGGCCATATGACCGGCGCGGTCGTCAGCCGGCGTTTGGTCGGCGGACATGCGCAGCAGCATCGGAAAACTTCCATCGCTGAAGCTTTTCCGTGGCATCTAGTCTGTTTTTAAATAAACATATATAATGTGTTTGCGCGAGCAGACTTTGCATCAATGCACAGCGCCTTGAACTGGGACGACCTCCGCCTCGTTTTCGCCGTGGCCCGCGAAGGCACGCTGTCCGGCGCCGCGCGAACGCTCGGGATCACGCACTCGACGGTGTTTCGCCGTCTGGGCGCGATCGAGCGGCAGCTCGGCGTGCGCCTGTTCGAGCGCTTCCGCGACGGCTATGTGCCGACGCCGGCCGGTGAAACGGCGGCAGCGCTGGCGGGCCGTTTTGCCGACGAGGTGCTGTCGCTGGAACGGCGGATCGCGGGACAGGACCTGCAGCCTTCGGGCACGGTGCGGATCACGACGACGGACACGATCAACGCCATCATGATGCGGCATTTGCCGGCGCTGCGGTCCTCACACCCGGATATTCGCGTCGAGGTCGCCGTAGCGAACGCGATGGCGAACTTGACGCGACGCGACGCGGATATTGCCCTGCGCCCGACCGCGGAGCCGCCGGAAACGCTGGTCGGGCGGCGCATCGCCGAGATCGCGCACGCGATCTATGGGGCGCAGCCTTATCTTGCGCGCCGCGCCGGCATGCCGCCGGCCGCGCATGATTGGATCGGGCTCGACGACACGCTCGCGGTGACGGTGATCGGCCGATGGACGCGCGACAACGTGCCGGAGGCGCGGATCGTCTGTCGCGTCGATGCGCTTCCGGCGCTGTGCGACGCCGCCCGCGCCGGGCTCGGCGTAGCGATGCTGCCCTGCTACGTCGGCGACGTCACGCCCGGATTGCAGCGCGTGGGGCGAAAGACGCCGAGCGAACCTCGCTCGGCGCTGTGGCTGCTTACCCATGACGACCTCAAGCGCACGGCGCGCATCCGCGCGGTCATGGATTTTCTCGCCGCCGCGTTCGCGTCCGAGCGCGCGCTGTTCGAAGGAAAGCGCGCCGCGAACGGTCCCGCGGCCAAGCGGCGGCGAGCCGCATCTTAAAACGGCGACGGCGCGGCCTACGACTCGTCCTTGCCTTTGCCGTTTGCCGCCGACGGCCCCGCGGTGTTGTCGAACCTGTTGTTCTTGGGAAAGCCTTTCGGCGCCAGGCGGCCGGCGTCGGCGCGATTGCCGCGCCAGTCCGCCAATTCCTTGAGCGAAAGATTGAACACGCGGCCGGCGGAATCGGTCCAGCTCAAGCCCTTGACCGCCTCGAAGGTCTTGATGTCGGAAAGCCCGCCGTCCTTGTGGCGCTGCAGGCGCACGCCGCGCCCGCGCGTCATCTCCGGCACCTGCTCGATCGGGAACACCACCATCTTGCGGTTCTCGCCGATCGCGGCGACCAGTTCGCCTTCGGCGAGCGCGATCGCGCAGGCGGCGTCGGGCGGCGTGACGTTGAGCACCTGCTTGCCCTTGCGGGTATTGGCCAGACACTCGTCCTCGGCAACGATGAATCCCCTGCCCTCATGGCTTGCCACGATGAGCTTGCGGCCGCCTTCGTAGCGGAACACCGCGATGGTGTCGGCCTCCTGCTCGAGTTCGATGAACAGCCGGATCGGCTCGCCGTGCCCGCGCCCGCCGGGCAGCTTCGCCGCTTCGATGCTGTAGCAGCGTCCGTTGGTGGCGAAGACGAGAAGCTTCGAGGTGGTTTCGGCGAAGAACGCGAGTTTCCGGCCGTCGTCGGCCTTGAAGGAAAGGCCGGACAGGTCGGCGACCTGGCCGCGCAACGCGCGGATCCATCCCTTCTCGGAGACGACGACGGTGATCGGCTCGCGCTCGACCAAGGCCTCCTCGATCGCCGCTTCGTCGTGCGCCGGCGCTTGCGCAAAGCCGGTGCGACGCTTGCCGAGCGGCGTCTTGGCGCCGAAGCTGTCGCGCACCTCGCGGATCTGGGCGGCGATCGTCCTCCACTGCGCCTTTTCCGAGCGCAGCAGATCCTCGATCGATTTCTTCTCCGCGCGCAGCGCCTTGTCCTCCTCGCGGATCTCCATCTCTTCCAGGCGGCGCAGGTTGCGCAGCCGCATGTTGAGAATGGCGTCGGCCTGCACGTCGGAAAGCTTGAACGTGCGCATCAGCACCGGCTTCGGCTCGTCTTCCTTGCGGATGATCTTGATGACCTTGTCGAGATTGAGATAGGCGACGAGGTAGCCGCCCAGCACTTCGAGCCGGTGCTCGATCTGGCCGAGCCGGTAGCGCGAGCGGCGCAGCAGCACGTCGCGCCGGTGCGCGAGCCACTCGCTCAACGCCTCGGCAAGCCCGACCACCTTGGGGATGCGGCCGCGCAGGAGCACGTTCATGTTGAGCGGCACGCGGCTTTCCAGCTCGGTGAGCTTGAACAGGCTTTCCATCATCAGCGCCGGATCGACGCCGCGCGAGCGCGGCTCGAAGACGAGGCGCACGTCTTCGGCGGATTCGTCGCGCATGTCGGCGACGAGCGGCAGCTTCTTGTCGTTGATCAGTTCGGCGATGCGCTCGACGAGGCGCATCTTCTGCACCTGCCAGGGGATCTCGGTGACCACCACCTGATAGGTGCCGCGCCCGGTATCTTCGGTCTTCCAGCGCGCGCGCAGGCGGAACGAGCCGCGCCCGCTGGTGTAGGCCTCCGCGATCGCCTCCGGCGTATCGACGATGACGCCGCCGGTCGGAAAGTCGGGACCGGGCACGTATTTCAACAGCGTGCGCGAGCGCGCGTTCGGCGTATCGATGAGGTGCAGCGCCGCATCGCACAGCTCGGCGATGCTGTGCGGCGGGATCGCGGTCGCCATGCCGACGGCGATGCCTTGCGCGCCGTTGGCGAGAAGGTTCGGGAACGCCGCCGGCAGCACCACCGGCTCCTGCGACACGCCGTCGTAGTTGGGACGGAAGTCGACGGCGTCCTCGTCGATGCCGTCGAGCAATAGCCGCGCCGCTTCGGTGAGCCGCGCTTCGGTATAGCGGTAAGCGGCGGCGTTATCGCCGTCGACGTTGCCGAAATTGCCCTGGCCGTCGACCAGTGGGTAGCGCGAGGAAAAATCCTGCGCCAGCCGCACCAGCGCATCGTAGATCGCCTGATCGCCGTGCGGATGGAAATTGCCCATCACGTCGCCGACGATCTTCGCCGATTTCTTGAACGCCGCGCCGGGATCGAGCCGCAACAGCCGCATGCCGTAGAGAATGCGCCGATGCACGGGCTTGAGCCCGTCGCGGGCATCGGGCAGCGCGCGGTGCATGATGGTGGAGAGCGCATAAGCAAGGTAGCGCTCCTCGAGCGCTTCGCGCAGCGCGATCTCGTGCACGTCGCCGGAGCCGGGGGGAATCAGTTTCTTGTTCATGGCCGACAGCCCTAATCCCGTTAGGCGCCGCGAACAAGAACGGCGGCGATGAAGCGGGCGCGCGCATCCGGAACCGGCAGTCCGCGGGGCGCAAAGGCATGACGCTCAAGGAAAAATCCAGTCAACGCGAAGGCATCAGTGAGATCGTCGGCGGAGGCCGCCACTGCATCCGAACTCAGAAAGGCCGGCAGCCGCATAAGCTTGTCCCGGTAGGGTTCCCCTCCCCCGCGCGAAACGGCGCGCCCCGACCGCGGCGACACGTAAATGAGTTCGTCGGTCGCGCCGGTGGCGGCGCAGGACGACAGATCGAGGCCGAAGCCCAGCTCGGCGAGGAAGGCAAGCTCGAAGCGCGCGACCATGGGCGCGACCGCCGACCGGTCGTCGAGCGCGTCGAGGATCGCTTCGAGGGCGGCGTGGATGCGCACGTGCGGCTCGCGTTCGGCCAGGAGCCGGCACAGCGCCGCCAGATGCGTGACGCCGTGAACGGCATGCGCGGAGGAAAGAAAGCCGGCGGCGCGCAGATTGATGCCCTCGACCGCGTAATTGCCGAGGTGATCATCGAGCCGCGCCCGCCAGGTCGCGCGCAGCGAATTGCCCGGCTGCAAGATGCCGCGCAACCGCGTGCCGGACCCGCCGCGCACGAGTCCGAGATGGCGGCCGCGCTCGGCCGTCAGCAATTCGAGAATGACGCTCGTTTCCCCGTGCTTGCGCACGCCGAGCACGATGCCTTCATCGGTCCATTGCATGACGTTTATGTAGCGCGATTGGCTTCGATTCGTAGGTGCCAACATGGCCGGGCTTGTCCCGGCCATGACGGTCTACTCCTTCGGAAACTCAAGGCCCATTTCCCGATAGCGTTCCGGGTCGTCGCCCCAGCCTTCGCGCACCTTCACGAAGAGAAAAAGGTGCACCGGATGCTCGATCGCGGCTGCGATATCGCCGCGCGCCGCAGCCCCGATCGCCTTGATCGTCGCGCCGCCCTTGCCGAGCACGATTTTGCGCTGGCTTTCGCGCTCGACATAAATGGTCTGCTCGATGCGCACCGAGCCGTCCTTGAGCTCCTTCCAAACTTCGGTTTCGACCGTCGACTGGTATGGCAGTTCCTGGTGCAGCCGCAGGTACAGTTTTTCGCGGGTGATCTCGGCGGCGAGTTGCCGCAACGGCGCATCGGAAATCTGATCCTCCGGGTAGAGCCACGGCCCTGCCGGCACGCGTTCGGCGAAAAAATGCTTAAGATCGGCGACGCCGTCGCCCGTCAGCGCCGAGATCATGAAGGTCGCGGCGAACGCCGCGCGCTCGTTGAGCGTTTGCGCGAGCACAAGCAGCCTCGGCTTGTCGACGAGGTCGACCTTGTTGAGCACGAGCACCCTGGGCGCGCGCACGTTCGCAAGCGTTTTTAAGATCGCATCCTCGTCGTCCTGCACGCCTTTGCGCGCGTCGATCAGGAGCGCGACGAGGTCGGCGTCCGCCGTCGAGCCCCAGGCGCTGCCGACCATGGCGCGGTCGAGCCGCCGGCGCGGCGCAAAAATGCCGGGCGTGTCGACGAAGATGAGCTGCGCCGGCCGTTCGACGGCGATGCCGCGGATCAGCGTCCGCGTGGTCTGCACCTTGGGGGTGACGATCGAAATCTTGGCGCCGACCAGCGCATTGAGCAGCGTCGACTTGCCGACGTTGGGCGCACCGATGAGCGCCACGAAGCCGCAGCGCGCGGCCGGCGTGGCGCGCGGCGTTTGCTCCGCCGTTTCAGCCATCGCGCCGTTCGGGCTTGACGCCTTCGCGCGCCATCATGGCGGCGGCGGCGGCCTGTTCGGCGGCGCGCTTGGAGCGCCCGGAGCCTTCGGCCGGCGCCAGCTGCGGAAGCTGCACGGCGACGCGGAATTGCGGATCGTGATCGGGGCCGGTGCGCGCGATCTCGCGATAGGCCGGCGTCGGCAGCCCGCGCGCCTGCGCCCATTCCTGCAACACGGTTTTCGGATCGCGCAGCGGCTGCGCGGTGATGCGCATGCGCGCGTCCCACAGGCGGCCGACCAAGGCCGCCGCGGCGGCAAAGCCGCCGTCCAGATAAACCGCGCCGATCAGCGCCTCGCAGACGTCGGCGAGAATCGCCGGCCGCGTGCGGCCGCCGGCATTGGCCTCCGACGCGCCGAGCCGGATCGCGGCGCCGAGGTCGACGGTGCGCGCGATCTCGGCGCAGGTCTCCTTGCGCACGAGATCGGCGAGCCGGCGCGACAGCTCCCCTTCGTCGGCCTTGGGGAAAGCGCGGAACAGCATGTCGGAAATCACCAGGCCGAGCACGTGATCGCCGAGGAACTCGAGCCGCTGATAGCTGCCGGCGCGATTGCGCGCGCCCTTGAGCGCGGAAATGTGCGACAGCGCGCTGTTGAGCAGCGCCGCGTCGTTGAAGCGATAACCGATCCGATCTTCGAGCGAGCCGTCACCGCGGCGGCGGCGGCGACGCAGATCCTTCTGCGCAGGATCGTCGGCGCCGTCCGCAGCAGACGCAGGCTCAACCTCGACGGCGGACGGCTCTTGCGGAGCGGAAACCGATTTGCTTTTGCCCCGGCCGCTCATCGTACCAGCGTGAACAGCCGGCCCCAACGCACGGTCCACGGCCAGCGCCACGCCTCCCAGGCGTGCGCGCCGTCGCGGATCGAGAAGAAGATGATTTGCGCCTTGCCGATGATGTTCTCGTAGGGGACGTAGCCGACGGCGCTGAGCACGCGGCTGTCGGTGGAGTTGTCGCGGTTGTCGCCCATCATGAAATAATGATCGGGCGGCACGACGTAGACTTGCGTGTTGTCGTAGAAGCCGTTGTCGGTGAGATCGAGCGTCGTGTAGGTGACGCCGTTCGGCAGCGTCTCGCGATAGCGCTTGACGCGCTGCACGGCGCCGTCGTCGTCGGTGACGTAATCCTCGATGCGCTCGCGCTTGACCGGCTCGCCGTTGATGTTGAGCACGCCGTCGATCATCTGGATGCGGTCGCCCGGCAGGCCGATGACGCGCTTGATGTAGTCGGTGCTGTCGTCCTTGGGCAGGCGGAACACGACCACGTCGCCGCGATCGATCGCTTGGCCGAAAACGCGGCCGGAGAACAGCGGCGGCGAGAACGGCAGCGAGTAATGAGTGTAGCCGTACGAATATTTGGACACGAACAGATAGTCGCCGACGAGCAGCGTCGGGATCATCGAGCCTGAAGGAATGTTGAAGGGCTGAAACAGAAAGGTGCGGATGACCAGCGCGATGATGAGGGCATGGACGATGACGCGTACAGTCTCGGCGAATCCGCTTTCTTTCCGTTTGGTTCCGGTTTCCACGCTCATGCGCCTATTGTTCCGTTGTCCCGCGCGCGCCCCGCGACCTTGTAACCCCTGCGGCACAGCCACGCAATTGCACGCGGGATTTCGCCGCGGGGCCGGCTGATCGACAATACCTAGGAACGCCATGCGTTTACCGCCAGGGCGCCGCGCCCAAAGACGAACGCCCCCAAAGACGAACGCCCCAAAGACGAATTTGTCATTGTCGCCGGACGCGGCAGGCGGGTCCTTGCCCGGGGCGGTTGTCGCGGCGGCTCAACGCCGGGCCGCGATCGGGACGGCCGAGATGATGACGAAGGCCTGGGCCATTGGCCCTTCGTCGCTCATGGTGAGGTCGATATGCGCCTCGTATCCCGGAGGCGTGATGGCGGCGAGCCGCCGCTTGGCGCCTCCCGTCAACTCCAGCGTCGGGCGGCCCGACGGCAGGTTGACGACGCCGATATCGCGCCACCACACCCCGGCGCGCAGGCCGGTTCCCAGCGCCTTGGCGCAGGCTTCCTTGGCGGCAAAGCGCTTGGCGTAAGTTTCGGCGCGGTTTCGCCGCTTTTCCGCCTTGGCCCGTTCGTCCGGCGTGAACACGCGGTCGATGAAGCGCTCGCCGTGGCGCTCGATCACGCCGGCGATGCGGCGCGCGTCGCAGATATCGGAGCCGATGCCGAGAATCATGGCGCCGTCCTCGGCGTCTTGTTCGCGAGCCGGGCGCGGCCGCGATCGATCGCACCGCGCATGAAGCGCACGGCGTCGCCAAGCCCCTCGAAGATCGCCTCGCCGATCAGGAAATGGCCGATGTTGAGCTCGACGATCTCGGCCAATGCGGCGATTTTTTCGGCGCTGGCAAAATCAAGACCATGTCCGGCATGCACTTCGAGGCTGGCACCGGCCGCGAGCGCCGCGCCGCGCGTGATGCGCGCGAATTCGGCGGCCGCCGCCGGCGCATTGCCCGCGGCGAGCGCCTCGCACCAGGCCCCGGTGTGAATCTCGATCACCGGCGCGCCGACGGCGACCGCGGCCTCGATCTGCGCCGGCTCGGCGGCGATGAACAGCGACACGCGAATGCCGGCGTCGGCGAGCTGCGCGACGACGCCGCGCAAGGTTTCGCGCTGGCCGGCGACATCGAGGCCGCCTTCGGTGGTGCGCTCCGCCCGCCGCTCGGGCACGAGGCAGGCGGCGTGCGGGCGCACCTTGCGCGCGATCGCCACCATTTCGGCGGTCGCCGCCATTTCCAGGTTGAGCGGCTTTTCGATGCTCGCCTTGAGCCGTGCGATGTCGTCGTCGACGACGTGGCGGCGATCCTCGCGCAAATGCGCGGTGATGCCGTCGGCGCCGGCGGCGATGGCGATCATCGCGGCCTTCACCGGATCGGGATGCCGTCCGCCGCGCGCGTTGCGCACGGTGGCGACGTGGTCGATATTGACGCCGAGGCGGATAGGAGCAAGGGCGGGCATGCAGGTTTCGTTGCCTACCCGTTGACGCGCTCGGCGTTGGCGATCACCTTCTTCGCCCGCAGTTGCGAGATGATCGAGGTGAGGTGCTTGAGGTTATAGACCTCGAGATCGATGGTTACCTCGGTGAAATCCGGCGACTGCCGCGACATGCGGATGTTGTCGATATTGCCGTCGTGCTCGGCGATCACCTGCGCGATCTGCGCCAGCGATCCCGGCTCGTTCACCGACTGCACCGTCAGCTGTGCCGGAAAGCGCTGCGGCGCTTTCTCGTCCACGTCCCAGCGCACGTCGAGCCAGCGTTCGGGCTGGTCCTCGAACTCCTTGAGCGCCGGCGATTGGATCGGATAGATGGTGATGCCCTCCCCCGGCGTCATGATGCCGACGATGCGGTCGCCGGGAACGGCGCCGCCGTTGGGCGCAAAGCGCACCGGCAAATCGGTGTTGATGCCGCGGATCGGAATCGCGGCGCCGTTCTCGGCTTCCGGCAGTTTGAACTTCACGGCGCGGGCGCGCTTGAGCCCGAACCAGCCGCTTTCGGCCTTCGGCGCGACCGGCACGACGCGCTCGTCCTTGTAGTCGGGATACATGGCGCGCACCACGTCGGCGGCCTTCATCTCGCCGCGGCCGACCGCCGACATCACGTCCTCGATGGAGTTGCGCGCAAGCCGCGGCAGGGCGCCTTCGAGCTGCTCGTCCGAATAGGCGATCTTGGCGCGCTGGCACAGCCGCTCGAGGATGCGCCGGCCGAGGCCGGAATACTGGTTGCGCACGGCCGCGCGGGTGGCGCGGCGGATCGCAGCGCGCGCCTTGCCGGTGACCACGATCGATTCCCACGCCGACGGCGGGGCGGTCTGCGCCTTGGAGGTGAGGATCTGCACCTCGTCGCCGTTTTGCAGCGGCGAACTCAAGGGGCCGATCTTGCCGTTGATTTTCGCGCCGACCGCCATGTTGCCCACGTCGGTGTGCACCGCATAGGCGAAATCGATGGGCGTGGCGCCGCGCGGCAGCGCGATCAGCTTGCCCTTTGGCGTGAAGCAGAACACTTGGTCGTGGAACAATTCGAGCTTGGTGTGCTCCAGGAACTCTTCCGGATTGGAGCCTTCGGCGAGGAGTTCGATGGTGCGGCGCAGCCAGGCATAGGCGTTCGATTCGCGCGACAGCATTTCGGTCGGCGAGCCGGCGGCGTCCTTATAGAGCGCGTGGGCGGCAATGCCGTATTCGGCGATCTGCTGCATGTCGCGGGTGCGGATCTGCAACTCGACGCGCTGCTTGCCGGGGCCGATGACGGTGGAATGGATCGAGCGGTAGTCGTTCTGCTTGGGCGTGGAGATGTAGTCCTTGAAGCGCCCGGGAACGACGGGCCAGGTGGTGTGGACGATGCCGAGCGCCTGGTAACACTCCGCGATGGTTCCGACCACGACGCGGAAGCCGAAGATGTCGGAGAGCTGCTCGAAACCGACCGCCTTGCGCTCCATCTTGCGCCAGATCGAGTAGGCGCGCTTGCGCCGGCCGGTGACTTCGGCGGCGATGCCGCTGTCGGCGAGCTTGCGCGCGAGTTGCTGCTCGATCTCGGCGATCCAGCCCTTGCTGCGCGCGGCCAGCGCCTCGAGCCGCTCGGTAATGACCTTGTAAGCGTCGGGATTGAGTTCGCGGAACGCCAAGTCCTCGAGCTCCTCGCGCATCTGGTGCATGCCCATGCGGCCGGCAAGCGGCGCATAGATGTCGAGCGTCTCCTCCGCGGTGATGCGGCGCGAGGCCGGCGGCATGTATTCGAGCGTGCGCATGTTGTGCAGCCGGTCGGCGAGCTTGATCAAAAGCACGCGCACGTCGTCGGCGATGGCGAGCAGGAGCTTGCGCAGGTTTTCGGCCTGCTTGGCCTCCTTGGAGACGAGGTCGAGCTTTTTCAGCTTGGTCAGGCCCTCGACCAGGACGCCGATGTCGTGGCCGAACAGGCGGTCGATTTCGGCGCGGGTGGCGGCGGTGTCCTCGATGGTGTCGTGCAGAAGCGCCGCCGCAATGGTGGCGTCGTCGAGCTTGAGATCGGTGAGGATCGCGGCGACTTGCAGCGGGTGGGAAAAATAAGGATCGCCGGAGGCGCGCTTTTGCTCGCCATGCGCCCGCATGGCGTAGACATAAGCGCGGTTGAGCAGATCCTCGTCGGCCGCCGGATTGTACTGTTTGACCCGATCGATCAGCTCGAAGTGCCGCATCATCCGCGGCTTGCGCGGCTTCGGCGCCGGGGAGGCATCCGGCGGCACGAGGTTGGGGCCGCGCGCGACTGCAACCCGCAGCCGTGGCTGGTTCTGCATCCGCGGCAAATCGATCGGCGAGCGTGCCATGGAAACCTCGGCCCCGCCGCTCACGGGCGGCGGACGCTGATGACAAAGATATCATGGCGCGGGCGCTGCGCCACAAGACGCGCAGGCGGGGCCGCGGCCCTGGCCAAAGTCGCGGCCGTTTGCAAACTTAGCGTTAATGGCGGCAGGCGGCCCGTAGGCCCCGCGAAAGAGCCTTACTCTTCCTCGTCGCCCACTTCGACGTCGGGCTCGGGCTGACTCTCCGGCGGCGTAAGACCCTCGAGGCCCTTGAGCAGCTCTTCCTCGCTCATGCGGTCGGTGGTCACCTCGGTGTCGTCGGCATCGACGCCGGTGCCGGGCGCGCCGATCAGCGGAACTCCCTCGGGCTCGGGCTCGTCAACCTCGACGTATTTCTGCAAGGAGTGAACGAGCTCTTCCTTGAGGTCCTCGGGAGAAACCGCCTTGTCGGCGATCTCGCGCAACGCCACGACCGGGTTCTTGTCGTTGTCGCGCTCCACCGTGATCTGGCTGCCCGACGAGATCATGCGCGCACGGTGGCTGGCGAGCAAAACGAGATCGAAGCGGTTTTCGACCTTGTCAATGCAATCTTCAACGGTAACGCGGGCCATGATCGTTGCTCCTTGCGGAGCCTCCTGCGGCGGGACGCTGTCCCGGCTCGGGCGTTAGGTATCGTCAGCGGCGGCCAAGCGCAAGGGCGTTCTGCGGCGCGGGGCTCCTCGACTAGTGAAGCTTTTGCCTTGTGAAGCTTTTGCCTTGGCGGCGGCGCGCGGCTCTGTTACGCAAACTTCAGGAGCATGATTGCGGCGCGCCGATTTCTCATTCCGGCCGCCGCGATGGTCCGCGACGGCGTGCCGCAGTGCTCGCGCCAGAGGGCTTGCGCCATATGGCTCTTGCCAGCCCTCGGGCAAAATGCTCGCATGCCTTGGGCGAATTTACCGTGTTTTTGCCATTGTGATTGAGTACTTCCGTCGGCCGAATGTTTCCGATGGCGACAAACCAGTTTTAAGAACGCCGGAAACGTCGGTCCATTTGCGGCTGCTCCGGTTTTATAACCAGAAAACACATCGAGAGAGACCATGTCGGCACAGATCGAGAAAATCGCGCTATTCATTGACGGCGCCAACCTTTACGCCACCGCAAAATCGCTCGGATTCGACATCGACTACAAGCGGCTGCTGCGCGAATTCCAGTCGCGCGGGTATCTGGTGCGGGCGTTTTATTACACCGCCGTGATCGAGGATCAGGAATATTCGTCGATCCGGCCGCTCATCGATTGGCTCGACTATAACGGCTACACCGTCGTCACCAAGGCGACCAAGGAATTCGTCGATCAGACCGGGCGGCGCAAGGTCAAGGGCAACATGGACATCGAGCTTGCGGTCGACGCCATGGAGATCGCGCCGTATATCGATCAGATGGTGCTGTTCTCCGGCGACGGCGATTTCACCCGGCTGGTCGAAGCGGTGCAGCGGCGCGGCGTCCGCGTCATCGTCATCTCGACCATCTCCACGCAGCCGCCGATGGTCGCCGACGAGCTGCGCCGCCAGGCCGATCAGTTCATCGATATCCTGGAGCTGCAGAACAAGATCGGCCGCGATCCGACCGAGCGACCCGTGCGCGAGCCGCGGGAACCGCGCGAGGCGCGCGAGCAGCGCCACACGCCGCAATTTCTTCAGCGCAGCACCGGAACGCAGCGCGTCGAGGTCGAAATCGAGGAAGTCGAAGACGAATTCGACGAAGAATAGACGCCGGCGATGGCCGCAACGGTCCCCGCAAGCGGCAAGCCCGGCCGCGACTGCCCGCGCTGCCCGCGTCTGGTCGCTTTTCGCCAGGCTTGGCGCAAAAGCGAACCGGACTGGTTCAATGCGCCGGTTCCGTCATTCGGGCCGCGCGCCGCGCGTCTCCTCGTCGTCGGCCTCGCGCCCGGATTGCGCGGCGCCAACCGCACCGGGCGACCGTTCACCGGCGACTACGCCGGCGAACTGCTCTACGCCACGCTCAAGGAGTTCGGCTTCGCGCAGGGAGCCTACGAGGCGCGCGCCGACGACACGCTCACGCTGATCGATTGCCGCATCAGCAACGCGGTGCGCTGCGTGCCGCCGGAGAACAAGCCGACGCCGCAGGAGATCGCCAACTGCCGCGCGTTTCTCGCGGCGACCATTCATGAAATGAAAAAGCTTCGCGCCATCGTCGCGCTTGGACGCGTCGCTCACGAGAGCGTGGTCGCCGCGCAAAGCGCACGGCGGCGCGACCACCCCTTCGCCCACGGCAGCGCGCGGGCCATGGGCGCGATCACGCTCTTCGACAGCTATCATTGCTCGCGCTACAACACGAATACCGGTGTATTGACGCCACAGATGTTCCGCGAGGTATTCGCAAAGGTGCGGGCGCACCTCGATGCGGAGCCGCCCGCCGCCGCGGCCGGCATCCCGGCCGCCTCGACCGCCCCGACCGCCCCGACGATCGCCCTGGCGGTCATCATCACGGCGCCGCCGCGGCGGCGGCTCGAAGTCCTCGTCCGTTTCGGCGTCACGATCATCCCGGAGCTGGAAGTGCTCGCGGCCCTCAATCAGGTCGGGCGCATCCACAGGTTCACCTGGGCCCGCGGCCTGTGTGAGCTCCGCGGACGGCGTGGTTTCACGCAACGGCGGCATATCGTCCGGCAAGAAATCGAGCGATTGCGGCGGCAGTTCCACAGGTTCCG
>Ga0187784_10002357_pt1 | contig 15124 bp, 17 predicted proteins | sample 1015_SJ02_MP15_2_FD_132964 | JGI IMG/M metagenome (GOLD analysis project Ga0187784, IMG submission 132964) | Tropical peat soil microbial communities from peatlands in Department of Meta, Colombia - 1015_SJ02_MP15_20_MG | ecosystem: Environmental > Terrestrial > Soil > Wetlands > Peat | place...
AGAACGCCAAGCTCGTCGGCGCCGATCCCGCCAATCAGGGCATGGTTCCGGTGCGCGCGGAACTGCCCGAGGCCAGTTTCAACGGAGCCGATCTGACCGCGGCGAATTTGACCCACGCAGCGCTGTCGTCCGCGGCGTTCCAAGAGCGACGCTCGCGGGCGCGCGTTTCGATTACGCCGTGCTGGATGGAACGGGCCTTCGCGCCGAGCAACGCAGGCCCCTCGGTGGATCAGGAGCTCTCGCCGATCTGTCACTCGCCCTCGTAGGTTCCGCCCAGATTGTCGTGCGCCTCGACGCGCAGGGTTTTCATAGCGTCACGGGTGAAGCTGGAACGAAACACCGGGTCTTCCGACTGCGAGACGCCGCCCTCCATCTTGAAGATCAGGACGTCTCCCTGTCTGACCTCGACACCATCGATACAATGGGCGGCGATGGAACCGCGCGAGATCGGGTCCATCCTCATTCCGGAATCATTTGGGTGGCGGATCATGATCTGCGCCTCGCGTTTAGAAGCGTCAGCGCTCTTGAACTCGCGATATTTCATGTTGCCGATGTTGACGCTTGGCCTCGTCTTGTTCCTTGACCGCGGGCGCCAAGCAGCCACCCGAAGCCTTTACGAATTTCACTTGCGCCCGCAGGCTCGCGTCGCGCATTTCGACGATCGCGTGAACATTGGTGACGGACTGGACGCGCACCCCAGTTTCGACGAAGGCGACCCCGGCCTTATCGCCCAAAGCGAAGGCGGCGGCCACGGGCATCGGGTTCTGGTCGATGATGGGATTGGCGCTTCTCCCTTGTGCTGGATCCGAAGAGCGCATGGTCATCGGCACGATGGCCGCGTCCTCGGCTCGCGCCTGCGTTATCAGCATTGCGGCGTCGTCGTTCGTAATGGCTCGGCCGAAAAAAATCTCCCGCGCAAGGCCGCGCCACGGACCTGCGTCGCTCTTGGCAAAGGCGGTCGTTGCGACGACGCCGGCAGCGACGGCGCCAGCAGCGCAACAGGCAGTCTTGTTGACCAACAAACTCATTCCTCATCCTCGTCGTCTCTTGGCAACGGAAGAGACGCAGAAACGCGGGTGCCTCCGCCAGGACGCCTAGTTATGGATATCGTTCCGCCCAGAGCCGCTACGCGCTCTTTCATCCCCAACAGGCCCAGGCCTGCGCTGGGTTGATCTGAAATCCCCACACCGTCATCCTCGACCTCAATCAGCACGGCTGGCGCGCAGTCGGCGTCCTGCTCCGCGGCCGCGGAAGGAGGCGCCGACCCAAACGCGACGCGGACTTGAGCGGAGGTCGCTCTTGCGTGTCGGAATACGTTCGTCAGAGACTCTTGCACGACTCTGAAGGCCGTGAGCGCGGTCGGCTCGTCCAAAATTGTGAGATCATAAGGGCACGCGAGCGCCAGACGTACGTCCGAGCGGCTGATTTGCCAGGAATTGATGAGGCCCTTGAGAACCTCGCCCAGGCCAAATTCAGTCAAGCCGCGCGGCGCGAGCCGGCCGAGGAGAGCCCGAAACAGATTCTGCAACACCTCGCTCGCGCGATTCACGTTGTCGCAGGTCTGCAGGATCTGACTTTCATCCGGCGTCGGATCGGCAGTGAGCTCGGAGAGCGCAACGACGCCGGCCCGAATGGAGAAAAGGCAGGGACCGGCTTCGTCATGGAGGTCCCGGGCGATCTCCTTTCGCTCATCGTCTTGAACGCGGATGAGCCGCTCGACCAGAGAGCGGTTTTCGGTCTTCACGCGGTCAAGCGTCGCGGCGAGGGAGTTCAAGGCAACCGAAATGTCTCTGAATTCGGTTGCGCCGCGCGGCTCCATCGACACGTTGTTCTTTCCAGCTTCGAGATCGGCAAGACCGCGTTTAAGCCCCTCGAAGGGTTTTAGAGACAGCCGCACCAGAAACAGCACGACTGCGAGCATCGCGGAGGTCACCAGGAGGCTCACCAAAGCCAGCCAAGAGACGTCGGACCAAATTTCCTCGAGCTCGTCGACCGGGTTGGAGATGATGGCGATGCGGCCGTAGTTGACGCCTCTGATGGAGACGGGAACGATGACGCTCTTTGGCGGCGTATGAATGAGGTCGACGAACCAGCCGGGCACGCTGCTCCGACCGTTCCACCCTGCTTCTGCCGGCGCCACCACGGGCGCCTGGTCGCCGCTCAAGACTTTGACATCGACGTGGCGAAGCTTCCCCAGGCTCTCATAGAAACGATTGAGGGCCGGGAGCGGATCGTCGGTCTCCTGAAGGCTGCCGATGGCGGTCACCACGAGCTCGCGCGTGAGATGCACGCTCGTGTCGTCTTCGGCGCGGATGCGGGGGCCGGCATGAGCGATCAGGATCGACAAGTTGATGATCAAAGTCAGGAGCATTAGGAAGCCAATCAACCAGCTCAGCTCGGTCTTCAACGACAGGCAGCGCATTCCCGTGGATCTCCGATTGCTGGTTTGAACGCGAGAGTATGGTGGGCGTTCGGCTTAGGGAGCGCCCTAGCGGCGAGCGACGCAAGTTGGCAAGTTACAAAGTTCTTGGCAATGTTGACGCGCAAACGTAGTCACGGCCCGTTTCGGCCCTGTTTGTGGAAAATATCCCATATTGCTTGGGAATTATCGGCACGATTGACAGGGCCGCGGCTTGATCCGCATAGTCCGGCGCCATCTCCAGACTCAGAGCGTCGCATGCGGATCCTGATCGTCGACGACCATCCCATGGTGATCGAGGGCTGTCGCGGAATGCTTTCCAGTCAGCCCGACATCGAGATTCTAGAGGCTCACGACGCCGACGAGGCGTTGAAGCTCCACGCATCTCAAACGCCGGGTGTCGTCGTGCTCGACCTGAACCTTCCTGGGGTTTCCGGCTTCGAGCTGCTTCGGAGAATGCTCAAGCGCGATCCGAACTCCAAGATCATCATTTTTACGATGAACGACGATCCCGTGTTCGCCGCGCGCTCGATCGAGCAGGGCGCGCGAGGGTACCTTGCCAAGAACGAAGATCCGAAGGCTTTCGTCAAGGCGATTCGCGCCGTCGCCGCAGGCGAGCGCTATCTTTCCAGCAGCCTCGCCCTCAAGCTGGCCTTCGCCGAGCAGAAGCTCGGGGCCAGTCCTCTCGACGACCTGACCGGCCGGGAAATCGAGATCATGCGCAGCTTGGCCGACGGCGCCGATATGGTCGAGATCGCCGATCTCCTGAAGGTTTCCTACAAGACAGTGGCGAACAACTGCACGCTGCTGAAGGCCAAGCTCGGCGCCCGGTCGCGGTCAGACCTCATCCGTATCGCTGTGGAGAACCGCGCAGCAGGCAAATTGGCGTAACAGAACCGTTGGATTCAGCGCGGATAGGCGCCGTAGCGCGCCTGAAGCTCCGCCAGCGCGGCCTCCCGATCGGCTCCATTATGGCGCAGGGTGAAGTAGAACTGGCACAGCTCGCCGTAGGTCTCCTTCCCGCGTCCGACACCGATCACGGTCGAAAGGCCTTCGACGATGTCCGCCGCGGCTTCCGGATTTCCGTCTTTCGCCAACATATCCGCGAGCTGCGCGGTGCGATTCGCGATCATGCGATCCGACTCGAGATATTTCGATTCGGCGCCCCCGAACGCTTTTCTCAAGCGAGCGACCGAGGGGTCGTCGGGTGCGAGCCGCCGCCCGGCTTCCTTGCTCGCAAGCCACACGGCCGGGTCCATGTCGTCGTTGCGGCGTATCCAAGATGCCTGCGGCGCCTCCGATTTCTTCTCGACCACGACGTCTTGAGCGGCTCGCCGCTGCTCCTTGCGCTCTCCGCATCCCGTTAGTGAGGTGATGCAAAGGAAACCGAAAAGCGCCGCGCACGCCTTGTCAGTCGGACGCATCTTCGCCTCCAAGCGTCATCGAACGCGGCCCCTCGCCAAGCTTGATCGTGGCGATCTTGCGGGCAGCATTGATGTCGAGAACGGAAAGGTCGCCGGAAAACCAGTTTGCGACATAAGCCTTGCCGTCCAGGACCGTTAGCGCTTCCGGATAGCGCCCAACCCCGATCGCCTGAACCGTGTGAAGAGTGTCGGCGTCGATGATCGAAACGCGATCGCCATGCTGACTGGTCACGAGCAGGCTGGAGCCTTTCGGGTCAAGGGCCAAGCCATAGGGCGCCGCGCCAACGGGAATCGTTCCCGCGACGATTTCAGCTGCGCCGTCGACGACCGTGACGTCGCCGCTTCGCACATTGGCGACGTAAAGCCGGCGGCGCCCGAGATCGAGGGTCAGCGCAAACGGCCCGTCGCCGACTTCGATCGTCTTCTTCGTGCGCATCGAGGGGAGCTCGATGACCGTGACGGTGCGACTCTCCCGGTTGGCGACGAACAAGCGGCTCTCCTCGGGGTCCATCGCGAGGCCGGTCGGCTCGCGACCGACGGACCCTTCCGCCAGCACGACGCCTGTGTCCGCGTCGAGCTTGCGGACGACGTTGGCTTTCCAGTCTCCGACATAGAGGACCCTACCGTCGGCGCTCGCAATGACGCCGAAGGGCGTGCCGCCCACAACGAGGCTTCGTGTCCTTTCTGGATTTGCGACCTCTATGCGGGAGATCCGGCCCGACTCTGGGTGAGTGACGAAGAGCAAGCGGCCCTTTAGAGCCGATGCGATCATCGCGGGCTTTTTAGGCAGGGGCAGCCTCGCCGTCACGACTCCACGCACTGTGTCTAGGCGAACAAGGGTGGCGTCGTCCTGGCAGACGACGAAGAGGTCACGCGCGCTCGTCGTCACCGGCCCTGAGGACAGGAGCGCCAGAACCGCCAAGCCACGTAAGCCGAGAGACACGATTTACTTCCCCTCGACCTTTTTTTTCAGCCCTTGGAGGCCGTGTTGCAGGAAGTCGGACATGGCCGTGCGCGCGGCGTCGTCGTTGAGGTCGTCCGGCGGCTCGTTGCCCGTGTCGCCGCGATAGAGGCGCCCATACCAGTGCACCTCGCTGCCGCCGGCGGCCGCCGGCCTGATGACAAAGGTCGCCGAATAGGAGCTGATGGGCAGGGCGTCGAGATTGGGGTCCGACATCCGGTAGGAATATTTGAACTGCGAGGGTTCGTACTCGTCCAGGCCCTCCTTCAGCGAGCCGCCTTTGCGCAGCGTGATCTCGCGCTCCGCGCCGACCGCGTCGCCACCCTTGGCCTTGACGTTTGCGACATCCGGGTGCCAGCTTGCGAGGCTGCCGAACTTGCCGGCGAAGGCCCAGACCGCCACAGGGTCTGCCGCGATAATGATCGATTCATCGACCTTGATGGGCGTCGGACCATGCGCGAGAGCCGGAAACGCGAGCAAGGTCGCGATGATCGTTAAGAGCGTTCTCATGTGTGCTTCCCTTTTGCGGTTTTCTGACGCTTCGCGCCCCAGCCTTCGATAGCTCGACGAGCCATTCGAAAGCAGGCAGCAAGATGAAGAGGACGATGAGCAAAGCGCCCGCAGCCGCGCCGAGCAGAGGGCGCAGGCTGAGCGTTGCAGCGCGAATCTGCGGTGTCCCCGCAGCCTCAAAGGCGTCGAGGATCTGCGGGGCGTCGACGAGATGGGCGTAGGAAAGGCCGGTCTTCTCGGCGAGAGACTTCAGATAGGGCTCCCGCACGGATGAAAGATGCTCGACGCCGACGGCGACCGCCGCGCCGAACGGCGCGTTTCGAGCATTGTATCCCTCGCGCTGCTCCGCGCCCGGCGGCGGCAGGCCGAAGCGATTGTCGTGGGGCACGTCCTCGACGCCGTAGAAGCCGATCTCCCGGCCGTTGTCGTCGAACTTCGGGACCGGCGAGAGCTCGTAGCCGCCGACGCCGACAACGAGCCCTCGCACCTCGCCTGCGCGTCCTCCGAAGGGCGGAGGCCCCGAAAAAGGCAAGGGCGGGGCTTCCTGACCATCCGTGAAGAAGACGAGGTTGGTTTTGAGCTCGCCGGCCAGGTCGATCGCGCGGAAGAGACCCGCGGCGATGCGGCTATCGCCTTCCCACGCCATGCGCCAGTCGAGAGCTTCGATCGCGCCCGCAAGCGGCGCATAATTCTCGCAGACCTCGACCGGCTCGAACAACAGGAAGGAACGCCGTTCGGAAAACACGCCGAGCCCCAGCCGCGAGGCGCAGGGCAGCCCCGCGAGAAAGTCGCGCAGCGCAGCCTTGACGAATTCGAGCCGCGAGACAGGGCGGCCGGCGGCGCTGTAGTCGCGCGTGTTCATGCTGCCCGTGATGTCCACGACGACGAGCGTATCGAAGCTCCTATGCTCGATCGGGGCCAAGGGCGCCGCCAGCGCCAGCAGCGTCAAGGTCAGGGCCGTGGCCAGGAGCAGAAGCCTAGGGTCGCGGAGATCGGGACGGATCACGGCAGCCCCTTTGGAATGCCGGGCGCGTCGGTCCAGAGCTTCTTGGGCTCCGTCTCAAGCTCGTCACCGTTTTCCTGCTCGAAGCTGGGGTAGTCTCGTGTGAGGCGCGTCGCGACGTCGAAGTTGAATTTGGCGTCCCAGTAGGAGGGCGCGAGTTGCAGCGCGCGTCTGTATTCACGCTTGGACAGGTTGACGAAAGGTCCGGCACTATCGAGATCGCCATTCTCGATCAGGTCGAACGCCTTGCGCAGCAGCGCGTTGCCGAGCGCGTAACGGCCCTTCGCGCCGAGCTCCTCGCGTCCCGGCCGGTCCAGCGCGTCGAGCAGCATGCGGACGGAGTCGATCTCATTGCGCTGTGCGAGAAATTCGATCCGCGCCAAAAGAAGCTCGGGGGCCGCGTCGTCGGCGACAGGCCTGTCGCGACCGGCGCCCAACGCCAGAATTTCCGAATTGATGTTGACCGCGTCGCGCCACGACAGGCCTGCATGGATGGCGGCCGCCGCCGCAATGATCGCCGCGACGACGAGTACTGTCGATCGCGTCTCCCGCCATAGCCGCGTCAGCTTCGTCCAAACGGAGCCGGTCGCCGATGACGGCGACGCACGGAAGCGAGCTTGGGGCGCACTTCTGGTCACGCCGACCCTCCTCGAGGGGAGAGGCGGACCTCGGCAAGCTTGGCCAGCAAAAGCGCCAGCAGGGCAGCGGACGCTACGACGAGAAGGGGCAGAGAGATGTCCTCGCGGGACTCGGCCTCCGTGAAACGGACGGGGCGCCGCTCGAGCTGACCGATCTGCCCGATCGCCGCCTCGATCTGTTCGGCGCCTTCGGCTTCGAAGGCGCGATAGGAGACGCCGAGCGACTTAAAGAAGATATCGAGATGCCGCTCCGGGGCGGCCTGCGGCGTGTCGGAATCGGCGTCCGGAATCTGATAAATCCCTGGACTTCCCGCCGTGCGCAGAAACAGCCAGTAGAGATGGACGTTCGCTTTTCGGAAGTCCGCCCGCAGGTCGTCCTGAATCCGCGGATCGATGACGCCGGCGCCGTCCGACACGAGAACGATCGCGCGGGACCGATCGGAAAGTTCCGACGGAAACATGGAAAGCGCCATGGCAAGGCCGCGCCCGATGTTCGTGTAGTCCAACCCTGGCCGATCCACGGCGTCGATCGCAGCCTTAATCGCGGCGTGATGATCGGTGAGCGGCATCACCAGCATCGGAGAGGTGGAGAACGCGGCCACGCCCACGAAATCATGCCGCTTCCCCTGGATGAAGTCCTGGAGGATCCTTTTGGCTGCCGACGCCTTCGATTCCTCGTCCCCGCTCGGCGTGCGTCCCGCGAAGTTCTCATTCATGCTGCCGCTGCGATCAATCAGGAAGACGAGCTCCGCGCCTTCGCTTACCCGCTCGCTTGCGCCGCCGATGTGAAAAGGCCCTGCGGCGACGAGAAGAAGAGCGGCGATCGCAACGATCCCGGACGCCCGCAGCGCGACCATGATCCAATGGGACAGCCGGTCGGCGGGGCCGACATCCGTCGATGCCGCCATCGCGCCGCGGAGCGCCGAGCGAAAAAGCGGTGCGAGAGCCGCCGGCGCAAGCCAGATGAGCGCGGGATGATCGACGGCGAGGCCGATCATCTCGCCCTCTCTTTCTCGGCCAGCGCCTTGGCGAAGCCGGCGAGTTGCGCCAGGGTGAGGGCGCTAGCGCTTCGATCTTGCTCCGCGGCGAAGAACATGCCCTCCGACGCCTCGAAAAAGCGCTCCGTCGCCGCTTTCAGGCTAGCAAACTCCGGACGGCGGCGGAAAAATTCTTCCAGATCCGGGCGCAAAAGAGTTTTGCCGCCCGCGGCGTCGAATGCGCGATGCAGGTCGCGTGCGGCGAGACTCAGGGTTGCATTGCTGTCGGGTTGACGCGTCAATGCGCCGAGCCTGCGCGCCGCAAATGCGAACACGCGCGCTGGCCGACGGTGAAACGGCGGCCAGCCGCGATCCCAACTGATCGCAACGAAGAGGACCGCGCTGAGAGCTGTCAGGATGATCGCGATCCGCAAAAGGCGGACGTCGTCGACGAGATCTGCGATGGGATCGAGGCGCATGTAGTCCGCGCCTCCTTCCTTCTTCTCGGGCGTAACCTCGCGCAAGGGGGCGACGCCGAAGCGCCAGGCCGGCACGTTCACTGGGCGCTGATCTCCAACGACCCGAAAGCGCAGCTCAAAGCCGGGGATCTCGATATTCCGGACGTCAAGCGCCGCGTAGAAATTCTGATAGCTGAGCCGAATGCGCCAGATCCGCCTTTGACCGTCCTCGCCTCCTTCGACGGAGACGTTGCGAAGATCGAGCGAGTTCCGCACGGGAGCAGGATGAGGAAGCGACGCGCGCACGAGCTCGGCCCCGGCAGGTCCGCGAATTTCGACGATCGATTGCACGAGATCGCCGACGAAATAGCCGAACGAGCGCTCGGATTGCACCGCGACTGTGAAGTCCTTGGCTCCGGCAGGGAACGCAAGGGCCATCCAGGCGAAGAGGACGAACGCAGCACGCATCGCTAGCCTCACGCAGCCATGAGCTGTTGGCTGAGCACGTTCGGATCGACAGGGTCACGAACGAAGATCGGAGGGCGACAACGATTGGCGGCGAGCCGCTTCAAGAGTTGCTGCCGTTCCTTCTCCTGCGCGATCCAGCGCGCGCGCAGACGTGGCCGCATCGCAAAGAGCCGCCGCCTGCCGCTTTCGGCGTCGAAGAGCTCCAGCAAGCCCCATGTCGGCGGGTTCTCTTCCGCAGAGTCGAGGAGAACCATCGGTATCGCGTCATGCAGCGAAAACACGTCGAGCACGCGCCGGACCAGCGTCTGCGGCCACCTGAAATCCGATATCAGGCACACCAGCTTGCGCGAGGACCCGAGCGCCTCGGCGGCCTTGAGAAAGCCCTCCGCGCTCTTTCCGATTGCAGCCTCGTGCCGAAGCCGGGCCACGGCCGTGAGCGCCACGCTTCTCGAGCGGGTGGGGACGAGAAGCGAGTCGTCACCAATGGCCTCGGCGCAGCCGATGAGGCCGAACCTGTCGCCGATTTTCGTTGCCGAATAGGCGAGCGATTGGCAAATCTTTCGGGCATTGGAGAGCTTGTCACATGCGGCTAACGTCGTCATGGACGCCGATAGGTCGACGATCGCGAAGACGTCGACGGATTGCCGCTGTTCGAACCGCCGCACGTAGATGTGCTCGAAAGGGTCGCGCAGACTGGCCCTGAGGTCGATTCGTCTCGAGTCGGGATGGCGCAGGAACGACGCTTGATCGCGAAAGACTCCGAAGCCGCCGACTTCCGTAGATGAATGCGCGCCGAGACGGTTCGAGCGGTAGCGGCCTCGCGGACGATAGGGGATTTCCTCGGGCGCGCTCATGGCGTGGGAACCGCCTCGAAGACGGCGCGGCACAGACGTTTCACCGGCTCGTCGCCGCGAATAGCGTAGATGGGATCGACGAAGAGGCGGTGCGCAACGACCTCGACGAACACGGCGCGAATGTCGTCGGGCGTGAGATAGTCGCGTTCTTCGAGCCATGCGCGCACGCGAGCCGCGCGCGTCAGAAAGGCGAGTCCCCGCGGGCTGGCGCCTCCCCGGACAAGATTGCCGACGTCGACGTCCGGGAGCGAAACGCCGAAGGAAACCGGTTCGACGAGCGCCCGCCACAGGGAAAGCACATAGCCTTGCAAAGCCTCGCTCGCAGAGACGCTCTTTTGGATGAGCTGCGTGAATGCCGGTATCTCACGAAAGTCGAGGGCGCCGGGACGCACCTGTTCAATCAAAGCGTCCACTTCTTGAAATCTAGGGTCGAAGATCAGTTCTCTACGAATGGACTCGTCGTCTGGCGCGCCGATCGTGATTTCCATGAGGAATCGATCGCGCGCGGCTGCCGGCAGCTCGAATGTTTCTTCGCGCTCGACCATGTTTCTGTCCGCAAAGACCTGTAGGTACGGAAACCAGTATTCTCGATTGAATGCCGTGACCGTTCGTTCGGCCATGAGCCTGAGCAGCAGCGAATGCACCTGTGGTCGAGCGCGATTGATCTCGTTGAAGAAGAATACCGAGAGCTCGTCCGACCGGCGCAACATTGCCGTGGGCTCGACCCGCGGTCGACCGTCATCCGCGAGATAGGTATGATAGATGATGTCGCTCGGCATCATGTCGACCGTGCCCTCGACACGGCTGAACTCGCCGCCGAGAGCACGAGAGGCGGCCCGTAGAAGGGTTGTCTTGCCGACTCCGACGTCTCCTTCAAGCAATACATGCCCGCGGGCGAAGATCGATATTGTGAGGAGGCGAACCGCTTCAGGCTGCCCGATTACCGCCTTCTGGACTTCGCGCTCGAACTGGAGCGCTTGCTCCCTCCAACGGGCGAGGGTCTGATCAGCGGCCCGCTCGTCTCTCAACTCGCACCTTTTGGTAGGGAGCGACGCGGCCACGATCCTGGGAAAGGAATGACGAGCTCATGCAGGGAGGCGCCGTTCCGGAACGTGGCCGCGTCTGGCCGTCACCAGCTTTGGCGGCGGGTTTCATCAATCGTTGGGGATTTTGTCGACCTCGTAGATCCACTTTCCGGTCTTCTTGAAATAGGCCACGCGCTTCTTGTTGCGCTCTTCCATGTTCTGAATCGAGGTCTGCTGTTTCGCGACCTCGACCGGATCGTGCTTCGGATCGTATTTCGAGCCCGCGATCTTCTCAGGGAACCCTGGCTTCGGCTCCCAGCAGTTGCCGGGCGCCTTGCAATTTGTCCCGTCATAGGCGAGCGCTGGCGCGACCGAACCCACGCAGAGAGTGGCGACAAGCGCCAAGCCCAAGTTCGCTTTACTCATTTTCGTTTTCTCCCGTTGAGCTTCGTTGTTCAGATGGTGTCGCGGCTTTCTTGCAGAGCCCCGGCGGATCGTCGCCGAAAATCTCACCCTGCTTGTAGGGCTTGTAATTCTTCTTCTGCTCCACGGTGAACCACGGGGCGTGATCCACCGAGTCCTTGTAAATGTGACGGACCCAAGCCATGACCTGGAGCATCTCATCCAGCTTCAAGCTTTGATATTGAGGGCCCATCGACGCCTTAGCGCCGCCGAAAATCGTCGAGAACAGACCCGGGTCGCTCTCGTTCTCCGGATAGGTCCAGTAGTCGTCGTTGAGGCCCGGCCCAATCTTGCCTTCGCCAATATGGCCGTGGCAGCCGGAACAGGCGGAAAGGAATATCTGCTCTCCCTTCTTGAGGCAGCTCTTATCCTCGTTGTAGGGATTGACGCCTGTCTGCATGAATTTCTTGACGCCGGGTGTGTCTCGGCCTTCAGGCAGGGCCTCATCGAACTTCAAGGGCTCGCCCGTGATGGTGTTGTGGAAGTCGATCCCCGAATTCTGGGCGAATGCAACGCAGGCGAAGGCGACACCCAGTCCCAGGCCGGCCATCAGCACGTTCAGCTTTTTCTTCACTCGTTTGTCTCTCTCGATTTGATCTGTTCGAGGCTGCGCATCATTGGGCGATCGGCAGAAGCGGCACGCCGTCCGCTTGCAAGATCTCGTCGATCCTTGGCTTCGCCTTGACCAGCGCAATGTTGATCTGTTGGAGCAATGCCGCGTCGTCCTTCCGCACGCCGACCGATTGATCGAAGCGCTGGGCCACCCGTTCGCCGTCTGCCTTTTGGGCGTCGTCCGCGATCAGGTTCATTCGCAGCCGCGTGGCGGATGTCTTCACGTAGCGAGCGACATCCGGCGCAAACCCGACGGCGGCGGCGGCTTCTCCGTTAGCGACCTCGCCGACGAGCCGCTGGGGATCGACCTGCGTGTACTCGTTGCGCGCCGATCGAAAGTTCACCAGGGAATAAAGATAGGCCATGTTGTCTTCATACAGCCCCTTGTCCTTGAGGAGGACCTCGCCCGGCGAGCCGAAGGGCGCCGCGATATGTCCCAGATGGGCGATCCGCGGATCGTTCCATGACTTGAGATCGAGATCGCGATCCGCACGCGTGATGAACACATAGCCGGTGCGGTAGTAGGGGCTCGAAGTGGCGACGCGCGGATCTCCGGAGTCCAGGCCGACGATCACGTCGCAGAGCTTCTTGTCGAGATAATCGCGCACCAGATAGATCGCAGGCTTTTCGCTCCAGACGAACTGGGGCTTCAGTCCCATGGACTCGGCAAGCGCGACGCCGATCTTGTTCTCGAGTCCGCTTCCGTCCTCGAGCGACAGCGGCGGCTGCTTTTTCGCCGCACATATTCTCAGGCTGCTGGGGTCGCGCGGGCCTGTTGTGGGAACCGACTTTTGGGCTTCGTTGGGGACAGCTTCGGTGGGGAGCCCCAAGGATGCGGCGTCGGCCGATGCGCCCCAGGCTACAAGCAGCGCGGCGACGCCAACTCGATACAGCTTGCTCATGCTTTGCGCCGTTCAGGATCTTTCGAGGTCTTTGTTGGCGGCTTTTCGACGCGCTCGCGCTCGAATGATGCGCTCTATGCGCGCCGGTCTTGCCGCAATGAAAAGGAGGCGTCGTCGTCGACGCCTCCCGTGAGCTACCCATCAGTTCGGCTTGTATTCGCCGAGGCTCAGATCGTCATACGGGCCCTGGCCGTTCAGCGAGAACACCATCACGCCGCCGCCCATCTGCGTGTAATTGGCGAGCTGCTTGAAGGCGCCGACAGCGCCGAGACCGGCCGTCGGATCCTGAAGGTCGAACACGAGACCGACTCCCGGCCATCCGCCGACGCCATACATGATCGCCACGTATTCGACGCCCTTGTGCTGATAGACGATCGGATGACCGATCACGCCGGAGGGAAGCTTGAACTTCCATAGCAGCTCGCCGGAGTCGCTGTTACGAGCCTTGATGAAGCCGTCGAGCGTTCCGTAGAACACAACGTTGCCGGCGGTGGCGGCAGTGCCGCCCCAAACGGCGAAGCGCTCCATCTTCTCCCATTTGAACTTGCCGGTGATGGCGTTGTAGGCCTTGATCTGACCGAGGCCCTCGCCCTTCTGCCGATCGCCCTTCGGACCGGGATACATGTTCAAGGTCGCTCCGACGAAGAACTGACCCGCGCGGTAGGGAAGCATGAAGGGCTCCCAGTCCATGCAGATGTGGTTCACGCCTAAGAAGAACAGCTCCTTCGTGGGATCGTAGGAGTCGAGGCCTTGGTTGTGATAGCCCATAGCCGATGGGCAGATGTCCTTGCCGAGATGATCCATGCGCGTGCCGTATTCCGGATCGCGAATGGGCAGGCCGCTCTTGAGATCCACTTTTTTGAAGACGTTGACCGTGTCGTCGATCTTATCGGCGGAGATCAGCGTGCCGTCGGTGCGATCGAGCGTGTAGACGATGCCGTTGCGGTCAGGATGGGTCAGCAGCTTGCGCAGCTTGCCGTCCTTGTCCTTCTGCTCTGACAGCATCATGAAGTTGATGCCCGCAAAGTCCCACTCGTCATGCGGCGTCTTCTGATAGCCGAACTTCGCCGCGCCGGTGTCGAGATCGCGGCCCCAGATGGTCATCGTCCACTTGTTGTCGCCCGGACGCATCGTCTCGTTCCAGGGCGCTGGGTTGCCGCTGCCGTAGTAGACGAGGTTGGTGTCAGGGTCATAGGCGAACCAGCCCCAGTTCGTGCCGCCGCCGATCTTCCAGGCGTCGCCCTCCCAGGTCGACGTGCCGAGGCCCTTCTGGCCGTATTGCGGATTGGCCTTGTTGAAGTCGTCGCCGATCAGCACGTCGGAATCCGGGCCGGTCGCATAGGCGCGCCACTTTTGCTCGCCGGTGCGCACGTCATAGGCGGTCATATAGCCGCGAACGCCGAGCTCGGCGCCGGAGGTGCCGATCAGAACGGTGTCCTTGTAGACGTGAGGAGCGACCGTCAGCGTCGATCCGACCTTGTAGTCGGAGTTTTCAATCTTCCAGACCAGCGCGCCGGTTTCCGCGTTCAGCGCGACCACGTTGCCATCGAGCAGGGTCTTGACGATGAGCGCCGGCGTCTTGCCATCGCCGGGCCAGTAGGCGAGGCCGCGGTTGACGATGTCGCAGCACGCGACGGCGCGCGCGGCGGCGTTCTGCTTCGGCTTGTCCTGCCACAGAATGCGGGTCGGATCGTCGAGGTCCAGCGCAAAGGTATTGTTCGGGAAGGACGTGTGGATGTACATCTTGCCATTGACGATGAGCGGAGCGCCTTCGTGGCCGCTGAGCAGGCCGGTGGAGAACGACCAGGAGACCTTGAGGTTCCTGACGTTCTCCGCGTTGATCTGGGTCAACGCGCTGTAATGGTTTGCGCTGTAATTCTTACCCTGCATCACCCAGTTGTCTTCGCTCTTGGACAGCGCCTCGAGCTTGTCCTCTGCACGAGCCGGCGATGCGACGATCGGCGCGGCCAGGCAGAGGCACAACAACGAAACGGAATTGACAAGCTTCCTCATCGACGAGTCCTCCTCAAGACGCGCAAGCGCACATCACACGATGAGTGATTGAATCGCGGCGTCGCCTCGTGAGGTGACCTTCTCCCCGTTCCAGGGTGGTCACCTTAGTTGCTTTCGGTGATCGCTTCTTTCTCGCTTCATGCACAACATGCGCATTGACGGAGAGGCGATGCCCGAGCGATATAATTTAATCGCCGCAGAGCTGTCTTCATGATTTATCGGTAATGTTGGTCGGGAAAACACGGCAATCCGCGACAAAGACATTCCCGAGCACAAACTGAACTGCCTCTCCTTCCTAAGATGAAGCGCGCGGCTTCGGCGAAAGGCGACCTCTGTCTTCGCACGCGAGCGTTCTCGCCTTTCTCATCGGATTGTAGCAAGCTCCGCAAATGCCCTTC
>Ga0187784_10002359_pt1 | contig 15115 bp, 11 predicted proteins | sample 1015_SJ02_MP15_2_FD_132964 | JGI IMG/M metagenome (GOLD analysis project Ga0187784, IMG submission 132964) | Tropical peat soil microbial communities from peatlands in Department of Meta, Colombia - 1015_SJ02_MP15_20_MG | ecosystem: Environmental > Terrestrial > Soil > Wetlands > Peat | place...
AAATCCGCCCCGCCCTGATGCCAATGCGGTTTACGCCGCCCGCATCGTGCTTGATCTTGGGCAGGTTACTCCCCACGTTTCTGGTCCAGACACCGTGCAGGTCATGGCTTCGCTGGCTGAGATCGAGCCGAAGAAAGTTGCCATCCAGAAGGCGTATCTCGTTTCCTGCGTCAACTCGCGCGTGGAAGATCTTGATGCAGCGGCCAGAGTTCTGAAGGGCAAGAAGGTCGCCGTCAGCGTGAAGTTCTATCTGGCCGCCGCCAGCCAATGGGTGCAGCAAGAGGCCGAACGTCGCGGCACATGGCAGACATTGCTTGATGCAGGAGCCATACCTTTGCCGCCCGGTTGCGGGCCTTGCATTGGCTTAGGTGCTGGGCTGCTTGAGCCAGGCGAGGTCGGAATCTCCGCCACCAACCGCAACTTCAAGGGGCGCATGGGATCGCGCGATGCCAAGTGCTATCTGGCCAGCCCGGAGGTGGTCGCCGCGTCCGCTGTCGCGGGGTACATCTGCGCGCCGCAACCGGTGAGCGATGGCGCTCCCGTTCGAAAGTACGACGAATTTCCGCTTGCTGCAGCGGCGGAAAAAGTCGAGATCCTGCCCGGCTTTCCGGAACGCGTTCGCGGGCGGCTGGTTTTCGCGCCACAGGACAACGTCAACACCGATGCGATTTACGGCAAGGACTACACCTACCGCGACGACATGACCCCGGAGATGATGGCCAAAGTCGTCATGGAGAATTACGATCCGCAGTTTGCCTCCCGTACAGAAAAAGGTGACGTGGTCGTAAGCGGATTCAACTTCGGTACCGGATCGAGCCGCGAGCAGGCCGTCACTTGCCTGAAGGCAAGGGCATTCCGAAGGTGATTGCCGCCAGTTTCTCGCAAACCTACCTGCGAAACGCGTATAACAATGGGTTCCTCTGCGTGGAGGTTCCGGAACTGGTGAAGCGGCTGCGCGAGCAGTTTGCGAAACAAGTCGCGACCAAAGAAAAAACGATCATTCCGGGGGAAGAGATTGACGTTGACTTTACTTCCGGCACGATTCACTGGAGCGGCGAGAAGTTTGCGTTTCCTGCGCTGGGCAGCGTCCCGCAATCGCTGGTGATTGCCGGAGGAGTGGAGAATTTGGTTGCGAAGCGGCTGGGATTGGGTTAGGGGACTACTAACCACGGAGGGACGGAGTCACGGAGCATTCTCAATTCTTGAAATCCTCCGTGTCTCCGTGCCTCCGTGGTAGAAATTATGGAGAGACTGAGTGGCAAAACATACCGTAGTCACCATGCCCGGAGATGGCATAGGTAATCAGGTCTTACCGGAATCAATTCGCGTGCTCAAAGCTGTCGGCTTCGACGCTGAATACGTCCACGCCGATCGGCTGGGAGTGCTGGCGTAACGAAGGGAACGCTCTGCCCGACCGCACCATCGATTTGCTGGCCAAACACAAGCTCGGCCTGTTCGGGGCGATTACTTCCAAACCAAACAAGGAAGCGCAGGCGGAATTGAAGCCCGAGTTGCGCGGCAAGGGCTACGTCTATTACAGCCCGATCGTGACCATGCGACAGAGGTTCAATCTGGATATCTGCATGCGCCCTTGCATCGGCTTTACCGGCAATCCGCTGAACTACATTCGCAAGAAAATTGCTGGCGAATTTGACGAGCCGCAAATTGACACCACAGTCTTCCGTCAGAACACCGAGGGCATGTATGCGGGCGTGGAATGGACGAACCCGCCCGAAAACGTTCGCGGCGCGCTTGCCTCACATCCACGCTTCAAAGCGTTCACCAATGTGCCCGGACCCGACCTCGCCGTAAGCGTGCGCATCATCACGCGCAATGCCGCCCGCCGCATTGTGACTGCGGCTTTTGAGTATGCGAGAAGGCGGGGCTTCAAAGGTGTGACCATCTGCGAGAAGCCGAACGTGGTGCGCGAGACCTCTGGCATGATGGAAGAGACCGCAAAGGAAGTGGCTAAAAATTATCCCGGTATTGCGCTCTGGTCCACCAATATCGACGCGCAACTCATGTGGCTGAACAAGAACCCGGAAGATTACAACGTCATCGTGGCGTCGAACCTGTTCGGCGATATTCTATCTGACGCGTTCGCAGGGCTGGTCGGCGGGCTTGGTTTTGCCGCTTCGGGTAACATCGGAGAGGAAGTTGCGGTTTTCGAACCGACCCACGGTTCGGCACCAAAGTACGCGGAACTGAATCCGCCGATTGTGAATCCGATTGCTATGATTCTCTCTGGGGCAATGATGCTCGACCACATTCACGAAGGACAAAAGGCCGACCGGATTCGCAAGGCGATCGCCGATGTGGTAAGAGAAGGCAAGGTGCGCACGTATGACATGATGCGGCTTCCCGGTGGGCCGAAGGCCATCAGCCAAGGGGCCGCGTCCACCGTGCAGATGACGGATGCGATTTTGGAGGAGCTGAAGTGAACCACAAGGGACACGAAGGAGCACGAAGATCGCAGGACATGGACGTCTTTTGTCATGCTGAGCGAAGCGAAGCATCCCTACCGCCATCGAGGGTTTTCGCATCCATAGGGATTCCCTTCGGCGAGCTCAGGGCAGGCTCTCGCTCCGCTCGGAATGACAACATCGGTCGGCTCAGGATTTATGAGCTGCGCTCCCGTCCCGGCGCAGCCTCCTTCGTGAACCTTAGTGACCTTGGTGGTTGAAGACTCTCCTATGGGAAGCACCAACACTGCCGTGACAATACACCCTGCTGAAGTCGGGCACTGGGGTCCAGATGTCCGCTCCGATCTGCACGTGGCCATCGAACCGCGCGACAGCGGAGGGCTGGCGATCTCGCTCGAGTCACGGGTCGGATTCTGCTATGGAGACTCCATCCTGGCGCAGGCCTGCCAGGTGCTGGAAGCGCTGGGCGTCAGGCACGCCAAGGTTTCGATTCACGACGAGGGTGCGCTGCCCTTTGTGATCTCGGCGCGAATAGAAACGGCCGTTATGCGCGCCGGTCTGGGAGCTGGGCAGAAGGCGCTCCCAGCGCAGCTTCCGCTTCCTTCGCCGTCTGCCCGCGACCGCCTGCGCCGCTCCCGGCTCTACCTGCCCGGCACGGAGCCAAAGTACTTCATCAATGCTTTATTGCATGAGCCGGATGCGATCATTCTTGACCTGGAGGATTCGGTCCATCACGCGGAAAAAGACGCGGCGCGAATTCTGGTGCGGAACGCCTTGCGGGCGGTCGATTTCGGGGGCTGCGAGCGCATGGTGCGCATCAATCAATTGCCGCTTGGGCTCGAGGATCTGCCCGAGATCATCCCCGAATCGCCAGACGTAATCTTGGTTCCGAAGGTGGAGCGGGCCGAGCAAGTGGCGGAAGTCGATCGCATGATCGGTGATCTGAAAGGCCGCCAGGGCATCAACCGTGCGATTTGGATCCTGCCGATCCTGGAGTCGGCTTTGGGAATTGAAAATGCCTTCGCGATTGCGGCCGTGACCCCGAACGTGTGCGCTCTGACGATCGGCCTCGAAGACTACACGGCAGACCTTGGCGTGGTGAAGAGCCTCGAGGGGAAAGAGTCAATCTATGCAAGGACGCGCCTGGTGAATGCGGCCAGGGCAGCCGGGATCCAAGCTAATGATTCCGTCTTCGGCGACGTCGCCGACATGGACGGCTTGCGCCGCTGGGCAGAAGAGGCGCGCGCCCTGGGATTCGAAGGCATGGGCTGCGTGCATCCGGGGCAGATTCGCGTGATTCACGAAGCGCTTGCCCCCACGCAGGCGGAAATCGACAAGGCCCTGGCGATTGTCGCGGCCTTTGAAGAGGCACAGCAAAAAGGGCTTGGCGTGGTTAGCCTGGGGTCGAAGATGATTGACCCGCCGGTGGTCGAACGCGCGAAGAAACTGGTGGCCAGAGCCAAGCAGATGGGGAAGGCATAAGCCGCGAATCCTTAGTGTACCTTTGTGTCCTTCGTGGTTATCCCTTCTTGGGACCACCAAGGACACGAAGGAACACAAAGGGAGTTAGAGCACTTGCATGACTGATCCGATTGAACTGGCGCAAAATGCTGCCGGACGCATGGTCCCAACCATGGTCAACGGCAAGCCGCAGCTCCCCTATCTCGGGGTTGGACAGTACCAGCCTCGCGGACGCAAAGCGGCCCCACCCGTATTTTCTGCGAAAGACTACCCGGAGAACGGCGACAAGCGCGTACCCGATTTGGAGACTGCGCTGCGCAAGTGCGGCCTGCGCGATGGCATGGTGATCTCCAACCATCATCACCTGCGCGACGGGGACGCCGTCGCCCTCATGGCCTTGGAGGCCGCGGCCCGAATCAGAGTCAAGAACCTGATGTGGTTCCCCAGCGCCTCCTTCCCTTCGCAAGAAGGTGCGATCCAATTGATGGAAAAAGGCGTCATCCACCACATTGAAGGCAGCATGAACGGCCCGCTCGGCGACTACTGCACGCAGGGCAAGATGCGCGGCATGGGTGTGCTGCGCTCGCACGGAGGCCGTTGGCAAGCCATCCAGGATGGTGAAGTTCACATTGACATCGCTGTGATTGCTGCGCCCGCTGCCGATCCTTTCGGCAACGCCGACGGCTCGCATGGAAAGTCGGCCTGCGGTTCGCTCGGCTTTGCTTTGGCGGATTCCACTTACGCCGACCGCGTGATCGTGGTGACCGACAATCTGGTTCCGTTCCCTTGCATTCCCTGGCAGATTCAAGGCAACAATGTCGATTATGTCGTCGAAGTCGACTCCATCGGCGATCCCACCAAGATCGTTTCCGGAACCACTGAGATTACGCGTTCGCCGGATCGACAGCGGATTGCCGAGTTCGTGGCGCGTTTTCTGCGGGAAACGGGGATCATGCGCGACGGTTTCTCGTTTCAGGCGGGCGCGGGAGGAATCGCCCTAGCCTTCGTTGACTATCTCCGCTGCATGATGAAAGAAGACGGCGTCAAGGCCCGCTTCGTGCGCGGCGGATCGACCAAGTTTTTGGTGGAGTTGCTAGAGGAGGGTTTGACCGACTACATTCTCGATGGCCAGACTTTCGATCTTGATGGCGTGAAATCGATTGCCAACAACCCCCGGCACGTGGCCACCTCGCCGTTTACTTCTTACAACTATCACGGCAAGGGAAACTTCGCTGCTCTGGTTGACGCGGTCGTGCTCGGCGCCACCGAAGTGGACGTGAACTTCAACGCCAATGTGGTGACGCACTCCGATGGGCGCCTGCTGCACGGGATCGGTGGGTGGCAGAACTGCCTGGCGGCCGGATGCGCGATCCTTGCGGTTCCCTCATTTCGCGACCGCATTCCGGTAATCGTGGACCAGGTGACCACGCTCACCGGTCCTGGCGAGTTGGTTGATGTGGTCGCCACCGAGCGCGGCATTGCCATCAATCCACGACGCCAGGATTTGCTCGACGCCGTGAAAGGCTCAAAGCTTCCGATCCGTCCGATCCAGGACATCCAGGCCGAAGTGGAGAAAATCTGCGGCGGCAAGCCTGCCAGGCCGCGCCTGGGCGATCGGCCTGTGGCGGTTGTGAAGTGGGTGGACGGGACGGTGCTGGATTCGGTCTGGCAAGTGGGGTAAGCATTCTCGCCCCACACCCGTAAGTGGTCTAGGCGTGAGCGCTCCCTCGAGTCGTTGCGCTCCTCAGGGCAGGCCCCGCTGGTGCAATAGAGCCGCTCTATGGCGACACCTGTGCCGCCATGGTGCCGACGATTTCCAACCCGGCGTCGTTCTGCAGCAAATAGCCCCTACTCGCGGAAACCAGGTAGAGCACGATGTCATTCGCGTTAATCGACAGATTATTCACGGTGGCCGCCGTCCGGCCGTTGCTCGCAACCGAGTATGTGCCCGACAACTCGCCGGGCTGGTTAAAGCCGGAACTGGAGTTATTTACCGATTCGTTCCAGGTAAGCGTACCGGCACCATTCCAAACGATCCAGCCCACCCGGGTCAGAAAGACCGTCCCACTGCTAGTGAACTCTAGTCCGTCCATCGAAAAGGCGTACTGCCCGTTCAGGCTGCCATTGGAAAACGAGCCCTGCTGCTGGTCCGCCGTGCCATCTTCAACTTTGCTGGTGTCGTCGGTCAGTAGAAATGCACGAGATGGGCTCACCATCCAATACACTTGCTGGACCGCGCCCAGGCCGGCGGGCGAGAGCGTAATGGCCGCCCGGCCGTTGGAAGACATCGAATAACTTCCGGACAAACCGACTTGGGACTCCGAGTTCCCATCCTGCACCGAGTCCAGCATTCCTGTGCTGATGGTCCCACTGCCGCCGGCCGTGAACACGCCAACCGTGTTCTGCGCATTGATGCCAGCACTGCCGTCGTCAGCGCGACTGCCGAACACGTAGCTGCCGTTCAATGAGCTGGTAGAGAACGGTCCAGACTGAGCCTCCGCGCTGCCCATCCCAATCACGTTCGATTGGCTGACCAGAAAGCGCAAGGTGGACGAATTCACAATGTAGTAGATGAAATTGACCGTGCCGGAAGCATCGGTGATCGAGCCCGTGCCGCGGCCGCTGCTGGTCGGCGTATTGAGGGAGCCGGTGATGGCCAGGGCGCTACCGGTATTGTTGTCGAAGATTCCTCCCCGCAGAACATCGTCGAAGCCGGTCAGGCTGCCACCGGTCACCGTCATGGCCCCAACAAGGCTTGCCGAGTCGCTACCTGAGCAACTCACGCAACTATGAATTCGGAAAACGAATGTTCCCGCCGGTATTGACGACAGGGCTGAGGCAGTCTGAAGATCAGCGTGTCCGGCGGCGATGGCTCCGCTGTCGGCTTCGTTCATCAGAACCTCAGCAGTGCTTACTATGGTGAGCGAGAAATTCAGAGCACTGCCTGACACGCTAAGTGTCAACGTGCCGGTGCCGTCGTTGGCGATGGTATAGGTTCCGCTGGTGGAATTGTTCTGCACCCCGTTACTGCCAGGCTCGGAAAAATCATCCGAGCCGCTGGTCAAGTTGCCGTTGCCGTCGGCCACAAAGTAGCCCGCCTCGCGATACGGCGCACCGTTGTTGGTCAGGTCGTAGCCCGCGATCTGATAGCCGTATTGTCCCTTGAGGCTCGCTTTAGAGAAATTGCCTTGTCCGGCGCCAACCGGAGTGGCGCCGCCACCGGAACCGCAGGCTGTGAGCAAGGAAAGCCCAGCAAGGATGGGAATCATAACTAGTCTTTTCATGGCCACCGGGCAGCGGTGCTGCCGCTGCTCCTCCTTCGTTAGAGAGGAATGAAGGCACTCCCAGAACAGAGAGCTCTAACTACTTGTAACACGGAATGGGCAGAAAAGTCGCTGGACGGTCCCGGACCACAAGGCGAAGAAACCGTGTTATGGGCGCTACCTGAGAGATCAAGCCGTGCCCAAGCCGGCAGCAGGGGTGACGCTCCGTCTGGGACTTTAGCTCTGGCCGTTGTTTAGCACTTCGCGCACTTTACGGGCCAGGGTCTGAAGGGTGAACGGTTTCTGCAGAAAAGACGCGCCGGGCTCGAGTGCGCCTTCGTGCACGACCGCAGCCTCGGCGTATCCGGAGAGGTACAGTACGCGGGTTTTGGGATGAGCGGCGCATAGCTGGGCGGAAACCTCGCGGCCATTCATTCCCGGCATCACCACGTCAGTGATCAGGATGTCAATGGGTCCACTGTGGCGTTCGGCGATCTGCAGCGCTGCCGCCCCGTGGTCTGCCTCCAGGACCTTGTATCCCTTGGCTTCCAGGGTCTCGCGAACCAACTGGCGGACCGATTCCTCGTCTTCCACCAGCAGCACAGTTTCTGACGCACTGCTCTGCGCGGGCTGAACCCGAACCGGTCTGGCAGTCTCGGCAGGCTCTTCAACTCGCGGCAGATAAATGCAGAACGTCGTGCCTTTCTCCAGTTCGCTTTGTACCAGGATGTACCCGCCGCTTTGCTTGATGATTCCATACACCGTGGAAAGTCCCAGGCCCGTTCCTTTCCCCCTTTCCTTGGTGGTGAAAAATGGTTCGAAAATGCGGGCCTGGGTTTCTGCGTCCATGCCCTGACCGTTGTCACTTACCGCCAGCAGGACGTAGGAGCCAGGCCGGATGTAATGGTACTCGTGGCGGAATTGGTCGTGGCCCACCTCAACATTGGCGGTCTGGATGGTGATCCGGCCGCCGTGGGGCAGGGCATCCTTGGAGTTGACCACCAGGTTCATCAGCACCTGCTCAATCTGGCCGGTATCGGCCCGGGTTCGCCCCAGATCGGGGGCCAGCCGGGTCTGCAATTCGATGTTCTCACCAATCAAGGGGCACAGCAGGCGCTCCATTTCGGAGACGATCCTGTTTATGTCAACTACTTTCAGCTCCAGCAGTTGTTTGCGGCTAAACGCCAGCAATTGGCGGGTTAGGGCGGCGGCACGCTCGGTGGCATGGTGGATCGATTCGATTTTCGGATAGAGTGGACTGGCGGAGTCCGTTCGCTCGATCAGCAGCTCCGTATAGCCGCTGATCACGGTCAGCAGATTGTTGAAGTCGTGGGCCACTCCGCCTGCCAAACGCCCAATGGCCTCCATCTTTTGGGACTGGCGTAACTGGTTTTCCAACACGCGGCGTTCTGTGATGTCTTCGGCAAACATCTCCACCACGCTGTCATTTTCATTCTGGGTAACTACCAGCCGCCCGCTGAGCCGGACGGTGATGAGTTCCCCCCCCTTCCGCTTCCAGTGAACCTCGAGATTGTCGAGGCGCAGAGCGCGCTCAAACTCGCGCATCAAACGGGCATGTTCTGCCGCGCTGGTGTAGACCTCCCGTTTGGGATCAAGCGCCAGAACTTCCTTTGCCGCGTCGTAACCGAGCATGCTGACCAGGGCCGGATTGACGTCCAGAAACCTGCCATCCGGAGTGCAGCGGCAGATTCCATACACCGCGCTCTGCACCAGCGACCGGTAGCGCGATTCGGAAAGGCGTAGTGCCTCCTCGTGGCGCTTGTGTTCAATGGCCGTCGCGACCTGGTGGGAAACAAACGTCAGGACTTCCCTGTCCTTCTCGCCGAACCGGACCCTTTCAGCATAGCTTTGCACCACCAGCACCCCAAAGGTACGATTGCCGGTCTTCAGGGGTACTCCCATCCAGTCGACGGAGGGGGCGCCAATCAGGTCTACCTCGCCGCGCTGCTGCAGGGTATCGAAGACCTCGAGCGTGCACAGCAGGGGCTCGCCCGTTCGAATGACGTATTCCGTCAGCCCCCGTTCCATCTTCTTGCGTACGGGCGCGGGATCGACTTCATCGACGAAATAAGGAAAGCTGATGGTTTGCGCCTCGGTGTCGCACACGGCGATATAGAAGTTGTGGGCGTACATCAACTCGCCCACGATGCTGTGGACCGCAGCATAGAACTGCTGCAGGTCTTCCGCCGAACTGGCTTTTTCGGCGATGCGGTAAAGCGCCGAATTCAGCAGTTCCGTCCACTTCTGCTCGGTAATGTCGCGGTAGATCACGTAGGCCGCAACCTGTTTGCCGTTCACCAACACGGGAGCGGCGGAGAACAGAACGTCGATCAGGCTGCCGTCCTTGCGCTGGCGCTTGGTTTCCAGCACGATCTTCTGGCCGCGAGCCAGCATTTCCGCCAGCCAGCGCGTCTCCGCATTACGGTCGGGCGGAATGATCAGGGAATCCAGGCGGCGACCCAGCGCTTCCTCCGGGCTGTGGCCGAAAATCCGCGTGAATTCGCTGTTCACTTGGATAATGCGAAGTTGTGGATCCAAAATACTGATGGCTTCTGGAGTGCATTCCACCAACTGCGCCAAATACTCCTCCGAGACCTCGGGGCTGTCGGCGGGAGCGTTGGGAGCGCGGCCGTGTGACAGGGCAGAATTCTCATCGCGCGGGAAGAGCGCGGGGACGCGTCGCTGCAGCGCCTCCCGTAGCGCCTTGGCACGTGAAAGCTCGGCCAGCCCGGGCGCGGGCGTGATCTCATCCCCCAATGGCCTCTTCTCCTAATGCGGCGGCAAGCACCAAAAGGAAATGGTAGTCGGTGAGAGATTGCCCTAAAAGTTACCGGGGTAATTGGCAGCCTGGTACTGTCCCAGGCTTGGCCCGGCGCCGGCATCTGCTCTTCACGCTGGCTTGAGCTTGCGGCAGAAGCTGCGGATCTGCTCCTGCTCGCTGGGAGCTGTCCCCACAAATTCAAAGCCGTGCAGAAAGCCCATACGGTGCCGGACGATTGCACGCAGGTTGAATGGATCGCTCTGCTCAGGCAAGTAAAACTCCAAGGTGGTCATTTCGCCGGTGTTCAGCTCGCTGGTGATGACAGCTCCGAGGCCGGCCTCTGCGATCTCAAAACAGCGGCCATGCACCCGCAGGTATCCTTGCTGCCCGAGGACCTTCACAATAATCGGCAGTTCTGTGCGATATCGCGCAAAGTGCCGAGCCGAGGACTTGCCCATTCGTCCAACCGTTGAAGTTTCTGTCCCAAATAGATTGTGCTTAAAGTTAAATTTTGCCATGTGATCCCGCTTTCCATACAGTACCTCCGGGAGTTCGCGTCGGCGCAGGCCCGTGCGAATCGAATCATCCGTGCCCGAGATCAGAGTTCCCTGAGCCGCAACCTGTGCTTTGGTCGCGGCATCACGGCAAAAGCAGGCTGGTTGTGGCACAATTCCAATTTCGTCAAAAATGAGGGCCCCCGGACCAACTCGCCAGTCATTTGCATCTCAACTGCGGCTCTGGAAATCCACGTGAATTTACCGGGCGGCTTATTATCCTTTCCGGAACCTGTAGCCGAGTTGAGCAAGAGGAAGCCATTGCTGCGAAAAGGAATAATGCGTTCATTCCTAGTGCCAGTACTGACCGCCGTGATCCTTGGCGGATGCGGCCGGGCAGCCGCCCAAACCTCCAGCGGAATTTCCACCGGCATCGCCGGATCGAGCGACGGCGGACAAGCCGGCGCCGCCTTGCGGCAGAGCCCTTTCTCGGGCAGCGTGCCGGAGGCCGGCGCCACCGCAGCGATTCTGCCGCTTTCCTTCAAAGACGCAATCGAGCGCGGGCTGCGCAATAACCTGGGGCTTCTGCTGCAGAGCGACGCCGCTCTACGCGCCAGCGGCACCAAATGGAAGGAGCTGAGCGGGTTGCTCCCCAATCTCAGCGCCCAGGCGACGCAGAGCGCGGCACAGATCGATTTTGCAGCCGAAGGTTTTCGCTTCAATATTCCGGGTGTGCCTAAGGTCATCGGTCCGATCGGAATTTTCCAGAGCGGCGTTTTTCTGCAACAATCGCTGTTCGACTGGCACGCCATCGAACGCTATCGCAGCGCGCGGGAGGATGAAAACGCGGCCCACCATTCCCTCAAGAACGCCCGCGAACTGGTGGTGTTAGCGGTGGGTAACGCCTACCTGCAAGCCTTGGCTGGGGCTGCGCGGTTGGACACCGCCCAGGCCCAGCAGGCCACCGCGCAAGCGCTCTACGACAAAGCCCTGGACCAGCAGAATGCCGGTGTCAGCCCTGCCATTGACACGCTGCGGGCGAAAGTGGAACTACAAAATCGTCAACAGCAGCTCATTGCGGCGAAAAATGCATACGCCAAGCAGAAGCTGGCGTTGGCCCGAGTAATCGGCTTGCCTACCGGGCAGGAATTCAACCTCACCACTCCCGCCCCCTACCAGCCGGTGACCACGTCTGGCGTGGACGAGGAGCTGCGCCGCGCTTATTTGTCCCGTCCCGATTACCTGGCCGCGGTGCAGCAGTTGCGGGCCGCCGAGGAAATGCGTCGCGCCGCAACCGCAGAGCACTACCCCACGGTGGATATTGGCGGCAACTATGGCGCTGCCGGCGTTAACATCGGCATCTCGCATGGGCAATTCCAGGTGGGCGCCACTTTGAACGTTCCGCTTTATGCTGGTGGCCGGACGCACGGCGATGTTCTCGAAGCCGAAGCTGCCCTGCGGCAAAGCCGCCAGCAACTGGAAAATCTTCGCGGGCAAATCGATTACGAGGTGCGCAGCGCTTTGCTCGACTTGCAGTCGGCGGCCGACCAGGTGGAAGTCGCCCGCAGTTCGGTCGATTTGGCAGAGCAGACCCTGACCCAGGCGCGTGACCGTTTTGCCGCGGGCGTCAGCGACAATCTTGAAGTGGTGCAAGCGCAGGAGTCGCTGGCCGCAGCCCACGAAAGTTATATTTCAAGCTTGTATGCGCACAACATCGCCAAACTTGAGCTGGCCCGCTCTATCGGTTTTGCCGAAGAGGGTGTCAAACAGTATCTTCAAGGTAAGTGATTATGGCAGAGAATACAGAGACCGCAGAGCGCGACCGCCAGCCGCAGGCGCCGGCGGCAGCAGACACGGCTTCCAAGCCTGCTGCTGCGCCCGAGATGCCATGGCAGCGATTGAACAACCACAGCCCTCGCTTCCGCAGGTTCCTCATCATTGCCGCCGTGGTTCTGGCCATCGTTGGCCTGTTTTTCTTGCGCTACATATTCAGCTATGAGAGCACCGAGGACGCTCAGATCGACGGGCATCTCAACTCCGTGAGCGCGCGCGTCTCCGGCCATGTATTGAAGCTGCTGGTGGAGGACAACCAATTCGTGAAGGCGGGAACCCCGCTGGTGCAGATTGATCCGAAAGATTATGAGATTGCCCTCGCCCGCGCCAAAGCGGACTACGCCAATGCCGTGGCCATGGCGGAAGCGGCCAAGGTGAATGTGCCCATCACCTCCGTCAATACCAGCAGCCAGGTTTCCAGCGCCCAGGCGGGCGTGCAGCTGGCGGAGGGGGGAATTGCCACCGCCCAGCAGCAATATGCGGCGGCCACTGCACAACTGGCAGAGGCGCAAGCCAACAACGTGCGCGCACAAAATGATTTGGTGCGCTACCAGCAGCTCGTGGACAAGCAGGAGATTTCGCAGCAGCAGTACGATCAGGCGCTGGCCACGGCGAAAGCCAGCGCTGCCGCTGTCGATGCCGCCACGGCTTCTGCCGCCGCCGCCGAACATCAGGTGCATCAGGCGCGCTCTCGCCTCGCAACCGCCCAGGCCAACCAGCGCGCCGCCAGCACCGCTCCCCAGCAAGTAGCTGCCATTCGCGCCCGGGCGCAGTCCGCCGAAGCGGAAGCCCAGCAGAAAAAAGCCGCCCTGGAAGCCGCGCAGTTGAACCTTGCCTACACCCTTGTGGTTGCGCCCGTCGATGGTGTAGTCACTAACCGAACCGTAGAAGCCGGGCAAAACGTGCAGATCGGCCAGGCCCTGATGCGGGTCGTCAATCTCGATGACATCTGGGTCACGGCGAATTTCAAGGAAACCCAGCTCAAGCACATGCGCGTAGGCCAGCCGGTGACGATTCACGTCGATACCAACGGCAAGGATTACAAAGGCCACGTGCAGAGCATGGCCGGAGCCAGCGGCTCAATTACCAGCCTGCTGCCGCCGGAAAACGCCACCGGCAACTTCGTGAAAGTCGTGCAGCGCATTCCGGTGAAGATCACTTTTGATCCGGGCGAAACCAAAGAGCATGTCCTGCTCCCCGGAATGTCGGTCGAACCTCAGGTCTGGCTGCGCTGAGAGTGTGGCTGGCCGCATAATCTTCAGCGAGGCTCATGCTGGAAAGACCCAACTCGCTGAACAACTGTGGCGCGGCAGTCCTCGACTGCTGGAAACCTATTCTGATGATTTTGCGTTTCCCTACGTGAGGGCATCACGATATTCCTGGGGTTGGCCATACTCCATTGAGCATGTTCATCTTCCGCAGAAATCGGCACTCAGCAATTTGCAGTTGTACTCTGAATTTGGCTATGCCATGCGCTCGATCGAGCAAGAACGGGAAAAGATCGCGGCGTTTTGCGCATTTCTTGACTCGTTTTCTTTCAAGGCCTATAGCCTCGAATACAAGATCGTTGCATCGCAACTTAAGATCATTGACTGGGACACACCGGGCGATAAGCGAGTGCTGGCATCACAGGATGTGCATGTTTTGGATGGGATGCATTGAGGCGGTCGGAAGTACGGGTACGGCCTAGTTCGCGAGTCGCCGCTACGGATTGACAGTTGCAATTTCAAGAAGATGCATCAGCAGACTTGACAGCCCAAGATATTCTCGTGCCCGCTGCTCGTCATCTAGGAGCACGACCTTGTGGGCCTTGAAGTTCCGCATTCCGACCACACCTTTGAACAAAAACATGATTCCCTTTTGCTCGTCAATTTCTGCTTGCGTCTGGCAGGCGTTAAACTGCACCTTGGGTGCTCGGCCCAATTCGCAGCCGAAGGCACGGCCCATCAGGCTATCTCCATCATCCTGAGTTCCCGATTTCTGCTTTACCGCGTCGATGACCCTGATATAGCTGTTCAGAACAGCCTCTCGATAATGTTTGTTGTCGAACAGTTCTCTGCTGACTTGCTCTATCTCCGGATGCCATTCACGCGAGGGAGGGATGTTGGATTCTTGCTTCGGTTCGGTCTTTGCCAAGCCGACCTTTTGGATATAGTTCCATAGCCCGCTGATCTGGCGCTCGAAGAAGTGGCTGTCGCAGTAATTATCGCGGCTGTAGTTTACTCGACCGGGCCTCCGGGCCGTGCCGCGCACGGCGCTGACGACCCGTGGCCTCACCTCGCTCTGAGGAATGCGAAAATGAACCATGTTTTCGTCGCGTGAGGCGACCTGGAGCGCATGAACAATCGAGTTATAGTCGCAAACGATGTTCTCGTCGATTAAAGGCGGCAGTCTCTGGCGCAATGCATCGAGCCGGGAGAGATTCACCTCGTAACTGGCGTCCATGCCGAAATTGTACGTGTTTCTATGGCCAGCATCGCAAGCGGAGTCTTGCAACTGCCCATCGGTGCTTACCAGACGTGCGGCACAAGCCGGTACCGCACTTTCTCGCGATAGGCCTGGTAGCCTTGCAGATCGCGGGTCAGCAGCTTCTCCTCGACAAAGATGCGCACAATGAGCAACCCGACCAAGGCCAGACCTGCGAGAAGGCCACAAACGGAGCCGAGCAGCAACCCGCCGCCGACAAACCATAAAGTTGCGCCAAGATACAGGGGATGGCGAACAAAGCCGTAGACGCCCGTGTCAATGACATGCTGGCCGCGCTCGGTCTGAATCCGGACCAACTGCGACAGATAAGTGTTATCGGTGAACGCGCGGAACATGAAGAAACTGCCTCCGAGGAGCAGGATGCCTCCGCAG
>Ga0187784_10002360_pt1 | contig 15114 bp, 9 predicted proteins | sample 1015_SJ02_MP15_2_FD_132964 | JGI IMG/M metagenome (GOLD analysis project Ga0187784, IMG submission 132964) | Tropical peat soil microbial communities from peatlands in Department of Meta, Colombia - 1015_SJ02_MP15_20_MG | ecosystem: Environmental > Terrestrial > Soil > Wetlands > Peat | place...
AACCTTGCTAACCCGGAGATGATCTGCCCCAAAACTTGACCTGGGCCGAAGCCATCAGCGTCGTACCAACCACCCATGTCCTCGCCGGGCGCCGGCAGGCCGGCGCGCTGCCGATAGACCTTCAGCAGCCGGTCCTCGTCCAGGCCTTGATAGGAGGCGAGGATTCGATCCATTTGAGAGCGCAAAGGGCCGCCGGTGAGTTTCACGTCGGAGTAAGTAAAGACATGAAGTTTTTCTTGCGCCGACGAAGTTGCTTGTGCCCCCGAGAATAAGGGCGTTGAGCCTTGTCGGATGGCCGCGGCAGCGGCCATTCCCTGCAAGAAATCCCGCCTGGAAATGGTTGGCTTGGTTATCATTTGATTTCCTCAGCGTCTGGTCAATCGCCGCGTGGCACGGGGGCGAAGCCGTGCGATCAAGGGGGCCGCAACACCTGGAGGACGCAAAGCTGCGCTCACGCTTCGCACCCAACAGACAATAACAATCTACACCTTCCGGCGAAGAAAGCCTATCTTCTAAGAACTATGTCCCCAACGCGGGTCCGAAAAACAGCATTCGGAACCCCGCGCGCCCGGATCGCTATTGATGTATAATGAGGTCGGCCGTGGCGTAGCTTACCTTCATGTCGCCAGCATGGATTTCGAATATTCCAGAACACAGGAACGGACTCTTCTAACGCGTACGCGACAGCGCCGGGAAGGAGCGCGAGGATGAATGTCAGCGCCAAGGGATTGAAGGATTTCCGGAGATCGCTAAAAGAACGCCACAACGATCTTGAGCGAGGTATTGGCGAAATACTAGCAAAGTTCGTTGGCGAGATAACTCGATTTGAGTTCGAGCTCTTTTCTCAGCACACCGTTGAGCTGCAGGGGCAGCGATACGTTTTTGATTATGCACTCCGCATCAAGCATCGCGACTCCGAGGAGTGGATCCTAATGGAACTGAAAGATTACGAAGATACCTCCTTATTGGTCCCGCAGGCCCAGAAGTTCGGAGAAAGGTGCACTCTGTATGGGCAAAAGTTCCCTGGTTGCCAGGTGCATCGCCTAATGATTATCGATGATGACACCTCGACCCTACCACCGAACCTAGCGGAGGAGTGCCTTAACCAAAAGATAAGGCTTCAGCGCTTTTCACGGATTCGGATGCTTGACGATCAGGTCGAAGCGCTCGGGCCAGAGTTCGCTCTCCTGGAGTACCTCAAAAACTCGTTCAAGATCTCCATCCGATACGCAGGTGCGCCGGCAATCCAAGTCCGGGCCGTCAAGCAGGGCTTTGGCAAGACGGAGAACTACACTTTTTCCATCCCTGCCAAAACACTTCTCGCTCTCGCTTATGTGTTTCGTGCCACGTCCGACTCCGACCCCGATCTGGAAGACGCGTACTAACGCAGCATTGACTCGAAGCGTCTGCCGAGAATCCGCAAGTTCATTCTTTCCGGGCATGTGGCCGCCATGTTTCCGACGAACATCGTGGCCAACATTCCAAGCGAGTCCACCACCGTAGTGAAAGGGCTCGAGGAAGGAATGGCTGCGATTGATTTGCCTAACGAGTATGCCTCGCTTCATATCATCGACGGCCAGCACCGTCTTTACTCGCTCTGCCGCGCCTCAGAGGAGGACTGGGGCAACCTGGGCAATTATCCGTTCCTGGTCACGGCATACAACAGAATGCTCACTGGTGACCAAGCGAGGATGTTTTTCTCGATCAATGACGAACAGACAGGGATCAACCCGAACCTCATCTGCTACATTTTGAGCCGGCTCCACGATGACAGGAAGCGGGTCGCCGCACGTATCGCACTCCGGCTCCAAGACACGGACCTGTTTGACAAGGGCATATTTAACGGGGTGGGCAAACGGGAGGGACGCTGGCTGAACTTGAAAACCTTCGTCGACAATCTCACACTCAGCGAATCCCCGAAGGAGCACAACAATCTCATTGATTACTCCGAGGACCACCTTCAGCACGGCTGGCTTCAACGCGACGGCAGCGACACCGAGGCACCGCTAAGAATTCTCAAGGAGTGGTTCAGTATCATCGCTGATCAGTTTCGTACGGACTGGAACAGAGGCCGACAGGGTTTCTGCCAGAACAATGCCGGCGTAGCGGTATGGCTGCGGGTTCTGCTGAGGGTCGCAAAGCAAAACGGAACCCTGAAGACGTTTGCCGAGAACTGGGATCGCAGAATGTTATTGCGTCACATAACGAGGTGCGACTACAGAATCCTGCAAAAGCGGGTTCCGGAGCTAGACGCAGACGAATGGCGACGCGCCAGAAACCAATCAGAATACGAGGCTCTGGCCCAATTCATCTGGAAGGAGATCGCGTGATGCCCGTCTGCTTCCTCCTCCAAGCGTGGGGTTTGCCTTTGAGTCAGAAACATGGAATCATACTCGTGGTGAGGTAGCTATGGCGGACGCGGAAAAGGTTGACTGGTCGGAGTGCCCGCTTGTTGAAGTGAAGCCCGGAGTACAAAGCGGCGCGCCTGTGCTCCGGGGCACACGGATGCCGGTGGACGCCATTGTTGATAACTTTGCCTACGGCGTCAGCGCCGCTGAAATCGCCGAACAGTTCCAAATCCCCCCCGAAAAGGTCGAGGCCGTCTTGACCTACGCCCAGGGTCACCGCGTTGCGCGTCTTGTTTGACAAAAACGTTCCCGTCGGCATGCGTGGTTTCCTGCCCACACACGAGGTTCTCACACTCGTCGAAACGGGGTGGCCCGAGCAACTGGCGAACGGCGAGCTATTGAGGATGGCAGAACAAGCCGGCTTCGACGTGATAGTCACCTCCGATCAAAACATCCCTTACCAACAAAACCTCGCGGCTCGAAAACTCGCTTTGGTCATACTCGGTTCCAATATTTGGCCCATCGTAAGGCAATACGGCGCAGTAATTGCTGCTAGAGTCGATGACGCAAAGCCGAGGGAATATTACTTCATCGAAATGCCACTCTCACCAAGACCACAGAGGGGCAAAGGCTGACCCGGCGCGGGCTGCGGGCGTCCGACTATTGTACCCCGTTTGCCTGCTCGCGACTGTCGCTGTCTCTATGGCTGCCTGCCAAACGGCGCAGTTGTCCGCTTAGCGTCTGGCCAATCGCACCGTCTTAATCTCCCAGGGTTTCATGTGGAAGTGGATGGTTTGCCCGTCTCCAATCGGTCCCAAGATGATGTCTTCCAGCATATTTGTTTCAACGGCGCGCACAGGACGCGGGAGTTGAATCGAGACGTCTCCCTCGCGCCCTTCGCATTCGAAAAATCGCAGGATGGCGTCCGTGTCGTAGAAACCTTCCATTTGTTTCATGGCATACAGAATGACGTGGTCGCTCTCCGTCTTGATGAACGAGTATGACTCCGGTACCCCTCCCTTTTTGCCTGCCCACTGTTCTTGCGGACTTGCATGGGCCGGCTCTTGAAGAGCCAACAAAGGCGAGTTGAACGCCAGGGCCTGGAACTCTACTTTGCCGGCTTTCCATCCTCCCCGGTGGGGATAGATGGAGTAGCCAAAGCTGTGCTGTCCCTCGTCGGCCCGCGGGTCGGGTCCCCACGGGCCGCGAATCACGGACAGACGGATCAGGTTGTCTTTGGCGTCGAAGCCGTTACGCCCATTGTTCAGGATCGCTACTCCGTAATCCGCATCGGAGATGTCAACCCACTTACCCATGACCATTTCATTTCCTGCCTGTGCGCGTTCGATGGCGCCATAAGGAATCTCAGCCGCTACTTTGGCAGATGAGACGTTTACCGGGAAGCCTGCCTTCAGGAAGGTACTGCGCTCGTGCCAGTCCGTTGACATTTCCACATCCACGCGCGGCACACCGGCGATCAGGCTGATATCCTGAATGAATTCCGATTCCCTAAATCGGTGGACCACCCGGATTGTGGCACGTGCCGGCCCCGCCTCAATTACCTCAATCCTGGTCGCCTTGGCGATATCCCATTTCTTTCCGGTCAGCCCAATGTCCCAGGCAGGCCCCGCGTACTCGAGGGAAGTCTCCTTGGCTCGCTCAGCCGTGTCCTCCAGTGCCACCAGGAAATTACCTTCGCCTCGGAAGGCTTCGCGCTTATTCTCCTTGTCGTAGAGCCGGGCTATGTAGCCGGTCTCGGGATTAATCTCGACGCGGAAGAATTCATTCTCGAGGAAAGGCTGGGGTTTCGCGCCAACCAATAGAGAAGAGGCAGCGACGTTGGGACGGCTGTTTTCTGGAATGAGCCGATAGAGTTTCAAGCCCATCTGCGGGACTTTCTGGGCGACAAAAGCCACGGTGGCGGTTTCCCGAGCCCCCACCATGCCCACCGGCTTCAACGCCTGCACCGGAACCGCTTCTCCGCCATGCACAGCTACCAGACGCGAAGGCAGCGAGAAGGCCGACACCTCGGCGATCACCAGGTCGCTGCGGTCCCAGGACTGAGGGTTGTAAACGACCAGCGGCACTCCCTCGCCGCGGGTGTCTAATTGCAAACCGAGGTTCTGGAGGGAAAAGTTCAGGGCCCGCTGACTACGCTCGAAGACTTCTTGATATTGGCGCGCCGCGTCGGCATAAATGGGACCGATGCCGGAGCCCGCCGCCAGATCGTGAGCCTGGTCGAGCAAGGCTATCTTCCAAGCCTCCGTGATATCGCGGTTGGGGTAATAATCCCGATAGTCAAAGAACACCGCCAACTCCGACATCTTCTCGGCGTTGAGCAGGAGTTGCTCGGCTTGGCGATTATGGCGCTTCATATCCACTTGAGTTGTGTAGCATCCCGGAAAGACAAAATTCAGCTCGCGATCCACCACTGGGAAGTCCTTCTTCTCAGTTAGCAAAAGATCAATGTAGTCTGCGACGTTGGTGGTTTTCACCCGCAAATCATTGGAGGAGGCGTTCAATTTCGCGATTCCCGAAATGTCCTCGGGGTTGGGGCCACCGCCATGATCCCCCATGCCGTAGAGCACCAGAATGTTTTTGACTCCTGCCCGGTCCGCGTTCTGCCTGCCCAATACGGTAGTGTGGTCATGGTCCATGGGCTGGGTGTATTCGCCGGGCGTGGTGTAACCCAGCACCCGGCTACCGTCCAATCCCTGCCACCATACGATGGGCGGCCGGGATGGATCATGGGGCCTGTTGAAAAGATAGAATTCGATACCGGCTTTGCGCGCGATTTGCGGCATTGAATAAGGGTGGCCAAAGACATCCGGCTGCCATGCCGCCCGCACGTAGTGGCCGAATTTGTCCTTACTGAATTTCTGGCCGTAGAGGAACTGGCGCACCAGCGACTCGCCATCGGGCATGTTCTCATCCATCTGAACCCAACTGGAAGTGACAGGAATGAAATTGCCGGTTTTGGCCTTTTGCACGATTCCCTTGAAAAGGTCAGGATAGTAGTGCTCCATCATATCGAGCACAATCGCCTGATCTTGTGCGTAGGTGTAATCGGGAAACCGGTCCATCAATTCGAGTTGGTTGTGGAAAGTGTTGTACATGATGTCGTGGATGGATTCCTCCCACCGCCAGAGCCAAGCCATGTCCATGTGTGCATAGCCAACTACGTGGGCCGTGTAGTCCTTGGGTTGCGGCGGGGCCTGGGCTTGGGCGATGGAAACAATGCATGCGAAAATGAGAACCAGCCATAGAAACTTCCGCATTAGTACACCTCCGGACTAAAACTTTGTGTTGCGCTGGGGCGCCGCTTCCCCTCCTCCCCAGCGCCCAAGCATTTCAAACAGATTTTGCCCTAAAATGCAAGGCGCTTTTCTGCGCCTTCAGCTTGTGTTGTCGTGGGCTGGGGTCGGCTGTCTTTTCACTACGGTGCGTCGGAGTCTGAAGCGCTGCTGTTTTGAAACACGGGTTGCACGGCCCATTGATGTCTGTTAATCTTGAAATATCTTCAGGAATCCTCATGGCCCTACCGTGCCGAAAATGCGGCGCTACTAAAACAGAACCTGTCAGACGCGGGACCGTCTACAAAATCGCGTGGGCTTTGGGATACCGACTGCGCCAGTGTTCCCGGTGTCGCAAGCTACGGCTTATACGCAGACAGGATGATAAATCCCCTGACTCATCGAAATTGCGCGAGGATACCGCAGCGGTAGCACAGATTGGAGAGGAAAAGGGGGCTGCAAAAACGGCCAAAGAGAACACCCAGCCGAAAGTAGCCCCGCAGGTTACCCCGGCAGATTCCTCCCGACGCGGAATGCGCTGCTGTCCGGATTGCGGCAGCACGAAATACCACCGTACCAAGCGCACCGCACTGGAACACCTCCTCTTGCGGCCACGCATGGCCCGCTGTGAGTTGTGCAGGTCGCGCTTCCCGTATCCCAAGCATCGGGATGTATCCTCGAGCTCAGCAAAATGGGGGGGAGCGGTGACAACTTTATTCCCCCCGGCGGAGGAGAAAAGGGCTCCAAAAATGGCCAAAGAGAACACGCAGCCGAAAGCTACCCCACAAGTTACCCCGGCAGTTTCCGCGCCGCGCGGCTCGCACCGCTGTCCGGATTGCGGGAGCACAAGATACCACCGCACCAATCGCACCATCCTGGAACGCTTCCTGATGCGCCCGCCGATGGCCCGTTGTGAGAGCTGTGCGGGGCGCTTCCCGTATCCCGGCCCGTCCGGCTCAATAGAATTGGGTGCGCCGGTGGCAACTGTGCCTCGCCCTTCGGGGGAGAAAAGTGCTCCGAAAGTGGCCGAGGAGATCGCCCAGCCGAAAGTCGCCCAGCCCGTTGCCGGCGCGGATTCGTCACACCGCGGCTCGCGCCGCTGCCCGACTTGCGGCAGCACGAAATACCACCATGCCAAGCGCACTACCCTGGAACACCTCCTGTTGCGTCCGCGCATGGCCCTTTGCGAGAAGTGCGGGGCGCGCTTTCCCTATCCCAGGCACCATCATGAATCTCGTGAGCCAGTGAAATCGGGGGTGGTGGCGGCATCCGCAGGCCAAGTTGGGGAGGGAGAAAGGCCGACAGGAATGGCCGAGGAGGGCTTCCAGCCAAAGGTTTCCGGACAAGAAACCAGCGTAGATTCCTCGACCCATGAAGCGCGCTGCTGTCCGGTATGCGGCAGTACGTCATACCGGCGTTCCGGGCGCAGCCTCCTGGAGCGAATTCTCTTGCGCCCGAAAATGGCCCGCTGTAGGAACTGCCGAAAGCGCTTTCCTTATCCTAAGAGCTAACGGTCTTGGGGCTCGCCAGCCTGCGATTCGCCCCTACGGCTGGAATTGCTGAGTTGCGACTGATCCCGCTACGCGGGACTGATTGACAACCAATGTCGGGACACGTTTCCAAATGCCCTCTTCGAATCTCACGGGCCGAATCGCTAAAGCCTCCGGAATCGTGATGGCGGGAGTGTTGGTGAGCCGCCTGTTGGGTTTTCTCCGTGAGTGGACGGTGGCTCACCAGATTGGTTCGAATTCCATCACTGACACCTACTACGCGGCCTTCACCTTGCCGGACTTCCTGAACTACCTGGTTGCCGCCGGCGCTTTGAGTGTAACCTTCATTCCCGTCTTCTCACACTACTTGGCTGAAAAGCGGGAGGACGAGGGCTGGTATGCATTCTCAACCGTCGTCACGGTGATGGGCTTGGCGCTCGTGGCCTTGGTGGCAATCGGTGAAGTCTATGCTGCGAAACTGGTTGGGGCAATCGCCCCGGGGTTCCCTCCCCAGGCCAAGGCGCGCGCCGTTTTCTTGACCCGGCTTATGCTACCCGCACAGATTCTTTTCTACCTCGGGAGTATTCTGACCGCAGTTCAGTACGCCAAGGCGCAATTCGTCATTCCCTCCCTTGCCGGAGTAGTCTACAACCTCGGGGTCATTTTGGGAGGAGTGTTGCTCTCTTCGCGTATCGGCATGACCGGTTTTGCGGTGGGGGTGCTGGGTGGCGCGTTGTCGGGGAACTTCCTATTGCAGATTTACGGAGCGCGCCGGGCAGGGGCGCGTTTCACACCCAACCTGGACATCCGGCGCCCAGGATTCCGATGGTTCATCAAGCTCTCCATCCCTATTATGCTTGCCCTCTCACTCAGCGCCACGGATGACTGGATTATCCGCTGGTTCGGTTCTTACTTGGTTCCGGCGTCCATCACTTGGCTGACCTACGCGAAATCCCTGATGAGGGTTCCCTTGGGCGTGGTGGGCATGTCGGTCGGGGTGGCATCGTTTCCTTTCATGGCTCAGCTTTATTCCGAGGGGAAAGTCGATGAACTCAGCCGCACCCTGAACGCGACGTTGAAAGGTTTGCTCTTCATGCTGGTCCCCATTTCCGCCCTGACCATCGCCCAAAGCGCCCCTCTCGTCTACTTCGTCTTCTCCCACACGCGCCTGCGCGGCCCGGATTTCGAGGCCACCTCCGCCACGCTCAGGGTCTTTTCTATCGGCATGTTTGCTTGGGCGCTGCAAAACATTCTCGCCCGCGCTTTCTACGCCGCCCGCGACACCATTACTCCCGCCGTGGTGGGAACGGGGCTCACGTTTCTCAGCCTTCCCGTTTACTGGTGGCTGGCCCGCCACTTCCAGCACCTCGGGCTGGCCTGCGCAAGTTCCCTCGGCATCATCGCTTACACGGTGATTCTGTTTCTGCTCTTGAATCGCCGCATCCGCAATCCCCAGGCCCCTGAACTCTTGATCTTCCTGGTCAAGATCTGCGTGGTCTCAGCCCTCGCCGGAGTCGCGTGTTCCAAGCTCAATAATTGGTTGGGATCGCTTTTTGGCTGGCAAACCACCCACCAAGCTTTACTGGTTTTGGTGATCGTGAGTTGCGTAGGTCTGGCGCTGATGGCACTCTTCGCCAAGCTGCTGCGGCTGAGGGAATTCGAGGACTACCTGAGACGAATTGCCAGCAGCGTGACCTAGCAAGCTGATGAAAAAGCGGATCGGCCCGACGTATCGGCGGGTTTACCCCACCACATCTCCAATGAATTCAACGAGCAATGGCGGCGTAATGCCGCCTCTACGTCCTTTTTCATCAGCCTGCTAGGCAGAGGCCAGGGGCAGCGTTTCGATGGCCTTGAAGAGTTCCCTGGCTTGAATGGGTTTGGAAACGTAGGCGTCCATTCCGGCGGCGAGGCATCTTTCGCGATCGCCTTTCATAGCGTGGGCCGTCATGGCGATGATGGGAATGTGGGTTCCCGACCCTCCCTCCTTCGCGCGTATGGCCGCCGCGGCCTCAAACCCATCCATTTCCGGCATCGAAACGTCCATAACGACCAAGTCGAACTTTTGCTCTTGCAGCGCCTCCAGGGCCTTGCGCCCGTTGCTGGCCACAACCACAGTGTGACCATGCTTTTCCAGCAAGCGGGAAGCCAGGACCTGGTTGACCACATTATCCTCGGCCAGCAGAATCCGCAGATTTCGGTGCCCTTCCCGTAAAGAGTGGCGGGTAACCAAAGGAGCTTGCTGAGCCTGCTGTGCCCTAGCCCCCAGAACATTCACAATGGCGTCCAGGAGTTGCGACTGGCCGATGGGTTTGACCAAGTAGGCGGCGATGCCCAGCTTCCGGCAGCGCGCCGCATCGCCCCGCTGTCCCGCGGATGTCAGCATCATGATGGTGATCTTGCGCAAGTCGACTTGCTGCCGGACGCGTTCGACGAAGGTGAAGCCGTCCATGTCGGGCATCCGCGCGTCCACGAGCAACAAGGAAAACCCGTCGCCGGATCGATCAGCTTCCTGAAGCATTGTTATGGCCTCGGTCCCACTTGCCCCTAGAGTCGGCTGCATCCGCCAGCGCCGCAGCATCTCACCCAAGATGCGGCGGTTAGTCAGATTGTCATCGACGATGAGCACCGGAAGCCCGGCTAACTGGACCGGCTCCGGAGGTTCGACCGAAGCTGCGCCCCTGGTGGTCCCGACATGAGCCGTGAAATGGAACCGACTGCCTTTCCCCAGCTCACTCTCCACCCACATGCGACCGCCCATCATACTTACTAGACGCGAGGAGATGGTCAGTCCCAGCCCGGTGCCCCCAAACGTGCGCGTCGTGGAGCCGTCCGCCTGGGCGAAAGCTTCGAAAATGATCCTCTGTTTTTCCGGGGCGATGCCGATGCCGGTATCCCGGACCGCAAAATGCAATTGCGCCTGATCGCGGGTTCTGGACTCCACACTGACCTCCAGCTCCACTTCGCCGCGTGTCGTGAACTTGATCGCATTCCCGACGAGGTTGGTGATGATTTGGCGCAGGCGCGTGGGGTCGGCGACGACTATTTCCGGCACTTCAGGATGGATATCGCATGTCAGTTCGATGCCTTTCTGGTCGGCCCGCAAGGCAAGGAGCTTTAGAGTATCATCCAGACTGTCGCGCAGCTTGAAGGGGATGGGATCCAGATCGAGCCTGCCGGCTTCGATCTTGGACAAGTCCAAGACATCATTGAGGACGGTGAGCAAGGTATCGGCCGAAGCCTTGACCATCCCCAGGTAGTCGCGTTGCTCGGAGGTCAACTCCGTCTCCAGGGTCAACTCCGTCATCCCCAGGACGCCGTTGATGGGGGTGCGAATCTCGTGGCTCATGTTGGCCAGGAACTCGCTTTTGGCTCGGCTGGCGGCCTCGGCGGCCTCCTCCGCGCGTTTGCGCTCGCAGATTTCTCTCTGCAACTCCTCGGTCCGTTCCTTCACGTGTAATTCGAGCTCCCTTTCGTGCACGGTGATCTGCCGGATCCGAAGCTGGTACCCCCCCATCCCTACGGCCAGCAACAATAGGCCGGCCAAAGTGTAAAACCAAGCTGTCTGGTAGAGATGCGGCTCGAGATTAATGTCAACGGAGGCCCCTTCCTGGTTCCAAATCCCTTCCCCGTTGCAAGCGATGACCCGAAAGCGGTACCTTCCGGCAGGAACGTTGGTGTAAGATGCGATCCGTTGTGATCCGGCATCGACCCAGTTCCTGTCGAAGCCTACCAACTGGAATCTGAATTGCTGCTTCCCCGGCGCGGAGAAACTAAGGCCGGTGTAGCAAAATTCCAGTTTGCTGTGACCCGGCGGCACCTTAATCTTCGTCGGGTCGGGTACGGGCTTGCCATCAATTAAAACCTGCTCGATCACGACCCGGGGCGGCTGGCCGGCAGACTTCAGGTGGGCCGGGTCGACGACCGCAACCCCCTTGAGAGTGGGGAACCACAATCTCCCATCTTTGGTCTTCCAGCCTGCCGGCTGGAAGCCACCATTGCATTCCGGGCTGCCCATTCCGTCCGACACTCCGTAAGAAATGCAATGGATCCATTTGAGGGTTCCCTCTGCAAACTCGTTCAGCTCCTTCTTGCTGGTGCGGTAAACCCCGCGGTTGCAACTCATCCAGAGATTTCCCTGATCGTCTTCGAGGATCTGGTATACAACGTCGTCAAACAACCCTTGCCGCGTCGTGTAGGCGGTGAACCTTCCCGCCTTGAATCGGCTCAGTCCGCCGGAGCATGATCCAATCCAAAGCGTTCCCTCCCGGTCCTGATAAATGGAGCATGTTTCGTTGTTCGCCAGACCATCCTGGGTGGTATAGGTTCTGAGATGGCCGCCCTGCATGGCGACGAGCCCTCTTTCCGTGGCAATCCAGAGCGTGCCTTCCGGATCCTGGTAAAGGGCCCGAATAACATCGGAAGGCAACCCGGTGCGGGTTGAATAAAGGGTGAATTTGCCGTCTCTGAACCGATTAAGGCCACCGCTTCGCGTGCCAATCCAGAGGTTTCCTTGCGGGTCTTCAAGCAGCGCTCTAATGGAATCATTGGAGAGGCCGTTCTCCGTGCTGTAGGTGGTAATTCTGCCCTCTTGGATCCGCGCTAAACCGGTGTCTTTGGTCCCCACCCAAATGCTCCCGTCACGGCTTTCAAGCACGCTCACCACTTCGTCCTCCGGCAGCCCTTGCTTGCTGGTGTAGCGAGTGATCATCCCATCCTTGAATCGGTTCAAGCCGCCGCCCGAAGTTCCGATCCAGAGGCTCCCATCGTGGCTTTGGTACACAGCTTGGGCACTCTCCACGCTCAGTCCTTGCCTCTCGCCATAATTGATGAAATTAGCGTCCTTCAACCGCATCAGACCGCCGCCGAACATGCCGATCCAGAGGCTTCCCTCGCCATCTTCCATAATTGCCGACACCGTGTCGTTCGATAGACCCTCCTTGGTGGTATAAGCGGAGACGATGCCGTCCTGGATGCGCTCCAGTCCGTTTCCGTCCGTGCCAATCCATAATGTGCCCTGGTGATCCTCGTAGACGGATTTCACAGGGTACCTGCCTGGGCCATCTTTCCCGTCGTACCGATGTAACTTTCCATCCTGCATTCGACAGAGGCCGCTACCTGTTCCCACCCACAAGCTCTGCGCGCGGCCGGGACCCAGGGACCACACCACACTATTGGGGAGCCCCTCCCTGGTGCCGTAGAGAGTAAACTTCCCGTCCTTGAGCCGGTTTAACCCATGGTTCGTGCCGATCCATAGGCTTCCGTCTTGGGTTCCCGTAAGCGCCCAAATGAAGTCGTCGGCCAAACCCTGCTTTGTGGTAAAGCGCGAGAATTTGCCCTCTTTCAAACGCCCGAGTCCGTGTCCAGCAGTCCCGATCCATAAACTCCCGTCCTCGCTTTCATAAAATGACCGGACGTCGTCATTGGAAAGGCCATCCTCGGTCGGGTAGGCGCTGAACTTTCCATCTTTCAGCCGATAGATGCCGCCTTCACTGGTGCCAATCCATAGGCTGCCGTCTTGGGCTTCGTACAAGGCGAGAATATAGGGACTGGTGAGTTCCGGCGTGTTGCTTTTGTCGAACACGGTGAAGTGAATACCATCGAAGCGAACCAGCCCTTCCTCGGTCCCCAGCCAAAGATAACCGTCTCGAGTCTGGATGATCGCTGTGACATCGTTTTCAGGCAGTCCCTCCTCCTGCTGCCAGCCTTCGTGAACGTACTGCGTCAGGGCCTTGGTTGGCTCGAGGGCTTGGGCCGGAGCGCTCCAAAAGAAAGTGAAGGTGAAAGAAAAGAGACACACCCCTGCCAAGATCGAAAAGCGTCGAAGCATTTTGACGGCCAGCATATTCGCTTGTGCTCCTTACTGCATCGGGAACGGGACCCCTCGCGCCTGTTTAAGCACCGACTACAACTCAGGCCTTATAGCGTGTTTCCCATCTCTATGACCTGATGTGACTCGCGCCAGCAAGGCAATAGACGCTATGAGAACCTCATCGAACCTTGCCATCTCTTCCCCCCCCCCTCGCCGAGATGGCACTGACAGTGCTAGCCTCCCGATCTTCAGCTAGTACAAGACCGCATTCTAGCCATGAAGATATGAGTACTCAACGGTACTTACGTACGGCCCCGAAAATGCCGTTGAATGTCGACTTGGAGGATCTGGCAAGAACTTTAGCGGATTAGGCAACCGCCCGAAGCGTAACCAGATTATACTTCACGCTGAAGGAGAAACAATGCAGAAGCGCGAACTTGGAAAAAGCAAATTGGAAGTCTCGGCTCTCGGGCTGGGCTGCATGGGAATGAGCTTCGGTTACGGTCCGGCCAAAGACAAGCAGGAGATGATCCCGGTTATCCGGGCAGCCGTGGAACGTGGCGTGACGTTCTTCGATACCGCTGAGGCTTACGGCCCGTTCACAAACGAGGAACTTGTGGGCGAGGCCCTTGCCCCTTTCCGCGGGCAAGTAGTGATCGCCACGAAGTTCGGGTGGAAAATTGATCCCAAGGTGGAGCGAGGCTTGGCTGGGCTGGACAGTCGGCCAGAGCACATCAAGCAGGTTGCTGAGGCTTCGCTCAAGCGACTGAAGATTGATGCCATCGACTTGTTCTATCAGCACCGTGTTGACCCGGACGTGCCCATCGAAGACGTGGCGGGAGCGGTGAAGGACCTGATTCAGGAGGGCAAGGTCAAACACTTCGGGCTTTCTGAAGCAGGAGCAAAGACCATCCGTCGCGCCCACGCCGTCCAGCCGGTCTCGGCGGTTCAGAGCGAATACTCGCTGTGGTGGCGGAGTCCTGAAGAGGAAGTGTTACCGACACTCGAGGAACTCGGAATCGGCTTCGTTCCCTTCAGCCCTCTGGGCAAAGGCTTCCTGACGGGAAAGATCGACGAAAACACTAAGTTCGACGGTACCGACTTCCGCAACATCGTCCCTCGCTTTACGCCGGAGGCGCGGAGGGCGAACCAGGCCTTGGTTGAACTGCTCCGCACGATTGCTGAACGGAAGAAGGGGACACCGGCTCAAATAGCGCTCGCCTGGCTGCTCGCGCGGAAGCCCTGGATTGTTCCCATCCCGGGCACCACGAAGCTGGACCGCCTCGAAGAGAACCTCGGAGCAGTTGCCGTCGAACTTACATCCGACAACCTCTGTGAGATCGATAGCGCGGCCTCAAAGATCACGATCCAAGGGGCTCGCTACCCGGAAGCAATCGAGCGAATGACCGGCCGCTGAGCGGCAGGAATTTGTTCTTTGGTCACATTCCGGTGGCCGAAGCAAAAGGCGCGGAGGTGGGCGCGTTTGCTCTCCCCCGGGGACTCAACTGGGTGATCCGAAGCGGAGTATAATCAAGGTGGAAGTCCAGCGGAGCGGACAGGAGTAGCGACCATGACGGACGACAAGCTTCTGGAGCGAATTAAAGTGGACCCGAGGGTGCTGGTGGGAAAGCCGGTGGTCAAGGGGACCCGCCTCTCCGTGGGGACCATTCTCAATCAGCTTGCGCACGGCGCGACGGCAGAAGAACTCTATCGCAGACTCTATAGGTTCTTCAGAAGTAGGCCACTCCGAACTGCATCGCACACCTGGCGTTCATGATCGAGGCGACAAGCGAGAACGCGTTTAGGGCGGGTACGTTTACCCCTCAGTGGCCAGCTTCCGGCAACCCGACTAATCGCCCAATTGACCTCAGACAGTTCGGGAAGTGCCACTCAGCCCGGCCGGATTGTGTTTTCGGAAGGCTCGTCACGGGGCGCGATTCAAACGCGGTAACGAATAGAGTAGAATTTGGTGCCAATTCTCCCGGAGAGAGAAAACAATGCGCCGGTATCATCACATCGGGATTCCCACGACGGAATCGAAGCCTGGTGAGACCCACTTGAAAGATCTGAAACTCTTTGTCGTCAGTCACCAAAAAAGCGAATTCGGCGTGGAATGGATGCGCTTCGAAGCGGACGCGGCGGTTCCCGATCTCGTCCGGCGAGTGGCGCAC
>Ga0187784_10002361_pt1 | contig 15114 bp, 16 predicted proteins | sample 1015_SJ02_MP15_2_FD_132964 | JGI IMG/M metagenome (GOLD analysis project Ga0187784, IMG submission 132964) | Tropical peat soil microbial communities from peatlands in Department of Meta, Colombia - 1015_SJ02_MP15_20_MG | ecosystem: Environmental > Terrestrial > Soil > Wetlands > Peat | place...
AACGCCCTTGACGGCGCCGATACTCATAAGGGCCTCGGCCAATTCTGCATCGAGTTTGCCGAACACCGGTTCCCCGACGCCCGGAGGAACATTGAAAGCAACGATTTCGGCAATACCGCCGACACTGTTGCCGGCTGCTTTCATACGTTCGATGCACTCAACCATCTCGTCCGATGCAGTTGTGTCACAGCATCGCACGATGCTCTTCTCAGCGAGCAGCAGGTCTTCGGGATTCTCAAAGAGGAACTTGGATTGTATCCCGTGGATATCGGTAACGTGCCCGAGAACGCGGATCTCTCGATGCTCGAGCAGTTTCTTTGCCACCGCCCCCGCAGCAACGCGGGCGGCTGTCTCTCGGGCTGATGCTCTCCCTCCGCCGCGGTGATCGCGCCATCCGTATTTTACGTGGAACGTGTAGTCCGCGTGGCCAGGACGAGGCACGTGGAGCAGCTCATCGTACCCCCGCGAGTCGACGTCTTCATTCGGGATGATGATTGAAATCGGGGTGCCGAGCGTCTTGTCTTGGTATATGCCCGAAAGTATGCGCGCGGTATCCTTTTCGGAGCGTGCCGTCGTTATAGTGCTTTGGCCCGGACGTCTTCGATCGAGCTCTTTTTGAATATCTTTGTGGGTTATAGACAATCCCGCCGGGCACCCGTCGATAACCGCTCCCACTGCTTGACCGTGACTTTCACCCCACGTCGTTACCCGAAAAATGTGTCCCCAAGTGTTCATGAAGCAAGTCCCTCACGAGGCGCCCTAGAGGGTCTCAATGTTTGTAGGCTCGAGATTTGCTCCGAGAGCGAAGATATCATCAAAGAAATCTGGATATGACACTTTCACGGATTCTGCAGTGTCGATCTGGGTCTCTCCCTCTGCTCCCAGAGCCGCCACTGCAAGCGCCATAACGATACGATGGTCCCCGTATCCGTTCAAACTAGCTCCCTGAGGCTTTCCACCACGGATTCGCAACGTGTCGTCCACTTTTTTGATATCGACCTGCATCTTTTTCAGCTCCGTAATTATGGCGACGAGTCGATCAGTCTCTTTGTAGCGCAGATGAGCTACGTTTGAAATGTCGGTAGTGCCTCGAGCGTATGCGCCTAGAACCGCAAGAATGGGAACGAGATCTGGCACGTCGCCTGCGTCAATCGCGATGCCCTGAAGCTCGGCGCCATCTGCAGTGACGACATCACCCTCCCAAGAAATATGTGTCCCCATCTCCTTGAGAATAGGAATAATCTTCTCATCCCCTTGTTTCGATTCAGAGAGGTTGTGCACGCTCACGCGAGAATTTGTTATTGCTGCGGCACTCAAATGAAAGGCCGCCGACGAAAAGTCGCCGGGAATCTGAAAACTAGTGTCTGAATACTGCTGACAGCATGGGATCAAAAATTCGTGATAATCTGTGCTTACGTTGACTTGTGCATTGTTCAACAGTTCAAGTGTCATGTCAACGTACGGGCGCGATGTAAGGTTGTGGACGGTCAACAAAGTGTCTGCTTGACACAATGGACAGGCTATCAGAAGCGATGATAAAAACTGAGAGCTCATCGGATTCGTAAGCGTTGATTTTCCGCCTGAAAGTACGCCTTGGACGATCATAGGCGCTGTGCCATTCGACTTCGTCGAGAGAGCCTTTGCGCCGAGTTCATTGAGAGCGTCGATCAGCTGAGAGCTCGGCCGAGTCCTCAACGACGCATCACCAGTCAAAACTGTCGTACCGTCAATTAGGGAGCATACGCCCATGAGAAACCGCAACGTCGTCCCGGAGTTCTGGCAATCTATAACATTCTCAGGCCTTTGCGGCTCTCCTTGCACGCCGTCGATGAAAAATGCATCGTCGACCGGATTTATCGTCGCACCGATCGCCTCACACGCGCTTGCCGTAGCGCACGTGTCCGCAGAGACCAACGGCCTGATGACACGCGAAGTCTTCGCTAAGCTGGCCATGACGATAGCGCGATGGGTGTAGCTTTTCGACGGAGGTGCGTCGAGCTTGCCGCGAATGATGGATAGCGAGACCTTCACGTTCATAATATATGAATGATTAGAATCAATTTATTTAAACGTGTGGTAGAAATGTTAGATCGGCTGGAAAACGAAATGGAGATGCTTGAAAGGCACTTAGAGGTTTTAAACGCAGTTGTTGTCAGTGAGCCTGTTGGGATTTCAAAATTATCAGAAGTGACTGGGCATTCCAAGTACAAAGTCCGCTACTCGCTCCGAATATTAGAGCAGGAGGGCCTGATCAAACCGTCACCGTATGGCGCTATTACGAGCGCAAAGATTTCAGAGTTTGTTCAGAACTACGAGCACCTTCTCGACCAGTTTGTCAAGAAGCTAAGTGAAATCAAAGCCAATTACAGGATCAAACGCGATTGAAGCCCCAAGACGCTCACAAAGAGCATCACACGTTTCTACGACCTTAAGGCTTAAGTAAAAAAACAAACTAGAGAGATGTGTCTAGCCGCCATAACTCAGTTGGTAGAGTGCGTGGCTGTTAACCACGATGTCACAGGTTCGAGCCCTGTTGGCGGCGTAGGCGGGCCTGTAGCTTAGCCAGGTCAGAGCGCCCGGCTCATAACCGGGCGGTCACCGGTTCAAATCCGGTCAGGCCCATCTTTTAGATTCTTGGACTGCAAGGGCGGTTCATTTGATAATCACGTCATTTAGTCGCGATTATTCGACCCACCGTGAGAAACTTTTTCTGCAGCAGATTACGCCAGCATAAGCTGGCTGAATTAACCTATCGCTCGTCACGAACGGCAATTCGCATTCGAAACGCACAGAGCAAATGGCACCGAGCTAAATAAATACGAGGTCTGCCATTAAGCGTATTGCAAGCAAGACTGCTGTCTACGCCCATAGCGTCTTTCAAAGCGCATTTAATTTGACCAACGTGATCAATGTGAAGTTCGAACAAGTCATGAGCAACGTGGAAGAGGCCGTAACCGAAGATGAGCTGGCTGCCCTTCTCGACAATGAGAAAAACGTTACCGCCTATGCCGGCTACGAACCTAGCGGAGAACTCCATCTCGGACATCTTCTGACCGCATATAAGCTCATTGATCTTCAATCAGTGGGCGTCGACGTCATCGTGCTGCTCGCGGACTTGCACGCATACCTGAACGAAAAGGGCACGATGGATCAAATCCGCGATTGGGCTGATTACTACCAGAAGTGTTTTTCCGCGATAGGCCTTGATGAAGGCACAAGATTTGTGCGTGGGAGCGATTATCAGCTTGAACCGGAATACACCGAGCTGATTTTGAAACTAGCGAGGCACACTACGCTGAACCGCGCTCGACGAAGCATGGATGAGGTGTCACGAAACGCCGATGATCCGGTCGTGTCTCAAATGATCTATCCGCTTATGCAGACAGCGGACATAGGATACTTGAATATCGACATCGCGGTGGGCGGAATCGATCAACGCAAGATTCACATGTTGGCGCGAGAAGAACTTCACTCCATGGGGTTTAAATCTCCTGTCTGCGTCCACACGCCAATCCTGCTCGGCCTGGACGCGAACAAAATGTCCTCGTCAAGGAAGAACCTTGTTGCTGTCGAAGACTCGCCTGAATCCATCCAAAAGAAAATTCAATCCGCTTATTGCCCGCCGCAAACGCCCGACGAAAACCCAGTCCTTCAGTTGTACCAGTACTACGTCTTCCCCAGATTCAAGCGAGTCAGGCTCGAACGACTGCAAGAATTCGGCGGCCCGATTTGTTATGACGACTTCTCCACGCTCGAGCTGGATTACGCCGCCGGCAAGCTTCATCCGCTAGATCTCAAAAACGGTGCAACGATGTATATCGAACGAATCATAGGACCTATTCGTAGCGCGTTGCACAGCGACTAAACTATTTCCACGAAAAGCAGAAAAACCATATCACGAATGAGGTGTTTTTCTGAGTGAAGAACCCCAAACTAAGGTGAGACTGCCGCGCGAGGAGGAGGGGGAGATCCTTGGGATCGTAGAAAGCATGCTCGGCGCAAACAGGGTGAGAATCCGTTCTATGGATGGCAAAACTCGCATGGGGAGAATTCGCGGCAAGATGAAAAAGCGCGTCTGGTTGCGTGTCGGCGATGTCGTAGTTATGGTGCCTTGGAGTTTTCAAGACGACAAAGCAGACATCTTGTGGCGATATCAAGAGACGCAAGTTGAGTGGCTAAAGAAGAGTGGGTACTTGTAGTCGCTGCAGCCTGCTCTGCCCCCCAAACAACCATGACCGACTTGCCTGATTTGATTGACGATAAGATAAAACGCATCGAGAGAGATGTTGATGATCTGCGGGTACGAAACAAGGAAGCAGATGATCGCAAGGTTCGAGACGAAGTATTCGACGAGCTAACGCTAAAGGTTCTGTATCGCCTTGCGAGAAGCGGGGTGATACAAACGCTTGGTGGCCCTATTTCGACAGGAAAAGAAGCGAACGTTTTCCATGCAATAGGACCGGGCGGACGTGAGCTCGCGATCAAGATCTACCGAATCAGATCAAGCGACTTTAAGGCTATGCACAACTACATATTGGGCGACTACAGGTTCAGAAACGTTAGGAAAAACAAAAAAGATGTAGTAAACGCATGGACAAAAAAAGAATTCCGGAATTTAACGCGTGCGTGTAAAGCGCGCGTGCGCGTCCCCGAGCCGCTCAAATACAGAGAGAATGTCCTCGTCATGCAATTTATAGGCCGAGGCGGTATCGCTTGTCCGCTTTTAAAGCAGGCGGTAGAGAGCTTGGAAAACGTCAAAGAAGCATATGATGCAACGATCGAATTTGTGAGGAGACTTTATCAAGATGCACAGTTGATCCATGCCGACCTTAGTGAATACAACATACTTGTCAACGACCAAGCCGATCCGGTATTCATCGATATGGGCCAGTCTGTTCCTGTACAGCACCCGCGCGCACGGGAGTTTCTGCAGCGCGATGTCAACAACGTGGTGAAGTTCTTTAACGAGGCGGGAGTACGGGCTTCAGCTATCACAGTTTTGAGAGAGATCACTAAATGAGGGAATACCTGAAGGTTCCCAAAGATCGCATAGGCGTGATTATTGGCGTCGGTGGCAGCACGAAAGCGCAGATCGAAGAAAAAAGCACTGTAAAACTTGACATCGATAGCGCTGAGGGAACAGTCACCATCGAGAGCGAATCGCTCGGCATTTTGAAAGCAACAGAAGTCATTAATGCGATTGCTCGCGGTTTTAGCCCAGATAACGCATTCCGAATTTTCGAGGATGAGCAGATTACCCTCGACATAATAGACCTGTCAAAGGTCGCCGGTACGCCGAAGGAACTTAAACGGATTATGGGGCGCGTAATCGGAAAAGATGGAAAGACTCGTGAGGCTATTGAGAGTCTCACCGGCGCGACCGTGTCTATTTACGGAAAGACAGCAAGCACGATCGGGTACGTCGATCAGATTCAGACCGTAAGAACAGCCATCGAAATGCTTGCAGAAGGCGCCAAACACGCTGCGGTCTACAGTTTCCTTGAAAGAAAACGTCAGGAACTGAAGCGTTCTAAACTAGATTATCTTGAATGACTAATGCAGTTTAACAGAGAAGCATTTATGCGCTATGCGGCTCACGCCTGCAAGAAGCTGAAATGTATCTGCCGCTTAACGGCACGCGGCACTCGCCAAAGGGCAGCTGAGTCAGACTATCGGGCCAAAGAACGGATATCCTCAATTCCTGAAAACTTAGGCTAGCGCATGCTTGGTGCCTTCCAATGTTCCAGGGCCCGGCGTGCCTATCTTATCAAGATGGGACGAGAGGTAAGCATCGATTTCAGCCTAAAAAGGGCACTTGCGGCTGCCGTACAGCATGCGACCGACGCCGCGCCTCTTAGAAAATTCGCAGTTCACCCGCTCACAAGGATGAGCTGCGATGAAACGCTCTTCGATATGACTTGTGATGTCAACGACCGGGGAAATGTATCGGCTGCCGTACTGATTAAAGGCGCAGGTTCTGAAAGTCAGCGCCTTGGCGTGGTTGAGCCGCTTCAAGACGTTACGCCGTTCGTGCTCAACACGATATAGGAAAGTGGCGGCAAGCCGTGTCCGCCTGTTATTGCGGCGTTATATCGGAAACACGTTTGAGGGCTGCAGCGTCTAAAAAAACGCTCTTAAGATCTTTAGAAGATGATGAGAGTCCCTTTAAAGCAGAGATCTTAGGACAGACCAACGAACTAAGTATAGGGCCCATGGGTCTTGGCGGCGACATCACTGCGTTCCGCGATTTAGCGTTTAAGAGGGCCCCTATCACGCGATGCTTCTTGTGGCCGTAGCAGTCCTGTGCCGGGCCGATGGAAAGGCTAGATTCAGCACTAGTTGTAGCGAGGCGCAGCAGCTTGGATCGATCAAACGCCACGTCAACCGTGCGGCAAGCTTGGATATCGCCAATAGATGCAGGCCCTTTCAAGATTGGCGACGTCCTATATGAGCGGGGTCCTCTACGCGGCTAGAGACAAAGCACACGATAGCATGCTTGCCGACCCCAGTCGCCCGTTCAATTTGCGGCTCACGCATGCCATAGCAGGCCGCTCATAGTGAAAGAGGGGGCCAAGTATCCTGTTTTTCGGCAGGTCCGACGGCTAGAGCACGAATGAACGCACAGATGCCCTCGATTACGAAGCGTGGCGTAACGACAATAATCAGCAAAGCACGCATGCGTGCTGAAGTTCCCCGCTTGCTTGCCGGCTGCTGCTTCTATCTGGCGTCCACAGGAGCTGCGGCATATTGGCTCGAGAAAAAATCGTGGAGCTCCTAGATGTGTACTGCGCGCTACTCGCGGACACGGAAGCGGTTTAGAAACTCGGAGTGCTCAACTTAGGGCCTCTCTTGGTAGCAATAGATGCTCGAGGCGACAGCATTTACGAAACCGTTCTCGCGAGCTCGCGCGGACGTCTGCTACACTTGATCGCAAAGCGAAAACGCGCTTTACGCCTGCCGGCCGCATCAATCTTTTTTCTGGGTGCTTGTGACACGCTCGTGTTTGTACGCTTCAACAAGCGACTCAAGCCGACCAAGCTGTTCCCTTTGTTTTGCGTTGGCGATTTCCGTTTGACCCTTTTCGATCGTCAGTTCCAACGCATTCTTGTCAATCGTCACCAAATTGCCAGAAAAATCCAATGCGAGCTCTCGCGTCGAAAAAATAGGGATATCAGCGTCAAACAACGTTTTTCGAGCTACGTGCGACATTTCGTTTTTGATGACGACGGCGCGTATGCGTTTGTTGACCAACAATTCGGCAGCAGCGATGCCCCCCCCACTTGCATCCTCGAACAATACGATGCCTTTGCTCAGCCCAAATTGGTCATCCGCCGCTTGAATCGCTTCTCGGTTGAAGGATTTGACGATTTTGATTGCCTTGACCGGTTTGTTACGCTCAGCTACCCCGATTTGCTTCAGCTTACGCATGCGTTTCTGCAAGCTCTCGTTGACCCTTTTGCTGCGCACAAGCTCGGCTGAAAGGCGGTCGATTTCCTTTTGCCTGAACTTAACTTCCTTGTCTATTTTCGCGTTTTTAGCGTCTTGAGACCGGATAGCACTGATCTTGTTTTGCAGCTTCAGCACCTTTTCTTGGCCCAACTGCAACGATTCCTTCAGATCGGCCACGTAACTCGAAAGCCGATTAATTTGCTCGTCTTGTCGTTTGATAATTGCCTTGAAGTAGAGAATGTCCGGACCCAAGAGATCCTTCTCTGGAGCCGAAATTTGGCGCTGCGCGTGATTTTCAATCGGCGCCAGGGGCTTTTTAAGCAAATTGATTGCAGAATCAACCGTATGCCCGCGCAGAACGAGCATCTGAAGCTCGTCGAGTTCAACGTCGGCGGGAGCTCTCTTCTCTACACTTTCAAGCTTGTTTCTCAGGCTTCTAACGGCGTCGACCGCCGCAGCGAGCGCATCTCGCTCGTGCTCATTTGAATAGTCGTAAAGCTTCGTATCGTGCTGCTTCTGTTCCACGGAAAGTGATGAAGCAGGTGTATGCAGAATCGCGTTAAAGGCCCGCTTTAATCGTTCAACGGTCCCTGGAACTGGATTCTTGTCCGTGGCGACGATAAGCGGGTGTCCCAATTCAATTAGCAGCCCCACGAGCTCAGAAAAACCCCAAGACCTCGAACTGGCAGTTCTAATGACTTGACCTTTCAAATTCAAAACGGCAAAAGCGGTGGTCGTCCCCGGATCTACGCCGACGATAGTGTACGTCCTTTTTGGCGCAACTAAGCTTCCGCCGTATTCCTTAGTGATCGAAATTGCGTCGCACCTCCAACGCGCCCCGATAGGTCTCCGCTAGCCTACAAAGCGTTGCGTAGAACCGTGACCGCGTTGTTTTACGTATGCAACAACATCTTCTGTTCGTTTTGCTATTTGATATTTTCTAGAAAAATACGATAGGACGGTGTTCACGTCTCTGTGGAGCAATTCATAGGCATTGGGGTGTGAAACTGAAACCCACTGCGGCCAATCGATCAGGGCGATTCTTTCGTCAGCACACACGATTATATTGTATTCGCTTAAGTCGGCGTGAACGATGCCGAGCTCATACGTCAACTTAATCTGCGCTAAGATCTTGTCAAGAATGACAACTGGGTCGCCTAGCATGGTGTTGCTCATCTCTCGACCGTTTACAAGACCCATGACAATAACGTGTCGGTCGTGTGCAATCGGCTCTGGAACAGCGACGTGCCCGTAGAGAGTGGCAATGGCTTCGTATTCCTTTTCTGCTGCGAGCTTAGAAGCAAGCATCCACGAGCATTGTTCGGACTCGCCGAAATATCCCCTGAATCGTTTCACGTGCCGGAACGTCGTGCCTTCACGATGGAATTTTACAATCACGACCCGGCCGCCTTCGCGCTCCGCGTCGTAAATATCTGACTCCTTCCCGACACCGACTTTAGATCCAATGGACTCTATGGCTGCACGCCGAACGAGCGTATTAATGGCAAGGGCGTCATACCCGCCGACAGTTAGCCTGTAACCGATGTAATGGGCTGTTTTCCGCTCAACGAGCTTGTATTTGGAAAGACGCTTGATTCGGTAATCCACCTCTTCTTGTGGCAACCGTGCGTAGTTAGACAGAACATCGACGGGAACCCAGTCAAAAAAACGCATGCCGGTCTCGACCGCATGCAGCACTCGGAAATCATACCGCTCCAACTTCTTGAATTCGCGTGCGATATCTTGAAGCATCTTCACGGCCCTATAGACAGCCTCCGTTCCTCCCTGCGCTGCAGAACAGTTTATTAATATTCATCCCAAGATATACACGAGATGAAGTGCGATAAATGTAGCGCGCCTGCTGTAATATTTCAGAGATACTCAGGGCTACACCTCTGTAAGGCACATTTCTTCGCCGATGTCGAAAAGAAGATCAAGAAAGAGGTTAGAAAGGAACGAATCAGAGGTACGCTCGCCGTTGCATTCAGCGGCGGGAAGGACTCTGCCGTGGTTTTAACCATATTAAACGAGCTCTTCTTGCACCGTGGCCATGAAATTGTGGCCATCACTATCGACGAAGGCATTGCAGGATATCGTGACACGGCTCTTGAATCCGCGGCAATGCTCGTCGCAGACCTCGGCGTTCGATGGCAGGTGGCTTCGTTTGAGGAGTACTTTGACGTGAGAATCGATCGCTTGGACGAGCGGCCGTGCACCGTTTGCGGGATCCTCCGACGCTCACTCTTGAATCGCCTGGCAAAAACGGTCGGTGCCTCGACACTCGCGACAGGCCATAATCTCGATGACGAAGCACAGACAGTCCTAATGAACTATTTGCGCGGAGACATCGACCGGCTGCTGCGGCTTGATCACCCCGCAAAAGAAGGATTGGTCCGGCGTGTTAAACCGCTCAAGTTTGTGCCAGAAAAAGAAGTCGCGCTTTACGCTATTCTCAGAGGAATCCCCATCAGCCTTGACGAGTGCCGTTTTTCTACTGGGGTGTTTAGAGCCGAGGTGCGCAGCGTGTTGAACGAGCTAGAGGCCAAGCACGCGGGCACCAAATATGCACTCGTCAATGGCCTTGAAAGGATCCTTGGATTAACGTCTCGCGAGACGTTTCACCTCGGTCACTGTGTGCGCTGCGGGGAACCAGCGGTTAAGGCGCTGTGTCAGAGCTGCGAAATCCTGAGAGCGTTGCAGTCGAGAGACTATGAAGCGGCCAAATGAGCCCCGGGCCGGCTAGATATTAAACGTCAACAAGCCTAGAGGATACTATCGATCTGACCGGATTCGAATTCGCGGGTTAAGTCTCTCACGTGCGGTTCTTTTCTGGCCCTACTGGCGCTTTGCTTTGCGCTTTGAAACTTGAAAAGCTCACCATAAATCGGCCCTAACACCTGGGCAGATTGCACACCAGTCACGATCGACATAACGCGCACGCGGCCCTCGTGCCCGTTCTGAACACGTGCTCCCCAAATGACATTAGCGTTTGGATCCAACTGAGAGGTCAGAGCCTTAGCGATCTCTTCGGCCTCTTTTAGCGTCAAGTCCGGCCCGCCTGTGATATGGATCAATGCGCCTTTTGCCCCGCGGAAGTCAACTTCGAGGAGCGGATGGTTGAATGCCTCGCGCACGACGTCGCGTGCTTTGTCTTGGCTTCGGGATTCACCGACTAACATGGCGGCGACGCCGCCGCTGTTCATGATAGTTCTAACATCTGCGTAGTCAAGGTTTATCAATGAAGGTTGTGTGATCGTTTCAGCGATGCCTTTAACAGTTTCTGCAATGATTTGATCCATCACTGAGAACGCATGGTCAATCGGCAAGTTCGGCACGAATTCAAGCAGACGATTATTATCAAGAACAATGACCGTATCAGCATCTCTGCGCAAATCTTCAAGCCCTTCTTCGGCCTTGATCAGCCGCGCGCGTTCTACATTAAACGGAGTCGACACCATTGCAACGACGATTGCGCCGTGAGCTTTCGCGATCTGTGCGACGATCGGAGCAGCGCCTGTCCCGGTTCCGCCACCCATCCCTGCGGTAACAAACACAAGATCTGTGTCTTTAAAAAGCGTTTCCAACGTCTTGCGACCTAACTCGGTTGCACACCGTCCGACTTCAGGATCGCCGCCCGCGCCTAACCCTTTGGTAATCGATTTGCCGACTAACACCTTGATATCAGCGTCGATCATGTCCAAATGCTGCTTATCAGTGTTGAGCGCGATGGTCTCGGCGCCATCGACTCCTATATTGTAGAGTCGGTTGATCGTGTTGTTGCCAGCCCCTCCGCAACCCACAATGAGTAGCCGAGGGGCTCCAAATTCTTCTTCTTCGTCTTGAAGGATCTGAGGTCGCTGCTTTTCCATTTCGCATCGTCGCAAGGCCTCTTCGACAATACTTTGCATATATACCACCACCTGCACTAAATCAAAACCGCAGCTCGTTCTTTTCTGCTGAGGAGCTTCTCATAATGGGTATCAACCAAGTCTCGAACAGCTGCACGGATTGCTTCGCTCTTCGAGGGGAATTCGCCCGCTATTACCAGTTTATCTATGAGTTCCAACTGTTGTTTTGGCAATCTGAGGGTGATTCGCTCCATAGCAACCGTCTTAGTGTCAGACGCATGGCTGACTTTTGTCAGCTTTAGAGATTGCATTAAGCTGCTTTTTGTCAGACATTTGTCTGTTTTTTGTCTGACTAACAATCACCTCCTAAAATATTAAACTTTTGTTATTGCATTTTTATAAAAGCACTGAATTAAACCTGCCAAATTAAGTCGGGCGCCATAATGCTCTCAAAACTCCCGAAACCAAAATTAAAACCACTGTGACAATATAAAGCCACTCACCGAACACAGTAAAGAATAAGTAATAACGATCGCAATAGTGTCGTCACCCGCCTTAACTCAGTCTGGCAGAGTGGTCGGCTGTAGACCGACATGTCCCCCGTTCAAATCGGGGAGGCGGGACTCACCCGCCAGTGACGCTCCAGTAGCTCAGCCTGGGAGAGCGCCAGACTGAAGATCTGGTTGTCCCCGGTTCAAATCCGGGCTGGGGCATTCCCACTAGACGAGCAAGTTTTTACTTTTTCTCTTGCTCGGGCAGCAGAGGCGTTAACCAATCAACGAACATCTTTTCGCTTCGGCTTTGTATGTAGACTGTCCCCTGTCCGTTAAACTCGGTAACCAATACCTCGCCTCCAAGAACAGTCGATTTAACGCCTCCAAAAGTCCCAATTTTCCATTCAAGGCCTTCAGTGAATCCAGCTATATGGCCGGTATCGACGCGAAACCGTCCGTCGATTCTTCGTTCTTGAAGGGCCCCAAAACTTGAAATAAATACGTACCCTGGGTTAGAAACTTTCACGAAAAAGAGCCCCGTCTCCGACAAGAACCCTTTAACGCCGCCCCACTTCGTGTCTAAATCTAAGCTTTGCGAGCCAGCTAAAAAACTGTCTCCTTGGATGAGAAGCGTCTCATCCTTTATCTCTCTGTAGGCAATATCGCCGACGTAAGGGGGAGCGAGGCCGACTACCGCGTCGCCTTGCGCTACGAACGTGTTCAGGAAAATGTCAGCGCCGCCGAGCACAGTTCTTTTGAGGCCGCGGAGGACTCCCCCCTTGATTGCAGTGCTCACGCTGAAATTCGGACTCATGTAGGCCATAGATCGCCGGTTAGCTTGAATGTTTTCGCCATCTGAGAGTCTCACTTCTGCGAGACTGTAAGTAGGTTTGTAAAAGATGTCATATTCCATAGGTTCATCTAAACGAATTTTCAGTTTATAGTTTACGATCGGGACGTTGCACGCGACGACCCGCCGAGCAAAGAAGGAGCAAACAAAAAAGAGATTAGAAAAGCTGCAAATGGCGTCGGTGCGCGTTTTATAAAGGATGAATAAGTTGTAAGTATCGTGGTTCTTTGACTCGCATAGAACACCTCAAGATAATACGGCTTAAAATCGCAGAACTCAGCGAACGGACGAATGCCGACGCGCTGAGCAACGCATTTTCAAATAAGCATGGGATCGCTAGCGTAGAGATCAACGTTAACAACGCTACTGTCGTCATCGCCTATGATGACACGCTCACGTCTATCTTCGAAATTGAAGCCCTTGTTTACAAGCTGAAATTCAAGCTCGAAGGCGTAAGTTACCTAATTTAACCTGCTCAGCAATCGTGAGCTCTTCTTGGCTAAACTAGCCCGAAATGCCTTGCCGACGCGCTGATAAGTTTTATATACATATCAACGCATAATTATATGCTCGATTTTTGCGCTGGTAGTGTAGTGGTTATCACTGAGGCTTGCCAAGCCTCAAACCCGGGTTCGAATCCCGGCTGGCGCATCTGAAGTGCCGAGGTAGCCAAGTGGACTACGGCGCCAGCCTGGAGGTCTTCTGATCGGACAGCTGGTGAGGCTTTTGCCTCGCAGGGGTTCAAATCCCTTCCTCGGCGTCTGCGCCATCCATTTTCTTTTGAGCGATTACGTAAAGCTCGTCTTTTTGCGCGCCAAGCAACTTAACGATTTTGAAGCCTTCGTCCTCGATACGGTTCATAAGATCCCCTACAGCTTGTTTTGCTAGTTTTCCTTTAAAAACCTGCAAGGCGAGTCCTCCCTCTTTCAGAACTGTTGACGACTTTGCGAGAAGATTAAGCGCATTGACTGGTTCCGCCGTTATGTCGTTAAGCAGAACGTCAAAACGTGGGCCAAAACGACTAAAATCAAAAGAAAATGCGTCAGCGTAAATGATAGTTACTTGGCCGGGATATTGGACTGCGACCGACTCAAGAAATGGCTTGCATGACGAACTGAACTCGACCGCATAAACTTCACGCGCCAGTTCCAGCGCATACGACGAGAAGCCTCCTGCACTCGCGCCAATGTCGAGTACCGCGTCACCTATCTTTATTAGCTCAAACGCTTCCTGGATCCCTCTTAGTTTCCAATACCCCGCCGGCCGGTCAGCGGCCGCGCCAACCGTGACTGCCTGACGCGTGATGTCAAACGAAGCCTTCAAGACAGTCCTTCCCTCAACTGTAACAAACCCGCTTTTGATCGCCCTTTGTGCGCGTGAGCGCGATGCGATAAGCTTTTTCCGAACGAGATACATATCCAGCCGCATGATGTGCGCAAGCTTCTTGTATGTACCGTCCATTAGAGTACAAGCTAAAAAAACTTTACAAAGTCGCTTCTTATGTGGAGTGAAGTGCTCGCAAGGTTTGCCAAGTTTCCCGCTCAAGAACGAGTTGCAGAAGTTTTGCTTGAACACGGATTCCAAGTGAATAGCGCAGGAGAGGTTATCTCGGGTACAATTAGGATCCCTGACACGGAGATCGCGCGCGCGGCCAAAGTCGATCGGAGAGCGGTCGACGAGGCAACTGCTACTATACTACACGACGACGTGCTGAGGCGCTTTTTTTCAAACCTGAAAACGTTGATATTCCTGCGCGACGTTGCCCCTCTCCTAGGACTTGGCGTAATCGTGATAACGCCTCGAGATGCAGCGCAGATAGGCATCATCGAAGAAGTTGCACAAACCATTGCAGCGTTTGATATGCGCGTCAGGCAGGCCGTGACTGACGATCCTTACTTTATTGATGAACCCAAGCTGACGATTATTTGCGATACGCGCGTTCCCGGCTCACTTGTTGACAAGCTTCTGCAACTTGCGAGCGTCAAAGGCGTCTCAGTTTTTTAAATAGGCGCTCTTTGGATGGTTGGGTAGATCACCAGAGGCGGCTAGCGAGCATTTAGCGCGCCTCTGACGCATGCCAGCTCTGATTCCAAATAAGGGCCGATCTGCGGGACCAGGCCTGGCGCGTTGGTACCTTTCTTACAGACTATGGAGTGCTCCAAAATGCCGAGCCTTTCGATCGCATAGACATCTCGTGCGTGGCCACTGCGTTTCAGAGCGACGTGGATCTGTGCGCGCGTAGCATTGTTGACGTTTATCCGGTCAGTCCCTTTTCTCCACCGCCACAACACGTCGATTTGACTTTTCGTAAACTCTGCATCAAATTCTCCGACTAGCCTGATCTCCAGAGGCAGACAATGAATAAAGCCGAATCTGGAGGCAATCTGCTCAACAGTGCCACGCCCGAGCCGTTCGAGCCGGAAGCAGGGCACTAAAACACGTTTGCAGCCCGTGTCGAGGGCAATTCCATCAT